>Ga0302247_1002493_pt1 | contig 11880 bp, 10 predicted proteins | sample AAG_UR_Ile_MG_FD_193529 | JGI IMG/M metagenome (GOLD analysis project Ga0302247, IMG submission 193529) | Enriched activated sludge microbial communities from anaerobic digester in WTTP, New Holstein, Wisconsin, United States - AAG_UR_Ile | ecosystem: Engineered > Bioreactor > Anaerobic >...
CCTCGGTGGCCATCGTCAACGGCCGCTACACCCAGGAGTTCTCCCACGTCATGTCCTACGTGGTGCGGCCGGTCAAGGAGGGGCGGCACACCATCGGCCCGGCCACCATGGAGGCCGAGGGCCGGCTGTACAAGTCCGACGGCGTGATGGTGTCCATCCTGCCGCCCCGCGCCGCCCCCAAGGCGATCATCGAGGGGCAGGAGCCCGATCCCGCGCTGGCCGAGGACGAGTTCTTCCAGGTCACGGTCAGCCGGGACCAGCTGGTCCTGGGGCAGCCGGTGATGGTGTCCTGGTACCTCTACACCACCTCGCGGCTCACCGAGCGGCCCCAGTCCGATCCCCCCGAGAGCCAGGGCTTCTTCAGCAAGTCCCTGTTCTCCCAGAACCACACCTATGAAATGGAGCGGGTCCAGCTGGGTCAGGCCGTGTTCTACCGCACCCTGGTCTTTCGGCGCATGTACTGGCCCCAGCGCACCGGCAGCCTGACCATCGCCCCGCGCACGGTCTCCTACCGCACCCGGTCGGGCTTTTTGAACACCGGCAAGACCGAGAGCCGCACCAGCGCCGAGGTCGCCTTCGACGTGAAGCCCCTGCCCACGGCCGGCCGGCCCGCCGGGTTCGTCGAGGACCACGTCGGCGTCTACCGCATGCGCCTGGATCTCGCCTCCGGCAGCCTGAAGGTGGGCGACGCGGTGGACCTCACGATCACGGTCGAGGGAGAGGGGCTCATGACCGCCTGCCGCGGCCCCGTCCTGCCGCAGCTGGCCTGGGCGCGCCTGGAGCCCAACGGGAGCCCGGCGATCACCGAGAACGTCGAGAACGAGGAGAAGGTGGTGGGCGTGTGGAAGGCCCGCTACGTCTTCATCGCCACCGCCGAGGGCAGCCACGAGTTCCCCGCCCTGCAGCTGCCCTACTTCGACCCCGTCGAGGGCGCCTACCGGACGGCGGCCACCTCGCCGGTGCGCCTGACCGTCGCGCCCGCCCCGCCCGGCGCGCGGGTGCCGCCGCCGTCGACCGCCTCGCCCGCGGCGTCCGCCCAGGAGAGCAACGTCCTCGCCCCGCGCCTGAAGCCCCCCGCCGTGACCGACGTGACGGGCAGCTCCCTGCGCGCCCGGTTCTGGAAGGGATCCTGGCGCTGGATCGCCGTCGCGCTGCCCCCCCTGGCCTGGCTGGTCGTGGGGATCTTCCGGATCGTGCGCCGCCGACGGCTGGCCGACGTGGGCGGCCAGCGCCGTCGCGCCATCCGCGCCCGCCGCCGCGAGGGGGTCGCCCGCGCCCGCGCCGCCCTGCGCGCCGGCCGCCGGGAGGACTTCTTCGGGGAGTGCGCCCGCCTGCTGACCGACACGCTGACCGAGGTGGTCGGTCGCAGCGCCACGGGCCTGGTCCACGCCGAGCTGCGGTCGGCCCTCGAGGAGCGGGAGGTTCCCGGCGAGCTCACCGGCGAGGCCCTCGAGACCCTCGAGGGGTTCGACTTCGCCCGCTACGCGCCGGGTCAGGGCCAGCTGGCCTCCGAGGGGCCGGCCCAGCTCGAGAAGACCCTGCAACTGGTGCATCGGCTCGATGCCTTCGTGGAGAAATCCCGATGACGTGGCTTCACCTGCTCCTGTCCCTCTGGCTGTCGCAGCCGGCCCCGGCGCCGTCAGCGGTCACTCCCGCGCCCGCGGCGGCCACCCTCACCCCGGTGCCCGCGGCCCCCCAGGGCCTCTCGATCGCCGCCCACTTCTCCGCGGGCGTGCAGGCCCTCACCCAGGCCCGGGGCGAGGCCGACACCCTCGCCGCGGTGGCCCATTTCCAGGCGATCCTCGATCGCGGCGTGGTTCATGAGGACGTATATTACAATTTAGGAAACGCTTACTTTCATCTGAACCGCCTCGGTCCCGCGGTGTACCACTTCGAGAAGGCCCTCGCGGTCCACCCCGGACACGCCGCCGCGCGGTACAACCTCGGGCTCACCCGCCAGCTTTTGGCGCAGCGGTACAAGGACGAGCTCGTGCACCCGGGCCGCCCGGGCACCTGGACCCGCCTGGTTTCCGCCTTCTCCGACGCCACCTTGACCCTGGTGTTCCTCTCCTTCTGGGTATTTTTATTTGCGGCTTTGTTGGCGCTGTACTTCATCCGGCGCCCGCTGGTGCGGCTCACCCTGGTGACCGCCGCGGTCATCCTGGGCCTGGGCTCGGCGGTCTTCGGGACCCTGATGATCGGCCGCGAGATCCACGACCGCACGACCCGCCACGCCATCGTGCTGCCCGACGAGGTCGAGGTCCGCGAGGCGCCCCAGGCCTCTGCCAACCGCGCCTTCGTGCTCCACGCCGGCCACCGGGTGCAGACCGGCGCCTCCGAGCGCGCCTGGGTCAAGATCGTGCTGCCCAACGGCATGGAGGGCTGGCTCGAGCGCCGCGACCTCGGCATGTTGTGATTTTTGCGGGAAAGTTTTCCGGCGCCCGCGCGTAGATGGTGAGGTCCCGCGCGCCCCTCGTGCGCGCCTTGTGAGAACAGTCAGTCAAACGAACGCAGAGGAAAGTGAGGGCATCATGGAGACCGTGAACTATAAATATTTGAACTACGTCTGCCTGGTCCTGATCGCCGCCGCCGCCTTCTTCGTGCTGGACCTGCCGCTGTGACCGGCGCCATCAAAACAGATCCGGACCCACGTCCTCGACGAGGCACTCGACGGGATCCCGGAAGGACAATGAATACACGAAGCCCTGCGGGGTGAAGCCGGCGGGCAGCGGGGCGCCGTCCAGCGAGAGATCGAAGCCCTCGTCCTCCCAGGCGGCCCAGGCGGCGTCGTTGTCGGCGGCCGCGTAGGCCAGCAGCTGGACCCAGTCGGTCGACAGGGCGCCCGTGGCGTACCCCAGCAGGTTGTCCACGATGCGGATCCGCTGCTCGCGCACCCACACCGGGTCGTACACGGCCACGTTCAACTCGCCCTCGTAGATCACCCCACGGTTGTTCTTGTTGCAGGAGCCCACGCTCATGAATTTATCGTCCACGATGAGCAGTTTCGAGTGCACGTCGATGTCGGTGAAGCGGCTCTCGGTCTCGTCCCAGCCCCAGGTGACGACGGTGTCGAAGGAGCGCAGCTGGAACAGGAAGAAGCGCCCGGGGAACCGCTCGCGCAGGTCGCGGACGGTCTCGTAGGACCAGTAGCAGCCGCCGTCGGTCCACTCGTCGATGGGCTTGGTGATCACCACGAGGCGCAGGTTCGGGCGGGCGGCCATGCGGGCGGAGATCTCCCCGGTGAGATACGGGATGCGGAAGTACTGGTCCTCGATGAAGATGACGTCCTCGGCGTTGCGCACGGCGTTCCACCAGGTCTCGAGGATGGCGGCCTCGTGAAAGGGCTCGGGCATCGTCGCCGTGATCTGGACCAGGGAATCCCCCGCCTCGGGCAGGGGCGCCGTGTCGATGGCGAAGGGGGAGGCGTTGTCGGAGAACTCGGCGCCGGCCTGCAGCAGGTGATCCCAGCGGCGGCGAAAGACGTCGGCGGTGTCCCGGGCCGCGGAGCCCTCGATGCGCAGGACGTAGTCCTTGCGGGGTCCCTGGGTGGGCTCCTCCTCCTGGCGCTGCACCGCCAGCCGGTCCGCGGCGGTGGACTCGAAGGTCATGCGGCGCGGATCGTACACCTCGTGGGCCGGGGTGTCCCAGTCGGTGGCCTTCACGTTCATGCCCCCGACGAAGGTGAGGGCCTGGTCCATCACGCTGAACTTCTGGTGCCACGAGGCGGCCTGGAAGGCCACGCCCACGGGGCTGTCCGAGAAGTCCACGTCGTGGCCGGGCACCCCCGAGGCGATCCACTGCGCCTGCCCGAACAGGTTCTGCTGCATCGGGAACGCGTCCGCGAAGCGCGCGCCAAAGTCGAAGGGCGCGACCTCGAAGCGGAACTGGTCGCTGGTGGGGTTCCCCTGGCCCATGAACTCGAAGCCGTCGCCGGGGGCCTCGGCGTAGGCCAGGATGGTGTCGTCCCGGGTGATCCAGTCGAAGATGTCGTGGGTGCCCCAGAACTCGCCCACCAGCACGCGGACCAGCGCGGGGGAGCGCTCGAGGACGCCCACCACCGTGTTGTCCCAGCGCTGGGCCTCCGACAGGTACAGGTGATCGGGCAGTTCCCGGGTGAGCTCGAAGTCGCTCTCCCACCACCAGGACGCCATGAGGATCTGGTCCCGGGCGTGCTCGATCCCCTTGCGCACCGCCTCCCAGGCCTCCTCGCCGTCCATGAGCAGGGTGACGGCGTTGCCCCGGCGCAGGGGGCGCCCCGAGGACGAGAACCAGCGGTGGGGGAGGCCCAGGACGACCGAGGAGACCGTGGCGCCGTCGGGGGCGGTGCTGCGGTTCAGGTGTCGCAGGAAGCCGAACGCCTCCAGGCCGGTCGCGTCGAAGCCCGTGATCAGGCCGCCGGCGTCGACCGTGAACAGCGTGCAGAATTCATGGAACTGGTCGGCGGTCAGGCACAGGGTGTGCTCCCCCGCCGTCGTCAGCGGGAGCTCGACCCCCGGCTCCGGCGTCGGCGTCCACTGGGCGCCCCCGGGGCCGGTCACCAGCAGCGTGGTTCCGGCGGCGGGCAGCGGCTGGCCCCAGATGTCCAGCGGCCAGAGCTGGAGCCGGGCCAGGGCGGGCCCGGTGTCGGCGTCGGCGTCGTCTCCCGCGTCGTTGCTCACGTTGTTGACGTTGTTCGCATTGTTGATGTTGTTGATGTTGTTGATATTATTTACGTTGTTGACGTTGTTCGCCTGGTTGTTGCCGGCCGCGGGGTCGTCGCAGGCGACGGCGGCGGACAGCAGCCAGAAAAGGGGCACGAGGAAACGGCGCATGGGAACACTCCTGTCGGGATGGCGACAAAACAACAGCCTACCGCAACTGCCTCGCGCCTACAAGGCGAGGGTTCGTCGATTTTTCGTTCCGACCAGGGAAGGTTCGGTCAGCGTCCCACGAACTTGCCCATGAAAAGAATCGAGCCGGTGGTCGTCTCCCGGATGAGGTAGAAGAAAGGACGGTCGAGGATGAAGTGCCGGGGCGTGCAGACCGGTCCGGCGTCGTCCCCGATGACGCCGCCGTCGGCGCCCCCGCCGATCACCGCGGTGGCCGAAGCGGCCTCGGTGCCACCCTCGTTGACCTTGATCTTCGACTCTTGAATGATGCGCAGGATCCGGGTCGGGAGGGACCGCGCGGAGACGAGTCCGAAGTAGTCATACGCTTCGGTGACCAGCGACTCCACGCCCATCAGGGCGAGGACGTCGAACAGGTCTTCCCGACGGGTGGTGACCTCGAACTTCGGCAGGGCAAGGGAGTCCGGGCACCGGTGATCCCCGGCCGTGAGCGACCCGAGCACCCCCTGCAGCCAGGCGGGGGTCAACTGTTGTTCCAGGGAGGTCAGGGGCCCTGTCGTGGGCATGAAGGCGACGAACTCCAGCAGGCTCCGTTGGTACGGGATCGCGACGACCTTCATCTCGTCGGTCTCGATCCCGCGGAACCACGTGTCCGGCACGGCGGTCATGGTTTCGAGCCGCACCAGCGTTCCGTCCGTCAGGGTGAACGAGCGCTCCCAGGTCGCCTCCGGATCGAACTCCACCTTCCAGACGGCCTTGAACAGCAGCGTGTTCAACAGGACGAACTCGGCGTCGGTGAGGTTGTAGGGCAGGATCATCTCCTCGATCAGGCCGTCGGTCACCTCGCGCACCCACGCGTTGATCACGTCGGCCGCCCCGGAGGGATCGGCCACGATCGGCACGACGTGGAAGCCCAGCCCGTAGTACTGCGCCAGCAGGTCCAGATATCCCCGGGTCGGGTGCAGGTCCGGATCGATGAACAGGCCGTTCTCGAAGCGCACCGTGGTGGTCGCATCGGAGGTCCCCTCCACCTGCTGCTCGATGGCGTTGAGCGCGGCGTGGGGGCCGGTGGCCGGGAACCCGAACACGGCCTCGAGCTCGGGGAGGATGTCCCCCCTCATGCCCCCGTGGACCATCCCCATGGCGAACGAGATCGACAGCGGGGAGAAGAACAGGTTCGTGTCCATCCCGGTCGCGACCTGGGCGTACATGTCGAGGGCGAACTCGTTGTTGCGCGCGACCTGTTCGAGGGTCTCCGGGCTCTGGGCGTTACCGGGCACGCGGTCGAGCCCGGAGGTGAGGTACCCGGAATCCCCGGGGTCCTGTCCAGGTCCGCAGGAGAACGACATTCCGATGAGCAGCAGGGACAGGGCGAGCCGGATGCGGGTGGTCATGAGTCCTCCAGGTTCCCGGACGGGAGTGATCGTCTTGTTGTAAGATAGCCCTTTTGAGGGCAATTTCCAGCGGAAAAACCGGAGGCGGGTCGCGCTACACCGCCGGGGTCGGCGCGACGGGGGCGGCCTTGCGCGTGCGACGGCCGCGGTACAGCAGGTCCTTGTTGAACTTGGCGCGCACCTCCGAGCGACCCTCGAAGGCGATGCGGGCGACGCCGTTGATCTCCTCGATCAGATCCAGCACGCGGCCCTTGAGCTCCAACAGCGCCAGCGTCTCGCTCGGGAGGTCCGCGCGGGTCTTCTCCTGGACCGCGTCGGCGTCGCGCAGCCGCTGCCAGGCCGCCCTGACCAGCTCCGAGGCCTTCTGACCCTCGAAGAACCGCGCCAGCTGGTCATCGAGGGGGATCAACTTCGGCGCCAGCGCGGACAGGTGGGCGAGCACCTCGGGGGTGGTCTGCAGGGTGTTGCCGTGCAGGGCGAACTGGTCGAGGGTGACGCCGGCCACCGGGCCGTCCTTGAGCACGATGCGCAGCGCCTCGCGCACGGCGCGGGACAGGGTCTTGCCCTCGGATCTGGCGAGCCCCTCGTCCTGGGTCAGGGCCTTCGCGCCGTCGCGGCTCACGCCCACGTCGCCCCGGAACCCGGCGAGCAGGTCCAACTGCTGCTTGAAATAGGTCACCCGGTCCTCGGTGAGACCGCGCCGCGTCAGGTCCGCCAGGTGCTCGAGGGCGTTCCCGTGGGTCACGGCCCCCTGCTGCGCCAGCGCGTCGAGGTCAAATTGCTTCCCCTTCTCCACCAGTCTCGCGTTCAACATGTCCAACTCGTTCCTTTCCTGCACGTTCGCCCTTCGACCGCGGCCGCCCCCATGGCGACGCACGCGAAGGTCGTCTACAGACGTCCGCCATTGTCGTGACGGCCGGTCTGCTGGTTGCGTGAAATCGACCTCGACTCTCCAAAAAGTCGATCTGCACCCCGGATGAAGCCGCCTTCGGGCGCCCATGAAGCCGCCTTCGGGCGCTCTGGAAGCCGCCTTCGGGCGTCCATGAAGCTGCCTTTGGGCTCCCATGAAGCCGCCTTCGAGCGCCCTTGAGGCCGCCCTCGGGCGTCCCTGAAGCCACCTTCGGGCGTCTTTGAAGCCGCCTTCCACCCTTCGTGAAGCCGCTTTCATGGTTCCAAGAGGTGCTCGACTGGTTACAGCGGAGTACATCTCGGGATCTCATGAACCCGTCCGCGAGTCCTGAAGACCTGACGTCAGGTCCTCCAAACCCGCGCCGGGAGCCGGCTTCCTTCCTGGAGTGTGGGGCGCTTCATCCTTGAATCGCGGCGCTTTTCTGGCACGAACCCTGTCAGGTTGTCAATCCCCACATAACATACTCGCTGCAGCAGGAAAAACAGGAATGATTACAAACACTTATATTCCATTATCCCAACTCACGCTCCGATCCACGAGCAATGGAAAGATGGTTTTACACCCTGAGGGAGATCTCTTTTGACAAGTTTTTGTTTGCGGGCTTGCGTCGTAGTGTTGTTTTCCCTACGCTGACATCGCCTGTCCAAAACAGACTTTCCTTCGCGTACGAGAAAGAGGTCTGGAAAGGAGAGAAACCGTGCAATACCGAGCATCAGACGAATTTGCAAGCCCCCAAGGCCCCCCTTGGGATTTGATGAGCGGAATTAGCCAATGTTTTCAGATCTTACTTTGAGAATTCTGACCAGTTGAACTTGTAATTCAGCGGTGGTAGTTCCCCAAAAATTGAGAAGTAGACGTTTAACATTCGGCCTTCCCAATGATATGCTTCATCTTTACTTTCCAACTTGAACCAAGACACCAGCAGTTGATCAGCCTTGCACCCGAGACGGTCAATCAGCCCCATTGACCCAAGACGCCAACCAGCCATATGACCGGGGGCCCCCCGATTGGTCGCACACTTGTAAAGCACCTGTAATCTTCGTTGGAGGTTTGCGGCCTCTCCAATGTCCAGAAGTCCATGTGGGTCTTCATTCAGAAAGCGACATAGCTTTCGAGGTCGCATTGGTTCTTGGACTGATGGAACTGCTAGGAAATAAACACCGGGGTCCTTGGGCGCTTTGCCAACAACTTCAACGAATAAACGCCAATCAGTAAATCTGCCGCGATTCGGAAATGTCCAGTCTGACCATTGTTGGATTGTCAGAGTCATTGTTCGAATTCCTTGCGGATCTTTTCATGCAGATGGGATACGGAGAGTTGCTTTGACTCGATTGCATCGGCGATGATCTTTTTCACTTCTGCCAATGGAAGCCGAATCGGCTCATTGGAATCAATGGCCTTCTTCACAATGGCTGCGCACTTCCCGAGTCTGATGAGATTCAGGCTGACCGCATCCCGATGGGTCTTCTGCAATTCAGCAATGGGCGTCTTACCTGAGCTGGATTCGACCTGAACGCCTGCGCTCTCAAGATCACTTTTTTCAATAATGACGAAATCGACCTTGTCCAAGGCTTGGAAGGTCGTGCACATAGCAAGGAGCACTTTCTTCAAGTGTTCCTTTTCTCGATTGGGTACGGCCCACATGGATAGCCGGTTGCCCGTCGTGCGAAGGTCGGATGTCACGGGATCCGCAGGAATCTCCATCGAATCTTCGCTGAAGTCATCTCGCCATTTTGCAAGACTAATTTTTCGCACCAGCAGTTCGGTCATCCCTGTAAATCCCGAATCACATCGCGGGTGTACTTTGCCAGCCAGGGAACGCTGTCCCGATGGGTCCGAAGCACCTCCACCAACTCGGTGTCCCCCCACTGTTCCACGGCGCCGATCGCGGCGTCCCGGACGAGGACGCTGGGAGAGGCGAGTCCCTTCCGCAGGAGCGTTCGTTTCATCGCGGGACCGAGTCCATCGGCGTGTCCTAGCACATGGAGCCATGAGGCAATGAGATCGTGTCGCTCCCCGGCCTCGAAGATCATGGAGGGGAGCTCCGGGTCGGCACCCTGCGCGACCCACGCATCGACGCTGTCCTGGGCCGGGTGTCGCATGCAGCTTTCAACTGGTTCCAATATCAAAGCCTGCGAAATGGCGAGAAAACGCCGGCGACCCTCCTCGGAACCGGACACCCACCCGTCGTCTGATTCGACCAGGACGGCGACCTGGAGGATTCCATCGAACGCGCTCTGAAGAAACGGGGAAGTCACAGGAGAATCATCCCACTGCTCCAGCGATTGATCAGTCCTTTCATAGTCGCGCGTCGGGGTGTTAAGCACCATGGAACAACCTCCTGGCCTCGTCGTTGATCATGGCTTCGAAGACCTGCTTCTCCTGGTCATGGAGGGTGACCGTCTCCGAGATGGCTGCCTCCAGGTCAAGCGGACTGCCCTGGAATGACTTGAACACGTCGATGTCGAGCAAGAAGGTCGGTAAGGATTCGCCCGCTACCGGTACGTGCGTCACGAGCATCTGCGTCTTGTCCTCGCTGGTAAGAAGAACACGCTCGAGAAAGCTCTGCAGGGAAAAACCAGGAATGGAGGGTTCGAACGGCCGGAACGTGAAATGAGCGGCTCGATCCTTGTTCTCCCCTGTCAGAACGATTTTGTTGATGTAGCGCACGCCGATCCGGATGACCCGACAACTGCCTGCCACTTCAGAATGGGCACGCAAGGCAGACTCGATACGCTCCTTGAACCGCTCCTCGAAGCCCTCATACGGTCGCTGGGAGTTCACGCTCAACACGTCGTGACCGATGGTCAGCAGACGTGTACCGTCCTGATCCAGAAGCATCAGGCGGGGAATTTCATTCTGTTGGCTCACTTCGGGTTGCTTTTCAGGATTGATCCGGATGTTGGTGTTTTGGACCTGCATCATTTTGCGCAAGCCGACGTAGAAACTCCGGATGTTTTCATGCTGGTAAAAACGCTCGACCAACTCCGGGTTCCATTCGGTGGGGACGAACCGGAACTCGACGATGGCTTCTTCGATCGGTGGGGTTTTATAGGGCGGGCCAAGGTAGGTGCTCATGATGCTGCGACAACACCGTTTCGGGAGCGTTTATTTCTTGCGTCGTGCCGGGCAAATACCCGGGTATCGACTCGCAGAGTAATGCAAGCCGCCATACTTGGGCAAAGAAAAAATGCGCTCCTGCGGTGAACCGTCACTTCAACGCCGAGACGATCTCGCGGAAGCTCTCGAGGCCGGCCTCGAGGTTCTCGATGATGTCGGCGGCCAGGACGTCGGGATCGGGCAGGTGGTCAAGGTCGGTGAGGCTCTGGTCCTTGATCCAGGTGATGTCCAGGCTGGTCTTGTCGCGGGCCAGGATCTCCTCGTAGGTGAAGCGGCGCCAGCGACCCTCGGGGCTGTCCTGCGGGTGCCAGGTCTCGCGGCGCAGGTGCCGGTTGTCGGGGCGGTAGCAGGCGATGAAGTCCTGCAGGTCCTCGAAGCGCAGCGGGTTCTTCTTCAGAGTGAAGTGGATGTTCGTGCGGAAGTCGTAGATCCAGACCTCCTTGGTCCAGGGCGTCTTCGCTGCCGGGTGGTTGTCGAAGAACAGCACGTTGGCCTTCACGCCCTGCTTGTAGAACACCCCCGTGGGCAGCCGCAGGATGGTGTGCAGGTCCGTGGTCTCCAGCAGCTTGCGGCGCACGGTCTCGCCCACGCCGCCCTCGAACAGCACGTTGTCGGGCAGCACCACGGCCGCGCGCCCGTCGGACTTGAGCAGCGTGCGGATGTGCTGCACGAAGTTCAACTGCTTGTTGCTGGTGGTGACCCAGAAGTCCTGGCGGTTGTAGGTCAGATCGTCGGTGTCCTGGTCACCCTCCTCGTTGGTGAAGGTCATGCTGCTCTTTTTGCCGAACGGCGGATTGGCGAGCACGTAGTCCACCCGCAGGCCGGTGTCGGCGATCAGCGCGTCGGCCGGCGAGATGAAGTTGTCGCTCTCGAAGTCGCCGATGTTGTGCAGGAACAGGTTCATCAGCGCCAGCCGGCGCGTGGACGGGACGATCTCGTTGCCGAAGAACGTCCTGTGCTTGAGAAACTCCTTCTGGTCCCGCGTCAGCGCATGGTTGGACGGATCCGCGAGGAAGTCGTAGGCCGCCAGGAAGAACCCGCCAGTGCCACACGCGGGGTCGGCGATGGTCTTTCCAGGCTCGGGCCGCACGCAGGCCACCATGGCCCGGATCAGCGCGCGGGGCGTGAAGTACTGCCCCGCGCCGCTCTTGGTGTCCTCGGCGTTCTTCTCGAGCAGCCCCTCGTAGATCTTGCCCTTCACATCCGCTCCCAGCGTGCTCCACTGTTCGCGGTCGATCAGGTCGATGAGCTTGTACAACTTGGCCGGGTCCTGGATCTTGTTCTGGCTCTTGAAGAAGATCTGACCCAGCACGCCCTTCTCCCGCGACAACTCGCGCAGAAGCTCGGTGTAGTGGGCCTCGAGGTCCGCCCCCCGGCGCGAGGTGAGGCTCCCCCAGTCGTACTTCTTCGGGATGGGCAGCCGGCGGTTGTGGGGCGGCCGGCTGAACTCGTCGGCCATCTTCAAAAACAACAGGAACGTCAACTGCTCCAGGTAGTCCCCGTTGTTGAAACTCGGAGTGGGTTGACGGTTTGAGGGGCGTATTGGTCAGATTGCGTGACCGGGGTTTGGGCGAAATTCGTTTTCAGTGACAAGTTCTGCTAGGGCAAGGGGAAAGAGAAGGCGGGGGGC
>Ga0302247_1002495_pt1 | contig 11877 bp, 9 predicted proteins | sample AAG_UR_Ile_MG_FD_193529 | JGI IMG/M metagenome (GOLD analysis project Ga0302247, IMG submission 193529) | Enriched activated sludge microbial communities from anaerobic digester in WTTP, New Holstein, Wisconsin, United States - AAG_UR_Ile | ecosystem: Engineered > Bioreactor > Anaerobic >...
GCGCAGGCGCACGAGCTGGCGATCGTCGGGCAGCGCGGCCACCTCGAGGACCTCGGTGCGCGCCGGGCGGCCGTCGTCGCGCACGCAGAAGCGCTGGGCGCGGGCCGGGTGCGGGCCGATGGGCAGATCGACGAGCCCCAGAGCAAGGTCAAACGCGCGGGTGAGCGCGACGTAGATCTTCTCGCACGCCTCCGAGCGCAGCAGCTCCTCGAAGGCCGTCAGGATCGCGGGGTCGCGCACGAACGGCAGCACCCCCGAGGTGTGGAAGTCCAGGCGGGAGACGACCCACAACTGCCCGAGGCGCCGGGAGAGCTCGGTGACCACCGAGCGGTCCCCCTGGGCGGTGGGCGCGGTGGGCCACCCGGCGGGCTTGTCCACGACCACGAACCGGGGGTCCGTGGCCAGGATCCACCCCTCCGGGTCCTCGGCGCCGACCGGGGTCCGGGGCAGCTCCAGCGGCGCGCGGACCACCGAGCCGGCGCGCACGATGCGCGAGGCGACCTTCACCCGCTGGCGGTCGACGAACACGGCGCCGGCTTCGATGAGCCTGCGGGCGAACCGGCGCGAGACGCGCGACGCCATGACCTGGTCCAGGCGCAGGCCGGCAAGCGGGCCCTGCACGTGGATCTCGAAGAAATTCTCGGGGTCCTTCATCGCCGCCTCTGCCGGGTGGACGCGAAGAAGTAACGCAGGAACAGGAGCCCGCAGCACGCGGACACGCCGAACAAAAGCGCGGCGCGCGCGTTGTCCCCCGCCGCCTCGAAGCGCCAGCCCGACCACAGGAAGAACACGCCCAACCCGGCGAAGAGCCCCTCGTGGACCCAGGCGTGGGCGGTCTTGACGAAGTACTCGGCGTCAGCGAGGCGCAGCTCGATCTCGCCGTAGGTGAGCCGGGAGAGCACCGAGCGCAGCTCCGAGGGGAGCGCCAACGCGTTCTTGGCCAGCTCGCGCATGGCCTGGAGCGCCAGCGACGAGGGATCGAGCCCGTACGAGATCGAGAAGCGGCGCAGGTGGGGCAAGAAGACCTCGAGCACGTCGAGCTCGGGGGCCATCACGGTCACCAGCCCCAGGATCTGCAAAAGCGTGCGCTCGAGCATGACCCACTCCCGGGGGATGTGGAACGAGGCGGCGATGTCCTTCAGGCTGATGTTCATGCCCTTCAGGTCCTGCAGGTTCTTCAGGCCGCCCTCGGTGGAGAAGCGCAGGTTCCCCAGGCGCAGGTTCTCGATGCCGATCTTCTCCTGGAACTGGTCGTGGAAGTAGGCCACCACGCGGTCGTAGACGCGGGGGTCGGCGGAGGTGGGGATGAAGCCCATCTTGCGCATGGCGGCGACCAGGCCGGCCGTGTCCTTGCGCACGCCCGCCTGCACGAAGGCGACCATGCCCTCGCGCATGCGGTCGGAGATGGCCGAACAGGCGCCGAAGTCCATGAAGCACAGCTTGGGTCCGGGCTGGACCCAGACGTTCCCCGGGTGCGGATCGGCGTGGTAGAACCCGTGCTCGAAGAACATGGCGGCGTAGGTCTCGACCAGCAGCGAGGCGGCCTCGTCGGGGTTCACGCCCAGGGCGCGCAGGCCCGCGAGGTCGTTGATCTTCACGCCCTCGACGAAGGCGGTGACCAGCACCTTCGGGGTGCACCACTCGAGCACGGGCTCGGGGGCGGTCACCGACGGGCTCTGGGCGAAGCCGGTCCGAAAGCGCTGCAGGTTGGCCAGCTCCTGGGTGAAGTCGACCTCCTGCTCCAGGATCGCCTTGAGCTCGTCGTAGATCCGCACGAGCTCCGGGTTGGGGAAGAACCAGCCGATGAGCCGCACGATGACGTAGAACGCGCGCATGTCCTTGGCGAACACGGCCTCGATGCCGGGGTACTGGATCTTGACCGCGACCTGGCGGCCGTCGTGGAGCCGGCCGCGGTGGACCTGCCCCACGGAGGCGGCGGCGATGGGCGCATCCTCGAGCTCGGCGAGGACCTCGGAGGGCGGGCGCTTCCACTGCTCGACCAGCCGCGTGCGCATCAGATCGGTGGGCACCGGGTCCACGCGGTCCTGGAGGGCGGCGAACTCCTCGCGGAAGGCCGGGGGCAGCACGGTGGCCAGGATCGAGATCAACTGCCCCACCTTGATGTAGAGCCCGCGCTGCTCCATGAACAGCCGGCGCAGCCGGGCGGCCGTGCGCCGGTGCAGGCGCTCGAGGGCCTCGGCGGACTCGGCCGTGCGCCGGCCGCGCGCCAGGGCGAAGCGGTATCGGATCAGGATCCAGAACACCACCCACAGGGCGCGGAAGGTGCGCCAGCCGAGCCTCATGACCGCGCCCCCCCGTCCTTGGGCCCGTCTGTGGGCGCGAGGTCCGCCGGAGCGTCCCCCTCCTCGGCGAGCCGCCGGTAGATCGTGCGGGTGGCGATGCCCAGAAGCCGGGCGGCGTCCTGCTTGTTCCCGCCCGTGAAGCGCAGGGTCTCGCGGATCATCGTGCGCTCGATCTCCTCCATGGGCACGCCGATGGGCAGCGTGATCGAGCCGCCCGAGGGCGTGATGGCGGTGAGCTCGGGGGGCAGGTGCTCGAGGGTGATGAAGTCGCCGCGACCCAGCACCACCGCCCGCTCGATGACGTTCTCGAGCTCGCGGACGTTGCCCGGCCAGGGGTGGGAGGCCAGCACGTCCAGGGCCTGCTGGGTGATGCCCAGGAACTGCTTGTTGTTCTTGCGGTTGAACTGCCCCATGAAGTGGGCGGCCAAAAGCGCGATGTCGTCGGGGCGCTCGCGCAGGGGCGGCAGCTTGATGGAGATGACGTTGAGGCGATAGTACAGGTCCGCGCGGAAGCGGCCCTGGGCCACGGCCTCCTCGAGGTTCCGGTGCGTGGCCGCCAGCAGGCGCACGTTGACCGGGGCCGGGCGGTCCGCGCCCACGGGCTCGACCTCGCCCTCCTGCAGCACGCGCAGGAGCTTGACCTGCAGGTGCGGCGCGAGGTCGCCGATCTCGTCCAGGAAAAGCGTGCCGCCGTCGGCCTGGCGAAAGCGCCCGGGGCGATCGGCGCCGGCGCCGGTGAAGGCCCCCTTGACGTAGCCGAACAACTCGCTCTCGATGATCGACTCGGGCAGGGCGGCGCAGTTGACGGCGACGAACGGGGCGCCGGCCCGGGCCGAGAGGCGGTGGATCTCGCGGGCGGCGAGCTCCTTGCCGGTGCCGCTCTCACCGCGCAGCAACACGGTCGCCTCGGAGCCGGCCACCTGACGCAGCAGGTCCTTGAGGTGGCGGAAGGACGGCGACTGCCCGACCAGCTGGCTCTCCTGCTCGGCGCCCTCGAGGCGGGCCCGCAGCTGGCGGTTCTCCCGCACCAGGTGCCGGCGCTCCATGGCCTTGTCCAGCGTGCGCACCAGCGCGGCCTTCTTCACGGGTTTTGGCAGAAAGTCGTAGGCGCCCTCCTTCATGGCCTCGACGGCGTCCTCGATCTGGCCGTAGGCGGTCATGAGGATGACCTCGGTGTCAGGGGACATGCGCCGGGCGAGGCGCAGAAGCTCGAGCCCGGACAGGTGCGGCAGCCGCAGGTCGGTCACCACCACGTCGAACGTCTCGCGCGAAAGGACCCCCAGCGCCTCCTCGGCGCTTTTGGCGCAGGAGACGACGTAGCCGTCGCGCTCCAGCAGGCGGCGCAGGCTGTCCAGGATCCCGGGCTCGTCGTCGACGATCAGGAGGCGGGCTTCATTCGGGTTCATGGCGCTTCCAGCTCCAGGGGCAGGCGGCACTTCTCCGGGCAGTCCCGCGCCAGGCGATCGAAGTGGGCCACCAGCTCGTCGCGGCGGGCGAGGACCCCGTCGATGTCCCGCGCGGACAACACGTCCCCGGCACAGGCAGCCATAACACGGGCCTCGAGGCGACGCAAGGCGAGCGTGACGACGGGGGAGTGACGCGCCAGGTACTTTAGGCGTCCACGTCGCCGCTCGGCCTTCCAGTCCTGCTCCGGACCGAAGGCGGCCCCGTTGTCGATGAAGAGCAGCCGGCCGTCCTTCCGGCGCAGGATGTTCCCCCCCGTGAAGCGGTCGTAGTTGTTCGTGAGGTGATCGAGGACGAACATCCAGGTCAGGTCCCACACGAGGCCCTGCTCCCGGGCCGAAAGGCGCGCCTCCGGGCGGGCCATCTTTCCCAGGAGCGTGCCGGTGGGCTCGAAGACCCGGCCGTCCTCCGCCCAGAGCAGAAGCGCCCCGGTCATCTCGTCGCTGGCCACGGAGAGCACCTCCCGCTCCAGTTGCTCCAGGCGATCGGCGGGCGCGTGGCGCTTGAAGGCGGAGTGGATGACCGAGCCGTCGAGCGTCCGCACGACGGCCGGGGGCACGTGGTTCATGCCCAGCATCCGGTTGAGCCGGAAGGCGCCGGCCTCCCCCTGGGGCCGCGTGAACAGGTGCACGCGGTGCCGGGGCTTGAAGAACACGCGCCAGGCGGGCTCCACGAGCAGGGTCACCTTCACCGTGCGCCCGCTCTTGCGGCTGGGGATGATGTTGACGATCCGGCCGCCGGCCATGGCCGACAGGGCGTCGGCCACGGGCTTCTGGTCGAAGGTGCCGGCGGTCACGAAGGAACAGGACCCTTCCGCTTGAGCGACTCCTGCAAAGTCGCGTGGCGGAAGGGAGGACCCTTTTGCCGCGGCCGCCACGGGAGGGTTCGGGGACGCGGGAGGCGGCGCGGGAGGCGGCGCGGGCCTGGCTGCAGAATCGAAGGACGGGACCGGATCGGCGGATCCGGAGGGACGATCACAGGCGAGGGAGGGCACACCCAGGAGGCACGGCAGGAGAAGGGCGCCAACGGCCCGGCGGGCGGGGGACATCAGCGGCGGCAGTCGCGGTCCAGGAGCTCCTGCGCCTTGGGCAGCGCGGCGGACCCGGGGTGCTCCTTGCGGATGACCTCGAGGCGGGCCCGGGCCTCCTTGCACTTCTTGGCCCGGATCAACTCCCCGAGCTCGGAGAAGGCGCGGGAGACCAGGATCTTCTCACGCACCGGCTTCGCCGCCTCGGGGTTGGTCTTTTCCACCTCGGCGAGGTGCCCCAGGGCCTCGTCCCACGACTTCTGATAGGACTTCACCACCGCGAGCTTGAGGTGGGCCAACTGTTTGTACTGGGGCTGGGCGGCCAGCTTGGTGAGCAGCTCGACGGCCTTGTCCCAGGCCTTCTCGGAGGCGTACAGATCGCTGAGCGAGTACAGCGCGGGGCCGTAGTCCGGATCGCGCAGCAGCGCCTCGGCGTACATCTTGCGGGTGTTCTCCACGTCCTTGCGCTCGGCATAGACGCCCCCGAGGTTGTACCAGAGGGCGGCGGCCTTCGGGAACTTCTCCATCCCCGCCCGGAGCACCTTTTCACACTCGTCGAGCCGCTTCAGATAGAAGAGGGTCTCGGAGAGGCCGACGGTGAGCTCCAGGGAGGACACGCCCTTCTTCTGCACGGCCTCGAACGCGGTCAGCGCCTTCTCGAAGTCCTTCCGGTTGAAGTGGACGAGCCCCTGGTAGAACAAAAGCTCGGCGTGCCCCGGGTGGACGGCCAGCTCCCGGTCCACGACGGCCAGGGCCTCGTCCCACTTCGCCTCGCCGACGAGCTTCTTGACGGCGACGAGGTCGGGTCCGGCGGGCGTCAGTTTCGCCACGGGCTCGGGACCGGGCTCCGGGACGGGCGTGGTCTTCTTCGGCTCCCGGCAGGCGAACAGGGCGAGGGCCAGGACGATCCAGAGGATGGCTTGTGAACGCATGACGAACCTCCGATGGTCAGATCAGCGACGTGCTGAAGTAGCGCTCGGCCCGGTCGGCGAGCACGGTGACGACGGCCTTCCCCGGCATGGCCACCTGGTGGGCGGCCCAGACGTTGGCCCCCGAGCTCGTGCCCACCAGCAGCCCCTCGATGCGGGCGAGCGCGCGGGCCGTGTCGATGGCCTCCTCGTCGGTGACGGTGATGACCATGTCGACGAGCCGGGTGTCGAGCACCTCGGGGATGAAGCCGTCCCCGATGCCCTGGATCTGGTGCAGCCCGGGCTCGCGCCCCAGCAGGGCGGCGTTGTTGGCGGGCTCGACGGCCACGATGCGCACGCGGGGGTTCTTCTCCTTGAGGAAGCTGCCCACCCCCTGCAGCGTGCCGCCCGAGCCGATGCCGGACACGAACACGTCGACCTTCCCGTCCATCGCCTCCCAGATCTCCGGCCCGGTGGTCGAATAGTGGATCAGCGGGTTGTCGGGGTTGGTGAACTGGTTGGGCACGTAGACGTCGGGGATCGTCGCCGCCAGCTCGCGCACCTTCTCGAGGCAGCCGTCCAGGCTGCGCTCGGCTGGGGTGAGCACCAGCTCGGCGCCCAGGGCGGCGATGATCTTCTTGCGCTCCTCGCTCATGTTCTCGGGCATCACGATGATCACCCGGCAGCCGAGCTGGACGCCCACCAGCGCCATGCCGATGCCGGTGTTCCCCGAGGTGGCCTCGACGACGGTGGTGCGGCCGGGGACGATGAGCCCCCGGGCCAGCGCGTTCTGGAGGATGAAGCGGGCGACGCGGTCCTTCACGCTCCCACCGGGATTGAGGAACTCGCACTTGGCGAAGATGCTCCCGTGGTCGCAGAACTTGCGAAGTTGAATCAGCGGGGTGTTTCCCACCAGATCGAGGGGGCTTTGTACCATTTTCATGCGGGCAAATCCAAAAGGTGCGGGGTGAAGGGCTAGTTGGAGGTCGCGCCCACGAGTTGGACCGAGAAGGTCCAGCTCTTGCTGTAGTTCTTGGCCTCGTCGGAGGTGCCCATGCTCTTGCCGTTGAGGCGGCTCTTGACGCACTCGGCCACGGTGCCGTTGCCGGCCAGGCTGCCGCCCAGGCCGCTGACCGACAACTTGCCGCCGGACACGCTCACCGTCACGGAGATGTCGCCGGAGTTGCCCACCAGGCCCTTGGCCGCCGCGTTCTGGAAGCAGGAGCCGATGGTGTACGGGAAGTTCTGCAGGACCTTCTTGACGTCCAGAGGGGCGTCCCCGGGCACCAGCCCGGAGGCCGAGGCCGTCGGGCGGGGCGGATCCATGCTGGGGGTCATGGGATCGGTGGGGCCGACCATGACCTCGGTGATCATGTCCATGGGCCCGGAAATATCGATCATGGGCACGTTCGTGGGCAGGTCGATCATGGGCACGGTGACCGAGATCATGCCGACATCGACGTTGGGGATGCCCGGGGTGCCGATGCGCCCGGGTCCGCCCGGTCCGCCCGGTCCGCCCGGTCCGCCCGGTCCGCCCGGTCCGCCACGGTTCTCGTCGCCGATCTTGTTGGGATCCAGCGCGGGACCGGTGCTGGCGACGCAGGTCGGACCGGAGCACTCGCCGTCGACCTGCAGGGTCTTCACGCCCTCGCCGGCCGTGATCGGACCCACCTGGTTGCCTCCGATGCCGGCGGGGATGGCCGAGATCTGCCCCAGGTTCGGGATGCCGCCCGGGAGGGCGGTGCCGAGGTTGATGTCCTTGGGCACGCCGGAGAGATCGACGCCGGCGAGCTTGGTGGCGAGATCCTTGCCGATCTTGTCGGCGGTCATGCCCACGTTCTCCTCGGTGACGGGGCCGGTGTCCATGTCGCCGCCGTCGTCGGGCGCCATGACCTCGACCATCGCCTCCTCGGGACCCATGTCCTCCTTGCCGGCCTCTTCGCCGTCCTTGCCGCCCTTGTTCTCTTCGGTCTTCTTCTGGGCTTCGGCCTTTTCCTCATAGTGCTTCGTGGCCTTGGCCACGATCTTCCTGGCGTCCTCCTCGTTGGGCTTCCAGTTCGGATCGTACAGGGCCAGGATGCCCCAGATCAGCAGCGGGGTGGCCACGCACACCGACAGGAAGGTGGAGGCCAGGAACACGTTCCCCAGCCAGGAACGGATCGCGTACATGCCCCACATGACGTGGGGCAGCTGCGGCTTGGGCATCTCGGGGGGCGGCACGACGAAGTGGAAGAGCACGGTGATCTCGCCGATGACGAGCTTGCCGCGGGAGGAGTGGGCCAGGTCGAGCTTGTAGTAGTCGGTCCCCTTGCGCACGTGCTCGCCGCGCTCGAGGATCTGGCTGAGGGTGAGGATCTTGCCGTCCATGGCCACGCGGGCATCCATGCCCTTCACGAAGTTCAGAAGATAGCCCGAGCGGGTCTCCTCGAAGATCTTGAAACTGCGGGGCAGATCCTTGGACGGGATCAGGAAGGTGTTGTCCGCGCCGCGGCCGATGCTCACGTCGCCGCGCTGGCGCAGCAGCTTCTCCTCGACGATGCGCCCGTTCTGCACGATGCCGATGCGGAGGATCTTCTTCAGGTTGGTCGTCGTGTTCAGGGAACTCGTGGGTTTCTTCACCGGAGTGGAAGTGGCCATCTCTGCCTCCTGGGGCTGCACCCGGATGGAACCCGCGCATCGTGTGTTCGCCGCGAGCCGCGATTCCCTTCCAGATACCGCCGGAAATTAGCAAAAAAGCGCAGGAATGGCAAGCCGATAATCTAAGAATGAACCATTCCCCTCCCATTGTACGGGCGGGCCGGGAATTCTTGTCCGGATCGTGACGCCGTCAGTCCGCCGAGCGGTGCAGGTACAGGTGCCTCAGGGAGGCGGGGGTGGGATCGCCGAGCAGGGCCTTGCGGTCCATCAGGGGCCGCGCGCGCCCGGCGTGATGCAGCGCGTCGGCGGGGAGGGTGACCGGCTCCGCGGTCCCCGAGACGACATGCTCATATTGGACCCGCAGGGTGTAACCGACGGCGTCGGGCCGGGTCCCTGCCAGCAGATAACCGAGACTCAGCCGGTGTTCGCCGGTCGCGGAATCCGTGGTGAAGGTGCCCTGGACCTCCACGACGCGGGTCGGACCGGCATCCTGACCCTCCCTGAGCGCCCGCAGGACATGGCCGCCCCGGCCGTCGGCTTCCCAGCGGACCCGACCCTTCACCCACCCGAGGACCTCCCGGTAGGTCCCGGCCAGCTCGGCGACCCGCCGCTCCACCTCGCCCTCGTCGGCGTCCCGGCAGACCGCCGGCTCGTATCGGAAACCCAGGCAGAACCGCGGTTCGATGGATGTAAAATGTATTCCATCCTCATCCGCGAGCTCCCTTATACCTTGCACATTGCCCTTGTCATCCCGCCGAAGCACCACGGATTCCTGCTGCATCAGCTCCATCTCCGCGGGGGTCCACTCGTCCGGGGCGCCGCCGGCGGGGGCCTGGGGGACGCTGGTGGCCTTCACCTCGATGCGGACCGTGGCCCGGTAGGTCCCGACCCCGGGCAGCACGCGCAGGCAGTCCGGATGGTCGGGCAGGCAGGAGGCCTCGGTCCTGGGATCCCCCGGGCCCGGGGCGTTGACGCGATCACGGGAGGAGCAGGCCGACCCGATCAGGACGAGGACGAAAACGAGGAAGGGGAGCCACGCGCGCATGGCCGGCAATATAGTCGAAGCCCGGGTTGAAAGCATGTCTTTTCTGCGGGCCCGGGCCCGGTCGAAGGGATCGGGCGCCTTCGGAAAACGGCCCTAGACGGCCCCGGTCGCGGGGGACGGCAGGACCGCGGCCTCGGGGACCGGCGAGGGGACCTCGACGGCGACGCGCTCGCGATCGAGGCTCAGCAGCATGCCCAGCGAGAGGAAGGAGGCGAGCATCGAGGTGCCGCCGAAGGAGACGAAGGGAAGCGTGATCCCCTTCGACGGGATGAGGTTCATGACCACGGAGAGGTTGATCAGCGCCTGCAGCACCAGCATCAGGGTCAGCCCGAGCCCCATCAGGAAGCGGAACATGCTCCCCCGGTGCGCCCAGGCGATGCGCACACCGGCGTACAGGAACAACCCGTAGAGCAGGATCATGAAAGCCACCCCGGCAAAGCCCAGCTCCTGTCCGATCATGGCGGCGATGTAGTCGGTGTGGGCCTCGGGCAAAAAGTCAAGTTTATAGGGGCCTTCGCCCAGCCCGTAACCCCAGACCCCGCCCGAGCCGAAGGCATCCAGGGAACGGATGATCTGGTACGAGGCGCCCTGGCTGAAGTACTCCGGGTGCAGGAACGGGATGATGCGCTTGGAGAGCCGCCAGCCCGCAACCATGTAGTACCACAGGAGCGGGAGCGTGACGGCCGCAGCCAAGGCGAAATAATACAGTCGGCTGCCGGCGACGAACAACAGGAGGGTGGCCACCACGATGAACAGGATCGCCGAGCCAAAGTCGGGCTGGAGCAGCAGCAGGACGATCATCAGGCCGGTGATCAGCAACGGCTGCCCGAAGCCCTTCCATGGATCGGCGAGGAGATCCACCCGCTTCTCGATGATGTAAGCCAAATATAAAATAAGCGCCACCTTGGCGAACTCCATGGGCTGGAACGAGAAACCCATGAACTGGAACCAGCGGTGGGCGCCGTTGACGTTGACGCCCAGAAACAGCACCCCCGCCAGCAACGCGAAGGCCGCCACGATGACCGGCTTCACGAGCTTGCGCGTGAGCCACACGGGGACCTGGGAGGCCACGACCGCGACGAGGAGGCCCAGGGTGATGTACATCGCCTGGCTGACGAGGAAGACCCGCGTGTTCACGGTGGTGGTCGCCGCCCGGGTCATGCTGGCGTAGTGCTTGGAGAGCAGGAGGCCGCCGGTGACGCTGAAGATCATGACGAGGCCCAGCGCGGCGAGCGAGCACGCCGCCAGGATGAGCATCCAGCCATGGTTGGAGAAACGGAAGCGTCCCATCGCCGCCCAATTCAACATGAATCACGGGTTCCGTCAAAAATCCGGGCGGATCCGGCAACCTCCGCCGGTCCGGACCGATAATGGTCGGTCAGGAGGACCCCATGACCCCGGAAGAGACCGCCACCACCCTCGCCCGCCTGTTCCCCACCGGCGAACACCCCCCGGACCGCTGGATGGACCTGCTCCAGCGCGCCGGCGGCCTCGCGCGCCTGTCCCGCTTCTCGGAGCTGGAGCTCGCCGACCTGTTCGGGCTGGATCCCGGTCGCGCGCGCCGGCTCCACGCCGTGTTCCGGCTGGGGCGGGAGGCGCTGCTCGAGCCGCAGGCCCCCCAGGACGCCCTGTGCGGCCCCTCGGAGGTGTTCGCCTACCTGGCGCCGCGCATCGGCTGGCCCGAGACCGAGGAGTTCTGGGTGCTGGGCTTCAACATCCGCCAGCAGCCGCTCCACCTGAGCCTGGCGGCCAAGGGGACCTGCGAACAGGTGAGCCTGTCGGTGGGGAACGTCTTCCGGCTGCTGCTGCACCATGGCGCCGCCCGCGGGCTGGTCTGCCACACCCACCCTTCGGGGGATCCCGGGCCGTCCGAGGCGGACCTGATCCTGACCGAGCGGATCGTCCAGACCGGGCGGCTGCTGGGCCTGCCCATCGTGGACCACCTGATCCTGGGCCAGGGCGGGTTCTGCAGCCTGGCGGACGGGGGCTATTTCTCAGGGGACTGAGCGCGCCCGGAGAGGGAGACCAGCTCGAAGAACCGGCCGGAGACGGAGGTGTTGAAGGCGTCGGCGCGCACGCGCCAGGCCCAGTTGCGATCGGCCACGCCGGGCACGTTCATGCGGGCGTCGGTGGACAGGGAGAGCAGGTCCTGCAGCGGGAAGATGGCGGTGCGGGCCACGGAGAAGAGCGCGGCGCGGATGAGATCCCAGGCGATGTCGTGGCCGGCCACCGCGAGGTAGCGCCGCGCGTGATCCTGGATCTCCGAGCCGGCGGAGCGCCACCAGCCCATGGTGGTGTCATTGTCATGGGTGCCCGTGTACACGACGCAGTGCTCGGGGTAGTTGTGCGGCAGGAAGGGGTGGCCCGGCCCGCCGCCGAAGGCGAACTGCAGGATCCGCATGCCCGGCAGCCCGAAGCGGTCGCGCAGCTCGTGGACGTCCTCGTCGACGTCCCCGAGATCCTCGGCCACCAGGGGCAGCTCCCCGAGCTCGC
>Ga0302247_1002499_pt1 | contig 11853 bp, 11 predicted proteins | sample AAG_UR_Ile_MG_FD_193529 | JGI IMG/M metagenome (GOLD analysis project Ga0302247, IMG submission 193529) | Enriched activated sludge microbial communities from anaerobic digester in WTTP, New Holstein, Wisconsin, United States - AAG_UR_Ile | ecosystem: Engineered > Bioreactor > Anaerobic >...
GCTGCCGGCCGGGCTCCCCACGGAAAAGCGCTGGCGCCTGACGCTGCCTCCGGGGACCGCCACGGTGGCGCGGCTGGCCCCCGCCGACGCCGACGCCCCCGGACCCTTCCGCTTCGCCGTGCTCTCCGACATCCAGGAGGGCGTCGACCGGGTCGGCGACCTCTTCGAGCGCCTCAACGAAGAAGCGGATGTGCGCTTCGTCGTGTCGGCCGGGGACCTCGTCGACAACGGCGCCACGGAGGAGTACGCCCGGATCCGGCTCGCCCTCGAGGGCCTGCGCATCCCGTTCTACGCCACCTGCGGCAACCACGACGTGGCCATCGGCGACGAGATGGTCTGGCACCGCCACGTGGGCCGGCACTCCTTCCGGTTCGACTTCCGGGGGGCGGCCTTCTCGTTCGTGGACTCGGCCTCTGCCACCGTGGATCCAGCCGTGTCCGCCTGGCTCGACGGTTGGCTCGACGACGCCCGGGACCGCTGGCACGCGTTCCTCACCCACGTCCCGCCGGTGGACCCCAACGGCGTGCGCAACGGCTCCTTCTCGAGCCGCAAGGAGGCGGCCGCGCTCATCGCCCGGCTGGCCCGCGGCGGCGTGGACCTGGCGTTATTCGGCCACGTCCACACCTACGTGAAGTACTCCCTGGGCGGCGTCGAGTGCCACCTCTCCGGCGGCGGCGGCGGCTGGCCCATGCGCTGGGACGGCGTCGGCCGGCACTACCTGGTGGTGGACGTGGACCCCGTCGCCCGCACCCATTCCGTGCGCCTGGTCGACATTGGCGAATGAGCTTTCGAGGTGACCCATGAAATCGGTCGTTTGTATTTCCTGCACATTGTTTCTGATGGCCTGCACGAATCCGAAGGAGGCCCACGTGCCGAAGAACGACACGCCGCCGCCCCGGGAGGCGGTCACCACCGGACCCGTCACCGGACCCGTCACCGGACCCGCGACCGCGTGGACGCCGCCAAAGACCGAGCCCGGGGCCGACGGCTGGGAGCGCTACGTCGACGCCCCCACGCTCACTCCCGCCACCGCCGTGGGCTTCACCCCGGGCTTCGACACCCCCGAGGGGGCGCTGTTGTCCTTCTACGCCTCGCGGATGCGCGGCGATGACGCCTGGCGCTCGGCCCTGGCCGACGAGAAGAACCCCGCCTTCGGTCCGGGGGATCTCGCCCGCCTGAACCGCAAGCTCGACAATTCCAAGGACTGGAAGTACCTCGAGGTGCGCCTGGTGGGCAAGAAGCCCGACGACGAGGAGTTGTGGATCAAAATCTACATGAAGGTCGGGATCGGCGGGAAGATCGACGACGGCGAGGACGAGGCCACCCTGGTGCTCGTGGGCGGGCGCTGGTATGTGTTGTCCATTCCCACGTAAATTTTTCGTTGACCATCATCACGGTCCTCCAGTAGATTCCCTCCGGCGCGCGCCGCGCCACAGGAGGAGAAAACCAACATGCAGGACAACACCTATCGACCCACCGGCACGTTCGACCCCAAGGGCGTGGGCCTCGGCCTCGCCCTGGCCGTCGCCGCCATGTTCCCCATCTCGTTCGTCTATGCGTACGCCGTGCGGTACATCCCGTTCGTGTACGTCAACTTCCTGATCAGCTTCGGCGCCGTGTTCGCGGTGGCCGGCGCCTACGTCTTCGGCGAGTCCCTCGGGCGCAACCGCAGCCGCGCCGCCTCCCTGCTGGCCATGCTCCTGGCCGGCGTCCTCACCCTGTTCGTGTTCTGGGTGACCTTCCTGTTCGTGATCTCCCGGCACGAGCTGGAGTACTTGAAGATGCTCACCGACCCCTCCTACGTGACCGATCTGGTCAAGGAGCTGGTGAAGGTCGGCTGGTTCACCCTCAAGCGCAACCAGGTCAAGGGCACGTTCTACGGCATCATGCTCGCCGTCGAAGCCGTCGCCTACCTCGGCATCTTCGTGTTCGCGTGGTGGTCGTTCCTCAAGGAGCGCGTGTTCTGCGAGAAGTGCCAGAAGTGGGTGGAGCGCGAGCGCGTGGCCATGTTCTTCGATCTGGCCCCGCTTCAGGCCATCGCCACGGCCCTGGCCGCAGGCTCCGACGCCTGGGTCGACCAGCTCCGGCTCGCCGACGCCACGCCCTCGCTGCAGATCGAGCTGGCCTCCTGCGCGGGCTGCCACGAGCTGCACGTCGTCAACCTGGTCCACACCCAGGACGTCGTGGACAAGGACGGGAACCCCTCCACCGAGGAGAAGGTCCTGCTGGCCAACATCCTGATTCATGGGGCCACCGCCGCCCGCTTCCGGCAGCGCGTGGACCAGCTCCGCGCGGAGTTCGCCGCCAGGGGTTGATATTATTTGATATTCAAGGGGATCGTCACTCCCAGCCGGGATCGGCGGGGACCAGGCGGAACTTGGAGGAGACGACCACGTCGGCCAGCCGCACGGGGGTGGTCCCGACGGTGAACCGGAGGGTCCGCAGCGCGTTGTAGGATGTGATCTTCACCTGGCCGGTGGCCTGGTTCGACGGGGCGCCGGCGACCTGCCGCGGGCTCGCGCCGCTCCGGCGCGGCACCACGAAGACCTGATACCGGCCGCGCCTCTCCACGGAGCTCGAGAGCTGCTCGGTCACCCTGGACTGCGCGGACTGGACGTCCACGCGACGTGCGCCGCCGGCGAAGGAGACCACGCGCCCCTCCGGAGTGATCACCACCAGATCGAGCTGGGCCTCACCCTCCCACTGGGCCTCGAGCGTCAGGGAGTCGCGGCGCAGAGTCGGCTTGGCCTCCTCCTTCAATTTCCGCTCCGCCTGGGCGCGCGGTCCGGCCGGGAGCAGGGCGAGAAAGCGGGCGACGTCCTGCGTGCACTGCACCGCGGCCACCTGGTGCTCCCAGTTCTTCGGCGCCGCCAGGGCGCGGGGCACAGCGTGGGCGCACATCATCTGGAAGTCGCCCAGGGCGCGCCAGGTCCCGAACAGTCGGTCGTGGGCGGCCTCGGCACCCGGGTTCGCGTCGATCGCGCTCTCTAGCCACTCCACCGCCCGATCGGCCTCGCCGGCCAGCAGGGCGAGCTCGGCGTGCACCACCAGGGCCTCGGCGTCCATGGCGTCCTTGGCCAGCCACTGCGCGGCGAGCTTCCCCGCCTCCTCGGTGGAGCCGGCCTGGATCAACTGGCGCACCAGCGCCTGGAGCCGGTCGCGGCTCTCGGGCTTCTCCAGCAGCGCGGCCCTGCGCTTCTGCACCTCGGTCCAGTCCGCCGCCGCCGAGTCCGCCGCCACGCTCACCGCGGCCACCCGGTACCACTCTTTCCGCATGCGGATCATCCGGCGGGGGCGCCGGCTACGGGACATCTCCATGGGCACCATCTCGTCGTCGGACGCGATCCTGGACATCTTCGCCGGCGGCGCCGACATCGACATCGTGGGCAGGGGCGCCCCGGCGCCGTCCATCATCTCCTCGGCCCGACCCGCGGCGTCCTTGCCCAGAAGCCCCGGAGGACCGGACACCACGGCCTCCTGGCCCTCCTCGGTCCCCGTCCAGTCCACGGCAGGGCGCGTGTCGGCCACGCCGAAGGCCTTGGCCATGGCCGGGCTCTCGAGCACCAGCAGGCTGGTGTGGCGCGACAGCACGTGGTGGTCCTTCGAGATCGCCACGATCTCTTTCACCGTCTCAGGGCCACCGTCCTGCTCCTGCAGGTCGTCGATGCGCCCCTGGGCCCAGATCCGCGGCACGAAGGCGTTCCCCGCGGCGGCCACGGGATCCAGTTTGATCTGATACTCGCGCCGGAAGGACACGCCCTCGAGCTCGCCCGTGACCACCAGCGGACCCTCCACCGACGCCGCCGTGGTCCTCATGGCCACCACCAGCTCCTCGCCGGGCCAGATCAAGTCGGTCTTCGCAGGGGCCACCTGGCGCACGCCCTCGGGGAAGGCCAACCGCACGCCGGTCACGGGCACGCCCAGCTGGCGCTGCAGCACCTTCCAGGCCAGGACGGCCGTACGGGTGCCCGGCTTCAGGGTCAGCATGGAGCCCGAGCCGGCCCGGGCCAGCGCCCTCAGCACCACTTCGTCGGTCTCGCCGCCCAGGCCGACGGTGGTCAGCCGCGCGCGCCCCGCCATCTTCGCCGCCTTCGAGGCGAGCCGCGCGGGGTCCTTCTCCCCCACGCTGGGGACGCCGTCGGTGAGCCACACGATCCGCGTGCGGGCGGCCTTCTCTCCGGCCGCGGTCACGACCTGGCCGATGGCGTCCAGGGCCGCCTCGAACCGGGAGGAGCCGATGGGCTCGAGCTTCCCGAGCTCGGTGGACACGCGCTCGGCCAGCGCGTCCGAGGCCCCCTCGCCGTCGACCAGGGTGCGACAGGCGTGGTGACAGGCGATCACGGTCACCTTGTGGGAGCTCTCGAGCTCGCCCACCAGAAGGCGGGCCAGCTCGGCGGCCCGCGTCAGGCGGGCCTTCTGCATGCTGTAGGAGCGGTCGACCACCAGCACCAGGTGCAACGGCTCGGTCCCGGTGTACGCCGGCAGGACCGGCTTCAGGGTGACCAGCGCGTAGCCGTCGGCCTCGGGCTTCTCCGGCTGCCGGTACGCCCAGGCGCGGATCTCGCGGCCCGGCTTCTCCTCGGGGATGTCGATGATCAGGTCGCCCTCGGGGCGGAAGTCCGTCTTCGTGACGGCCAGGCGCGCGGTGCCGTTCTCCTGGCGTCGCTCCATGGCCAGCGGGGAGATCCGCAGCCGGCCGGCGTCGCTCACGCCGCCCACCGCGGCCTGGAAACTGAACTTCTCGGTGGCGGCCTTGTCCTGGTGCCCGGCGGCCAGCGGCAGCACGTAGCGGTGGCCGCCCGGGATCGGGTCCAGCAGCTGGGTGTAGGCGATGCGCACGCGCCGACTGCCCTGCTTCGGGATCGGGAAGATCTTGAGCTCGAACTGGGAGCCCTTCTTCCAGTTCAGCAGCGCTGGGTCGTGCCACGGGCCGGGGACCCACACGTACTCCACGACCTCTTTCTTTTTATCTTTCGGGGCCGCGTTGCGCAGCACGCCCGCCCAGATCTTGTCGCCCTCGTCGCGCGCCACGACGGCGCCGTGCTCCCACTTGCCCTCGACCACCAGGTCCAGCCCGGCGATCTGCGCGTCCGGCGGCAGCGGAAAGGTGTAGATGCCCTCGAGGGTGTCGGTGGAGTCGTTCATGAACTCCTCCTCGATCTCGGTACGCACGACGCGGCCCTGGATCTTCACGTCCACGGCGTGATCGATCAGCCGCAGGGCCTGCTCGGTGTCGGCGCCCGCGCCCGGGCGGCGGGCCTTCAGGCGGCCGAAGCCGCTGGTCTCCTCGGGGAGCTCGGGCTTCTCCTGGGCCCACTCCGCGGCGTAGCCCAGGTTGGCCGCCGCCTGCGTGATGGGGGCCTCGTCCCCGCGCAGGATCGCCTCGCCGCCGGCGCGCACGTCCGCCGGCCGCCCGCCGGACCGGGCGATGACGTGACCGCGCAGCACGTTGACCACGGCCATGCCCGGTAGCTGGCTCACCAGCAGCCGGGTGCCGACCACGTCCACCTGGCCCGAGGCGGTCTGCACCACCAGCGGGGGGAGCCCCTGTTGCCGCACGACGTCCAGGAGCGCCTCGCCGGCCTCCAGCCGCAGGGTGCGGTCGGCGTCGCCCCGGAAGGCCACCGTGGTGTGCTCGTTGAGCCACACGCGGGTGCCCTCGGAGAGCGTCAGGATCGCGCGCTCCTGGGCCCCCGTCTCGACCTTCGAGATCTTCGCCGGCAGCGCCGTGCGACGGCCCTGACGGTCGAGCCGCTCGGCCGAGGCCACCTCGAGGCGCGCCCCGCCGGCGAGCTCCTTGCGCGCGGATCCGGCGGGCGCACCCCCGCCGTCCCCGCCGCGCCCGAGCCACCACCAGCCGCCGACCGCCACCAGGGCGGCCACGACCGCGAACCCCGCCGCGAAGCGCCACCTCGGCAGGGGGGCGGATCTCGCGCCGGCTCCGGCCGCCGACGCGCGGGCTTTTTTCGCCAGCTGCTCCGGCGTCATCGACAGGGTGAACGGCTCCCCCGCGCGCTCGAGCAGGGCGACGAGGCGGCCCGACGCGCGCACCTCCACCTGACAGGCGGCGCAGCCGCGGACGTGCTCGGCCAGAGCGGCCGGGAGCTCCCGAAGGTCCTCAGGAGCCGACGACGCGAGGTCTCGAATCGCTTGACATGGATTGTTCTGATTCTTTTTCATGATCGCCTCCCCGGGGGTTCTCGGGTTTCATCAGGACCGGACGCAGCACCTCCCGCAGCGCCCCGACCCCGAGGCTGACCCGCTTGCGCGCGTTCACCGGACTGATCTCCAGCATCTCGCCGATCTCCTGCATCGAGAAGCGGCCCTGGTAGTGCAGCAGCACGGCCTCCCGCAGCGCGGGCTTCAGGTCCGCGAGCGCCGCGTCGAGCAGCCGCTGCTCTTCGGAACGCGCGGCGTTCTCCTCCGAGCTGCGGCGGTGCGCCGCGTCCTCGCCCGGATCGGAGAAGAACCGCCCGAACAGGCTGCGGCGGCGGTCCCGGCGGCGCAGGTGGGAGGCGCACAGGTTGCGTGCGACCCCGTAGAGCCACGCCCGGGGCGAGGCCTCGCCCCGGAACGAGTCCATGGCGCGCCAGGCCTCGACGAACGTCTCCTGCAGCAGGTCCTCGCCCTCGGACGCCGAGCCGACCAGGGCCGTGCAGAAGCGCCCGAGAGGCTGCGCCCAGGCCCGCGCCATCAACTCCAGCGCCCGCTCCCGGTGCCCTTCCCTCATCAGTGACAAGATTTGCTGTTCCATGAGAATCCCATCCCGTCGCCCCTGTGCGGTCACCGGCCGCGGAAACGTGAACGAACCGGCCGGAGTTTTTTTCGGCGCGACGGAGAAGACTCCCGGACCCTACCGCAGGCGGGTGGTTTTTTCCAAGGAAATCGGGCGGATTAGAATCAGGACTTGCTATTCTGTTAGTTTAGACTTACAACTTAACCTGGAGGTTTTGTCATGAACACCCTCGTATGCCCCGTCTCCACCGAACGCGTCTCCACCAACGTCGTGCGCGTTACCGGTCTGTTCATCGTTCTGGGCGTCGCCGCCTTCGCCCTCACCGGGATCCATTGGATTCTGCCATTTTTGGCGCTGGACCTCGCGATCCGCGGCTTCGGCGATCCCCGGTTCAGTCCCTTCGGGCGCCTGGCCGCATGGCTGGTCGCCCGGGTCGGCTCCCCGGGGCCGCCCATGGACCGCGCGCCGAAGATGTTTGCCGCCCGCGTGGGGTTCCTGTTCGCCGCCGCCGCCTTCGGGCTCTCGTTCGTCTGGCCCCCCGTGGGGCTCGGCGTCGCCCTCGCGCTGGGCACCTTCGCCGCCCTGGAGTGCGTGTTCAACTTCTGCGTGGGGTGCGTGGTCTATACCTACGTGGTGCTGCCCCTGGCGCACCGTTGACCCACTTGTCAGTCGCGCTCGCGGACCAGCCAGTCGGGCCAGGGGATGTCCAGGTTCACATGGGTGGCGGCCGGATTGCACGGGGGGTGCACGATCATGCCGCTGCAGGGCGCCGGTGAGTGTTTCTTCATGAAAGCCTCGAACTCCTGGAACCGGTCGCCGTGGACGCGGAACGTGCCACCGATGAAGCCGTGATCGACCCCGTCGACCTTCACGAGATAGCTGGCCTGGTACCGGTGCCAGTCCGACGGGCAGTCCACACAGCGCTGGAACCGCAGGCCCGACAGCCGGCAGGTGCTGCCCCGGGGCACGCCCACGTTGCGGCACGCGCCGGGCCTGTCCCCGCCCGGCGGCGGCCCCGGCGGCGGCCCCGGGATTGGCCCCGGTGGCGGCCCCGGGTCCATCGACGCGTTCATGGCCGCCTCCCGGGACGCGGGCGGTTCCTGGGACGGCGTTCCCGTCCCGCCGCACGACCCCAGGAACCACAGACAGATCGCCAGGATGTTTCGTCCCATGAGCGCCTCCTCCCGAGCCCCGAGGATGTTCCCGGAAACCGCGCCGTGTCAAGCCCGCAAGAAACTCTTGAAAAAAATCCCGGGAAGGGATTGGATGGGGGCCTTGACACCGGCCGGGGCGGTCTTACAGTGACCGCGTCATTAGACGTGTCTGACAGTTTCGTTCCGGCGCGTCATTTCAAAGGAGCGTGTGCATCATGGCGATTCAAGTGACCGACAAGACGTTCGACGCGGAGGTTTTGCAGGCCTCCGTCCCCGTGCTCGTGGACTTCTGGGCCCCGTGGTGCGGTCCCTGCCGCATGGTGGGTCCGGTGATGGACGAGCTGGGTCGCGAGACCGAGGGCCGCGTGAAGGTGGTGAAGCTCGACGTGCAGGAGAACCCCGGCGTGGCCAACCGCTACGGCATCCGCTCGATCCCGACGGTCACCCTGTTCCACAAGGGGGCGGCCGTGGGCACCCTCGTGGGCGCCCGCTCCAAGGCGGACTATCTCAAGCTCGTGGAAAAGGCGTTCTGAGCCGCCCATGGAAAAAAACCCGAAAAAGCGCATGGCGCGCCTGCTCGAGCGCCTGGCCGGGCTCTATCCCGAGATCCGCTCGGCCCTGGTCACCGAGGATCCCTACCAGAAGCTCGTGGCCACCATCCTGTCCGCGCAGTGCACCGACGAGCGCGTGAACCAGGTGACCCCCGCGCTCTTCGCCCGCTTCCCCGACGCCCGCGCCCTGGCCGGGGCCGACGTGGACGAGCTCGAGAGGCTGATCCACTCCACCGGCTTTTTCCACGCCAAGGCCCGGCACCTGCTGGGGGCCGCAGCGCGGCTGGTCGAGCGCCACGGGGGCCAGGTGCCCGCCGACATGGAAGCCCTGCTGGCGCTGCCCGGCGTGGCCCGCAAGACCGCCAACTGCGTGCTCAACGACTGCTACGGCCTCGCCTCGGGCATCGTCGTGGACACCCACGTCGCCCGCCTGGCCCTGCGCCTGGGTTTCACCCGGGCCGACAAGGGCCGCACCGAGGTCATCGAGCAGGACCTGATGGCCGTGGTCCCGAAGGAGGAGTGGATCACCGTGTCCCACCGGCTGATCAGCCACGGCCGCGCGGTGTGCACCGCCCGGCGGCCCGCCTGCGACCTTTGCCCGGTCGCCGACCTGTGTCCCTCCGCGGGGGTGGCGGGGGACCTCTCCCCCAGGAACACCAACTTGCCCTGACCGTCCACTCGTGCCCCGATCCCGATCGCGATTTCGATTTCGATTTCGATATGGATTTCGATGGATCCAGATTTCAATGAAACGTGATACAGTGGCGCGCCGGGCGGTCCCACTGGGCCGGCCGGGACCCACACCGATGGAACATAGATATCTGCTATACGCCTTGTTCCTGCTGCCGCTGGCGTGCTCCGCGCGCGAGGCGTCCACGAAGTTGTCCCCCCTCGAGACCTGGACGCTGCCCGGGCCGGTCGTCACCGCTGACCCGGTGGTAGCCACCGTCGACGGCGTGCCCATCACCGCCGCGGAGCTGAGAGCGCGGATGAAGAGCGGCAGGCTCACCGCCGAAGAGGCCCTCGAGGAGGCCATCACCGACCAGTTGGTGCTCGCCCACGCCCTGAAGAACGTCCATCCCCAGGACCTCTCCGACGCCTACAAGGCCGCCGCCGTCTTCCACCTGGTCACGCACACCTTCGAGCCCGAGAGCCAGCCCGAGACCATCCCGGACGACATGCTGCGCGGCCTCTATGACGAGCTGCAGAAGCCCGACTTCTCCGAGCCCCACCTCATGGACAAGAAGTTCATCTTTTCCCATGGGGAATGGCGCGCCTGCCACCAACTCGTGGTCCCCGGGACCGAGCTGCCCGACGACGAATCCTCCTCCACTGCCGAGAGCCTGCTGCGGCTCGTGAGGGACCGGTACTCGCTCACGCCGGTCAACGACGCCGACGCCTTCCGGAACGGCGCCTGGCACCTGCAGGACTCCTACGTGCCCGTGCGCTACGAGGTGCTCCCGCCGCTGTCCGCCACGCCCGACGAGAACACCTACCGCTTCAATGGCGAGTTCGACCCCGAGTTCGTGAAGGTGCTGTTCTCCCTGCCCGCGGTGGGGTCGCACTCGGACGTGTTCCGCTCGAAATTTGGCCTGCACTGGGTGTACCTGAATGGGACCGTGCCCGAGCGCCGCAGCTCCTTCGAGGAGGTCCGCGAAGAGCTCCGGGGCAGCATCGCCGACGCCCACCGGGCCTCGCGCTTCCAGGACTGGCTCTCACGCCTGCGTCGCACCCACGGCGTCCTGGACCCGGGAATGCGGAACTGACCGTGTCCACCGGCTTCACCGAATTCCTCGTCGAGCTCGTGGGGGCGACCCCCCTGGCCATCGGGGCGGTGATCCAGGACTCCGACGGGGAGACCGTCGACTCCTTCGGCCATATGTCCGACTTCGATTTGATGGTGCACGCCGCCCATTGGGGGCTGCTGTGGCGCGAGCTGCAGTTCCCGCCCGAGCCGCGGCGGCTCACCGGCACCACCGAGATCCTCATCGAGACCCGGCAGCAGAAGATCCTGCTGACGACCCTGTTCCGGGAATACTATCTGGTGTTCATCCTGAACAAGGACACCCCCCTGACCGAGGCCCGGCGCATCCTCGATCAGTATCTGAGCGCGATCCGCGAGGAGATGGGCCTATGACCGAACACACACCCAAGACCTGCGTCATCACCGGCGCGTCCAGCGGCCTGGGCGTCGAGCTGGCCCTCGAGGTGGCCGGGACGCTGGATCACGACACGATCGTGCTGTCCGCGCGCCGCCGCGACCGGATGGAGGCCCTGGCCCTCCGGCTGCAAGAGCGCCGCCCCGGCCTCGAGGTCCGGATCGTCTGCGCCGACCTGTCCGCCCCCGGGGGCGTGGACGCCCTGTTCGACGGCGTGGGCGACCTGCTGCCCACAGTGGACCTGTGGATCAACAACGCCGGCTTCGGCTATCGCGGCGCCTTCGTGGAGCAGGAGGCCGCGGACCTCGACCGCATGCTCGACGTGGACGTCCGCGCGCTCATGCACTGCACCCGCCGCGTGCTGCCCGGAATGGTCGGTCGAGGCGGCGGCCGGATCCTGAACATCTCCTCGGTGGCCGCCTTCTCCCCGATCCCGTGGTTCGCCGTCTATGCCGCCTCGAAGGCCTTCGTGCTGTCCTTCTCCGAGGCGCTGTCCCACGAGCTCGCCGGCACAGGGGTGACCGTCACCGCCTTCTGCCCGGGGCCCATGCCCACCGAGTTCTTCGACATCGCGGGCAAGACCCGCTGGCACGGCCCCGGCATCTTGTGGATCTCCCCGCAGAAGGCCGCCCGCGAGGCCCTGGACGCGACCCTGGCGGGCTCGGCCGTGCACATCCCCCAGAAGTTGTTCGTGCTGCAGACTTTTCTCTCGCGGTTCTTCCCGCGGGGCCTGATCTCGGCCGTCTCCGGCCGCATCTTCAAGGATTAGCGGCGGCGGCGCAGGAAGGCGAGGCCGGCGAGGGCGGCGAGCATCCACAGGACGCCCTGGGCGGGGGCGCGGCCCGAGGAGGAGCAGCCCATCGGGGTCATCACGACGTCGTCGCCGTAGTAGTAGCACTCACCGTTGCCGCAGTAGTCGTAGTAGCCGTTGGCCTCGAGGTTGTACTTCAACTTCTCCATCAGTTCGATGTCGGCGGCCAGATCGTCGTCGGCGAGGCCGGCGTTGACACCGTAGGCGTAGTCGAGGGTCTGGACCAGCAGCTCGTGGGCCGATCCGAAGTCGTAGTAGGACGCGCGCTGGCAGACCTCCTTGAGGCCCAGGAAGATGTTGAGCATGGCGAAGCTCTTGCGCATGGGATCGGCCGAGTAGAAGTCGCCCTCGGGCATCATGCCGCCGTCGGACAGATCCGAGATCACCACGCGCTGGGGGCCCACGGTCTCGCCGGTCTCCGGGTCGGTGTAGGTCATGGTCA
>Ga0302247_1002500_pt1 | contig 11850 bp, 7 predicted proteins | sample AAG_UR_Ile_MG_FD_193529 | JGI IMG/M metagenome (GOLD analysis project Ga0302247, IMG submission 193529) | Enriched activated sludge microbial communities from anaerobic digester in WTTP, New Holstein, Wisconsin, United States - AAG_UR_Ile | ecosystem: Engineered > Bioreactor > Anaerobic >...
AAGCCCAGCGCCAGCGCTGGGTGGCCGCCGCGCAAACCGTTCCCAGCCGGCCGTCGGTGGGGCAATACGGGCCCCTCAGCGGCCAGCAATTTTATGTCCGCATCAACAGCGTTCTGGACTGCATCGGCCAGCCGCCCGTCAGCGAACCCCCGGCCCCGGTGGTCTTCAGCCCCAATCTGGTCACCGGGCTGGAGATCGTGCAAGACCCGGAAGCCGGGCTGCGGCTGCGGTTGAACGTCGGGGTGGCCACGGAAGACATCATGGTCTTTGGACAGGCGCCGTGCAGCCCGGGCCGGATGAAGCACCGTCGGGTCTACTATCTGGGTCTGTTGAGCCCGAGCCAGAACGGGCAGAGCGACATCACGGAGCTTTACACCGCCCGGTTTGGGCAACCGTCGCCGGGGCAGAAGGTGTTTATCGTCACCAGCCAGACGCGGAACGGCTGGAAGGGGCCGAACTGGGTCCACAGCGCCATCGTCCCGCCCCCATCCACGGCCAAATCTCAACAAGCCACTGAAAAGGCACCAGTTAAAAAAGCGAAGCCCGCCTCTACCTCGCCCTCTTCCACCGCCCGCACGACCGTTTCTTCTTCGTCGTCTCAGGCTATGTACAAGGGGAGTACACCGGAGGCCCGGCAGGAGCGCATGGAAAATAAGCATGAATCCCCTTTGAGCATCCTTGGTACACCCCTTGTACACGGCCTATTGGGAGCCATAGGTTGGGTGGGGAGGCTGGGGCGGCTGGCGGCGGGAGCGGGTGCCTTATGAGACTCTAATCCGACTCTTGGTTGGCCCGAACGCCGCGTGCGGGCACGCGGCTGGCAAGGAACGGGAGGGCGCTTCGGCGCGCTGCGTGTTTCCGCGCGGCACAGTGCGTCCCCTTGCCGTCCGCGCGCGCCTGCGCAGTGCTCCGCGCCCTTTGCCGGCTGCGCGTTCTCCCGCGGCGCGATGAAGAACAGGGGCGGGATGGTTTGCGGCCTTTGGGTTCCTATGCGGGGGCGGGAGTTGCGTCTGCCGATGGGCAGGTGCCCGGAACGGGAGGCGCCGGGATCAGAGGGCGGGTTCGCACTCGGCGACTTTGCGGAGGTAGAAGTCTTCGGTGAGGAGGTTTTCCTGGAAGAGGGAATTCAACTCGCGGAGGCGTCTGGCGATTTGTTGCCGGGTGAATTTGGGTTTGTCGCCGGACGAGTTGGTGGTGGTTCCGGCGAGCGGCGCGGGCGGGAGAGTGGGCAGGGGGCGTCCGGGCGGGGGCGGCGCGGCGGGATTGTAAACGGTGGCGAGGAGTTCCGAAGCGGGAACGAGATGCCGCCAGAGGAACGCCTGCATGCGGTCTTCGGCGGGGACGGCGATGCGGGAGACCTGGCGGTTGCCGATTTTGGCGGTGCCGGCGAGGGTGAGGCGGACGGGTTCGGGGGTTTCAAGCAGCGAGGTTTTTAAGCTCAGGCGGGCGACGGTTTGGGTGCCGGACAGGAAGACCGGGTTGGCGAAGAATCCGGGGGGCGGGTCGGCGAGGGAGATTTTGATGGGGCCGGTGAAGCCCTCGCGCCGGAGGACGTGGACGCTGAGCGCGGCGGAGGATCGGGGGCGGAGATTGACGCTGGAGGGGACCACGCGGAGGTCGAAATCGGGCCGGGCCGGGCGGAGGCAGAGGCGGTAGGCGTATTCGGGGCCGGCGTGGCGGGCGATGTCGCCGAGATGAATGCAGTAGTCGCCGTCGGCGGGCAGGGTGGCCAGGAGAAAGGAATCGGCATGGTGGGTGTTGATGCCCGCGGCGAAGTCTTCGCAGTCGTCGTTCCAGGCCAGGAGGCGGCCGGCGCTGTCGGTCAGTTTGAGGATGGAATCGAGCGGGGAGGCGAGGCGGCGGGCGAAGACTTCGGCGGCGATGGTCTGGCCGGCGCGGCCAGTGAAGCGGAACAGGTCCTCGTCGCCGGGCTGGTTGATGTGCCCGTTAATCATGATGGGCAGGGAGACCGGCTGGGCGCGCTCCTGGGGCTGGTTGGGTTCCTGTTCGGCGCGGTCGGGCAGGGCGTCCAGCGCGAAGGGGACGGGGGGGGACAGGAGGTCTTGCTTGCGCGCGGTCAGGAAATGGATGCCGGGGCCGGCGCCGGCGGGCGGGGGCGCCAGCCGGTGGCTATCGAGGTTCCAGCCCTGGGCGCGGATGGGAGGCGCCGCGTTGGTTGAGGCGCCGAGGGGGAAGATGCTGGTGATGAACGGCAGCTCGCCCAGGCTGAGGCGATAGACGAAATCCTCGCGCCCGCGGTAGAGGCTGTCGTAGATGCTGAGGATGTAATCTCCGTCGCGGGGCACCTGGCAGAGAAGGGTGGGGTCGGGGTTGAAGCGGTAGTCGTCCTGGTAGGCGATTTCCCGGCCGGCGGCGTCGCGCAGGAGCAGGACCGGCTGGAACCAGCCGGGGACGGCGTCGGCGATGAAGGGGACGAGCTGGCGGGCCTGGGTGGTGATGACGAGGCGCTGGCCCTTGCGGGCGGTGAAGCGGTATTGGTTGATTTCGCCGGAGGCGACCTGGCCGTTGAGGACGCAGGGGAGGGAGACGCGCACCAGGGCTTCTTCGGGCGGGCGCCGGCGCAGGGAGAGGGCTTCCTTGCCCAGCACCTGCTGGCTGCTGGTGAGCATGGGGGGGCGGGTATGCTCGGGCAGTTGGCCAACGTGGAAGACCATCGGGTTGGACAGGCCCAGGGGGGTGCGGATGCGGAGTTCGCGCGCGCCGGGTTGCGCGTCGGGGGCGATCGTGACTTCGAGGAAGACCAGGCAGGCCAGGGCGGCGCTGGCGGGGCGGTTGCAGTATTCGGCGGCGCGCTTTTCGATGCGCGCCATGAGCTGGCGGTCGGCGGCGGCGGGGGCGGCCTCGGGGGCGGCGCCGGGCGGCGAAGCGGACGCGGGCGCGGGCGTCAGGGGGGCCGCCATCATGGGGGTGTCCGCGTTCATCACGGCGGCGTCGGAGGCGGAGGTGGTTCGTTTGAGCTGCCGGAGCTGCTCGTTGAGGAGGTTCATTTCCTGGTTGTTGAGCCGCCGATAACATTCGACGACGCGGGCGGAGACGCCCGTGCCGGTGACGCGCGCCTCGCGGGCGTCGTTCAGGTTCTGGCCGCCCAGTTTGACGGCAAAGGTAGTGCCTTGCTGACCGCCGGCGGGATAGACGAAGCCGACGTAGGGGCGGGGCTGGGCCCGGGCGGGGAGCGCGGCGGCCAGGAGCGCGGCGGCCAGGAGGGCGGCGGCGCGAGAGAGAGCGGAGAGCGGCATGGCAGGCGCGGGGCGGGGGCTACATGATTTCGGTGAGCAGGCCGGCGGACTTGACGCCCTCCGCGGCGGAGGGCAGCACAAAAGCGTCGAGGCCCATGGGATGCGGCAGTTTGGCGTTGGGGTCCAGGCCGCCGAGGTGGTAGATGCTGCCGAGCAGGTCGGCGGGATAGACGGGGCGGTCCTGGACTTCCTCGGCTTTGGCGGTGGACGCGCCGACGACCTGGCCGCCTTTGAAGCCGCCGCCGGCGACCAGGACGGTGAAGACATTGCCGTAGTGGTTGCGGCCGCCGTTCCAGGGCGGCTGCCAGTCAATTTTGGGCGTGCGGCCGAACTCGCCGGAGCACCAGACGAGGGTCGAGTCGAGCAAGCCGCGCTGGTGGAGGTCCTGGAGCAGCGCGGCCAGGCCCTGGTCGAGCTGGGGGCATTGCCGGTTCATGGTTTGGAAGTGGTCTTTGTGGGTGTCCCAGCCGCCGGGGTAATTGATGACGATGTACGGGACGCCGGCCTCGACCAGGCGGCGGGCGGCGAGGCAATCCTGGCCGAAGGTGTGGCGGCCGTAGAGGTCGCGCAGCTCGGGTTTTTCGCGTCCCAGGTCGAACACGGCGCGGCCTTCGCCGAGGATGAGGCCGTAGGCGTTTTGTTTGGCTTCCTCGGACGCGGCCATGAGCGGGTTGGCGGCGGCGGCCCGGCCCAGGGTGTTAAGTTGCTCGAGCAGGTCGCGCCGGTTTTTCTGGCGGTCGTCGCTGATGCCGCGGGCGACCACCCCTTCCACCTCGAAGCGGCTGGCGTTGGGATCGCCGCCGGTGGCGAACGGCTTGAAGCGCGGGCCGAGGAATCCCTCTTCGGAGAACCGGCCCTGGGGCTGGGTGAGCACGACGTAGGGCGGGATCAGGCCCTGGTAATCTTCGCTGCGGAGATAGGCGAAGACCGCGCCGACGCTGGGGTAGGCGAGGCGGCCGCCGGGGGCGTGGGCGGTTTGCATGAGGTAGGCGGCGGTTTCATGCCCGTTGTTGCGGTGGGTCATGCTGCGGATGAGGGCGAACTTGTCGGCCTGTTTGGCCAGCCGCGGGAACCATTCGCTGAGGGTGATGCCCGGGACGTTGGTGGGCAGAAAGGTTTTCATCGGCCCGTTGTAGTCGTAGCCGGCGTCGGGCTTGGGATCCCAGGTGTCGTTGTGGGACATGCCGCCCCAGAGGAAAATCTGGATGATGGATTTGGCTTTGCGGACGGCGGGGCCGGCGGCGGCGGACGCGGCGGCGGGCGCGGGCGCGGCGGCGCCGAACAGGTGGCGGGGGCTCACGAGCAAGCCGGCGGTGCTGAAGAGGCTGAGGCGCAAGGCCTGGCGGCGGGAGAGCGGCAGGTGGAGCGACAGGCCCAGGGGCGCGGCGGGCGCGGGCGGTCGGGGGGGAGAGGGTTGGCGGCTCATAATTTGACGGAGGAATGGGTATGGGAGAGGAGGGTCAGCATGCTTAATGGCGGTAGATGAATTCGGGGCTGTTGATCAACGCCCAGGCGATGTCCACCAAATGCTCGCGCCGCGGCTCGGATTTGAGGCGGGCGGAGCGGATATAATTTTCGAGGACTTTAAGTTCGTCGGGGGAGGGGAAGCGGGAGAGGATGGCGAGGTAGAGGTTGGTGGCGATGACCCGGGGCTGGCGGGGCGGGGCGCCCAGGGCGCGGAGGCCGGGGCCTTGTTCGAGCTTGCGCTGGATGTGGCTGGAGTTGAGCAGGTGGAGCCACTGCGGCGGGAGCATCTTGTTGATGCGCTCGTTTTCCATGCCGGTGGCGCGGGCGGAGCGGCCGAACAGGGCGAGGAACGGGCTGGTGATGCTGCCGTCGGCCAGGGCCACGGCGGGCTGGTCGGAGGGGATGTAAGTGAACGGCTCCGGGATGGCGCTGGTGTAGAGGTCGGACGTGCCGGTGATTTGGTTGATGGCGTCAATCAGCACCTCGGCCTCGAGGCGGCGCAGGACGTAGCAGCCCTGGTTGGCTTCGGCCAGCGCGACGTCGCCCCGGGGCAGGGAGGAGGACTGGTAGGTTTGGGAGTTGAGGATGATCCGGAAAAGATGCTTGAGGTCGTAGTGGCTGGCGACCAGCTCCTTTTCGAGATAGGCCAGGAGCGCGGGGTTGCTGGGCGGGTTGTCCGGGCGGAGGTCGTCCGGCTCGTGGATGAGGCCGCGGCCCAGGAGCCAGGCCCAGACGCGGTTGGCGATATTGCGGGCGAACCAGGGGTTGCCGGGAGCGGTGAGCCAGTCGGCAAAGACCTCGCGGGGGTCGCGCTCGGCGGAGAGCGGGGCGCGCGTGCCGTCGGGAAAGACGGCGGTGCGGGGCGGGGCGTTGGAGCGGGGCGGCGGCGGGAGGACGGCGAGGCCGTTGGTGGCTTCGGGGATGTCTTTCAGCGGGTCCCAGAAGACGATTTCCTCCTTCCACTCGCGCGTGGGCTTGTAGCCGACCTGGGAGAAGCAGGCCGCCAGCCCGGCGAGCTGGGATTCCGGCCAGGCGTCGGTGCGCGTGCCCATGAAGATGAGGACGGCGCCGGCGGCGATGCCTTCCGGGGTGCGGTTGGGGAGGGCGCGGTAGAAGTTGACCGGGCCGACGCGGAAGTTGCTGCCGCTGGCGGTGAGCAGTTCGCGGGCGAACTGGTCGTAGGGCTGGTTGCGGGCGAGGGCGGCGCGGACCCAGCGATGGTAGGCCTGGGCGGCGTTGGGCCAGAGGTTGACCGGGAACTCGGCCTTGATGCGGAGGAGGTCGCCCCACTTCATCGCCCAGTAATCGGCGAACTCCTCGCGCTGGAGCCAGCGGTCAATGAGGCGGCGGCGTTTGTTTGCGGTGTCGGGGTCGGTGATGAAGGCGCGGGCTTCGGCGGCGGTGGGCAGTTTGCCGAGGAGGTCCAGGCTGACGCGCCGGATGAACACGGCGTCGGAGCAGAGCGTCGGCGGGATGCCCAGGGTGGACAACCGCTCCCGGACCTGCTGGTCAATCGGGTTGTCGGGCGCCGGGGGCGGCGGGGCCTCGTAGATGGACGGGCCGGGCTGGGCCTCGGCGGCGGCGGCGGGCCATGCCAGCAGCACAAACGCAAGCGCGAAGGCGGTTTTCATCATCAGGCCGCGGCCAAATCGGCGCGGCTCAAATAAGTTAAAGCTTTCCAGCGCCGTTGCCAACTCCAGTTTGCGCGGGCAGGGACTTTTGTTATCGGCGCCTAATCTGGGCGCTGGGCCGCTGGCACTCCCGCCCGCTTCCGCCGCCGCTCAAAGGCTGCCCAGGTTTCTTTGGCAACCTGCGGCATGGGATTATGAATGACTCGCACCGCCTTCTCTCGGGCGGAGACGAACCACCTTCGGGCGAGTGCCGACCTGTGCGCAAGCTGGAAGACCTGTTAACTGTGGGCTTGACCGCAGCAGGACCGCAGCGTACCAATGCTTCCGATGAAGGACAGCCTGCCATCCGCGGAGGCTGGGCGTTTGGATAACACCCCCAAACGGGATGTTAGCCAGACCTGTATAATCACTGTTAGGCGCTTTATCGAGGCATAAGAAAAACCAGTCGGTGTAATAATTATGAGTATTTCACTACCAGAGAGGCTAACAATAAGCGAAATGGCCCGATCTCTCTACGACTTTTTGCCGGGTGATTCTTTTGACGAGGTAGCACAACGGCTTGGGTTAGGTCACTTGTGGCAAGGTGGAAGTAAACGGCCGGCCATCACCAATCTTTTAGAAAAGACCTTGGAGACCCGCAGGGATGATTTCTGCAAGTTGATTTTGGAGATTGTGCGAAAAGGTTTGGTTTATCGTAACTGCAAAGAAAATCCAGTCACGCGTGACGAAATTGAGACTCTCAACAGCCTAATAAGCCGTGTGCAATTCAATATCCCTGAATTGCGGGATCCTTCTTTTCTAGACCCTTTGCCTTCAAAACAGCAAGAAGAAAAGCCGACGGAAAATCGTGCTAATCAAGAGACTTTGGATAATTTGAAGAGGCGGTTGCTAGAACTCTACACTTTAAAGCCACAAGAACGAGGCTATGCCTTTGAGAAATTCTTGCCAGAACTGTTTGCCGCCTTTGGGTTAGCTCCTCGTGAGTCATTTTGTCTCGTTGGTGAGCAAATTGATGGCAGCTTTCAGCTTGGATCGGATACCTATTTGGTAGAGGTAAAATGGCATAACAACCAGACACCTCAAGCCGACCTGTTGATCTTCAAAGAAAAGGTAGAAGGAAAGGCTACATGGTCCCGTGGCCTGTTTATGAGCTATAGTGGCTTTACTTCTGAAGGATTGCAGGCTTTTGCCAGAGGGCGATCAACAAACATTATCGGAATGACCGGACAGGATATCCACTTCATACTCGACGGAAAAATGAATTTGGTAGATGCTATTAGTGAAAAGGCAAGGCATGCAGCAGAGACCGGCGAGTTTTTTGTATCAGTAGATGCACTCAAGAGAAAAAGTGTACCCAATCAACGGGTGCAGCCGGCCCCTTAGCGGTGCTCAGCGGGCGGCTGATCCGTGGCGTTAGCCAGTATCGGAGCGCGCATGAACCCTCGACGCCTTTTAGCCATCTCGTTGCGGTCCTCGCGGTAGCCGTCGTTTTCTGCGTGGCCCTCCTATCCTCTTGGCAGCCCCGGCAGCCGGATTTTCAGAACGCGCCGAAGCTCATTTCCGCGATGCAGGGGCATTTTCGCGTGACCTGATCGCATGCGGGCAGCCCCTGCCACCGACCGTATCGCTGCGCGAGTTGGTCAGCGGTGCATACATTGCCGCCGGCGATCTTCGAGCCTTTGACGGCATGGACGTTCCGATTTCGCTGACGGCCGGCGAGGCGCGACCGCGGGAGATATTGATTCGGGTTCGTATGCCGGACGGGAGAGTGGCCGCGTTGCTGGCTGATGGCAGTGTCCAGGGATTGCGACGATGAGCTTGCCCTCCAAGGCCGGCAGGCTTTCCAGCAGGGCGCCGATAACAAAAGATTCGGTTTGCGCGTTGGCGGCGGCGCAGTTTGGCATTGCCTTCGGGCGCGGGTTTGCGACTTTGCACCGGTGCACTTTCTGCCATTAATCGAAGCCAAGCGCGAGGGCCAGGAGCTGGCCGCGGAGCAAATCCAGGAGTTCATCCGGGCCTATACCACCGGGCAAATCCCGAGCTACCAGGTGGCCGCCTTTCTCATGGCGGTGTATTTCCGCGGCTTGACGACCGCGGAGACCCGGGCGCTGACGCTGGCCATGCGCGACTCGGGGGAGGTGCTGCAATTTCCGCCGGACCCGCGGCCGCTGGTGGACAAACATTCGACCGGGGGGATCGGAGACAAGGTATCGCTGCCGCTGGCGCCGCTGCTGGCGTGCCTGGGGTTCCGGGTGCCGATGATTTCGGGGCGCGGCCTTGGCATCACCGGTGGCACGCTGGACAAGCTGGATTCGATTCCGGGTTTTCAGAGCCTGCCCCCCGCCGGGCGCATCGTGGAGCTGGTGCAGCGCGTGGGGTGCGTCATCGGGGGCCAGACCGAGCGCATGGTGCCGGCGGACAAGGAGCTGTATGCGCTGCGCGACGCCACGGCCACGGTGCCGTCCATCCCGCTGATCGTGGCGTCCATCCTGTCCAAGAAACTGGCCGAGGGGCTCGGCGCGCTGGTGCTGGACGTGAAGTTTGGCGCGGCGGCGTTCATGCCCACGCGGGAAAAGGCGCGCGCGCTGGCCCGCGCGCTGGTGACGCTGAGCGCCGAGTGCGGCGTCAACACCCGGGCGCTGCTCACGAACATGGAGACGCCGCTGGGCCGCGCCGCCGGCAACTGGCTCGAAGTCAAGGAATCCGTGCTCTGCCTGGACGGCCGGGGGCCCGGGGATTTGCGCGAGCTGGTGCTCGCGTGCGCCGCCCACCTGCTCGTCCAGACCGGCAAGGCGGCGACCCTGGCCGCCGCGCACGCGCAGGCCGCCGCGTGCCTGGATTCCGGCCAGCCGCGGCGGAAGTGGGACGAGATGATCGCCGCGCAGGGGGCGGATCTCGCGGCCTTTGCCGGGAAGCTGGCCCGGGATCACACCGCGCCGGTGGTGGCGGCGTTGAAGGCGCCGGCGGCGGGTTTTGTCGCGCGCTGCGACGCCCGCATCATCGGCGAAGTGGTGCGCGACCTGGGCGGGGGGCGCTTTACGAAGGAGGCGGGCATCAACTACGACGTGGGGGTTGACGCGCTGGCCAAAATCGGCGAGGCCGTTCCCGCCGGGGGCGTGCTGGCGCGGGTTCACGCCGCCGACGCGGCGCAGGCGGATGCCGCATGCGCCCGGTTGAAGGCCGCTTTCGAGGTGGCCGCGCAGCCGGTGGCCGCGCCGCCGTTGATCGTGGAGACGGTCGAGCCGGCGCCGTAGCGCCCGCGCGCTCAGGCCAGGACGCCGCGGAGGAACCGGCAGTTGGCCTGGTAGCTTTCCAGCAGCGGCTGGCCGGGCGGGAGGGCGCCCTCGATTTGAATCCAGCCGCGGTAGCCGATGTCGTCCAGGGCGGCGCGGACTTTGTGGAAGTCCACCTTGCCCTGGCCCAGCAGCGCGCCGTTTTCCTTGGCGTGCAGCTCGCAGATGCGCGGGCCCAGCGTGCGGATTTCCTCGTAGAGGTCGTAGCCCCGGTCGTTGGCGTTGCAGACATCGTAATAGACCCGCACGGCCGGGGAGCCCACGCGCTGCAGGAGGTCGAGGTGCTGCCCGGCGCTGAGCCAGCTTTCGATGCCCAGCGTGACGCCGGCCTTTTCCGCCCGGGGCGCGACGGCTTTGAGGCGGCGGACGACTTCCTCCACGCCCGCCGGGTCGTCGCGCAAGTCGCCCCGGTGGAAGAAGGCCAGGAGGATGACGCGCACGCCCAGGGCCCGGGCGGCGTCAATGCTGTCGCGCACCCAGGGGACGGCGCGGGGATCGCTTTTGTAGGGCACGTGATTCAACTCGCCGATGGCCAGCGAGGCGATTTCCAGGCCGGCCTGGCGGGCGGCGTCCCGGTATTGCCGCTGCGCGCCGGGCTGGCGGAGCCGCATATCGTCGCTGGCGGTGCCCAGGCTGACCTGCACGCCGTCCAGGCCGATCTGCCGGGCGAGCGCGAAGGCGCCCGGGTCGGCCTGTTTGCCGAGGGACCAGTCGCACGCGCCGATCTTGAAGCGCCGCCGGCGCGGCGCGGCCAGGAGCGGCGCGCAGTGGGTTGCCAGGGCCAGGCTGGCGGTGGCCTGCACCGAGCAGCGCATCATGGCCCGCCGGGAGAGCGCGGGGAGCGCGGTTTTCGTGGGGGCGGTCATGGGGATGGGGGTTGCGGGCGGCAGCGGGGGTTAAGGGCTGGCGAGGTCGTTGAGAATCTGCTCGGCGGCGGCGCGCGGGTTAGGGGCGGCGCAGATCGGCCGGCCAATCACCAGCCAGTTGGCGCCCCGGGCGAGCGCCGCGCGCGGGGTGAGGGTGCGTTTTTGATCGTCCCCGGCCACGGTGCCGGGCCGGATGCCGGGGATGACCAGTTGCAGGGCGGAGGGGAGGGATTGGCGGAGTTCGGTGATTTCGTGCGGGGAGCAGACCAGGCCGCGCAAGCCGGCCTGGGCGGCCAGTTGCGCCAGGCGCAGGACCTGGCGGCCGGCGTGGGGTTCGCAGCCGATTTGGCCGAGGGCTTCGTCATCAAGGCTGGTCAGCACCGTGACGCCCAGCACCAGCGGAGGGGGCTGGCCCATTTGGGCGGCGGTTTCCCGGGCGGCCTGTTCGGCGGCCTGGAGCATGGACCTTCCGCCGCCGGCATGCACCGTGAGCATTTGCACCCCCAGCCGCGTGGCGGCGGCCACCGCGCGCGCGACGGTATGGGGGATGTCGTGGAACTTGAGGTCGAGGAAGACCGCGGCGTTCTGGCCGCGGATTTGCCGGACGATGCCGGGGCCGGCGGCGGTAAACAGCTCGCTGCCGACTTTGAAGCCGCCGCAGACCGGGGCGAGCTGCCGCACCAGCCGCAGGGCTTCGTCCGCGGTGGGCACATCCAGCGCCGCGAGGATGGGATTGCGCATGGGCGCATTCAACCAGAACGGCGCCGGCGCAACAAGGCGGGACTGCCTTTTTGACTTCCGCCCGGGCTTGCTTTAGCCTGCGGCCCATGAAAGTTATCCGTCACACCGACGCCAGCTTCCGCCGGCGGCTGCGCGCGCTGGCCGCCGCTTCCAGCCTGTTCGATCCGGCCATCGAGCAGCGGACGCGCGCCATCCTGGACGATGTGCGGGCGCGCGGGGACGCGGCGTTGCTGGAGCTGACCGAGCGCTTCGACGGCGCCCGGCTGCGCGCGGATCAACTCCCGGTGACGCGGGCGGAGTTGATGGCCGCCGCGCTCAAGGCGGACGCGGCGCTGCGCGCGGCGGTGGCCGAGGCGGATAAAAACATCGCGGCGTTCGCGCGGCGGTCGCGGCGCCGGAACTGGGAGATGCGCAACTCCCACGGGGCGCGGGTGGGCGAGAAGTTTGATCCCTTCCAGCGGGTGGGCGTTTATATTCCGGGGGGCACGGCGCCGCTGGTTTCGACGGCGCTGATGACGGTGACGCTGGCCCGGGTGGCGGGCTGCCCGGAGATCGTCGTCTGCACCCCCTGCGGCCGGGACGGGAGCCTGAACCC
>Ga0302247_1002501_pt1 | contig 11849 bp, 9 predicted proteins | sample AAG_UR_Ile_MG_FD_193529 | JGI IMG/M metagenome (GOLD analysis project Ga0302247, IMG submission 193529) | Enriched activated sludge microbial communities from anaerobic digester in WTTP, New Holstein, Wisconsin, United States - AAG_UR_Ile | ecosystem: Engineered > Bioreactor > Anaerobic >...
AGATGTCCCGCCAGAGGTGGCACCTGACGGAGTGGCCCGGGGAGGTCTCCTCCTGAAGGGGGGTCTCCTCCCGGCATATGGGGGCGGCGTAGCGGCAGCGGGGATGAAAATAGCAGCCCGGGGGCGGGGCCGCCGGGTCCGCCACCTCTCCCTGCAGCACGATGCGCTCCGACCGGCGGCGGGGGTCCGGTTTCGGCACCGCCGAGAGCAGGGCCTCGGTGTAGGGGTGCCGGGGATGGGAGAACAGCTCCTCCGTGGGGGCGGTCTCCACTATCCTGCCCACATACATCACCGCCACCCGTTCGCTGATGTGCTTCACCACGCTGAGGTCGTGGGCGACGAAGAGGTAGGTGAGCCCCAGCTTCTCCTGCAGCTCCAGCATCAGGTTCAGGATCTGCGCCTGGACCGACACGTCCAGGGCCGAGACGGGCTCGTCGGCCACCACCAGCCGGGGGTTCAGAGCCAGGGCCCGGGCGATGCCGATGCGCTGACGCTGCCCCCCGGAGAAGGCGTGGGGGTAGCGCCGCATGAACTCCGGCCGGAGCCCCACCAGCCGCAGGAGCTCCGCCACCCGGTCGGCCCGGACCTGGGCGTTTTTTTCTCCATGCACCAGAAGGGGCTCACCCACGATGTCCAGCAGGGTCATCCGGGGGTTCAGGGAAGCGAAGGGGTCCTGGAAGATCATCTGCATCTCCCGCCGGAGCTGGCGGAGCCGGGCTTTCGGCAGGGCAGCCACATCCAGGACCTCCCCGCTCTGGCTGCGGTAGGTCACATCCCCCGCGGTGGGGGGGACGGCCCGGAGGATGCAGCGGGAAGTGGTGGTCTTGCCGCAGCCGCTTTCCCCCACCAGTGAGAGGGTTTCCCCCTGGTTCAGGAAGAAGGTCACGTCGTCCACCGCTTTCACCCTGCCTATCTCCTTCTGGAGAAGTCCCCTGCGGATGGGAAAGTATTTTTTCAGTCCCCGCACGTCCAGAAGCCTCACGGCCTCTCCGCCCTGTTCCGTCATGCCTCGTGGTCTCCCTTCGGTCCGTAGAGAAAGCAGCAGACCCTCCGCCGGTCTCCGACGTCCCGCAGCTCGGGCTCCTCCACCGGGCATTTTCCCTGAATGACGGAGTCACAGCGGGGGTGAAAGGGACAGCCCGAGGGTCTGTTGTAGGGGTGGGGGATGGTTCCGGTGATGGTGGGGAGCTGCACCCGGGGCGTGGAATCAATGCTGGGGATGGACTTCAGCAGTGCCTTCGTGTAGGGGTGCAGCGGCTTATGGAAGATGTCGTCCACCGGGCCCTGTTCCACCACCCTGCCCAGGTACATGACCACCACGTCGTCGGCCATTTCCGCCACCACCCCCAGGTTGTGGGTGATGAGCATGATGGCCATGCCCCGCTCCTCCTGGAGACGGCGCAGCAGGTCCAGGATCTGGGCCTGGGTGGTCACATCCAGCGCCGTGGTGGGCTCATCGGCGATGAGGAGCCGGGGGTTGCAGGAGAGGGCCACGGCGATCATGGCCCGCTGCCGGAGTCCTCCGCTGAGCTCGAAGGAGTATTCGTCGATCCTCCGGTCCGGTTTGGGGATGCCCACACTCCGGAGAACTTCGATCCCTCTTTTCCGGGCCTCTCCCACCGTCACCGGGCTGTGGAGCCTGATGGCCTCGACGATCTGGGTCCCCACGGTATGCACCGGGCTGAAGGAGGTCATGGGCTCCTGGAAGACCAGGCCGATCTCGGCCCCCCGGATCTCCCGGATCCTCCGGGAGTTGGGCGCCAGCTTCACCAGGTCCAGTTCTTCCCCGCCGGTGGTCCGGAGAATAACCTCCCCCTGGACGATCCGGCCCGGGTTCTCCACCAGCCGCAGGATCGACAGGGAGGTGACGCTTTTTCCGCATCCGCTCTCCCCGACGATTCCCAGAGTCTTTCCGGGGTACACGTCGAAGGAGGCCCCGTCCACCGCCTTGACCGTGCCCTCGTCCTGGAAAAAGTAGGTCTTCAGGTTTCTGACCGACAGAAGCGGTCCGTTTTGATTCTCCATACCCGTCCTATTGCAGCCTTTCCGCCGGGAGTCCTGAGGCGCCGGCGCTGCACGCGGAAAAAATATGCCGTTTCATCAGCCGTAGGGGTCCGCGGCATCCCGGATCCCGTCACCCATGAAGTTGAAGGCCAGAACCGCCACGATGACCGGCAGGGCGGGGATCAGGAGCCAGGGCGAGATCACCAGGGCCTGGATGTTCTGGGCATCCTGCAATAGCACCCCCCAGCTGATGGCGGGCGGGCGCAGGCCCAGACCCAGAAAGCTTAAGGAGGTCTCGCTGATGATCATCGCGGGGATCGCCAGGGTGGTGGCGGCGATGATGTGGCTCACGAAGGAGGGGACCATGTGGCGGAAGATGATCCGGACCTTGCTGCAGCCCAGAAGCTCCGCGGCCATGACGAAATCCTCCTGCCGGAGGGAGATGAAACGCCCCCGCACGACCCGGGCGAGTTCGGTCCAGCCGATGAGGGAAATGATGATGGTGATGGCGAAGTAGACCTGGACGATGTCCCAGTGGGCGGGAAGGGCGGCGGCGAGCCCCATCCACAGGGGGATGGTGGGGATGGACCGGAGGATCTCGATGATCCTCTGGATGATCGTGTCCGGCAGGCCGCCGAAGTACCCGGAGATGCCCCCCAGAAAAACGCCGAGAAACAGGCTCAGGGTGACGCTCACCAGACCGATGGTCATGGAGGTCCGGGTGCCGGACATCAGCCGGGACCAGAGGTCCCGGCCCTGGACGTCGGTGCCCAGAATGAAGAGGGACTCTTCCGGGCGGGCGTCCTCCACCGCCAGAAGATGGCGGCTGCAGCGGATGACCCCGAAGAGCCTGTAGGGGTAGCCCCGGCCGAACAGCCTGACCCGCACTTTGACGGAGGTGTCCGGAGCGTAGACCCGTTTGAAGGAAACCGGGTCCCGCATACCCTTGACGGGATGCACATAGGGCCGCAGCTTCCCGCCGTCGAACCAGTGGATCGGCTGGGGAGCCATCAGGGACCTCTGGGCCTCCGATTCGTCGGGATCCACATAGGAGAGAAAATCCGCCCCCAGCGAGACCAGGTAAAGAAGCGCCAGCACCGCGGTTCCCGCCATGGCCAGCCGGTGCTTGCGGAAACGCCACCAGATGAGCTGCCACTGGGTGGCGACGGCGATCTTTTCCTCCGCCGCGGAGATGACCCCGTTTTCTTCCGGAACCATGTTGTCCGCCATCAGCGCCTCCCCAGTCTGATCCGCGGGTCTACCCACATCAGGAGAAGGTCGGAGATGAAGGTCCCGATGACCGTCATGACCCCCAGCATCAGCACGATGGTCCCTGCCAGGAACATGTCCTGGGCGATGAGGGCCTTCAGCAGCAGAGGACCCACCGTGGGAAGGCTCAGCACCAGCGAAACGATGATGCTTCCGGACACCACATAGGGCAGCAGATAGCCGATGGTGCTGACGAAGGGGTTCAGGGCCACCCGGACCGGGTATTTCAGGATGACCCGCGTCTCGTCCAGCCCCCGGGCCCGGGCGGTTATCACGTAGGGTTTACGCAGTTCGTCCAGAAGGTTGGACCGCATGATCCGGATCATCTGGGCGGTGCCGGAGATTCCCAGCACCACCGCCGGGATGGGCAGGTGTTTGACCAGGTCCCAGAACCGGGCCCAGGTCCAGGGAGCCTCGGCGAAGTCGGGGGAAAAAAGCCCCCCCACGTTGGCCCCGAAATAGGCGAACCCGACATACATGATGATCAGGGCCAGCATGAATCCCGGGATCGCGAGACCGATGAAACCGATGAAGGTGAAGGCGTAATCCAGAAAGGAATACCGTCTCACCGCCGAATAGATGCCGATGGGGAGGGCCAGGGCCCAGGTGAAGACGATGGCCGCCAGGGAGATCACGATGGTCAGAGTGAGGCGGTCACCGATGACGTCCAGGACGGGCCGTCCCCATTCCATGGCCATCCCGAAGTTGCCCTGGAGGATGAGGCCCATCCATTTCAGGTACTGGATATAGATAGGCCTGTCCAGGCCCAGCTGGGTCCGCATGGCCTGGGCCTCCGCCTCCGACACGGAGCTTCCGGAGGCGGACATCTGGGCGATGAAGGAGGTGACGTAATCTCCCGGAGGCAGATGGATGATGGTGAAGGACAGTATGGAGATCGCCAGGACGGTGAGTATGGCCAACAAAAAACGACGGGCAATATACGATGCCATTCCCTTCTGATCCCTTTCCCGACCCGAACGGGCGGGACTGGCCGCAGGCGGCGGGCAGCCCCCTTCGGGGGCGCCCGCCGCCTGCGGCATCCTCATGTGCTACCTTTTACTTGAAGAAGAAGGTGACCGGCAACGAGCTGTGGGGCGTCCGGGTGTGCTGGGCGTTGAACTGCCTCGCGGGAATGTTCCCCATGTTGTTCTTCACCAGCCGCACTCCCATGAAGGCCGGAGACTGACCCACCGTCCCGATGCTCCAGGTCTGTTCCACGATGATCTGCCAGATCTCCTTCGCCGCCTTGACCTGGTCTTCCTCCTTCATGCCGAAGGCCGCCCGGAAGAGATCGAAGGCCCGGAGCATTTCCGGGTCGTCGGGCTTCTCGCCGGCCTTCCCGCCGGAGGCGTACCATTTGGCGTAGGCGGCCCCCATGTGGCATTCCGCCGCGTCCACCGGCAGGGCGTGCCGGGGGAAGAGATAGAGCATTTCCGAACCGTCGTTGGCCCAGGTCATCATCTGGTTTTCGTTGTTCAGGTCCCGGGTGAAGGCCAGGTTCCGCTCCAGCTCCTTGATGTCCACGTCGATGCCGATCTTCTTCCACTGCTGCTTCACCATTTCGGCGATCTGGGTGTAGGGGACGAACTGCCCACCCACGGTGATCATCTCCAGGCGCAGCCTTCCCTTGCCGTCCCGGCGCATCCGGTACCCCTCGCCGTCCTTCTGGGTAAGGCCCAGTTTGTCCAGCAGCTCGTTGGCCTGTTTTTCATCATGGGAGGCCCATTTCTTGTTCCATTCCGCCCCGGGGCTGTACAGGGTGTCCGGGGAGGGGGCGACGGAACCGGGGCTGCCCACGCCCAGCCAGAAGGCCTCGTTGAGCTGATCCCGGTCGATGCCCAGGGACAGGGCGTGGCGGAAATCCTTGTTCTTTATGAGTTTGGAAATTTCCGGGTCCGCCGTGTAGGCGTTCCCCATGTGTATCGCCACGTCCGAGCCGTTGAAGGAGGGGTCCAGATGGACAGTGTAGTTGCCCTTCCCGGCGTTCTCCAGGAAGACCGGCAGCTTGGCCAGATGCATGTGGCGTTCCTGAACATCGTACTCCCCGGCGATGGCCCGGAGGTTGGCCACTTCGGCGTTCTCCGCCAGGGTCATGGTGATCTTGTCGATGTAGGGAAGCTGGTTTCCCGCCGTGTCCACCGCCCAGAAATAGGGGTTCCTCTCCAGGCCCCAGGTGGGGGTGTTGATGGGGGAAACGGTTTTCCAGGGGGTCATCACCGGGAGGTCCGGGTTCAGGGACCAGTTGTACCGGTTCCGCAGCAGGGAGAGCCAGTTGTCGAAGCCCAGCTCCTTGGCCTTCTTGTTGACCGCCGCCTCGGAGGAGTATTTGGGCAGGAACTGCTTCAGGTAATGGGCCGGAGCGTAGGCGCCGCCCCAGGTCTGGAAGGCCCCCCGGGTGGCCAGACCCGCGCCGATGCCGGTGCTGCCCGCCAGCTGATAAACGAAGAAAGCGTAGGGCTCGGGGAACTCGAAGGCCACGGTGTAATCGTCGATCTTCCGCATCCTGCCGTCCTTGCCGTTGATCTGGAACTCGAAAAACGGCGTCGGAACGATCTGCTTGTTCTTGTAGATGTCCTCGTACCAGAAGATGAAGTCGTTGGCGGTGAGGGGCTTGCCGTCGGACCATTTGGCCCCTTTCCGGAGGTAGATGATCGTGGTCTTTCCGTCGTCGCTGACCTTCCAGTCCTTGGCCAGGCAGGGGACGATGGTGCTCCCGGTGTAATCGAAGGTGAGGATCTTATCCATCGACACGATGCGGTTGCCGTTTTCGTGGTCCGCCGGCCCGGTGAAAGCGCGGCGCCAGTTTCCGCCGTATTTCCCCGTCTCGTGCAGGGGTTTTATCACCATGAGGTCCGCCGGGTTCGGGATCCGCTTCGCCACCTCCGGCAGTTTCCCCGCTTTGACTCCTTCGGCCAGGGAGGGCGCCTCCTGAAAAGTTTTCGGGTAGGCCGCCGTGTCCCGGAGGATCGTCGGCCCTTCCAGCTTCCCGATGAGGCTGGCGCCGATTTTTTTGCCCTCCTCCGCGGCGGCCTGCGGCTTGGGAGCCTCGGCGCTTTTCGAACAGGCGGCGAAGAGCGCGGCCAGAAGAACGGCCGTCAACAACAGAAGAGAACGTCTGGTTTTCATGGATACCTCCCATTCTGGATCTGCCGCGCCCCTCCAGGCCGCCGGTCTCCTCCGCGGGCCCCGGGGCGCGATGGTCGGAAAAGCCGGCCAGGATCCGACACCCGGTCCCCCCGACTCCCCGATTGTATTCGCTTTTTCATTATGGACCGGGTCCGGCGGAAAAGCAACGATTTTCGGTCAAAACACGGGGCGGTCGGTCCTCATTCGGTTTCCGTCAGGAACCGCAGAACCTTGCGGATCTTCCGGTCCACCAGGAGGTTTAGAACCTCGGGATACCCGGACCGGGCTATCCCTTCGGCGACGGAGGCCCGAACCGCCTCCCGGGCGGCTTCGGGGGTTTCTCTGGTCTCCGGAGGGAAGGCATCCATTCCTTCCAGGAGGGCTTCGATCCCGGCGATCTCCTGCCGCACCAGGCCGGTGTTGCCCCGGCAGACATACTCGGTGATGCGGCACTCGGCCTCGGCTTTTTTGAAGCTCTCCAGAAGATCCTTCAAGCTTTCCAAAGCGTCCCGGAGTTCGATCTTCAGAACGGCGAGAAATTTTTCCCCCGATAGCGTCATGACGCCCCCTGGAAACAAGTTTAATCCGAGTCCCGGGGCATTGCAAGGGAAAGGGCGGAATGGGGCGGGAAATCGTTCCGCGGCGGCCCGTGGGGGAACAGCGGCCCCCGGGATTCCTGTTCCCCCCGGAGGGGCCGCACAGGGTCGGACCGGATTTGCAAAGCCCGGCGACATTGGTTATGCTTGCCCCAGGGGGAAGCATGGAGGACGAAAAAACCGGAAAACTCCTGCGGGAAAACGCCCGGGGGATAACTCTCACGGATCGGAACAAACTGGACGAGGCGGAGGCCTGTTTCCGGGTCCTCCAGGCGGAGTTTCCCGACAGCCCGGCGCCGCTTTTCAACCTCGCGGTGGTCCACGCGAAGAAGGGCAGGGACGAGGAGGCGCTGCGGGAGTTTTCGGCGGTGCTGAAACTCGATGCCGCTTCGGCGGACGCGCTGCTGGAAATCGGCCTCATCCACTACCGGGCGGGCCGCTACGAAAAAGCCGAAGCGGCCTATCTGCAGGCGCTGGAGATCGACGGGAACGATCCCAAGGCTCTGAACAACCTGGGGGTCCTCCGGTTCGTTCAAGAGCGCTACGACGAGGCGGAAAAGTTTTTTAAAAAATCCCTGGACATCGACCCCGAGGATGAGGACGTGAAGATCAATCTCCGGGATACCCGACAAATCCGGGAAAAAATTTGATTTTTCCCCGGGAGGGTGTTATACTGTAATTGAGCTTAAGAACCGAAGGAGGTCGCAGGGTGACTCCGCCGGGAAAGGGTGGCCGGTTTCAGGCCGGCAGCGTGGCGACGCCCCGCAGTGGGTGGATTGACCCCGGTCATGGGGTAAACAGTGGTGCGTGAGGTTCGGTCGGACCGCCAGAGGCGCCAACCGCCGAATTTCTAAAGCCGGAAATGAGTTCCGGCTTTTTTTTGTCTTCCCCGTCAGCGCCGCCTTCCCGCGGCGGTCATGGAACCCGGGGAAGGTATTCGGAGTTCACGTTTCCCATGGAGCGGAAGATGTTCCTCTTCAGCTCTCCCCGGCCTCCGGTCAGGGCCTCGATCCCGGTCCGGATTTTTTTCCGCCGGGACCGGTCCTGGTGGGAACAGGAGCATGTCACCCGGTCCAGCCCCATGGCGACGGCGAACTGGACGATCTGCCTTTCCTCCAGCAGGGCCAGGGGACGCAGGATGGTGATGGGGTATTTGCGGTAGGCCAGGACCGGCATCATCGTGGACAGCTCAGACTTCTGCGTCATGTTCATGAAAAGGGTCTCGATGATGTCGTCCAGATGGTGCCCCAGGGCGATCTTGTTGTAGCCCTCCCGGAGGGCGAAATTGATGAGCTCCGTGCGTCGCTGGGTGGAGCACCAGTAGCAGTTCATTTTTCTGCCCGGTTTCAAGCGGTCGTGGAGGGAAACCCGGGTCACCCCCAGGGGGACCTCCCATTCCGCGAAGAGGCGGCGAAGATTCTCCTCCGTTCCGGGATCGGAGTATTCGGTGGCCACATGCAGGGCGCCGATCCCGAAGGGAATGGCGGAGTATCTGACCCGCCGGGAAAAATCGTAGGCCAGGGCGGTGGAGTCCTTCCCTCCGGAGGCGGCGATGAGTATCCGGTCCCCGGGACGGATCATCGCGAAATCCTGCACCGCCTTGGCGATGAGAGAGGAGAGCATCCGTTCCGCCGGGTGAATGGGGCCTGCGTTCATGGAGGGTCCTTTCTGGGCGCGCCGGGGTTTCCCGCCGCGGCGGCCTTCTGTTCAGGACAGGGCCGCGATCCTGTCCATGGCCTGGGAGACCCGGGAGCGGTCGTTGAAGGCGCTGATCCGGATGTAACCTTCGCCGCAGCGGCCGAAACCGCTCCCCGGAGTGGTGACGACCCGGGCCTCCGTCAGGAGACGGTCGAAGAACTTCCAGCTGTCGGTCCCGGTTCTGACCCAGATGTAGGGGGAATTGTCCCCTCCGGTGCAGGTGTACCCGGCGGCCGCGAGCCTCTCCCGGATGATCCGGGCGTTCTCCAGGTAATAATCCACCAGCCCGCGGATCTCCTTCCTGCCTTCGGGGGTGTAGACCGCCGCGGCGGCCCGCTGGACCGGGTAGGAGACACCGTTGAACTTGGTGGTGTGGCGGCGGTTCCACAGGTCGTGCAGCGGGACCGCCTTTCCCGATGCGTCGTAGACATGGCAGCATTTCGGGACCACCGTATAGGCGCAGCGGGTGCCGGTAAAGCCCGCAGTCTTGGAGAAGCTGCGGAACTCCACCGCCACCTCCCGGGCTCCGGGGATCTCGTAGATGCTGTGAGGGATCTCCGGGTCCCGGATATAGGCCTCGTAGGCGGCGTCGAAAAGGATGAGAGCCCTGTTCTCCCGGGCGTAGGCGACCCACTCCGCCAGCTGCTCCCGGCGGGCCACAGCGCCGGTGGGGTTGTTGGGGAAGCAGAGATACACCAGGTCCACCTTTTCCTTCGGAGGGGCGGGGACGAATCCGTTCTCCCGGGTGGAATCCAGATAGACCAGGCCTTCGTAGCGGCCCTCCCGGAAGGCTCCGGTGCGGCCCGCCATGACGTTGGAATCCACATAGACCGGGTACACCGGATCGGGCACGGCGATCCGGATGTCCGGGGCGAAGAGTTCCTGAAAGTTTCCGGTATCGCATTTGGACCCGTCGCTGATGAAAATTTCATCCCCCTCCACCGCCGCGCCCCGGGAACGAAAATCATGCTCCGCCGCCGCTTCCCGGAGAAAATCGTAACCCTGCTCGGGGCCGTAACCCCGAAAGCTCTTCTCCTCCGCCATCTCGTCCACCGCTCCGTGAAAGGCCCGGATGCATGAGGGGCTCAAGGGCAGGGTGACATCCCCGATTCCCAGCCGGATGATATCGGAACCGGGGTTTTTTTCCGTGAATTCCCGGACTTTTTTCGCAATGGTGGAGAAAAGGTAGGACGAGGCGAGTTTTCCGTAGTTTTCATTGATCCGAATCATGTGACCTTCCTTGCAGACCGTATTGCGGATGGATTGTACCGGGAAAGGGGCTCCGGAGCAAGAAGCCGGCGCCGTGCCCCGGGGAAAAGCCGGCGCAGAGCCGGGGTCGCGCCCCGGGGTAAAGCCGTGACTGAGTCGGGGTCGTGCCCCGGGGTAAAGCCGGGGCAGAACCGGGGTCGGGGCAGAGCCGGGGTCGCGCCCCGGGGTAAAGCCGTGACTGAGTCGGGGTCGTGCCCCGGGGTAAAGCCGGCGCAGAGCCGGAGTCGTGCCCCGGGGCAAAGCCGTGACTGAGTCGGCGTCGTGCCCCGGGGTAAAGCCGGCGCAGAGCCGGTGTCGGGGCAGAGCCGGAACCATGCCGGGGCCCGCCGAAGCCGTGCCGGGGAAGATCCGGGCCGTGCCGGGACGGAGCCCCGGGGCGGGGAGCGATTGACAGACCCGGTGTCCCTCGGCACTATTGCCGGGATGAGTCCCGGACCTGTCCGCATCCCCCGGAAACGTCTTCTCCGGCGCGTCCTTCCCGCCACCGCCGCCGGGGCCTTCTTCATTCATGTCGCCTTTTTCCTGCTTCTGGCGCCCTTCATCCTGCTTCTCCGGTGGTGGTCGCCCCCGGTCAATTCCCTGATGCTCCGCCGGGCCCTCCTGTCCCGGGACAGGATCCAGGCCCAGCTCTATGTGCCCCTGTCCCGGCTGCCCGCCAGCGTGCCGAAAATGTTCATCCACCTGGAGGACCGGGGTTTCTACGCCCACGGGGGCATCGATTTTGCGGCCATGAAAACGGCCCACCGGAGAAACCGGCAGGCAGGGAGGCTCGCCTATGGCGGGAGCACCATAACCCAGCAGCTGGCCCGGACTCTCTTTCTGGCCCCGGACAAGAATTACCTGCGCAAGTACCTGGAGGCGCTGGTCTCCGTGGAAATGGAACTCCTTCTTTCGAAGGACAGGATACTGGAGCTGTATGTGAATCACATCGAATGGGGGAAGGGGGTGTTCGGAATCGGGCGGGCGGCCCGGGTGTATTACAAAAAAGACGCGGAGAAGCTCTCCATCGACCAGTTCAGGCGCCTGGCGGCGGTTATCCCCAGTCCCCGGAGGTTCACCGTGAAGAACCTGGAGCGCCACCTGGGTCTCCGACAGAGATATCTGTATCTGGTGCAGGCTTTTTCCGGGTGAAGACGGGAAAAAAATCCCGATTCAGGCTATATTTGTAAAAGGCGCGAAAAAGTGCATAACCTTGCTGCAGGAGGATTCTGATGACGAAGATTGAACGACTCGATGCGGTTCTCCAGGGCCGGGAACCCGACAGGCCGCCGGTGAGCCTCTGGTGCCATTTCGGGGTCCAGCATATGAGCGGTGCGGACTACGCGAAGATCGCCCTGGACTACTTCCACCGCTACGACTTCGATTTTCTGAAACTGATGAACGATCAATACTACCCCATGCCCCCGGGCCTGGAAGAGATCAGGACGGAAAAGGAGCTGGGCGCCTTGACCCGGCTGGACCCGTTCCGGACCGACTGGAAGGAGCAGCTCCGGGCGGTCAAGATAATCGCCAAGGAGCTGAAAAAGAAGGCCTATTTTGTCGATACGGTCTTCGACCCCTGGCAGACCCTGGCCCGAAGCATCTGCGGGGAAAGTCTCCCGGTTCTGGCGAAGAAGACCCCCCGGCAGATCCAGCGGGCGCTGAACATCGTGACGGACAACCTGATAAGTTACTGCATGGCCTCGCTGCAGAGCGGTGCGAACGGCATCTTCCTCTCCGTGTCGGCGGGCAAGGACCAGGTGGATCGTCGGACCTTTCTGGATTACATCAAACCCTCGGTGATGAAGATCCTCATGGCCGTCAGGAGCCGGGCCCCCATGAATGTGGCCCACATCCACGGGAAGAAAATCTACGCCTCCGATGTCGTGGATTTCCCCGTTCCGGTTC
>Ga0302247_1002505_pt1 | contig 11836 bp, 7 predicted proteins | sample AAG_UR_Ile_MG_FD_193529 | JGI IMG/M metagenome (GOLD analysis project Ga0302247, IMG submission 193529) | Enriched activated sludge microbial communities from anaerobic digester in WTTP, New Holstein, Wisconsin, United States - AAG_UR_Ile | ecosystem: Engineered > Bioreactor > Anaerobic >...
GTATTTGTCCGGGGTCAGGAAGACATAGGTGTCGCGCCACTGTTCCACGGGAGGGACCATGATGAAGGAGGGGTCTCCGCCGGGGAGATCGATGGGGATCCCGGTGGTGCCCTGCCCGCGCAGGAACTGCCCGAGGAACAGCGGCTTGTCGGACTCGAGGATCATGTCGCAGAACGGGGTGAGGTCCACGATCTGCCCGCGGTCCAGGTAGAAATAGTCGTCGGGGGGCGGCATCGAGGTGAAGACGGTCGTGTCGTCGTACAGGGCGAGGACACGGAAGAGGTCGCTCTCCTCGATGACCGCACACCCCCCGCCGGCGGCGGCCACCGCCGGGGTGCGGGGCGCGGTGCGGGCGGCCACGAACTTCGTCCCCGCGGCCGAGAGGGGGAACTGCTGGTGCTCGAGGTGATCGGCGCAGCAGCGGCGGTCGTAGAACGAGGTCCACATGGGCACGTCCGAGGCCTCGGAGCCCGCGAACACCGCGATGGGCCGGTCCGCGGCGATCCGGGTGCCCGTGAGATCGGCCCCGAAGCCGTCGGTCTCGAGGTTGAGCACCAGGAACTCGTGCAGATCCACGGTGAAGGACTGTCCCGCCTCGGCGGCCGGGACCAGGTGGCCATCGCCCAGGATCCGGGCGCTGGGGGTCACCGTCACGTTGGTGCCCGGCTCGGTGGCCACGACGGTGACGAACCCCCGCAGGTGCTGGGCGAAGTCGTTGTTGGGATCGTTCGTGTCGGCGATGGTCTGGGGCCAGGACAGCACCAGGTATTCGGCGTCCAGCGCGCTCTTGGGGAACAGGATGCTCGCGTCGTTGGAGAACACGTCCACGTTCTGGAGCGGGTTGAACTGATAGGCCACGATGGGCGCCGAGGAGGTCACGCGGAAGGCCCGGGAGGAGACCGCCGAGTGGGTGCCCACGTCCCAGGAGCCCAGGGGGGAGCCGTCGACCTCGCGGGACGGCAGCTCCAGCACGCGCAGCCCCTCGGGGGGAACCTCCTCACGGGCGACCTCGCGCAGGGAGACCGGCCAGTGCGGCGGCGCGTCGTTGACCTCGACGACCACCCGCGCGGTCAGGAGCGAGGTGTTGGAGATGACGACGGCGAACTGCTGGGCGGCCGCGTTGCCCGAGGACACCTTGGCGTTGTCCAGATCCACCGCCCAATACTCGCAGCCCAGGTAGGAGCGGTCCTCGGCAGCCTGGGAGCAGGCATGCACGCAGCGCCCCTGGGAGCAGACCCAGCCCGCGTCGACGTCGCACTGCGCGGCCGGCGTCTTCGACATCCCGTCCTCGGCGCACAGGGCCACGTGGGCGCCGTCGCAGGTCCAACGCCCCGGGACGCAGACGCGGCAGCCCAGGTCGGGCACGCAGGTCTGTCCGGCCGAGGCGCAGTCGACGAACGCGTAGCGGCCGGCGGGGTGGGTGCAGGTGGCCTGCAGGCCCGAGGCGCAGTAGACGCGTCCGGTTTCGCACAGCGCCGGACGCGAGGTGGTGGTCTCGCAGGCCAGGAGCGCGATCATGAACCCCACCCACGGGAACGGACACCGGGGAGGGACGGGGACGGGGGATCGGAGGTCGGTCACGGGTCCTCAGAACTGGAACAGGCTCCCGTCGGCGGACGTGGAGGTCCAGTACTTCTCGCCGAGGTAGCGGTAGGTGAAGTCGTCGAAGGACAGATCCGGCACGAGCACGGACTGGACGTGCCAGTAGAGCCAGCCGGCGGGTTTGCCCGGGACGTCGCCAAACCCGCTCAGGTCCGGCAGCACGAAGGTCGAGATGGGCCCGTTGACGTAGAGCCGCCACCAGGCGTCACCCTTGGGGAACGTGTTGATCTTCACGATGTGGAAGGTGGGCGCCGTGACCGGACTCGGGGCGAAGGAGAACCGGTCGTTCACCGGCGGGGCGTCGGCCCTGGGGGAGACCGGCCGGGGAATGGCCAGGAACTGGTCCACGATCACCGGGTTGTCCGAGAACCGGGTGAGGAACACCTGGGAGAACGGGTATTGTCCGTAATTGTGGGCGTCCGCCATGAGGGCGAACTCGGCGTCGACCAGGGGACCGGTGAGGAACATCTGACGCTCGTAGGTGAACTGCGGCGTGGCGTCGGTGGTCTGGACCGTGTCGGCGAGCACGATGTAGCCGTCGGAGCCGACGTTGACGAACAGGCGGGAGCGGTACTCGGCCGGCCCCGTCTCCGGTGCCAGGGCTGGCTGATTCTGGAAGGTCACGTTCTGCCGGTTGCCCAGCTGGTACTCCACCACCACCTTCGTGCTGACGGACTCGGCCGGCCCCACCACCAGCCGGCGGGTGACCCCGTAGGCCACGGGGATGAAGTCGGCGCGATCGGTCTTCTCGTAGCCGGCGATGGCCACCAGGGCGAAGGCCCCCGGGCGCACCGAGAGCACCATGGGGATGCCGAAACCGTCGATGCAGGTGTCGGTGTCGTAGACGGTCAGGATGGCGGGAGCGGAGACGTTCCAGGCCGGAAGGGTCTGGACGACGCGCACCGCGCGGCGGTAGCCGTCGGGCGCGGGGGCGGGCACCTGGCGGTTCCAGTTGCAGGAGTACTCGAACTCGGCGTCCTTGAAGTCGATGGCGCCGACGATCTGGGCATACACGGTGTTGGGCGTGGAGGGGATCTGACCGTTGTTCGGATCCGAGGGCGGGATCACCGGCTCCAGGAAGACGGTGGCGTGCCGCGCGTCGAAGCCCACGAAGGAGGCCGAGATGAAGTCGGTCTTGGCCACGGTGAGCACCTGCCGGCCGCGCAGGGCGGGATCGGAGAACGTGATCTGTCCGTCGGCGTCGGTGCGCCCCGCGTAGGGGCTGGCGACGCTGGTGCCCAGAAGGACGAGGGCGTCGGCCACGGGCGTGCGGCCGTAGGTGTTCAGGACGGTGACGGTGAGGGCGCCGTCCAGGGGGCCGCCTCCGAGCCCCCCGTAAGCGGGGTCGGTGGTGTCGTAGTATGCGAACGCGTCGTCCACCTGCAAGGTCTCCTGGCCGTCACGCTCCACGCGCAGCGCCACCGTGCCGGGTTCGGAGGGCGGCGTGCGTCCCGTGGCCGCCGAGGCCGTGACCACGCGCACGTCGGTGAGCTCCTGTTCCCCCAGGAAGAACCGGTCGGTGGGCGAGAGCTCGCCCTGGGGGCTGGTGATGCGCACGAACGTGCCGCCGGTCACCGCGCCCGAGGGGGGGTCGATGGAGAACCGGTCATAGGTGAAGGCGTTGGCCAGGAAGGTCTCCTTGCCGGTGGTGTCGATGGCCTTCAGTTCGACGGTGCCGACCTCGCCGGCGGGCACGCGAACCAGCAGGCGGGTGGGGGCGACGGTGATGACCTGGGTGGGATCGGCGAAGCGCCCGCCGAAGGAGATGCGCATGTTGTCGGTGAAGCCGAAGCCGCGGATGGTCACGTCGGTGCCGCCCGTCACGGGGCCGTGATCCGGCTCCACGAGGGTGACGCGGAAGGGATCGGGATCCCCGCCGTCGGGCAGGTTGTTCACCGCCGCGTCGGGATCGTATCCCTCAATGGGATCCGGCCGGTCACACCCGGACGAGGCTCCGCCCCAGAGGACGAACAACAAGAAGAAACTCCACCAATGGCGTGACATATCGAGACGAACCCCCGTGGCCGCGTGACAGTATAACGCGAATCCGGGACGGGGCCAGCCCGACCAGGAGGTCGGGGCCCGGACGCGGCGCTACTTCGTGAACCGGGAGGTCAGGGCCGCGGACAGTTTCTGCAGGGAGGCGAGGGTCTGGGCGACGAGCTCCTGATCGCCCGCGATCTTCTCGGTCGCGGCGGTGAGCTGCTCGGTCAGGTCCGTGACCTGGCTCGTCAGATCGTCGATGTTCGCCTCGTTCTGCATCCGGGTCTGCTCCAGGTTGAACACCTTCTCGTCGAGCCCCTCCTTCACGGTCGTGAGGGCGGCGAGCTCCCCGGACAACTTCGCGCGGGTGGCCTCGTGGGCGGCCTCGGCGGCCGCGACCTTTGCCTCGAACTCGCCGATGGTCTTCTCGAGCAGGGCCTTGGCCTTCGCGGCCGCGTCCGCCGTCGCCGCCGCGTGCTCGGCTGCCGCCTTCTCCGTCGCCGCCGCATGCTCGGCTGCGGCCTTCTCCGTCGCCGCGACGTGCTCGGCCTTCAGCGCTTCGACCAGGGCCTCGTGCTCGCGGGTGGCGGCGGCGGTCTGCTCGTGGTGGGCCTTGACCAGGGCGGCGAGCTCCTGGCCGTGGCGGGCCGAGGCGGAGGCCGTGGCGGCCTCGTGTTCGCCGCGGGCCTTCTCCATGGCGGCCTCGTGCTCCGATGCCGCCTGCGCCGTCGCCGCCTCGTGGGCGGCCTTCAGGTCGGCCACCTCGTCCGCGTGCTTCTCGGACGCCGCCTGCGTCGCCGCCGCGTGGGACGCCTTCAGTTCGGCCGTCTCGCCCGCGTGCTTCTGCTGCAGGTCGGCCACCTCGCCCGCGTGCTTCTCGGACGCCGCCTGCGTCGCCGCCGCGTGGGACGCCTTCAGTTCGGCCGTCTCGGCCGCGTGCTTCTGCTGCAGATCGGCCACCTCGCCCGCGTGGGCGGCCTTCAGGTCGGCCACGGTCCCGGACAGCAGCTCGGCGGCCTCGGCCAGCGCCTTCTCGTGGGCTCCCTTGAGCGCGGCGACCTCGCCCTCGTGGGCGGCCTGCTTCTTGGCCAGTTGGTCCTTGTAGTCCGCGTGCAGCCCGGCCACCTCGCCCTCGTGGGCGGCCCGGGTGGCCGACAGGAGCGTGGCGTGCTCGGACTTCAGGCCGGTCACCTCGCCCTCGTGCTCGGACTTCATGCGGGCCACGGTCTGGGCGTACTCGGCCTCGACCGCCTTCTTGGCCGCGTCGAGGGCGGCCAGCTCGCCCTTCAGTTTCGCCACCTCGGCGGTCAGTTTCGCGACGTCGGCGCGAAGCCCGGAAACCTCGGCGTCACGCTCGGAGATGGTCGAGTTGGCGGCCGCCAGCTGCTCGCCGAGCTCGACGGACTGGCGCTCCAGATCGAGGCCCTTCGAGTTCCAGTCCGCGATCTCGCGCTCCAGTTCGCGGATCCGGTTCTTCTTCTTGAGGATCTCCTGTTCCTTGCCGTCGACCTCCTCGCGCAGGTCGATGATGGCTTTTTCCTTCTGGTTGATGGTCTCCCGAAGGTTAAGAAATTCCTTTTCCTTAGAGAACGAACTCGTCTGCCCGCTCTTGGCCTGGGCCAGCTCCCGGGTCAGGCGGTCCTTGTCCTTCTTCAGGGAATCGAGCTCGACCATGACCGAGGTGTCGGTGCGGGACGGGGTGGCCTCGGCGAGCGCCTCGAGGCCCAGGCTGGCCGACAGGGACTCGGGGGCCGGCTCCATGGGGGCCACGGGCGTACCCGGGCTGGCCTTGGCCGCCTTGGAGGGTTTGACCGGCTCCGGCTCGGGGGCAGGCGCGGGCTCCGGCGCGGGCTCCGGCGCAGGGGCGGGCGCGGGTTCGGACACCCAGTCCTCCTCGGCCAGCTTGACCGGCTTGGGAGGAGGTCCGCCGGACTCCATCGTGAAGATCTCCTCCTCGGCCGCCGGCACCTCCGCGGCCGCCTCAGGCGCGGCGGCGGCCAAGGGCTCCTCGTCGGCGATGATCTCGATCTCGGTGCTGGGCATGAACTCCAGAGAGGCCATGGCCTCGGGCGCGCCGCCCTGCTCGAAGAAGGAGGAGTCGATGATGTTGTCGAGGCTGGCGCTGACCTCGGAGTCGAGGTGCTCGTCCATGTCCTGGAGGATGGCGTTGAAGCCCTCGGCGTCGGACATGTCCCCGGCGCCGGCGCCGCCGGCCGCCTTCATCATCGCGTCGAACTCCTTCTTGAACGCGGCCAGCTCGTACGGCTTGATCAGGTACGCGTCGGCCCGGGTCTTGAGCTCCTTGTGCTTGTTGAACGACTCCTCGGTGGCCTCCACCGAGGTCAATAGCAGCGGGATGTTCTGGAGTTCATTGATTTTCTTGATCTTGTGACAGACCGCGAACCCGCTCATCTTGGGCACTTCCACGCACAGGACGATGGCGTCGGGGAGGATGTCCCGGGCCGCCTGGAGTCCGGACACGCCGTCCTCCTTGGTCACGGCCTCGTAGCCGGACTTGGCGAGGGCTTCCGTCATCTGCCGTGCGAGATTGGCGTCTTGTTCGATGATCAGGACCGTCTTCTTGGACATCGAGACCTCCTTGCAGGTGGCCGACAGCATAGCCTTCTCCCCTTCTTCTTGTCAATGAAGGAAATGGGTCAGCCCCCCGGGATCCGGATCCGGGTCAGGGTGCCCGGGACCGTGAGGGAGGCCTTGACCTCAAAGGATTTTTCCGACGGAAGGAGCCAGCGCGCCCGCAGCTCGTAGCGCCCGGGGACCAGGCGGATCTCGAAGTCCCGGATCGGATCCCGGAGCCGGCCCCGGAACGACCAGGCCGTCTCCGAGGCGCCGTCCTCCAGGATCAAAAAAAGCTCACCGTCGGGGGAGTACGCCTCGGGCTCCACCCGGATCTGCAACTGCGCGTCGTGCCGGACCGGGCGGTCCCGGTGGCGGGCGAACACCCACCCCAGACCGGCGAGGAGCACGGCCAGCGCGACCCACTTGCGGAGGTGACGGCGCCAGGCGGGGCGCCCGGGCTCGGGGGACGGTGATCTTCCGGACATGCCCGGCTTGGTACCAGAACCCTCCCCACCGCGTCCAGCGCATTTTTGATCTTTTTTCGGCAACCGGGCGCCGGACGACCCGACAATGGCATCAGGACGGACCCGACGCCGCGTGGTGCGGCACCGGACGTCAAAAACCTGGCTCCGACCCGCACGTGACTGTGCTAGAGTGACCCCATGAAAAATTTGACCTTCGTTTACCTGAACCCGCTCCACTTCGGCCGGCCCCTCCCGCTGGCGACCCTGTTCCCCGGCGAGGCCCCCGTGGTCTGGCTGGAGGATCCCCGTTTCTTTTTATACTCCGCTTCCTGGCTCGACGGCGCCTGGGGCCTGCGCCCCTGGCGCTCGATGCACTGGGGCCACGACCTCGCCGAGACGGCCATGCGCCGGGAGTGGCTGCGGTTGGACGTGGGGGATCGGCCCCGCCTCGTCGTGTGCCCGGGCGAGGCCTCCTGGCGCCGCGCGCTGGCCTTCGCCGCGCGCCATGGTCTTCCCCACGAGATGGTGGAGGCGGTCCCCGGCGAGGGCGGCTGGCATCTGGAGCCAGCGGCCTCGTCCGGGGACACAAAGGCCGAAAAGCCCGTCGACGCGCTGTTTTTTCCCCTGGAGCTGCGTGGGGCCGTGGATCCCGAAGGACTGGCGGAGCTGGTGCACGATCTGTCCTGGCCGGCCGCCCGGTCCTGGCCGGCGGCCCTCTGCGGCCTGGTCCGCGGGCGCCCGGGCACCTGGTTTCACGCCCACCGGGACGGCACCCTGTTTCGCGGACCGGCCCGCGCCTCCTGCATGATGGCCGACGTGCCCGAGGAGCTCTACGGCTGGTGGGCCGACGACGCCACGGGACCTGTCCTGCAGGCCGTGATGACCGTGGTCGCCGATCCGGCCGAGCTCTGGACCATCGAGGCCGCGATCGCCGCACGGCTGGCCGAATGGGCCCGGGAGCGGCCCGCCCTGGCCGCCGCCTTCCCCGCGTCGATTCCCAGACCGAAGGCGCTGGCCAGACGGCAGGAGGAGCACCTGCACGCGGGGGAGACCGTCGCCGGTCTCACCCTGGCCCGCACGGCGGCGGCCCTGGACCCCACCGCCGCCCGGCTCGAGGAGCTGGCCCGCTGGTACAACCGGGTGGACGACTACGGACACGCGGTGGGGCTCGTCGAGGCGGCGCTGGCGCTTTCACCCGAAGATCGGAGCCTGCTCGCCAACCGGGTGCGCCTGCAGGTGGCCTACGGGGACTGGGATCGGGCGGCCGTGGATCTCGAGTCGGCCCGTCGGGTCGGGGACGACCCCGGCCTGGACCTGCTCGGCTTCCAGGTGGCCGAGGGCCGCGGCGACCTGCCCGGAGCGCTGGCAGAGGGCCGCGTCCTGGCCGCCCGCTTCACCGGCCGGGAGGGGAAGAAACACGACCGCCACTCGCGCACGGACTTCTTCCTCGCCTTTGCCGGGGTCTGCCTGGCGTCCGGCGAATACGCCGAGGGGCTCGACGCCGTGTACGCGGCCGTCGCCCTGGAACCCGACCATCCGGGCACCTATTTTCTGGCCGCCTTGATGCTGTGCGGCGCCCTGCAGTGGGAGGACGCCCTGGGCGAACTGGAGAAGGCCTCGCGCTGCGGCAACGACGCCTCGTGGGTCTCGTTCGTCGAAGTCCTCGCCAACGTGGGCGCGGGGCGCACGGAAGAGGCGCTGGTCGCCGCCCGCGAGTGCCGTCGCCGCATCATCGACGAGCTCGAGCACGACGGCGACTACGGCCCCACGCTGGAGACGCGCCTGCTGCTGGCGGCCTTCTCGGAGGACGAGGACGACTTCCGGGAGACCACCCGCCTGCTGGCCGACCACGAGTTCTCCCCCGAGGGCCGCTTCCAGGTGCGGCTGCTGCGCGAGCTGGTGCCGGACTTCGAGCGGCTGCCCTGGCCGGAGTCGAGCCTGCATGGCTGAGTTCACCCGCCCCGCCTTCGCCCCCTTCCTCCTCGGGCTTCTGCGCCGGCGATGGCCGCTCCTGGCAGGACTGGCGGTCCTGGCGCTGGCCGAGGCGGCCGCCCTCGCCCTGGCACCCGTGCTGGTGCGCCGCCAGCTCGACGCCCTGGGAGGCGCCGGCCCCTCCCCCCTGACCCTGTTCTTCGCGGCCACCGGCGTGCTGCTGGGGATTCAACTGTTTCATTCGGCGTGCGGCGCCGTAGGCCGCGTCCTGGACGCCCGTGGTCGCGAGCGGCTCTCCATGGACATGGACCGCGCGATCTACGACCGCATGGATCGGCTGGACGTGGGCTTCCTCGAGAACCCGCGCAACCGCCGGCTGGTCTACATGTTCTTCGAGATCGGCCAGCTCCCGTGGGACGCCTTCGTCTTTCTGCGCAGCCTGGGGCAGAGCCTGGTGTGGATCGCCGGCGTGCTGCCCCTTCTGCTGTGGTTCGACTGGCGGGTGGTCGCCTTCCTCTGCGCCGGCAGCCTGCTGCAGATCCTCGTGCTGCGCCGACGGATCCGCCGCGAGAACACCTACCGGCTGTACCGCGAGCGGCGCATGGCCGGCATCAACGAGATGATCTTCCTGCTGCGCTACCACTATCACCAGGTCCTGTCCCTGGGCGGCCAGGAGCAGGTGCGCCGCACGTACTGGGAGCGCCGCGGCGAGGCGTTGGAGTTGACCGTCGGGCAGGCGCGCATCGGCGCCCGGTACCAGTGGCTGTTCGCCGGCCTCGGCCACCTGCTCACCGCGGCCGTGGCGCTGCTGCTGGGCCTGCGCGTGCTCGCCGGCGAGCTCTCGGTCGGCTCCTTCGTCATGCTCACCGCCTGGGCGGCCGCCCTCGTCGGAGCCCTGGGCGCCCTGCACGAGCAGGCGGCGGAGTGGGCGCGCCTGTCCTCCCTGGTCCTCCAGTGGCGTTTCTTCTGGGGCCAGCCCGGCACCCTCGAGGGCGGCGGCGGGCGCCCGGAGCCGGAGCCCGGGGAGCTGGCGCTCGCGGACGTCTCGTTCGCCTATCCCGTGCTCGGCGGCGGGGAGCGGGACTACGTCACCTTCCTCGTGCGAGAGCTGGGACGCCGGCTGGAGCGCAGGGACTCCTGGAAGGCCGATCACGAGGTGCTGCGCGACTGGGAGGCCCTGCTCGAGGAGCCCGCCGCGCCGGTGCCGGTGCTCGCCGGGCTCGACGCCCGCTTCCTGCGGGGGACCGTCACCGCCGTGGTCGGCGCCAACGGGGCCGGCAAGACCACCCTGCTGCGCCTGCTCAACCGTCACCACGACCCGGGGCGCGGCGCGATCCTGTGGGACGGCGTCCCGCTCACCCGCCTGGACGCCGCCGCGGTGCGCACCCGCATCAGCCTGGTGTCCCAGTCCCCCTTCCTGCTCGAGGGCTTCACCGTCCGCGAAAACCTGGGCTTCGGCTGCGATCCGCCGCCCGACGACGGACGCCTGAAGGACCTGCTGCGGCGCGTGGGCCTCGACGAGGCGGTCCGCGCGTGGCCCGGCGGGCTCGACGCCGGCGGGCTCGACGCCGTCCTCGGCCAGGACGTCACCCCCTCGGGGGGACAGGCCCAGCTGCTGGTGCTCGCCCGCGCCCTGCTGCAGGACAGGCCGGTGCTGATCCTGGACGAGGGCCTGGCCCAGCTCGACGCCCTGCGCGAGCAGGCCGTGATGGACCTGCTACACGAGCACAAGGCGCGGCGGATCGTCATTCTCGTGACCCACCGCCTGCCCACGGCGCGCAAGGCCGACCGCATCCTGGTCGTCGCCGACGGCCGGGTCGCCGAGGCCGGGACGCACGAGGAGCTGGTCACCCTGGAGGATGGTGTGTACCGGAGGTTCTGGGACGTGCAGATGCGGGCGTAGGCGACCGACCGATTTCGCCTTTCCATGAATCTCTTCAAGTCCAATTCGAAGTTGAAATTGAAATCGGTCCCGATCCCGGTCGGGAGAGAGAATGACGGATTCGGATGGATTCGGGTGGCGGGGAACGGGAAGTTCCGGCGGGGGCGGGGATGGACGCTACTGCATCACGTTCGTGCGGTGGCACTGACAGCAGTAGCCGGCCTTGCCGCGCTTCTGCTCGGCGAGGCAGCGGTCACATTCGGTGTGGCGACAGTAAGAACATTTCCTGGCCATGGTTCACTCCTTCTGTTCACGTTCGGGGTTGGGAATGTCCGCCCTCTCGGGGCGGGCCCGCCTCTTCGGGGCGTGCCTGCACAGTAGTCCGGCGGCGAGGCGAATGCAAGGGGGCATGATCATAATTTAATAAAAGTCCCTTCCGCTGGCTTGGGTAGGGGCTTTGAATAAAAAGCACCCCGCGCCTTGCCATTGACGAGGTAGACTCCGGCGAAGAGCCCGTCGGGGAAGAAGTGCCCCTGGAAAGTCATCTTCAGCATCTGGCGACCCTGGGGGATCTCGACGGTGAACTCGAGCCGGTCCGTGTCCGGGTTGAGCATGGCGGAGAACGGCAGGACGTGGGTCTTCTCCCAGGGCATCGGGAGGCGGGCCTGGGGCCCGATGTCGAACTGGAGGGTCAACTTGCCCGTGACCTTGCGCCCCTCGACCTTGGTCACCGCCAGTTCGTTGGGCTGGTACGAGGTCGTGGGCCCCGACGAGAGCACCAGGTGCAGGCGGCCGGGAACCTGGGCACGCGCCGGACCGCTCCACGTGAAGATGGCGAGCAGAGACGGGAGAAGCAGATGAAAATGACGCATGTCGGCCTCCGGTGCGGGATCCGCGGGGATACGGTCCGGGTTCCCGGCGCATTCAATCGTTCATGAGTTTTCTTGATTTTTCAAGTGGATTATTCATATAGTATCGGCGACCCGGCGTCAGGCGAGGTCCCGACGGGGCGAGAGGTGCCGATGGCGACATACAACTATGAAGGCAAAGGAAAGGACGGAAAGCTCAAGAAAGGCACCATCAGCGCGGCCAGCGAGCAGCTCGCCTACAGCATGCTCAACAGCCAGGGCATCTCGGTCTCCCGCGTCACGGAGAAGAAGCCCTTCAAGCTCGAAGACATCATGAAGATGGACCTCAACCTGGGGGCCGGCGTCCCGCCCCGCGACATGATGATCTTCACCCGCCAGTTCGCGACGATGATCGACTCCGGCCTCCCCCTGGTGCAGGCGCTGGACATCCTGGCGACGACCGCCGAGAACAAGTACTTCGGCAAGATCCTCATGGACGTCAAGGAGCGCGTCGAGCAGGGCACCACCTTCTCCGAGGCCCTGTCCCA
>Ga0302247_1002506_pt1 | contig 11835 bp, 8 predicted proteins | sample AAG_UR_Ile_MG_FD_193529 | JGI IMG/M metagenome (GOLD analysis project Ga0302247, IMG submission 193529) | Enriched activated sludge microbial communities from anaerobic digester in WTTP, New Holstein, Wisconsin, United States - AAG_UR_Ile | ecosystem: Engineered > Bioreactor > Anaerobic >...
ATCATTCTCCTTTACGGTCCAGTTCCAGTTCCTTATGAGGATCCTGTCCATTTCATCAGGATCACTTGATAAAAATGGTCTTTTATAGCGCAGGATGCCGTTCACATGACCGAGATGGAGGTCGCTCATTATGTATATCTGGGGTTCTTCCAGAAACCCCGATCGGGTCATCTGGTACCCCTTTCCAATCCTGAATCGGCGGAGGGATAACCTGGCGTTCTTCCTCAGATGCGATGTTGAAGCGCCAAGCCACTTCTTCTGCGAGAGATCGTATTCTGCTACTGGCGATCCGTTTTTTCGGAGGCATATTCTGAGAATTTCGATGAGCACCGGATGACCATCTCGTCCTTCAGGAGTCCGGACCATCGGAATGGCACGTTCCCCCTCATTCCTGTTCACCACCATGCCCTTTTTCTCACTTTTTAACCCGCGGGGAGGGACCTGGGGATCGCCAGGGGGAAGAGGCGGGACAATTGTGAAGGGTGCCGGAATTCCGCGGGCGATGCGATCGACTAACGATCCTGGTTGGATATCTACGGGACAGCTGCGGGAGAGGAGGAAGGCGAATGCCCGGAGTCCTGGAGAGGGAAGGACCTGGTAAAATGAAACCGCCAGCTCTGGTTGCACATGTGACACCTGATGTACCGATATCATGATTGGCCCGGAAGCTTCAGCACTCCTGGCAACAGCCTGCATAATGTCCTGCTGACCCCCCCAGTCTCCAGGGGATATCTCTGCAAGGACAATATAGGGATGACGATCGGGGTCCCTGCACAAACCAGGATCTCCAATCCACCACTCGAGGGCCCCATTTATCTTTGCTGAGGGGATGCCGAGTCGCAGATCGAGACGGTATAGCGAAGTATCATCATACCGGCTATCGGGACTCATCGCTTCCATATGGCATTAATATCTTGTAATTAATTATTATAAAAATTCATTGAAATATCTTTACATAGCTTTTTCTATATGGCGTCACAGTTCGTACATGTTATCCCTTCACATTACCATCGGGAAAACAGGGGATACCTGACCGCTTCCCGCAGTCGAGTACCCGCCGATACAATCAACCGCGTCCCTGTACAGTCCGGATTTCAGGATCGCAAGTATGCTGATTGTTGCAGGGTCCCCGAGACAGGACAGGGGAATCACCAGGTTGTAGGATACATACCCCAGGTGGGTCCAGGAAAGGCTCGCTATCTCTGCTGTTTTCTTCCGGCATACACCCGCATCGGCGCTATCGTTCTGTATGGCGGTGATGACACCTTCTTCGCTCTTGGCCTGGGTTTCATACCCATGCACCTCCTGTGGCGTGATGCCCGAAGATTGTAAGAGTTTATCGGTGAGCGTCCGGGCAGGGAGACCCCGTGCCCGGTTGATGAAACGAATCCCAGTAAGATCATCGAGTACGACCCCATTCCGGGAGGCGAGTCCCAGCTCAGCCTCGGCGACGGTCACTCTCATAAAGGTTGTTCCATCCGCAGTATCGAAGAGATCGGATGCCATCCATGACCCGGTCCGCGGCAGGGCAACCGATGCGGCATGGCACCTCCCTTCCCGCAAGGTGACAAGTGCCCTCGAATCCAGGGTATTGCAGCAATGGAGTGAGAAACCCCGGGGGGTAAGGAGATCCCCCAGGATATGGATGCACTCGTCCCTGGCACCGCATACCAGGAGGTTCCTGTCGAGATGTGCCGGTGGTATTGTCAGCTGGACGAAGACTTCTTCGCCGGCTTCATAACCTTCATACGAAGCAGGAATCTGGATTAAGCCGTCGGATCTCACCAGGGACATCTGGACACCATTTCCCCGGGAATGGGGCATGACGGAGACACGGTTTCCGACCCGGGCTGCTGAGATCTGCACGAACTCCTCGTAACCGAGATCAGAGGCGATCCGCTGGGCGAGTTCTGCCTTTATTGTGAAGATCGGGTAGGGTGCAAGACCCCACCATTCCAGGAGCCGGGCGACGAATTCCTTGATTACGCAGGCTGCTGCAATTGGAAATCCCGGCACGCCAAATACGGGTTTGCCCTCAACAGAACCAAGCATCACCGGTGTTCCCGGCTTCATTCCCACACCGTGAAAGAGGAGAGTCCCGCACGATGAAATCACCTGGTCCGCATAATCCCTGGTACCGGCTGAAGAACCCCCGAAGAGGAGGACCAGTTCATGTTCCTCGATTGCCAGGGAGAGGGCGGTGGTGATCGATTCAGGATCGTCCCAGGTAATCGGGTAGCGGTAACAGGTTGCACCCATTCCGGAAAAGTAGTGGCGTGCAAAGAGGGTATTGCTCTCTACGGCACCCCCTGGTTTTGGCCTGGCCCCGGGTGGAACCAGTTCATCACCGATGGGAATGAGACCGATGGACACCGAACTCACCAGCAGGTTTGTAATCCCATAGGTTGCCAGTGCCCCGATGTCAAAGGGCCGCACAATATGGCTGCGGGGAAGGACCAGTTCCCCTTTTCGGATATCTTCTCCAGCGGGCCTGATGAATTGTCCAGGAAAAGCTGATTTCCGGACCCTGCAGGTTCCATCGCCAAGCCAGACATCCTCTATCATGATGACCGCGTCATAACCCTGAGGAATGACCTGCCCGGTATTGACCCGCTGGAAGTGTTCGAGGGTTACAGGATTCCGGTCCATCGCCCCCTGGGTATCCGCACTCCGCACGGCGATTCCGTCCATGACGGACAGGTTCACTTCCGGGACCGAGTACGGTGCATAAACCGGTTCGGCAATAACCCTTCCGACAGCCTGCTCAAGGGGTATCCGTTCTGTCACTCCGGGAGCTGGGAATGTTTCTTTCATAATCCGAATCGCATCTTCAAACGAGGTGAGGGAGAAGTATCGGCGTTTCATGCGCATCTCCGGAGGTGAGCAGGGTTATCCACCAGGCGCCTCTGCACTGTAAATCACTACATATTAATTTCATTCACTACTTAATTATATTATCAGAATTGCTTGTGACTGAGGATTTGGTCAACCCTGAACATTTATAATAAAGGATTACTTAACTTCATGGATTATGGCCCATCGTCCTCGCATTGAAGTTACAGGTGATACCCCGCACTTTCTAACCCTCGACTATGAAGTCCTTGTCTACGAAAACGGGGATCTGGTTCAGCAGAATGTAACCGTCTGTCATGAACAACCCATCCGGCTGATAGTGAACGGTTATAAGCTGGCGACACAGATGATGAGTCCGGCCGACTTTGCAGAATTTGCCTGCGGACATGTGATCAGCGAAGGAATAATTCAGCATGCGGACCAGATCGAAGCCATCCGGATCTCTCCCCCCGATATCGCAGTTACTGTCACCGGTTTTGATGAGCAGATGCTCTCACGGAATCGGGCACTGCTGACTTCGGGTGGTAGCGGTATGGTTGTTGATGGATCTGAGTTCCGGAACAAGATCATCTCCGCTGCCCACGTGTCCCGGGATACTATCTTCTCTGCAATGAACTGCCTAAACGATCATGCTGTCCTCTGGAAACTGACAGGAGGAACACACTGCACCGTCCTCTTCGATACCAGTGGGCATGTGGTAGCTCACGCAGAAGATATGGGACGTCATAATTCCGTTGATAAGGTAATCGGAAAGGCCATCCTCTCCGGAACCGATCTAAGCCGGACTTTTGTCAGCTGTTCAGGGAGGATGCCTGCCGGCATGGTGAGCAAGATCTGGCGTTCCGGTATCCCCATTGTAGTAACCAATAATGCCCCATCAGCGGCAGGCATCGATCTTGCCCGGCAGGTGGATCTGACCCTGGCAGGCTTTGTGCGGCCTCCCCGGATGGTTATTTACAGCGCCCCGGAGAGGATTCGGTTCTGATCCTCCCGGTCTCATCTATCGTGGGAGCGTCTCCAGAAAAAACAGGTCTTTTTCGGGCGATTCGATTACGCCTTCCGGTGAGAGATTGACAGGCTTTATGGTAAAAACCCACGCCCTGCCATGGCCAAAAAATGTAACCTGGTCCAGCTGATTCCGGATTACCCTACTTTGGCTGATGACGAGGCGCCCGTTTCCAGGCCGTGATCCGGTGATGCCAATAAGACTATCTGCCCGGCAGGGATTTGTGCCGGGATCGATGGAGATGGCCTGCCTCCGCAAATCTCCCCCTGCAAGTTCCGTGGCTTTTTCCGAGATGCGCACCGCCATTGCTGCACCACTGCACCATTCGCCATGGTAATTGACAGCCTCACGGATCAGGCTCTCGCGGTATCGGGCGGGCCCCATCTTCAGTATCTTTTCCGAGCGATCATGGGTGGTTGCTGAGAAGACGGCGTCCCATCCCGGCTGGTAGGGCTTGATGTCAATGATCGGCGTTCCATCGATCAGATCGAGGAGACTCACGGTGAGGACCCCCTCATTCCTTCTCTTAACAAGCCGAACCACACTGAAGGAAAGAGGGTTCGGGCGCGAGGGGGATCTCAATGCAAATACACCTTTCTCTGGAAGATCTGGGGCAACTTTTCGGGCCCGTGCCGTAAGCACGTCCCTTTTTGCGTGGTGCATCCAGCCGATGAGGATCAGGTGGGAATTGCTATCGATCCCGTCAAGGGCTTCCCGATATGTAGGAAAAATGACGATTTCACCATGCACTCCCTGCAACGGCATTTCTGCCCTGTTCCTGATGGGTGAACGGACCACTCCGACAGGTACCAGATCCAGCAGGCCGCTCACCGTTTCCTCTCCTTCTGAGGGCACGGTCATGGTGATGCGATATTATTGGCATTTCTCGTAATAAGCAAGGCTGCCGCATCCAACGCACTTTTCCCCTTCCATCAGGTCTTCGGGTACCTGCTCGCCACAAGAAGGACAGGTTGCCGAGCGCCATTTCTTTTTGTGGGTTACTTTCAGCCTGATCCGATCAAACGAGAGGATATCTTTCCCAGCAGTGAGGATCTCGTCAACCACCTGGCGTTTCATGGATCCGGCCTTGAAATCAGGACTGTTGTCGAACCAGAGCGCCAAGACCCGGTATTTCTCAAGTTTCTTCCGATCAACGTATACCCGCACCCCTTCCGCGTACTCATTCGCGGAAAAAGGGGTCAGGGTGAGGGCAAACTTACCGATTGGGAGAACTCGAAGCCGGTGATTCCCGATCGTTGCATGCATGATAACCTGGGGTGGATCCGGAAGGCATTTGTGCGTTTCACAGGTAACATAAATCCGATCGGTTGGCTTTTTTCCCAGCAATTCAAGGGCATAGTCCACCATGAAAACCCCGATCAGGAGACCTGGGGCAGCATATGTATGGAAATCGATGCATGCATTGAAGAATTCCCGCAATTCCGGTTTTATTCCTGCAGCAACGAGGCGTTCGGATACTTCCCTGTTGGAATATTCTGTTACCATCTGCATGGTGAAATATCAATCAAAACGGCTAAATAGTTTGTTATTGTTAAATTCGTCAGGTTAATGGTCGAATCAGGCATATCTGTATAAAGATCTCCAGGATTGGTTCCCCATGAAGGTCTCCGTCCTGAATCGTTGTGATCGCTGGATGTACAGAAGGATTTGAGTCGGCGGGGAATGAGAGGCTGAACCCGCCGGAATTCATCAGAATCGAGCTGATGAGTCTGAAATGAGATTGATAAGAGATATGATCCAATAGACCGTGTAGGAGACAGTATATCATATGACCATTCTCACCGATATCCTGGCCAGTTTCCAGGAAGACGCGCCCGTGCGGAACGTCCTTGTGGGTGCACACTGGACTATGGTGTGCAGCCGGTACTGCGGCCTTGCCAGCACAATCGCACCCTGCAACCCTCATACGCATCATGAGGCCCCGGTACGCAATGCAGGACGCCTTCATCTGAAGAGTGCCCGGGAACTTGCTCTGTATGCTCTCTCAGATAACCCGCTGGAAGCGGGTATCGGTGTCGCAGCCATCAACTCGCTCCTGCCAGTCGATGATAACAACACAGTTGACATCAATGCGTCACAGATACTGGAAGAACGGGGGCGTGGGAAAACCGTGGCCCTGGTAGGCCATTTTCCCTTCATCCCGAAGCTCCGGAAAAAGGTCGGGGCCCTCTGGGTGATCGAACAAAACCCATTCGGAGACGATAACCCTTCTGAATCTGCACCCGACCTCATTCCAAAGGCTGACGTTGTAGCCATCACCGGAAGTGCCCTGATCAATCATACACTCGATGACCTGCTTTCCCTGTGCCGCCCGGATGCACTGGTTATGGTCCTAGGACCGAGCACCCCGCTTTCACCGGTACTCTTTGAGCATGGGGCTGGGATTATTGCCGGCTCCCGGGTCATTGATGAACGGTGCGTGATGCAGTACGTCTCGCAGGGCGCTAACTTCCAGCAGTTTGAGGGTGTTCGCAAGGTATCATTTTCCCGTTTGAGAATGGAATAAAATCGCTGGGAGGTGGAATGCATGCTTCGGTATTGAAGAAGTTATGTACCCGATGAGATGTGAATCCAAACGGTATTTCAAAAGAAACCAATGCTCTATGTTCTTTTGCAGGGATTTTCTTAATAACCCATATCCCACGAGCAATTGAGGATATCAGCAGGGTGAAATCACCTCGTAATACGAGGCCGGGCCGCATCCTCTGCACACCTTGCCTTCGACCATCATATCGGGGACAAGTTCACCGCAGGAGCTGCACCGTACCGATTTCCATGACTGCTTGAGGGGGACGTGGACCCTGACCCGCTGGACAGAGAGAATATCCCTTCCTGCCTTTAGTATCTCATCGATGAGTGGATAGATCATATTCAGGCTGCTGAACCCGGGGCTGTGCGTATACCAAGCATTGATGAGCGGAAAGTCCTTCAGTTTATCAGCATCGACGTAAACCCGCACACCTTCGGTTTCGGGGGTATCAGCGGGACGATTCATGGTCAAAGCAAATTTTCCGATGGGGATGACCTGCAGGCGGTGATTGCCAAACGTACACCCCGTGACGACCTGAACCGGGTCGGGCACGCACCGGTAGGTTTCGGAGATAGCATAGAGTCGTTCCCGCGGATGTGCTCCTAGAAGTTCAAGGCAGTAGTCCACCATGAAGACTGCAATGAAAACTCCCGGCGCCGTGATGCCATGAAATGTAATGCTCCTGGTAAACTGGTTCTGGAGTTCGGCAGAGATTCCATATGCATCCATATTACTTCGCAGGTCGCCAACCGGACGGCTGTCCTTCGGATACTGCATAACTATTCGAGGGGCATGTTCAGAAATAATGATTTGGAAAGGACCTTCAATGATTGCCAACTCGATATACCTGGATATATCCGGCGCCTTCTATATATGGTTAACATGAGTATTTTAACCAATAAAACAGATTTATTAAAATTTATATAATATTGTGATAAGTTATTAACTGTATAAAAAAGTTAAACCAAATTTTCCGGATTTTCCGGAAAACGTTCTATGGTGAAGTTATGACGAAAGACGATTCACTGTTGAAATATGTCACTACCACCTGCCCGTACTGCGGAGTAGGGTGTGCACTCAATCTGGTTGTGCAGAATGAGAAGGTGGTTGGTGTCGAACCTTCGCAAAGGAGCCCGGTAAACGAGGGGAAACTCTGCCCCAAAGGCGCGACCTGCGATGAGTTCATCCACAGCCCTGACCGGCTGACGAAACCGAAGATCAAGAAGAATGGGAAGTTCGTTGACGCCAGCTGGGACGAGGCCCTCGACCTGATGGCAAAGAAGTTCAAGGAGATATCCGACAAGCACGGGCCAAAGTCGCTCGGATTCCAGGTCTCCTGCCGGACGCCGAACGAAGAATGCTACATCATGCAGAAGCTCGCCCGGGTCGCCTTCAAGACCAACAATGTCGACAACTGCGCCCGTATCTGTCATGGGCCATCGGTCGCAGGACTCTCGCTCTCGTTTGGGTCGGGAGCGGCAACAAACCCCTTCGAGGACGTCCTGAACGCCGACCTGATCGTCATGTGGGGCTCGAACGCTGTCGAGGCGCACCCGCTGGCAGGCCGGCGGGTAGCCCAGGCAAAGAAGAAAGGCATCCCGATCATCGTCCTCGATCCCCGGTACTCGCCAACGGCCCGGCTTGCCGACGACTGGATCCGGTTCAACCCCTCCACACACATCGCGCTTGCCAACTCGATGATGTACTGGATCATCAAGGAGGATCTGCATGACAAGGAGTTCATCAAGACCCGGACCAAGGGATTCGAAGACCTGAAAAAGACTGTCGAGAAATATGCAGAAGCTGAGCATATCACTGGTGTGCCGACTGAGAAAGTCAAGGAATTTGCCCGGACGTATGCAAAAGCCAAGAACGCGGTCATAATCTACTGTCTCGGAATTACGGAACTGACAACAGGTACCGACAATGTCCGCTCGATGGGCAATCTCTCCATGCTGTGCGGCAACATCGGGAGGCCGGGTGTCGGTGTGAACCCCCTCCGCGGCCAGAACAACGTCCAGGGCGCCTGCGACATGGGTGCCTACCCGAACGTCTACTCCGGGTACCAGAAGTGTGAGGTACCCGAGATACGCCAGAAGATGGAGAAGGCGTGGGGCATGCCGGCTGGATCGCTGCCCGATTGGTACGGATCGACCCTGACCGAGCAGATTACCCAGTGCGGCGACCCCATCAAGGCCATGTACATCTTCGCCCTGAATCCTGTCGTCTCCTATCCGGACTCGAACCACGTGAAGCGGTCCCTCGACAAACTCGACTTCTGTGTGGTCCAGGACATCTTCTGGACTGAGACCTGCGAATATGCCGATGTGGTCCTGCCCGGCGCCTCGTTTGCCGAGAAAGACGGGACATTCACCAGCGGTGAACGCCGCATCAACCGGGTCAGGAAAGCCGTCAACCCGCCAGGAGAGGCAAAGGAGGACTGGGAGATCTTCGTCCTGCTGGCCAAGAAACTTGGACTCAAAGGCTTTGATTTCAAGTCACCCCAGGAGATCTGGGACGACATGCGCAGCGTCACCCCGTCAATGTTCGGAGCCACCAACGCACGTATTGATATTCCAGGATCCGTGCACTGGCCCTGCCCTGCCGAGGATCACCCTGGCACGCCTATCCTGCATATAGGGAAGTTCGCAGCAGCTGACGGGCTCGGCACATTCTTTGGCATCGAGTACCGCCCACCCGCGGAGGTTGCCGATGCAGAGTACCCGTTCACCCTTATGACCGGGCGCCTGATCTTCCACTACCACACCAGGACCCAGACCGACCGTTCAGAAATTCTTCACTACGAGGTACCGGAAGGCTTTATCCAGATCAATACCCTCGATGCCAAGAAACTCAACATCGCAAACGGGGAGAAGATAAAAGTTACGAGCCGCCGTGGAGAGACCACCCCTGTAGCCAGGGTGACTGATGAAGTGGCTCCCGGAGTGCTGTTCATGGCGATGCACTTCCCCCAGGGTGCCAATGCACTTACCAACACTGCACTTGACCCGTTGTCCAAGATGCCGGAGCTCAAGCACTGTGCCGTAAAGGTGGAAAAGATTGCGGGGGCGAAATAAATGGCTCTCTTTGGAGGAAAAACGGAAGTAAAGAAGGGGGACATGTTCTACGCATGGACCACTGATTCTGACATAGCAAAGAAGGCTGAATGCGGCGGTGCTGTCACCAGCCTTCTCAAATATGCCCTCGAGAACAAGATGGTCGATGCAGTTCTGGCCGTGAAGCGGGGCGCAGACATCTACGATGCTATCCCGACAATCATCACCAATCCCAAAGACCTGGGAAATACCGCCGGTTCTCTGCACTGCGGAACCCTCCTGACATCAAAGCTGGTGAAAAATTACTTTGACGGGGCCAAGAAACAAAAACTCGGCATCGCCGTCAAAGGGTGTGACTTGATGGGCATCCTCGAGCTTGCGAAGCGTGGTGATATCAACCTGGACAATCTCCTGATGATCGGGGTAAACTGCGGAGGCACGGTCAGTCCGGTAACTGCTCGGAAGATGATCACTGAGAAGTTTGGCGTCGACCCGAACAAGGTTACCAAGGAGGAGATCGACAAGGGCCAGTTTATCATCGAGTACGAGGGCGGTCACAAGGGTATCAAGATCGACGACCTTGAGGACGAGGGGTACGGCCGCAGGAGCAACTGCCGCCGCTGTCTTTACAAGATCCCACGCCAGGCAGACCTTGCCTGCGGAAACTGGGGTGTCATCGGCGACAAGGCCGGGAAAGCCACCTTCGTTGAAGTATGCAGTGACAAGGGTGCTGACCTCATGAGCAAAGCGGTGAAAGCAAAGGTAGTCGAAGTGAGCGCTCCGGAACCGAAGGGAATCGAGATCCGGGGAAAGACCGAGAATGCCATGCTCAAGCTCGGACAGAAGTGGCGACAGAAGGACTTTTCAGCTATCTCCGAGAACCTCTGGGAGGTCATTGCCGAGGAGACCGGACGGTGCATCAAATGCTACACCTGTATCGAGAAATGCCCGGTCTGTTTCCCGGTTGCCGATATGCTAAAGAAGGACTCTCCCATGATCCGCAGGGGAGTCGTTCCCGCAGATCCGATGTTCCACCTGCGCAGGTTTGCCCACATCTCCGACAGTTGCATCAACTGCGGCCAGTGCGAGGAACTCTGCCCGATGGAGATCCCGCTGGCGCTGTTCGGTAATGCGATCAGGGAAGAGGCGGACAGGGCTTTTGCTCCAAAGCTTGGCCCATCAAAATACTCAAACTAATTTTTTATCCTACCGGTGTGACCCACCAATAATCAACGATTTTTCAGAAAAAATAACTAATTTTATTAATGTAAACTAACACAATTATATTGTCTAAACTACTTCCAGAAATAAAACACTATTCACTAACAATTCACTTAGGAGAGACTCTATGACAAGTAAGCCATCTGTACCATCGCTGAAATACGTGCAGACAACCTGTCCTTATTGCGGAGTGGGGTGTACGCTCAACCTCGTGGTGAAAGACGGGAAACTGACCGGTGTTGAACCCTACCGGCGAAGCCCGATCAACGAGGGAAAGCTCTGCCCCAAGGGCATGACCTGCTGGGAATTCGTGCACAGCCCTGACCGGCTGACGAAACCCCTGATTAAAAAGAACGGAAAGTTCGAAGAGGCCAGCTGGGACGAGGCCCTCGACCTGGTGGCAAAGAAGTTCAAGGAGATATCCGACAAGCACGGGCCAAAGTCGCTCGGATTCCAGGTCTCCTGCCGGACTCCGAACGAAGAATGCTACATCATGCAGAAGCTCGCCCGGGTCGCCTTCAAGACCAACAATGTCGACAACTGCGCCCGTATATGTCATGGACCGTCTGTCGCAGGACTCTCGCTCTCGTTTGGGTCGGGAGCGGCAACAAACCCCTTCGAGGACGTCCTGAACGCCGACCTGATCGTCATGTGGGGCTCGAACGCCGTCGAAGCTCACCCGCTGGCAGGCCGGAGGATAGCCCAGGCGAAGAAGAAAGGCATCCCGATCATCGTCCTCGATCCCCGATACACGCCAACAGCCCGGCTTGCCGACGACTGGATCCGGTTCAACCCCTCCACACACATCGCGCTCGCCAACTCGATGATGTACTGGATCATCAAGGAGGATCTGCATGACAAGGAGTTCATCAAGACCCGGACCAAGGGATTCGAAGACTTGAAAAAGACTGTCGAGAAATATGCAGAAGCCGAGCATATCACTGGTGTACCGACTGAGAAAGTCAAGGAACTTGCCCGGACGTATGCAAAAGCCAAGAACGCGGTCATCGTCTACTGTCTGGGAATTACGGAACTGACAACAGGTACCGACAATGTCCGCTCGATGGGCAATCTCTCCATGCTGTGCGGCAACATCGGGAGGCCGGGTGTCGGTGTGAACCCCCTCCGCGGCCAGAACAACGTCCAGG
>Ga0302247_1002508_pt1 | contig 11819 bp, 3 predicted proteins | sample AAG_UR_Ile_MG_FD_193529 | JGI IMG/M metagenome (GOLD analysis project Ga0302247, IMG submission 193529) | Enriched activated sludge microbial communities from anaerobic digester in WTTP, New Holstein, Wisconsin, United States - AAG_UR_Ile | ecosystem: Engineered > Bioreactor > Anaerobic >...
CGGATCGGCTCCCCCGGCCCCAGGCGTTTTCGCAGCAGCCCGATCCGGTAGGCCGGGTCCGGGTGGGTCTTGGCGAAGTCCGGCCCCCCGGGCTTCAACCGCTTTTTCATCTCCTCCAGCATGGCCACCAGTCCTTCCGGGCTGTAGCCGGCCTTTCTCAGCAGGGCCACCGCCCCGGCGTCGGCGTCCTCCTCCAGGTTCCGGGAGTAGCCGCTATTGACCATGGTGCGGGTGATGTCGGTGATGGAACCCTCGAACATCCGGGTCAGGTCCTTCAGTTCCTGTCCTCCCAGGCTCTTGGCCGCCTCGGTCCCGATGATCGCCAGGGCCGAGGTCAGCCGGTCCTTCCTGATGGCCTTCAATCCGTGGGCCAGCTGGACATGGGAGATTTCGTGGGCCAGAACCGCCGCCAGGGCGGTTTCGCCGGCGGCGCAGGAGATCATGCCCCGGCTGACGAAGATGAGGCCCCCCGGGGCCGCGAAGGCGTTGATCTCGTCGCTGTCCAGAATCAGGAAATGCCAGCCCCCGAAGGTTTCCGGCCGGTCCGAGTACAGGGCCAGGTTGCGGCCCAGCAGATTGAGGTACCGGGTAGCCGGGTCCCGGTCGAAGGGTCTGTAGGCGGCCATCAGATTGGCCCCCACCGCACGGCCGATGTAGTACTCCTGCTCGGGGCTTATGTCCTCGAAGGACTTCTCCACGGCCTCGGCGCTCCGGGTTATCGAAGCCGCCTGGTCGGCGGAAATGACGCCGGCGGACTGGGCCACGGCGGACCCGACCCGGGCGACTCCGGCGCAGGAACCGGACAGGACGGCGGCCAGGATCAGCGCCGGGACCGGGGAAAACCGCAGGAGGAACTTCCGGGGGTCTGTCATTTTGCGCCTCCCCCCGCCGGAGCGAGCCCCGCCTGGGTCATGAAGAGGGCCAGTTCCTCCGGGGAAAACCGCAGGGCCTCCATCCGGTCGATGGTGGCGTAGTCCAGCGCCGCGTTGTCCGCCCGATACTGGGCCTCCACCTGGGCGTTGAAGCCCTTCCCCGCCAGCGCCACCTCCTGACTGGACGCCCCGCCGGAGGCGCCTGGGGACCCGGCGCTGAGGGCTATCTTCTTGGCCGACAGGGCGGAGGAATGCACCCAGCCCCCGGCCCTCCCCGCCGCGGGGGACACCAGGCTCCAGGCCCCGGACTTCCGCTCCACCCGGAGCTGCTGCCCGTAGGGGGCGACGGCGAGGATCCTCCCGACGAAGGAGGGGTTCTCCCGGATCTGGGTCTCCCGGACCTGCACGTAGGCCGTTTCGGCGGCATGGAGCGCCGCCGCGGCAAAGACGAGGAATACCGCCGGCAATAATCTCCGCATTACCGTTCCACCTCCTGTTACATCATAGAACATGCGGGGAGGAGGCGAAACAGTCAAGGGGGCCGGACAGCCTGGGCAAGCCCGGGCCTATCCCGGGCAAGCCCGGGCCTATCCCGGGCAAGCCCGGGCAAGCCGATCCTTCCTCCGGGCGGGGACCCCGGTGCAGCCTGCCGGTGCAGCCTGCCGGTGCAGCCCGCCGGTGCAGCCTGCCGGTGCAAGCCCCCGGGTCAGACTCCCCGGGCCGGCGCCCCAGAGCGGCTCCCCCGGGCTTACAGTTCGGGGCCTAAAAGATCCCCACCCGGGCCCCCAGGGCGACCTTGAAGATCGCGCCCGCCTCCACGTCGGACGAGGCGAACCAGAGGTTCGGCTCCACATACAGGGAGAAGGTCCGGAAAGCCTTCCACCCGGAGATCCGGAACCGGGCGAACTCCCACTGCAGAAGGACCGCGGACATCACCAGGGGGTCGTTGTCCCCGTCCATGGTGAAGTAGGAGAAGTTCGCCCCCACCGCGAAGGCCATGGAGAAGAAAGACCAGTCCGGCCCGAAGAAGTAATCGAAGGGCAGAAGCAGGATGTTGGCCAGCAGTTTGGCGCCGAAAACGTTTCCGGTGAACCGGCCCGGCGGGGCGGCGCCGGCCTGAAACTGCAGTTTGACGGTGTCGTCGAAGAAACTGACCCCCGCGCCGAAATCCGCGAAGGTGGCCCCCAGAAAATGGCTGTCCAGGTAGAGCCCCTGGATGAACCGGGGAACCCCGTAGCCCGATTTGTCTCCTTCCCGAAGATTCACTTCGATGGACTCAAGCCCATGGTCGTCCCCGGCGGTGCCGTACATCAACAGGGACTCGGAATGCAGACTTCCCTCCTGGGGCGCCGCCAGGACCACCGCCGGCGGGGCGTTGTCCACCGTGAGGGCTATCCTTTCCGTGGTGGAGCGGCCGTCGGCGAACTCCGCCCGGACCAGGACGGGCAGGAGCCCCTGGGGCAGTTCGGTCGACTCCAGACGGAACTTCCATTCCTTCCCTCCCCGGGCGGGCTGGAAGGATCGTCCGTTGTCCAGGCTGAGAAGGACCCGGGAGACCTCGAAGAGGCGGTCGGCCTTCTTCCCCGCCGCCGCCTGCTCCTCCGGACTCAGTTCCATCCAGGCCCGTCCCCGCAGCCAGGGCCGACCCCTCACCGATTCGCCGGTGCGGTGGCTGTCCACGGTCAGGACCGGCCCGAAGGGCTTCATATGGACGGGGTGGGCCAGGCTCCGGACGGTTTCCCCCGGCGGGGCGATGAACTCCGCGGAAAAATCCACCCGGCCGTCCCCCGCCCCTTCCTCCATGGGGTGGTGAAAGAAACCGAAGCGGTCCACCGGAGCCTCCACAGGAGTCCCGTTTCCCGGGTGGATGGTCACCTTTTCCGGGACCGCGGGCCCCGTGACCTGTCCGGTTACCATCAGAGGCCCGGAGTGGTCAATCCCCGGCATCGGGTTGAAGAGAACCACCCGGGTGGCCGAGCTTTCCTTCGCCAGCTCCAGACTGCGCACCACCACCGAGCTGTTTCCCGCCCCGTCGGTGGCGATCATCCGGAGGTTGTATTTTCCGCTGGGCAGGGACGAGATATCGATGGTCTCCAGGATGACGTCCCGGGGCTCCATCTTCACCTTCAGCCCCTTGCCCGCCCCCTCCACCGGAGAGAGTTCGAAGCTCAGGGATTCCACCCGGGTATTGTCCGCCAGCTGTCCGGAAATCCGCAGGGACGGCCCGGTGGCCCTCCCGTCGGCGGGCTCTCCGATGGACACTCTGGGGGGGCTGTTGTCGATGCTGATGAGGGAGGATATCCGGGATTCCACCCCGAAGTTGTCCTTACCCACCACGAGAACCGAATAGACTCCGTCCCGGTAGGCGGCGGTGTTCAGCGGCAGACTCCAGGATTCCCTGCCCTCCGCCAGCTGGAAGGAGTTGCCGTTGTCCAGGGAGATTTTTATCTCGGCGATGCCGTTGGAATCCTTCGCGGCGCCCCGCAGGAAGATGGACCCGCGGTTGTGAGCGCGGAAATCAGGCTCCTTGAGTTCGATGGAGGGCGAATCGGTGCTGACCCGGATGGCGGCGGACACCGGCGTCCCCGTCAGGCCGTAGATGTCTTCGCCGTAGACCTCGATCCTGCGCTCCCCGCTCCTGACCTCCGAGAGGGGGACCTCGATGCGGAAACTTTGCTCCGCCGCGACCTTTCGATACTCCCCCTTGTCGATCCGGTAATGAACCGCCGCCACCCCGTCGTCGTCGAAGGCCATGCCGGAGATGACGAAGTCTCCGGTGATCACATCCCCGTCGGCGGGCAGGTGAAGCTGCACCGTGGGAAGGTCCCCCCGGCTGTCCACCCGGACCTCCGGTTTCACCGTGGCGGTGTTTCCCGCCCCATCCACCGCATGGATCACCAGGCTTCCCTTCGCCTTGGCCAGGGCGGTGAAGTCCGTCAGAAAGGAAAAGAAGGCCCCGGCGAAGCAGGGAACCTTTTCCAGGGGGGTGCGGGTTTTTCCGTCCAGGGTGTAGAAGATTTCCGCCACCGGCGCGGCGGAGGAGACCAGACCCGACACGGTGATGCTGCCGTTGACCTCGTCTCCCTGCCGGGGCGAGGCAATCAGGATCTCCGGAGGGGTCCCATGCTTGTTCACCGGGTGGTACAGAGGGTAATTCTCCGCCCCCCAGGAGGAGACGGTGCGGAGTTCCAGATGGACAGGACCGTCGGACATGCCGTCCAGGGCCGCCGTCACGGAAAAGGCCCCTCCTGCGCCCAGAGGAATTTCCCGCCAGGGTTCTCCGGGACCCAGCCGGTACTCCAGGCGTCCGCCGTCGGCGTCTTCCACGTGTCCGGAGAGGGGAATGGAATCCCTGAAATAACCGTAGGCCGCGGGCGTCTCCACGATGATCCGGGATGGATCGGGGAGAGGCGCCGGGGGGGGCGGCACGGGGGGCCGGGCCACCCGGACCCGCAGGGCCTCCCCCGCCGATCCGTCGGCGTTCAGGGCCTGTATCCGCAGGTCCGTCCTTCCCTGACCGATATCGAAGGTGGGGATCCGGAACCCCGGCTTCGCCGGGTAGGTCTTCCCCCCTTCCACCCGGATGGTCTCCACGCCCAGACCCCCCGCCACCCGGCCGAAAACCGCCCCGTCGGGGGGAAATGCCGCCAGCACGGCCTCGCCGGGAAAGAGGAGTTCCACCGTCGGGGAAGCCGCCGCCATGTTGTTCCGGAATCGGCGTTTCACCACCGTCCTGTTCCCGCTTCTGTCCACCGCGGTGAACACCGCCTCCACGGTGCGCCCCATTCCCGGCGTCAGATTGAGGTCGGCCGTCCAGTACGGGTCCCCGGGACGCACCTCGATGTCCCGGGTCTGTTTGTTGAACTCAACGGCCAGACTCCTGACTCCCACCACATCCCGCATCGTCCCGGTAACCCGGAAGGCGCCGCAGACCAGGGCATCCTCCTGGGGGGACAGAATTTCCAGCTGGGGGGGCTGGTTGTCCACGAAAAACAGGAGAGGGGTTACGGACGCCGCCCCGGTCCCGTCGGTGGCCCGGATGCGGTAGATGGTGGGCCCGTCCTCGATCCGGCGGCTCTGGACCGGAAAGGAGAAGGTCACCTCGGTCTTCCCCTTGGTGGATCGGAGCTTCAGTTCCCGGAAGGTTTCACCGCCGTCGGCGCTGAGTTCGATTTTTGCGATGCCGTTGGCGTCGTCGGCCCGTCCGGTCATTTCCACATTTCCGCTGATCAGGGCGCCGGAATCGTGGGAGGTGATTTCCACCGTCGGAGGCTGCCGGTCCAGGATGAAGGAAACGGAGGTCTCCTTTCCCGCACCGCCCCGGGGATCCAGGGCCTTGGCCGTCACGGTGTGCCGCCCGTCGGAGATGGAGGAGCCGTCGATGAGGGCGCTCCAGTATTCGGTTCCCTCGGCGGCCCGGTACTCCCCGCCGTCCAGCTTCAGTTCCACCCGCCCCACTCCCAGACGGCCTCCCGCCACCCCGATGATGTGGACATCCCGGCGCAGGACCGTGTCCTTTTCGGGGTACACGATCCGGGCCGCCGGGAGGCCCGCCGAGGGGTCGATGCGGATGTTGTAGGGGCCTTCCAGGGCCTCGTTTCCCGCCGCGTCCCGGGCCCGGATGATGATGTTGTGGGTCCCCGGCTTGGCGCCGGTGAGGTCGAATTCATGGCGCCAGACCTCGTTTCCCGCCGCCTCCTTCCAGCTCTCCTCGGGGGTGCCCCGGGCGTAGAGGGGCTGAATCATCACCGCCGCCAGCAGAAGGGAGGCGGCGAAGTCGAGGCTTTTTCCCCGCCGTCGGGGTTGTGTCACTTTATCGGTTCCGGTTCGCATATCAGCGGGCCTCCCACACGTAAGAACTTCCCAGCCATTCCCTCTGGGCCGCCAGGGCCAGAGGGTTGACGGGCCTGGCCGCCCCGTGGGCGGGGGCCCATTTCAGGGCTCCGGCGATGAGGGTCTGGGTATCGGCCCGCCGGAGCCATTCGGCGGCGGCCTGAACATCCCTCCGGCCGGTCCTGCCCCCCAGGGGCAGGGCCCAGAGGATTCGGGCCTGGATCCCGTATTCGTTCCATCCCTGCCGGTCGGGAAAGCGCCGTCCCTCCAGAAGGCTCGTCCGGCTCCCCGGAAGGGCCTGCAGCCGGCTCAGGGGGGCGTAGACCCAGGCGGACTCGGGCCCGAAAAGCCGGGGCCAGACATCCTCCCAGGTGTAGGTCAGGGCCCCCCGCTGGAAGCGGCCGTCCCGGGGAAGGAGCCGCATCCTCTCCTGCCAGATCTCCGGGGCGGACGGAAAAACCCCGGGCCTCTCCTGCAAGTCCTGGGCCGCCCAGGCCCGGACCGCCTCGGGGTCGCCGCCGGCAAGAAGAGGGAATCCCCCGGCCCCGCCCCGGGCCTCCAGCCGCTCCCGGGTCGGCGGGTCCAGGGAGTGGCGGCGGAAAACCAGCCAGGGATCCAGGGCCAGGGGAAAGCCCGAATCCCCGCCGCCCCGCCTCTGCAGGTCCCGATGGACCCGGGGGGGGCCCGCCGGGACGGCCGTCGCCGCTTCGCCGCTCATCGTCATCCCCGCCGCCCCGCCATCTTTCCCCGACTCCGGGGATTTCTCCCCCGAGGATTTCACTCCCGCCGCCCCGCCACCTTCCCCCGACTCCGCTACGGTGGAGATGATGAAACCGTACCGGCGGCCCCCGGCGGGCGGCCCCGTCCGGGGGTCGAACTCCGCGATGGTCCAGCCCGGGGCGCCGGGGACGGCGGCGGCCGCCCGCAGAGCCGGGGCGAAACCCGCCTCCACCAGGAAAACCGGCCGGGGCCGGAGCAGGGCCGCCCCCGCCAGAGCCAGAACAAGAGCCAGCGCCGCGGCCGGGAGCGCGGCGCGGCGCAGGTTCATCTTCGCCATGGAGAAACCGCCCGTTTTCACGGCGCCGGGGGCTGGAGCTTGGCGTATTCGATCCGGTCCCCCAGCCAGGCCACCACGGGCAGGTTCGCCCCGGCGTTGGTATAGGTGTCCAGCTGGGCCCGGTTGAACTGCTCGATCCCGCCCTTGGCCGGAGTCACTGTGGGCACGGCGGCCACTTCCCAGTTGCCGGTGTACTGCTCGTAGGCGTCCGCCCCGGGCATGGTGATGTTCTCTTCCGCCGTGCGGCCGTTGGCCGCCACGGGAAAGGCCAGCCGCATGGCGTTGCGGGTCCCGCTGTAGGAGTCGGAGTAGTAGGCCACATGGGGAATGCCGTCAATCACCTGGACCCTGGTCCGGGTCCCCACGGTGAACCTGTTGTCCACCACCACCGTGGCGACGGCCTTGGTGGTCCAGTTTATTTCCGCCAGCTTCAGCGAGGTCTCCGCCGCGTCGTGGTAGGCCAGGTACAGGTAGGTGGTCCCCCCCCGCTGCCCCACCGCCATGGAGACATGGGAGCCCGTAAGGGGACTGTCGTCCACCATCAGGTCGCTCCAGGTTCCGCTGCCGCTCAGATTGTTGATGTTCCAGGCGTTCCCCGAGTATTTAAGCTTCAAATTTCCCGCGTCTTCATCGAAGTAAGCCACCGCCACCTCACTGGTTCCGATCTTTACCATGTCGTAGTACTCGCTGCCGGCCCCGGCTGTTCCGGGGATGACCTGGACCTGGGTGGCCCGGGAGGAGTCATCGGAAGGCTGGGTAAGGTTCGAGGCCGTGGCGCTGGTGGCCCGGAAAGCGACGAAGGAAAGCTCCCGGTGCGATGGGTGGGTGTCGTAGTAGGTGATGTAGATGTTCGTCGCCGCGTCCGGACCTTCGGCGATGAGTTTGGGGTATTTGACGCGGTTCATCTGGCGGGTCGTGTAGTCCAGACCGAAAATTTCGAAATGATTGGTATTGGTGGATCCATTCCCACCGGTCAGTGCATTCTGCGCTCTGTCCCTGTTCAAATACAGATACCCCATATCGTTGCCGGAGAATGCGTCCTCCGCCGACAGAATCCAGTAGCTGCCGCTGGAGTTTCTCGCCAGGGCGGTATGCCGCTCGAACCACACTCCTCCTCTTTGAACGGAAGCGGTGTCGCCGGTGGTCCGGAAATTATACCCGTTGTTGTCGTTGGCGTAACTGAAGATGGGCTGGTTGCCCGCCATCACCATGGAGGGGTAGTAGAAGGTCTGGTTGTTCATCGCCGGCAGGACCTGGGTCAGGCTCCACATGCTGATGTACCTGTCGTCGTTCCAGAGGCTGGAGCGGGGGTCGCCGGGGGAGGCTTCGGAGTGGTACGGGGCCCCCGGGTCGTTCAGGTTGTTGGCGCTGGGGATGCCGCCGACGAAGACGGTGAGATAACCGGACAGGGAGAAGTTTTTCCGTATGTCCGCCGTGGTCGCCGTGGTGGCGGCGACGGTCAGGTTCGTCGTCCCCGGCTGTGTGCCGGGGGGGGTGGCGCTGATATGGGCCACGGCGCCCGACAGGTTGAATCCGGTGACGCGGAAATAATTCGTCCCGTGGGAATCCATGCCGTAGCGCCCGGTGGAACTGCGGATGACCGTTCCCGACAGGCCCCCCTGGCCGGCGGGGTTGGAGATGCCGGTGATGTAGGGCACGATGTCCACCGTCAGGGAGCCGCCGGCGCTGTTGCCCCCCGCGGGGCCGGCGTCGTAGGCCGTGAAGGTCACCGTCCCGTCGGATGCGGTTACCGTGGACACCGCGGCGGAGTCCCAGGCGAACTTCCAGTTCAGCACATGGCCGTTGGCTTCGCTCACCATCTGGCTGGAGGCCTCCGCCTCGAAGCCCCAGGAACTGGTTCCCGCCGCCACATCCGCCGGGCTGCGTCCGGCGGGGGCCGCCAGGACCGCGCCGTTCCACAGGGCGATGTCGAACTCTGCTCCCGCCCCGTTCCCGCCGTCGTAACCGGGGATTGTGGCGGTTATCCGGGCGATCCTCTGGTTGTCCCAGGCCTTGCCCAGAAAGATGACCTTGCCGCTGATGTCCGCGTCCCCGTCTCCCGAATGGGAGGCGTACTGGACATAGCCGTGCCGCGTCTGGGACATACCGCTCCCAGTGGTGACGATGTTCTCGTTGTAGGACCCCACATCCTGAAGCGTCTTGTCGCCGTCGGCGAAGCTCGGCGGGTTGGAGAATTTCTTCCCGAAGGCCGCCGCGGTCAGGGTGGGAGGCTGGTTGTCCACATTGTCGATGTTCATCCCCATCACCACCGCCGTGGCCAGCTGATCTTCCGGGTTGCCGGCGGGCACCGTGGAGTCGTAGACCCTGATGACGAACCGGGCGCCGTTGGCCGTCCCGGTGTCGGGGATGGCGGAGAAATCGCTGATGGTCAGGGAGGACGCCGTGAAAGGCGGAGCGTTCTTCTCGGCGATGGCATAGCCCGTGGCGGTCCCCGTGCCGGTCCCCGGCCCGGTGGCCACGAAGGTGGTCCCCACGGAGTTGGAATCCGCCCCCAGGAGGGTCCAGTTGGTGCTCCCGGGAACGGCTATGGTATAGACCTCTCCCGGCGTCAGGGCCGACGCCGCCGTGGAGGCGGTGCCCGTCACATACCCGACGGAAAAGCGGTTGGGAGCGTTGCCCCCGGATGTTTCGACGCCGAAGTATAGCCTCTCGTTCCGGATGGTGAATCCGGTGGCCCCGTAGTCGGCGCTTATCCGGCGGCTCTCCCCGGAGGTGATGTCGCCCACCGTGCCGTCCCCGTTCACGTCGGTGCCCAGAACGACCCCGGTAATGACGGGAGCGTTGTTGCGGATGTAGAGACTCTGGACGTGCCGGGTGGCATTGCCCGCCCGGTCGATGACGACGTAATTCAGGTCCACCGGGCCGTCGGCCAGCTGGTTGGTGTCGAAGATCACGTACCAGTTCTTGTAGATGCCGTCGTCGGTGAAGCCTTCGATGTAACCGGACCCGTCCAGGTCCACCGTCACCTCGTTGTTGTCGATGACGATCCCCGAAGAGGCGTCGGCGGGGAAGGGAACGGTTTGCACGGTCCCTCCGGCAGTCATGTCCTTCACCAGCAGGGTGGTCCCGTTGAAGGCCCCGCCGGTGGGAGAGATGTAGCCCCCGTTCCTGTAAAAGTACACCACCACCCGGTCGATGCCCTGGATGTTCCCGGATCCGGCGCCGGAGTCCCAGGCGCGCCCCTGGATGTAGTAGTTGGCGGTGGACGCCCCCACCGATGAGGTGTACTCCCCGGAGGGGTGGTAGTTGTCGATCTGGATGTTCAGATTGGTCTGAGTCAGGAAGGGCGTAGGGGTGGCGTTGTCCGTGGCCTGCAGATCCAGGGAGAAGAAACCGGTGGTGCCGGCGTAGTGCCCGGAGTTGACGGTGGTGGAGTCGATCTGTATGTCCACCCCATAGACGAAATGCTGGTCCGCCGGGCTCCCTGAGGGGCCGGAAGCTTCGAAGGCCGTCCCCGTCCCGCTGCCGGGGCCGGTGGCCACGAAGGATATTCCCATGGTGTTGCTGGAGGCGCCGATGGCGGTGAAGTTCGTGGTTCCCACCGAGGTGATGAGGTACTTTCTTCCCGTCTCGAAGCTGCCCGCCGTGCGCTGGGCGGGAGGAGTGGTGTACAGGGGATTGTTCAGGATGTCGGTGAAACCCGTCTGACCCTCCCGGCGCCACTTGATGCTGGCGATGCCGCCCTCATCCTTCACCGTGGCCCGGACCGAAAAGGTCCCCGACGCCCGGACTCCCGCGGCATAGGGCGCTTCCTCCCCGCTCCGGTAGATCCGCACGTTTTCGATGACCGGGACCCCGCTGTCGAACTTCACGTTCAGTTCGGTCACATCCCCGGGGATGCCTTCGGTGACCCCGTAATCCTTGGAATCAAAGGCCCGGACCTGAATCCGCACGTCCCGGATGGATCCCGACGACGGGTTCAGCTCCCCGGAGCTGTTGATGTTCTTGAACCAGTTGACCTGGGTCCCCTGGTTGACCAGCGTCACCGGAGCCCAGGCCCCGTAAGACCCGCCGGTCCCGGTGGGATCCACCCGCATCTCCACCCGGTGGACCCAGTCGTCGTCGGAGGCGTAGCCCGAAACCCGGACCTCGCCCCCCACGATCTGATCGTTGGCGGGACTGATGACGGTGACCTCCGGAGCGTCCATGTCCGGGTCCACATACAGCTTGTATGAAAGCTCCTCCGCCGCGTTGCCCGCCACATCCACCACCCGGACCTGGAAGGGCAGGGCCCAGACGTTGGTGCCCGACTGGGGAAGACCCGTGGCGGGATCGATCTCCGTCACGTCCCCGGTGTTGGCGTAGGTGTTGATGTTGGGGAAGGTGTAGCTCCAGCTGTACAGGCCTCCGCCCAGGCCGGCGGTCTGCCAGGTGACGGCGCCGTTCCCGACGCGGTACTGCACCAGGGACACGGCATTGTCGTCCGAGGAGGTCCCCCGGACGGTGACCAGACCGTTGACCCGGCTCGCCGAGGGGGGCTCGCTGATGAAAACAGAAGGCGCCACTCCATCGAAGCTGAACTCCCGGGTCAGAAGGCTCTTCCTGCCCGCCCCGTCTTCGGCCTCGATGTACACCGTGTGGGACCCGCCGCTCAGCCCCGAGGTGGGGACCGTCAGGCTCCAGGCGGCGTAGGCGTTGGAGGTGGTCCCGTAGGCCACGGTTCCGGAGGAGAAATCGGCGTCCCCCACCTTGGCCCGCACCGCCGTAACGGTATTGGCATCCGAGGCGGCTCCGGTTATGGTGAAATCCGCCTTCTGGAAAAGCCCTCCCGGGTTCAGCGCCAGGGCCGGGTTGGCCCGGTCTATCCGGAAAGCCGTGGCGGCGCTGACTTTCTCGTTGGGAACGGGGGCGGCCCCGTCCAGAGCCCTCACGGTGATCCGGTAGCGTCCGTCCGAAAGGTTCAAGCCTCCGGACCCGAGATTCTTCGTCCAGGCCGTCACCGTCTGTCCCGAAGGCGACCCCAGACCGGTCCAGTCCTGGACCTGGGTCCAGGATGAGGCGCCGTAATCGTACCGCTCCACCCGGCTCTGGAGGAC
>Ga0302247_1002509_pt1 | contig 11812 bp, 6 predicted proteins | sample AAG_UR_Ile_MG_FD_193529 | JGI IMG/M metagenome (GOLD analysis project Ga0302247, IMG submission 193529) | Enriched activated sludge microbial communities from anaerobic digester in WTTP, New Holstein, Wisconsin, United States - AAG_UR_Ile | ecosystem: Engineered > Bioreactor > Anaerobic >...
CGGGAGCACGCGTCCATGATCTCGGGGGGCACGGCCTCGGACCGCTCGATCCCGGCGTAGCGGCCCACCCCCGCGGCCACCTCCCAGCCGCCCGCGGCCGCCGCGCGCAGGATCACGCCGCAGCCGGGGGAGTCCAGCGGGTCCCCCACCACCTGCAGCAACTGGGAGACCTGCACCAGCACGTCACGGGCGAAGGCCGGGAAGCTCTGGAGCTCGAAGATGCGGCTCGAGGCCTTGACGATCTGGGCCAGGCCACGCCGCGCGCGCTCCACGGTCAGCAGATCCCGGAAGGAGCGGATGGAGGCCGTCGTGACGGTGAACAGTTTCCGGGCCGTCAGTTCGGTCTTCTCTTTGTAGTCGTTGATGTCGTACCGGGAGATCAACTGGTTCTCGGGCGCCTGCCCGGGCTGCCCGGTCCGCAGGATGATCCGGACGAAGTGGTTGCCGAGCTCCTCGCGGACGTAGCGGGCGACCTCGATGCCCGAGGTCTCGGTCTCCATCACCATGTCCAGGAGCAGCATGGACATGTCGGGGTTGGCGAACATGAGCTCGCGGGTCTCGGCCGCCGAGAAGGCGGAGAAGAACTGCAGGCCGCGGCCCTCGAACTGGAAGTCGCGCAACACGAGACGGGTGACCGTGTGCACCTCGCGGTCGTCGTCGGCGATGAGGATCTTCCAGCCGTTGCCGTCTTCCTGGGGCCCGTTCCCGTCGGGCTCGTCTGCGAAGTGAAGCAGGTCATCCGTCATCGCGGTTCTCTCCTGCCGGCAGCGGCAACGTCAACGTGAACCGGGTTCCGCTGCCCGGAATGCTCTCAACCTGGATTCGCCCACCAAAGGTACGCGTGACGAGATTATATACAATATGCAAGCCGAGTCCACTCCCACCTTGTCCCCGCCGGGTGGTGAAGAACGGATCGAAGATGCGCCCCAGGTTTTCCGGCAAGATCCCCACGCCGTCGTCGTGATAGCGGAGCACGATCGCGTCCCCGGCCCGCTCCGCCGCGATGGTGATGACGCCGGCCGGGATCCCCTCGAATCCATGGGTGAGGCTGTTCATGACGAGGTTCGTCAGGATCTGCGAGAAGGCGCCCGGGGAGCCGCTCATGGCCAGATCCGCGGGGCAATCGACGTTCACCTTGTGGGCGGTGTGCTTCAAATGCGGCCGGAGGGAGAGCAGGAGCTCCTGTATGTACTCGGCCAACACAAAGCGGCGTTCATCCCCGCTGGCCCGGTCTACCGCGATCTGCTTGAAGGAGCCGATGAGATCCGCCGCGCGCTTCAGGTTGGACACCAGGATGCTGCCGCCCTCCTCAGCCAGGGACAGGTACCGGACCAGCTCGGCCCGGGTGAGGCTCCCCTGCTCGAACGCCTGCCGGACCTGCAGCGTGCTCTCCTGCAGGTGGGTGGCCGCGGTGACCCCCACCCCCACCGGCGTGTTGATCTCGTGGGCCACGCCGGCCACGAGCTGGCCCAGCGCGGCCATCTTCTCGGACTGCACGAGGTGCTCCTGGGCCTCCTGCACCATCTGGAGCGTGCGCTGGAGGGCGAAGGTCCGCTCCTCGACCCGGCGCTCGAGCTCCTCGTTGACCCGGCGGACCTCCTCCTCGTCGAGCTTGCGCGCGGTGATGTCGGTGATCATGGCGAAGGAACTGATCTTGTGCCCCTTCTCGTCGAGGATGGGGGCGCCGTTGAACAGGCAGATCACGCGGGACCCGTCCGGCCGCAGCAGGGTCGCCTCGTAGGAGCTGCGCAGACCGATCTTGCGCAGCTCCAGGTGCTCGCGGATGCGCTCCGCGCTGGGCGGGTCCACGAACTCGAAGATCTTGCGCCCGATGATCTCCTCGGGCGGGCGGTCGAGGATGTGGGACATCTCGGGGTTGAGATCGAGGATGATGCGGTCCGAGCCCACCTCCATGAAACCCTCGTTGGCCGATGACAGGATCATGCGCAGCCGCCGCTCGCTCTTCTCCGAGTCGCGCTGGGCGTTCTTGCGCTCCCGGATCTCGTTGCGCAGCGAGCGGCCGTACTGGTCCAGCTCCCGCATGAACTTGTTGAAGTAGTTGGCGAGCATGCGGATCTCGCCGGTGGCCCGGGTGCGGATGCGCGTCTTGAACTGGCCGGCCGCTCCCTGGGCGAACGCCGTGATGATGCTCTGCAGCGGCCGGGAGATGATCCGGCTGATCAGGTAGCTCACCGACATCAGCAGGAGCAGGGTGACCAGCATGCCGAGATAGAGGACGTTGCGCAGGGTGCCGAGCGGCGCGTAGACCTCCTCGAGGTAGCCCGTGGAGACGATGATCCAGTCGAGCTCCGGGATGTGCCGGTAGATGGCGATCTTCTCGCGCTCCTCCTGCTCCCCCGGGTTCTTCCAGGAGTAGACTGTCTTGCCGTTCTTCTCGCGGCAGATCTTCTCGGTGAAGCGGCGCCCCGAGGAGTCCACGGCATTGTAAATGTTCCCGGTGAGCACCGGATGGATGATGAGGGTGCCCCGGGAGTCCATGACGTAGGTGTAGCCGGTTTTTCCGAAGCGGTTCTGCAGGATCTCATGCCGGAACTCGTCCACGTGGATCAGGCTCGTGAACTCCTCGCGGTAGGAGGAAACCGACACGATCCAGTCCCACGGCTCGAAGTAGCTCATGTACAACGCCTTGGGCCGCTCGACAGTCTCGTTCGGGTTCTTCCAGTCGTACTCGAGATACCCGTCCTTCATGACGATCTGCTCCCGGATGAACCGGTAATCGCGCAGATCCCTGTTCAGCAGGACCGTCTCAGGGTGCACCCGGAGCTGGCCGGAGGAGTCGAGGACGTAGATGTAGCCCGTCTTCCCGATGTGCTGGGACAACAGCACGCGGGCGGCCTGGGTCCGGGCCTCCTGCATCGTGATCCGCCCCTCGAGGGCGTCCCGGTGGAAACGGCTCACGATCTCCACGTTCTTCTCCGCGATCGCGCGCAGGTGCTGCTTGATCGAGGCATGGGCCGCGAGCTTCACCATGTTCACCGTGTTCTTCGTGGCGGTCTCGAGCTGGGCCTCGATGTTCTCCTCGAGCAGCGACTGCAGCCGGAGGTTCAACCCCACCGCGACCGGCACCATGACCCCGATGAACAGCGCGGTGTAACTGAGGATCAGCCACACGCGGATCGGGGTACGCTTGAAGAATCGGGAGACGCTCGGGAAAGGTCGCAAGATACGTCGATTTTCCGTAGATTCCGGTCGAGGTCAAGGGCGAATGCGGTCGCGGCTCCCCAGGCGGGCGAGCTCCTCGTCCATGGCCTGCTCGAGCTCCTCCTCGAGGTGATGCACGGAGACCTCACCCAGGAGGCGGGCGGCCAGGGTGCCGCGGGAGAGCGTGCGGGCCAGCACGGCCAGCAGGGTGAGGTGCTCCTGGGAGGAACGATGCCCCCTGCCCAGCAGGATGACCAGGAGACGGACGGGCTCGATGGTGCGGAAGGTGTCGAAGCCGGCCTGACACCGTCCCAGGACCAGTTGGTTATCGGAGAGCTCCTCGACGTGCTCGTGGAGGAAGGCGATCCCCGGGCCCAGGAGCACGGGGGAGGTGCGGCAGGACTCGAGGAAGGCCTCCTCGAGCCGATCCTCGGCGGCCTCGTCCTCCAGGGTGGTTTCGGCCAGCAGGGCGTCCACCGCCACGTCCAGGCGCGGGTCGGCAAACTCGGCCATGGTCACCTGGTAGCTCACCTCGGGGGAGGCCGGCTCAACGGAGACGCCGGGCACGGGGGTCTGGTCCCCTTCCTCGGGCTCGGGCAGGAACAAAAGGCCCAGGGGGGCGTGGAACCCGGTGACCAGGGCCTTCTGGGTCCGATCGAACCAGGGCCTCCAGCCGTGACCCGACGGCCGCACCATGAAGAACACGGTCCACTCGTGCTCCCCTGCGACCACGGCCTCCGGGGGACGCGGCCCCGGATCCTCGAAGCGCACCGGCAGTCCCCCCAGGTGTTGCCGCAGCAGGGACTGCCCTGCCCCGGGGATCGTCACCCGCAGCGGGACGCTCCACTGGCGCAGCAGGCGCAGCATCGGCTCGAGGGCCGCCGCGAAGCCCGGGTGATCGACGAGCCGCTCGGGCACGATCCAGTGCACCGACGCCGGCTTGGAGAACGCCTCCGGGAGCCGGACCAGCAGGAGGGATGCGCGGGTGTTGCGCACCAGGAAGTCCACCACCGGGCTGCAGGTGTACAGGATCCGGGAGCGGCTCGCGGGCAGCCCGGCGACCACCGTCTCGATGGCGAAGTCGCGCATGGTGCCCACGATGCCGGAGCCCACGTGCATGCTCACCCGCGTGAGCGGCATGGACCGGACGTCGGCCGCGGTGGCCCGCAGCACCGACTGCTCGAGCAGCCGCTCCCCGTGGTCCACGCGCTCCTCGAGGCCCGAGCCCTCCTCGATGACGTGGAGCAGGTACAGGGGATCCCGCGACCCCGATGGCCGCAGCAGCAGGGCCAGGTCCACCAGGGGATCCGCCCGGGCGGCCAGGGGCACCAGGATGCGCCCTTGTCCGGGTCGGGCGGAGGGCCGGCGGACGGCCTGCTCGGCGAGCTCGCGGGAGGCCCGCTCGGTGACGAACCCGCCGACGATGCAGGTGACCATGATCATGCCGATGGTGCCGGCCACGATCTCGAGCCCGAAGATGCCCGTGTTCACTCCCACCATCACGGCGGCCAGGGTGGCTGCCGCCTGGTTCACCGAGAGCCCGAAGGCCATGCGCGTCTCGACGGGGGACCACCCGATGCGCAGGCCGGCCAGCCGGGCGGCCGCCCACTTGGAGGCGAGGGCCACGAGGACCATGAAGGCCGTGGTGCGGAGGGTGTAGAGGCCGGTGAAGAACTGGCGGACGTCCACGATCATGCCCACCGAGAGCAGGAAGAAGGGGATGAACAGCGCGAACCCGATGAAGTGGACGCGGTTCATCAGCGTGCTCTTCTCCGGGATCTGCCGGTTCAGGATCAGCCCCGAGAAGAAGGCCCCCAGGATCGGCTCCAGACCCGCCTGGTGGGCCAGCGCCGCGCTGAGGAACACGACGCAGAGCACGTAGACGTACTCGACCTGCCCATCGGAGGCGAAGTGCCGGAAGAACCAGCGGTTGAGGATCGGCAGCAGCCCGAACAGCGCGACCACGTAGGCGGCCACCGAGAAGGAGAGCCGCGTGAGGAACCACGGGGTCAGTTGCCCCGCGTGGGCGCCCACGACGAACACCAGCAGCAGCAGGGCGAGGGTGTCGGTGAGGATGGTGCCGCCCACGATGGCGATGACCGCCCGCTGCCGGGTCAGCCCCAGGGCGCTGACCCGGGGCCACGGGATGAGCGTGTGGGAGGAGAACATCGAGGCGAGCAGGACGGCAGGCAGGATCTCGATCCCCAGGAGCGGGGGGGCGAGCAGCGCCCCGGCGACCAGCGGGATCAGGAAGGTCAGGACACCGAAGATCAGGCTGTGACGCCGGACGAGAAAGAACTGCTGGAGGTCGATCTCGACGCCGGCGAGGAACATGATGTAGACCAGCCCGATCTGGCCCAGCAGGCGGATCTCGGCCTCGAGGGTGAAGACCCCCAGGCCGTGGGGGCCGAACAGCATGCCGGCCACGATCAGGCCCACGATGGAGGGGAGGTTGAAGCGCCCTGACAGCAGCGGGGCGACGAGCACCAGCAGCAGCACCAGGCCGAACAGCAGGATCGGCTCGGTGATGGGCAGGGCCAGCGCCGGGATCATGGCGCCGTCACTCGGCCTGCCGCTGGCGCAGGGTCTCGTAGAGGCAGAGGGCGGCGGCCACCGAGGCGTTGTAGGAGCCCACGCCGTCGGCGCACATGGGGATGCGAACCACCAGGTCACAGGCGGCGGCCACCGACGGACGCAGCCCCTGGTGCTCGGAGCCGATCACCAGCGCCACCGGCCCGCGCAGATCGCACCCGGGGAGGTCATCGTCGGCCTCGCCGGACGCGCCGACGACCAGCACGCCAGCGTCCTTCGCCGCGGCCATCGCCATCTTCAGGTTGTTCACCCGGACGACGGGAAGATGGGCGAGCGCGCCGGCCGAGGCCTTCATGGCGCCCGCGGTCGGGTGGGCGGACTCGCGCATGGGGATCACCAGGCCGTGGGCGCCCAGGAGATAGGCCGAACGTGCGATGGCGCCGAGGTTGTGGGGATCGGTGATCCGGTCCAGGAACACGAGCAGGGCCGGTCCCGAGGCCACCGCCTCGGCCAGGAGCTCGTCCAGGTCGGCGTAGGTGAAGCCGTCGGCGAGGGCCACCACCCCCTGGTGGACGCCCTGGCCCGTCATCTGGTCCAGCTCCGAGGCGAACACGTTCTCGACGCGGATCCCCCGGGCCCTGGCTGCGCCCACCAGGCGCGGCGGCGCCGAGGAGGTGACCAGCAGGGCCTGGACCCGCCCGGTCTCGAGCAGCTCCTCGACGGGATGGATGCCGAAGACGAGGTGAACGTCCTCGGCCGGCGGCTTGAGGAGCGCAGGCCGGTCGGGACGTCCCCGCCCGTTCATGGAGACACCATGGCGGAGGCGATCTCCCGCACGATGGCGTCGGCCGCGGCCGCCGCGGATGGGGCGGCCCACCACGAGGTGGGTGGCGCCGTCGGCGATGGCGGCGGCGGGCGTGGCCACCCGCTTCTGGTCCTGGGCCCCCGACGAAGGACGGATCCCCGGGATCACCAGGGAGAAGCCCGCCGGCGCCCGGGCGGCCAGCGAGCCGACCTCGAGGGCCGAGGCGACCACGCCGCCGATCCCCGCCTCGAGACAGGCCTGCAGCCGGGAGACCACGAGCTCCCCCACGGTGCCCGGGTAGCCATCCCGGGCCAGATCCTCGGCCCCCAGGGAGGTCAGCACCGTCACCCCCAGGAGCGTCGGCCGGCTCTGCAGTTGCTGCGCGGCGGACTGGGCCTCGCGGAGCATCTCGACGCCGCCAGACGCATGCACGGTCAGGAACCGGATCGGCAGCCCTTCGAGGTTGCGGATCGCCCGGTGCACGGTCGCCGGGATGTCGTGCAACTTGAGATCGAGGAAGATGGGCTTCCCGAAGGCGGCCATGCGCTCCACCACGGGGCGTCCCTCCCGCAGGAACAGTTCCAGGCCGATCTTCCAGAGACCGACCGAGTCCTTCAGGCGCTCTCCGGCCTCCACGGCCTCGGCCAGGGTCTGGACATCACAGGCGAAGATGAGCCGGCTTCTGGCCGACTCCAGTTGCGTCTTGGTGAACTCCATCGATGGCACTCCTTTCTGAAATCGGGGATCACTGCACCAGCCGCTCACGCGACGGCAGATACTCGGCATCCTCGGCCTTGAGCTGCCAGGTCAACTTGGTGCGGCAGATGGGCATGATCTTCTTTTCCATCACCTGGAACACCCGACCCGGCCTGGTGGTCGAGGTGACGTAGTGGTAGCGGGTTCCCGCGAAATCGATGGGGGTCATGGCCCCCCAGGTGATGCGCACCGTCTCCTTCTTTCCGTCCACCACCGTGTCCAGCTCGACGAAGTCCGAGGACGGCCCGGGCGCGAACCCGGCCGGCACCTCGGCGGAATCGAGCACGGCCACCGCCGTGAGCAGCCCCCCCGAGAGGAACCGGAAGAACCCCTCCACCGACGAACGGGCCAGGGCGAACTCCTCGGAGCTGGCCTTCCTCGTGAAGCTCCTGCGCTCGTCGCGGACCAGATCGTAGGTGAACTTCTCGCACTGCCCCCGCAGGGCGGTCACGGCCTCCTCTTTCACGACATACAGCAGCGGATCCTCGAGGTCCAGAGGCCGCACCAGCAGCGCCTCCCGCAGCATGTGGGTGTGCACGATGGCCACGTGGGAGGCCGCCTGAAACCGGTCCACCCCCGCGGCGCGCTCCTCGATCATCACCGCGGTGTCTGCCGCATCGCCGGCGCTGAACATGAACCGCTGGCCCCGCCCGGAGGCGAACCCCACCTCCACACCCCCCGCGGACGCCTTCACGAGCTCCTTCATTTTGACGGGGTCGGCTTCGACTAGGTGCAGCCGCAACTGGGACAGCCGCGCCAGGCTCCGGGTGATCCGGCCGGCGTGAAAGGTCCTGCCGGCGTCAGTGGCCTTGAGCTCGCCCGGTTTCTCCTGGCTGAACTCGGCGAACAGGCTTCCGTCAGGGCGCAGGTAGCGCACCGTCCGGATCCGGTCGACGGGCTCGGCCAGGAGCTCGGGCTCCATCCAGCCGACGGCGTCGCGCACGAACTGCTGGCGAACCGCCCCGCGGACCTGCCAGATCTCCGGGGAGCCGTCCACCCGCAGGAGGGTGAACTCCGCGCTCTTGCCGAGGAAGAGGTGCCACACCACCGAGGAGCCCTTCCCCAGGCGCACCTCGACGGCCTGTTTGCCGGCGACCTTCTCCTGCTCGTGGCTCTTCGGGTCGCGGCTGGCCACGATGCCGAACTCGAGCTTCCCGAGGCGCTCGACCAGGCCCGTCAACAGTTTGTCGCTGGCGCGGGCGGTGAAGGGCTTCGTCATGGTCCATCCCTCCGCACGCTTCTCGAAGGCGAACTCGCCGTAGCGGTTGCGAATTTCGAGGCGGTCCGCGCCGGAAAGGGGGATCGCCGGGACCGGCGGCGTCGGGCGCAGCTCGGATTCATCGATCCTGGGCGGTTTCACGTCCCGGGGCCACAACAACAGGATGCCCACGGAGGCGCCCAGGAGCAATAAGGCGGGGACGATCCAGGAACGAATGGCGGAGAGCTTCATGATGGAGTCCTAGTTCCTTCTGCGCCGCCAGATCACGACGGCGGCGAAGCCCAGCAGGAGGAGCACTGGCGCCCCCAGGGCAAACGTCATGACGAGCGCGGGGGCCGGCTTTCCGGCGAGCTTGAGCCGCTCCACGCCGCGGCCCTTGAGCCGCAGATGGGCCAGGCTGTGGTCGTCGAGCAGCCAGTCGAGGGCCTGCCGGAAAAACAGCAGGTGCGTGTTCACGGTGGAGAAACTGTAGTCACGGAACAGATCCGAGTCCCCGAGCACCACGGCCCGGGCGCCGGCGGGCAGCGGGGATCCCGGGGCGGGGCGCAGGAAGAGGCCGGCCGTGAAGGGCCCGCGGTCCTGGGTCTTGGGCCACTCGAGGTTCTCCTCGTAGGCGCGGGTGTGCCGCCAGGAACCGGGATCGGTGCGCAGCCGACGTTCGGCCTTCCAGGGGGCTCCGGGCTCCAGGTCCAACGTGGCCAGCGTGAAGGGCATGATCGAGAGCTTGCGCGTGACGTCGACCATGGGCATGAGGGGGAAGGTCACCACCTTGTGCTGGCTCACCGTCACCTGGGGCGCCTGGAACGAGAGGACCATGTCGTCGCCCAGGCGCACGCCCCAGGATTTCAGGCGATCCGCCAGCGCGGGGTTGGGAACCCAGTGCCGGGCCACCCCCTTGAGGCTCAGGTTGTTCCGGAACATCATGCCGTCGGCCAGGATCATCATCGGTTTTCCGGCGCGGGCGAAGGCGTCGAGCTCGGCCCAGGCCTCGTCGGAGAACGCCCGGATGGGTCCGGCCACGACCAGCACGGCCGCGTCCTCGGGCACGGATCCGGACTGCCGCACCAGCTCGAACTCGGTCACCGCTGCGAAGAGGCGGTCGTAACCGCCGCGGGGATCCTCGGGCTTCTCCGGGAACTCACCGTGGCCCGAGGTGAACACGACCTTGCGCCGCCCCGAGAGGAACCGCTTGAGCCGGAAGGTGACCTCGTACTCGAGGGTGCGCGGGTCGGTGACGTCCGGGATCGTCTCGACCGTGCCGCCGCAGACCAGGGCCAGGCCGAAGGTCACGCGGTTGACCGTGGCCGCGGTCGCCGAGCGGCGCCCGATCTCCATCTCGCTGATGCCGTAGGACCGGGCGAGGGCCGCGGCCTCGGGATCGACGTCCGGCTCCAGGGTCTGCACGGTCAGGCGCCCGGAGCGCAGCGCGTACTCGTGCAGCAGGGCCTCGACGTCACCGGCGACGGGTGCGAGCTCCCGGGGGAGCTGCCGGGACCGGAAGAAGAGGATGCGCACGTCCTTCTTCAGGCCGGCCACCACCCGGGCGCTCTCCGGATCCAGGGTGTGCAGGCCCTCGGAGGTGAGATCGAGGCGCAGGGGGAAGCGCAGGGCGACGAGCTGGAGCAGCACCAGCAGGAGGATCCCGGCGGGCAGGCGCCAGGTGACGCGGCGGGGCCAGGGGCGGCGCAGGCGCCAGCTCTCCCAGCCTGTCGCGGCGAGGGCGAGGCCGAGGACCACGAAGATGAGGAAGTAGGCCAGATCGGGCAGCCAGAGCAGCCCGCGGGACCAGTTGGCCAGGTGCGTGTTGAAGGAGAGCTGGGCGACCGCGCCCCGGATCGTCTCGGGGGCCAGCACGGCGAAGCGGTCGGGGATCCAGAACAGGAACACGACGACGAAGGCGACGAGGAAGGCGGCCGTCTGGGACCTGGCATAGGCGCCCACGGCCAGCCCCACGGCCGAGAAGGCGGCGCCGAGCAGGAACAGCCCGAAGCTGGCCGAGACGAGCTGGCCCGCGTCGAAGCTGCCCCAGTCGGCCACGGAGACCGCCACGGGCACCGCGGCGGCGCCCACGAGGGCGACCAGCAGGATCGAAAGCACGACCAGGAAGCGCGAGACCACCACCGCCCCCGGGGTCACCGGCATGAGCCGCAGCAGGTCGAGCTGGTCGGCCCGGTGGTTCAACTGACCCGTGGTTATCGAGAGCGAAAAGAGCAGGAACAGGACGGGGGCGATTTGGAAGTACGGCAGCAAGGTGACCACGGCCGCGTCGAGCAGCACGTTGAAGGCCAGAAAGCCGCTGATGACCCAGTAGGCGATGCAGAGCACGTACAGGGCCGGACGGGTCGCCTGGTTGATCCACTCGCGGCGCAGGAGATGGAAGAAGGGCCGCATCACGCCCCCTCCCCGATGAGCGCCTCGCGCAGGCGGGCGTCGTCGACCATGGGGCCGTCGTAGGTGAGGCGGCCGGCGGCGAGCACGAGCACGCGATCGGCCAGGGTGCGCGCCTCGGACAGCAGGTGGGTGCTCAGCAGGACCACCCGGCCGGGGACGAGCCCGCGCACGAGCTCGTGGAAGGCCGCCTGCTGCTCGGGATCCAGGCCGGTCACGGGCTCGTCGAGGATGACGAAGGACGGGTCGTGGAGCAGGACCACGGCGAGGGCGGCGCGCTGCCGGAAGCCGCGGGAGTAGCCCGCGACCGGACGACGCAGCACCTCACCGAGGGACAGCCTCTCCACGAGCTCGTCGGCGCGCCGTCGGGCGGTCGCGGGGGGCAGACCATGGAGCGCGGCGGCCAGCGACAGGTGCTCGGCGAGGGTGAGCTGGCCGTCCAGGATCCCCTCCTCGGGCAGGTAGCCGAACTGGCGACGGGCATGGACCGCCCTGGACAGGGGATCGGCGCCGAACACACGCGCCTCGCCCTGGTCGGGGGCCAGAAGCCCGGTGAGCACGCGCATGGCGGTGGTCTTGCCCGCCCCGTTCAGGCCCAGCAGCGTGGCGCATTCGCCCCGGCGCAGGAAAAATGAGAGCCCGTTCACGGCCACGTGCCGCGCGTAGCGGACGGTGACGCCTCGGAGCTCGACCAGGGCCTCGGGGTTTTCCAGGACACTCTCGGACATGGCGGAGGTCACGGTCAGTACCGGATGGAACCGGACCCGGAGAGGTCGGTTTCCAGCGGCGGGAACTCGAGGTTTTTCAGGATGCCGTGGGCGCAGGAGGCGATCTTCTGGCTCGCCTCGCCGTCGAGCTTGGCCGAGGTGAAGCGGATGCGGCCGCGGCGCCCGTCGATCTGGTAACTGATGACGACCGTGCCCGTGGGCGGGATGCAGGCGCCCGAGATC
>Ga0302247_1002511_pt1 | contig 11803 bp, 9 predicted proteins | sample AAG_UR_Ile_MG_FD_193529 | JGI IMG/M metagenome (GOLD analysis project Ga0302247, IMG submission 193529) | Enriched activated sludge microbial communities from anaerobic digester in WTTP, New Holstein, Wisconsin, United States - AAG_UR_Ile | ecosystem: Engineered > Bioreactor > Anaerobic >...
GGGGTAGTGGAAGCGAGCGTGCTCTGAAGTGCAAAGTAGCTCTTAATTATCTAATCTTATTGGAATTCTTTCGTTCATATCTAGGTTAAAAATGCCATACGGATTCACATGCTGGTAAATTAACGGCGTTAAGGCTCTCAAATCTTCCGGCTGCATTCGTTTCATCCATTCCTTTTTCGACAACACCTCTTGAATCATCAAGGTGTTGATATAGATCAGACAATTCTGCAAAAGATGCAGAGAAAGAACCGACAGTTCCTGATCCTCCAGATTGTTCGTCTGCAGCTCGCTTGACTTCCCGTAAAAGATAAAACTGTTCGCCGAATTCCAATTCTCAACGACATTCAACCCCTCGTTGATCTCAATGCGGAGGTCCTCAGACATAAGGTACTCGCAGAGGAAGATGGTCTTAACGACCTTGCCGAGCTCCTGTAAGGCGGCATAAGTCGGATGCTGTAAATTGCTCCTAGTGAATCGCTTCAGGATGGCTTCGGCTTCGGCGGTACCTATTCTCAGTGCCGTGGCATACTTTATCATCTGGTCGTACTGCTCTCTGATAATATCCCAGTCGATGCTTCTCACGATGATCGGCTCAAGATTGCCCAATTCGCCTTTCATCGCTTTGTCCGGGACATAGAGTTTCTGACGGCTTATGCTCTTAAATCGAGGCATCAAGGAGAAGTTGAGCAGATACGAGAAAGCGAAAGCTACCTCGCTTTGCCCGTGCGTATCGACATAATTCCGGTCGACATCCATTTCCGTGCAGTGCTTGAGCACGCCCTCGATCATTGCCGCGACCTCGGAAGATGAGCAATTCTTCAGCTGCGAATAGATGCAGGTGGAGTTCTTCTCGACATGCCAGTAGATCATAACGCCGCGGCCGCGGTATCGGATATGCCATTCCGTCATCAGGTTCTGATCCCATGCCCCGAACTTCTTTGAGTCCGAAGCACAGCTCGTGCCTTCGCCCCATATATTGTTTATCCTGGCCTTGAAGATACTGTTGGCCACCGTTACATTTGCATGGCGGAGATTGTCCTTGTTGATGAACTTCCTTTTCATATATCTGAGGTCGTCGAAGGATTCGGCATCATTGCTGGCCTTGGCAATGCGTTTCAATCCGGTATTGGTGCCGAGAGCGAAGAGCGCCATAAGCAACCGACGCCGTATGGTCTCCCTATCCATATTCTCTCTGACGGCGGCCGACTTGAAATGCTCCGTGAAGTCGGTGTAGAAGTCCGTTTCCTTCAGGATGTCGAGCAGGTTTACCATAGGCCATCTCTTGGCAAGCTCAGTTTTCAGCACAGATAAATTGTTCGGTTCGGCCTGCGCCTCAAAAGGAGAAACGGAGATGCTGCCGCCTTTGGAGTTCAAGATCCGCACCTTCTGATTCTTCGGTAAGCTCTTATTGAGACGCATCAAGGCGGAGGCCAGCTCTTTTTTGAGTCCCGAGATAAATTCTTCGATATCGCTCGGCTGTTTCAGGGCTTCGTAATATTCCCGCCGTTTGCTCTCGAAATCCTCCGGCAGATCCTCTTCCGGGTTCCGGTATTTATCGGCGCCGACGACCCAGACCTCTTTGCATCTCAGTTTTTCCCTTAATGCCTGAAGGACGCATATCTCATAGTTGATCTTCTCGATCACTTCTCCGCCAGCAACAGGGTCTTTCTGGATCACGGCCCGTTTCCACTTTTCCATGACGACCCCGGAGATCGGAATGCTGTCGTCCAAGGCGAGAAATCGTGCCGAGGAGTCAATGATGCGTTTGATAAGGTCTATCGCCTCTATCACGGGCTTGTGCATATCGTTGTTGGACCTGAAATCCAGAATATCCAGAAGCTCGGGAAGCATCTGCCGATAGTGCTTGGAGTACGAATTCTTCATGATCGTGTAGACTCTTTTTCTGTAAGAAGAGCCATCCATGTTCAGTTCTTTCACCAAATTTACGAGGATGTCTTTGCCGTACAGGGGATAGATAACTTCTTTGATGACGCCGTCCGGATGGTCGATCGACAGTTCCGCGATGTCGCGCAGGATGTTGTCTTTCCCTCGGACTTTCCTGAATTCTCGTACTATGTCCCGCTCAACCTTCCGCGCCGCCCGCACATCGATCTTGTGGATGATGGCTATCAGGAGCTCGACTAGGTTGTCGGTGATCTCTCTGCTCCTCAGCCAGAAGAATATGGCCAGCAGCGAATACTTGATCTCATCGGGGTGCCGCCGTATTTCGCCCAGCAGCTCGGAAGATACCCGCTGCTTATATTCCTTCAGGACCTTGTGCGGGATGTTATCGAAAAGGTCGTTCGGTAGTTTCAGCTTCCTGATGGTCTGGAGTTTATGGATCTCGTTGAAGACGCTTTCAAGGCAGATCCTTCCCGGATCGCTCCTGAGCATGTTGAAGGTAACGGTATCTTTCAGCTCCTCCTTGTCCTCATATAGAGAAAGCTCTTTAATCAAGGCATCTATCATGAGAATGCTTTCTGAAGGCACTCTTCTGTGAATACCCTCGAATAATCTTCTCTCGTAATTGAAGATAACGGATATTGCCAGCCGTTCTATGCGTTCCGGGGTTGGCGGCTCTATTTTAAGATTGCGATATTTGGCATAGGTTGCTATCTTTACCTTGTCTTTATCATAGCAATCCATGCTGGTATAAAGCCATTCCGTTATCATGTCGTTATCTTCATTTGTCGTTTCCTTGAACCCAAAATACTCTCTGACCTGGACTTTGTGATAGACAAACGAACGGTCCTGCCATTTGTATTCTTGAAATAAACGAGAAGACAGCTTCAACTGTTTGGCGATAAAGATGGTAATGTCTTCCGGAACCTCGCCCTTACTTGACGGGAACCTTGCTTCTACCTGGAAGAATTTCAACAGAACAGAGAATCCGAGTCGCGTTGCCCCGGTCTTGTTTCCGATCAGTTCTAAATCTTTCGGCGTGAGAGTGAAAAATTCGATCAATTCATCGGTTGACCAGTTCCTTTTCATCTTTTCCCCCCGCTTTTTAACTGCTAAACACATTAGACATTGTGTTTATCGTGAACAAAGTAAGACTTCGCGCCTACAATATCAGGCTTTGTTTCGATTTCAAGGTATTTTTCATTGACTGAAATATCTTTCCTGTATATGATATGTCGGTTCTGTGAAACTTAACATATTGAAAAAGGAGCGTGCCGATGAACTTCGTTCAACCGATCAGAGAACGCAAAAAAATAGAGGAACTCAAGGTCATTTTGCACAAGCGTTCCTATCGTGATTATTTTCTGTTCTTCTTGGGTATCAACACCGGGCTCCGGGTGAGCGATATCCTTAAACTCAAGGTGGCCGATGTGAAGGATCGGACCCACATCACCATCGTGGAACAGAAGACGAAAAAGGAGAAGCGCTTCAAGATCAACAACGAACTGCAATCGGAAATCCAGAAGTACACATCGGACATGCACTTCTATGATTACCTGTTCCCGTCCCGGAGCGGCGGTCACCTGAAACGCGTTATGGCCTACAAGATACTCAACGAGTCCGCGAAGAAGGCCGGGTTGACGGAGATAGGTACGCATACCCTGAGAAAGACTTTCGGCTATCACTTCTACCAGAAGACGAAGGATGTAGCCTTGCTGCAACAGCTATTCAATCACTCGGCGCCCAGCGTGACGCTTCGCTACATCGGCATCAACCAGGACATCATGGATATGGCGATCGAGGATTTCAGTCTTTGAGATATTCTTTATTGGAGTGATGTAAAAAATGTGTGTTTTTCTTGGGGGAGATCAATAAGGCCGATCAATAAATCCCCGGCAGATATCTCCATGTTTTCGCAGCGTATTGCCGATAGATGTCTCCATGACAGGTCAAAAGATACTTCTCCTCTCAACGAACCTGAATGTCCATCACGATGAAGAACAGTATGGCATAACCGGCCACCAATGTCGTTGGCCAGATCAACCAGAGGCCCAGATTCACTAGGTGCAATCCAAGATAGGTGGGGTTACGAATTCACCGATAGATGCCGTCGGTCACTAAGTCGGTATGGTGGTTTATGTCTATACCGACTCTCCACGATGAGCCCATGGTCATTTGAGCAAGGGCACAGAGGGCAAGCCCCGCAACACCCAAACAACCGCCCAGAAGATCGAAATGCCACGAGTCCAGCGCAGAAACTCGCACAAGTGGAGACCATGCATCGGGAAAGAATGCATGTAGTCCGATGATCGCTACCACCGATACGGTCATTATCCCCACCAGTTTCGCGAAATATGCCTGCACCGGCGTTCTTGCGCGGGCAAGGACCTCGGGATCGACACCCGTCCGGTGGATATCCCGTGCGCGTTTGAGTCGCCACAACCCAAGATACACGAGGAACATCGATACCACAATCGTGACTTCAACGATGCGCGATGTACTCATGACCGATCCTCTTTCTAAATTGCAAGCTCGCCGCGGTTGCCGGTACGGATATTGACAACATCCGTCACCTCGTACACGAATATCTTCCCATCGCCCGGTTTTCCGGTGCGAGCGCTCCGTGCGATGGCCTCAACAACGACGGGAACCATCGCATCGGTCACTACTATCTCCACCTTGGTCTTGTGTCCGAACCGCCAACGACCTTCCTTTTCGGCATCGTCGGATCCCGCTTCATTGCCTCTGCCAAAACCTTGTATCTGCGCTACCGTCAGTCCCGGTATGCCCTCGATCTCTTCCAAGGCATCGCAAACGCTGTCCAACATGTACGGCTGAATGATGGCTTTGATCTCTTTCATCGTTATCCTCCTCAGATCTCCGTTTCCGTTCGTTTTTCATGGATCAGACCGTATATCGTTGGCAAAACAATAAGAGTCAGCAGGGTCGAGGTGATTAGCCCGCCCATGACGACCACGGCCAGCGGTTTTTGGATGTCAGACCCCGAGCCGGTCGCGTAGAGCATCGGTAACTGCCCGATAAAAGCGGTAAGCGCGGTCATCATCAGCGGCCGGAAACGCAGGTCGCATCCTTTCGTGATCGTGTCGGCAACGCTTTCTCCCCGCTGACGAAGTTGCCGGAAGAATGCTATCAGCACTACGCCGTTCTGCACGGCGATACCCAGCAGAACGATGAATGCCACGGCCGCCGACACCGACAGCGGCATTCCCGCGATGACCACCGCGACGATGCCCCCCACCACGGCGAACGGCAGAACGACAAGTACCAAGAGCGAATCGCCCACCGAACCGAGCGCCATGAAAAGCAATGTAAGAATGAGCAGAAGCGCGATAGGCAACACGATGGAAAGCTGCCGCATGGCGCGTTGCTGGTTCTCGAACTGCCCACCGTACTCGATATAATATCCTGACGGCAACTCCTTTGCAAGCGGCGTGATCCGATCCTGTACATCTTTGACAAATCCGCCCAGGTCACGGCCGCGCACATTGGTTTCGATCACGACCCGCCGCATGCCGTTCTCCCGGCTCACCTGTGCCGGCGCCTCGACCAGTTCGATCTTCGCTATCTGGATGAGCGGCACCCGTTCTCCGCCGGGGGCCGGGACCAGCAGGCGTTCGAGTTCGGGAATGTCGCGCCGGGCCGATTCCGGGAAACGGACCACTATGGCGAAACGCCGTTGATCCTCAATGAGGGTACTTGCATTCCTGCCGGCGACGGCAGTTTCGATGGTATCGTTGACATCGGCGATATTAATGCCGTGACGCGCCATGGATTTCCGATCCATGACCACATCGAGCTGGGTCATTCCCGAAATCTGCTCCACCTTGACATCGCGGGATCCTTCGACCCCGGTTAGCGCTGCCGCTGCGCGATCGGAAAATGTTTTGAGCACCGCGAGGTCGGGACCGAAGACCTTCACGGCCAGATCGCTCTTTACCCCGGAAATGAGTTCGTTAACACGCAAGGCGATAGGTTGCGAGAACGAGAATCTCAGTCCGGGGATCTCGCCGAGATCTTTCTGGATGGCCTCGACCAGTTCAGCCTTGTTCCGTCCTGTATTCCATTGCTTGCGCGGCTTGAGCATGATGAACAGATCGGTCTGTTCCGGGCCCATCGGGTCCTCCGATATCTCGGCGCGACCGGTCTTACTGACCACGGTATCGACCTCAGGGAACTTCAACAGGCGCTTTTCCATGAAGCTCACGACCTGAACCGAACCTTCAAGAGAGGCATTGGGCAGACGCACGACATTGACGGCCAGAGAGCCCTCGTCGAGCGGCGGCATGAACTCCGTTCCGATGAAAGGGACCAGTGCGAGAGCCATCAGGAGTACCCCGCCGGATATCCCCAAAGTGACCGCCGGACGACGGACCGCACGGGTCAGGAGTTTCAGGTAGTCTTGGTGGAAACGCCGAATAAAGCCGAATTCCTTTTCGGGAGCCTGTTTCAGCATCATTTCGGAGAGCACGGGCACGATGGTGAGCGCGACGCCCAGAGAGATGAGCAGTGCGATCAGCATCGTCGCGGCCAGCGGCGCGAACATTTTTCCCTCGACCCCCTGAAGAGTGAAGAGCGGTACGAGGATTATGGCGATGATAAGGACCGAGAAAGCCACCGGGCGCGCCACTTCCGCGAGCGCTTTGGCGACGACACGGCTCTTTTCCTCCGTTTCCCGCTGATGCGCGAGATGGCGGCGTATATTTTCCACTATGACCACCGAGGCGTCGCCGACCATCCCGACCGAAAAAGCCATACCGCCCAGACTCATGAGATTCAGCGTCAGTCCCGTCGAGGCCATGACCACGAAGCTGATGAGAAAGGTGATCGGCAACGACAGCGTGACCACCAGCGCGGTCCGTAGCTCCGCAAGGAACAGAAAAAGGATCAGGATGACGAAAAGACTCCCTTCGCGCAGGGCGCTTGCCACCGTTTCGATGCAGGCCTCTATGAGCGAAGTACGGTCGTAAAAGACATTGAACCGCACCCCTTCCGGTAGGGTGGCGCCTATCTTTTCGACCGATTCTTTGACCCGGCTCACGACATCCTTGGAGTTCTCTCCCTTGAGCATGATGATCATACCGGCCACGACCTCGCCTTTGCCGTCCCGCGTGACCGCGCCTTGACGGGGCTCGGCGCCGATCAGCACATCGGCCACATCGCGCAGATAGACCGGCGCACCGTCTTTCGCCTTGAGCACGATGCGCTCGATATCGGGGATATCCTTGAGAAGTCCGACACCACGCAGATAGACCTGCTCCCAGCCGCGCGCGATGATTCCGCCACCGGCATTGGCGTTGTTCCGTTCTATAGCATCTACCACATCGCCGGTGGTCAATCCGTATTTCAGGAGTCTTTCGGGCGATACCTGCACTTGGTACTGTTTGACGAAGCCGCCGAAGCTGTTGACCTCGTTCACACCGGCGATCGGCTTGAGCAAGGGCGCCACCAGCCAGTCCTGTATGGTGCGCAGTTCCATTGCATCGTATTTCTCGCTTTCGAGCGTGTACTGGAATATCTCGCCGAGTCCCGTACTGATCGGTCCGAGTTCCGGCTCGACATCAGGGGGAAGTTCTTCGCGGGCGATGGTCAGTCGTTCGAAAACCAGCTGACGCGTCCAGTAGGTATCGACCCCATCCTCAAAAATAATGACGACCTGCGACAGTCCGGCCTTGGACAGAGAACGCACCTGCTGTACCTTGGGCAGGCCGCGCATGACCTGTTCTATGGGATAACTCACCCGTTGTTCGACCTCTACCGCAGCCAATCCAGGCGCCTTGGAAAGGATCATGACCTGCGTATTGGAAACATCGGGAAACGCGTCTATGGGCAGGCGTATCCAGGCGACGATACCGGCAATGACGGCTACCACCGTAGCGAGGAGAACAAGAAATCGGTTCTTGAGGAGCCATGTTATGTATGTCATGTGTTTCTCCCCTTAATCGGCGCAGCCGGCGCCCATTTTCGAACGGAGCACATCCGACTTCATAAGGAAAGCACCGCCGGCAACCACTTTTTGAGCCGCCTCAAGCCCCTGTTTCGCTTCGACCCAACCGGCCCAAGTACGCCCCAGCACAACGGGGCGACGGACATAGTAATCGTCATGATCATGGACAAAGACAAAAGAACGCCCCTCATCCTCAAGCACCGCCTCGCGCGGGATGGCAAGCGCTTCGTCGTTCCCCGGTAGGAACACTTTGACCGTGGCGAACATCCCCGCGAGCAGGCGTCCATCCGGATTTTTGACCTCGACCCGCACCTTTACCGTGCGGGACGATTCATCCATCGACGGACTGACCAGATCGACGATCCCCGGGAACTCCTCGTCGGGATATGCCTTGACAAGGACGGAGGCTTCCAGTTTTCCGACGGCCTGCACTCTCTTTACGGTGGCAATATCCTGTTCATAGAGATCGGCCCAGACCCATACCGTCATGTTGTCGCCGACGGTAACGAGCGATTCTTCGGTCTTCGCGACCTCGCCCGGGACGCCGTGCATCTCAAGAACCGTACCGCCCATCGGCGCGCGGAGGACGAGCCGCCCATGCGTGTTGCCGCTGGTAAGAGCGCGCGCTTCGGCGGGGTCCATGCCGAGGCGGGTGAGTTTGCCGAACGCTCCCTCGACGCGGATCTCGGCGGCATCAAGCTCCTGTTTCGCCTGATGGTATTCCTTTTCGGAAGATATCTTCTCCTTGCGCAGTTCAGATATCCGTTCAAAGTTGCGGTTGGCCAGATCAAGCAGTCCCTTCGCCTCAAGATAGGCCGATTGGGCCTCACCGACCTCGATGCTTTCTATCTCGACGAGCGCCTGCCTCTTTTTGACCTTTTCGCCCAACGCGACGGAAACCTTTTTGATTATTCCTTCCACCGAAGAGTTCAGATGACCGACACGCCGCTCGTCGAACCGGATCTCACCGGTAAGGACGATAGGCGCGGCGACCTTTTGCCTCTCGACCGCAACCGTCTTGATGAGCCCTCCTTCCACGAGGCTCGACGGCGCACGCACAAAACCGGTTTCATAACGGCACTCAGCGCACTCGAATGTCTTTATGTTATGCTCGCAGGTAAGCGCCAACAACTCCTTCACCGGACGGTCGAGGTCCGACGGCTCTTTGGCTTCTCCTTTTTCCTCGGCATGGCCGTCCGATTTACCGCCCGGCTCTTCGTGTTCTTCCACCTTCGGTTGGGCTACGGGCTCTGCCGGGTTGTTCTTGTTGCAGGACAGGCTTGCGGCCGCAAGGACCAGCGAGAACATGCAGATCGTGATCTTTATGGTGTTCATTTGAGTTCCGCTCCTATCAGTGTGTCAAGACGGTTACAGTCGATCTGGGCCTGCGCGACCGTACTCAAATAGAGACGGCGCGATTCGAGCAGGGTACGGCGGGTGTCGATCACTTCAAGGATACTGGCCTCGCCGAGCTGATATATCTTCTCCATCGTGGCGGCGGCGCTTTCGGCGCGCGGCGTCACCTTTTCACTATACCGTATCGCGGTGGATGCCGAAGCGCTGCATGCAGCCTGAGCATTGATAATGATCGTCTCAACCTCAAAGGCCGCGTCTTCGGCCTGTTTTTGTCCGGCGGCCAGTTTCGCTTCGGCCTGCGTGACCCGGCCGGAATTCCAGTTCCAGAGAGGCAGGTCCACGCCGATACCGGCGCCGAAGACCCGTTGATCCGCCTCGGATGCGGTGAACGCGCTGAGCGAGAATGAGGGGACCCGAGCCATCTTTTCAGTGACGAGGTCGGCTTCGAGGAAGTTTGTTCGCGCTTGGGCGGCCGCGAAAGCGGGATGCGTTTTATGCGCGAGGGAAAGTGCCGTATCGAGATCCTTCGCGATGGGAAGCTGTCCGAGGTCCGCGACCACCGCTAACGCCCCGTTCTTGGGTATGCCAAGCCACAACGCGAGTTCAGCCCGGCGAGCCGAAAGGGAGATACGGGCGGACTCCAGCTCACTCACGACCTTTTCCCGTTCGACCTCTACCTGGAGCGCCTCCACGGGACGAGCTTCGCCTTTCTCGATCCTCTTATTCACCGTTGCCAATAATGCTGCCGTCTGCGCTTCCAGCGCCTCCAAAGACATCACCAGTTCCTGCTCGTACGCCAGATCCCAGAAAAGCGTCCGGAGTTGCAACAACACATCGCGGCGCAAAGAATCGGCCTCTGCTTCGGCTATCGCCACTTCAGCCCGGGCCGAATCGATCCGGGAACTCCGCTGAGCGACCCAATCGAAGGGAATGGTCAGCGTCATATCCCATTCGACATGCGTGTCTCCATTCACCCGTTCACGACCCTGGCCGACCGTTGCCTCCAGCGTAGGATTCGGTACCGCACCGGCGGCAGATACCGCACCACGCGCCGCTTCGACCTGAAACTTACCGGCCGAAATACGGGGGTGCTGATCGACCAGTCGAACGATCTCCGGCCAAGTCACATTGACAACCGCCGGTGATACGACTGTTTCCGGTTGACCCGGATCGGCCACGACCGTGGTCGCCAGAAAAACAATTATCAAGAGAAGCTGACAACTTCCCCTACGAAGAACATGATCAAGAACCAGACGCATTTGAATAGCCTCCTTTACAGTGTTCGAGGAAAGAAAAAGGGGATTGGTTAGGTTCGGGGCGGATGGAAAATAGATTTAAGGGTATCTTGGGGATTAAGGTCGTCACGAAAAGAAATGACAACCTTGTTCGACGACGCGAATGCTAGCAAGAGGTGCCGATCAAAAAAAGTGACCCATACCCCGCCGTGTCCCGGACAACAAGAACAGGAACAGGTCGGGCCACAGGAATGGTCGTCATTGTCGGTGTCGGGGTTCGGTACATTGTCGCAGTGACTCAATTCGTCGCTACAGGGAGCGGAAGGAACTGCCTTTCCGGTTGTAGAGATGATAAATCCGGCAACAAAGAGCAGCAGTACAACAAGTGCCAGACGCCGACGGATCATCTGCGGCCCCCCTTGGCGGCAACATGGCGCACGCAGTCTTCCAATAGAGCAAGAACGAAAGAATCCTGTAGGAAGTAGTAGACCTGTTTACCTTCAGCGCGTGAACGAACAAGGCGCAGACTCCTCAGCAAATGAAGCTGATGAGATGTCGCTGAGATCGAAAGACCGATAACCTCGGATATCTCACAAACACACATCTCACCGGCGGCGAGCGCACGAATCATCTTAACGCGTGTTGGGTGGGCTATCATCCTGAAGGTTTCAGCGATGTCTAGCGTCAGTTCCTCCGAAAGAAGATTCTCACGCCCCAGACGAACACGCCTCTCATCAACGCTGAACTCGCAACAACTTTCGCCTTTGGTGTTTTTATCCTCGCGAGGTGTGGCCGTTGTTTTTTTCTTTGTTCGCGGTACAGCCACGAGAGACCTCCATACATCACTTGAGCAAGTATAGTAATGTATCTTTGATTGTCAAGAGGATATAAGCAGAAAACTCGAGATATAGACTATTCCCTTTTTAATATTATCTGTTTCGGGTGGTCAACTTGGTCCGAGATTTCCATTCACAAACTTGCCGTACCGGAAAATGCAGCTTTCAGAGACTCCTGCTTAATAGCCCTGCTGTTCGGAATGAATAATTATTTAATACTAACTAGTTAGAAGCTCTCTTTGCCGCTGGTGACAGCTTCGCTTCCACCGGACCCATACGGCAGTATATCAAACAAAAAGATTTTTGCCAAAGAAAGTTTTGGTAGGGCCGAGTCCGTTGCGGGTATATTTCTTAGAAAAAGTTGTTTGCCGATCTCATGCTCGGTCCAGATTTTTCAAGATGGCTCGTTTAATCCCATATTCGGCTCAAAGTGCCGCGCTATTTTCGGAATGATATTGTGATGTTAGAAGTTACTTTGCACTTCAGAGCAGCTTCGCTTCCACTGGGCC
>Ga0302247_1002512_pt1 | contig 11803 bp, 10 predicted proteins | sample AAG_UR_Ile_MG_FD_193529 | JGI IMG/M metagenome (GOLD analysis project Ga0302247, IMG submission 193529) | Enriched activated sludge microbial communities from anaerobic digester in WTTP, New Holstein, Wisconsin, United States - AAG_UR_Ile | ecosystem: Engineered > Bioreactor > Anaerobic >...
GGCGAAGGAACTGCCCCCGGACTTCAAGAACTACGTCCAGGACGCGTTCGAGTACATGAAGATCTACCCCAGGAGCGACAACGCGCCGATCTTCATCAACAACATCGCCAACATCTACCTGCACTACGAGCAGATCGCCGAGGCCCGCAAGTTCTACTGGCAGATCCTCGAGTCCTACTGCTCCCACTCCGTGGCGATCAACGCCTCGCAGATGCTCTTTCTGACGTACAAGTTCCAGCAGGCCGAGCCCGGCACCGAAGCGACCTTCGTCGCCGAGCGCGACGCGGCGATCAAGAAGCTCGAGAAGAGCAAGTGCGGCGGCGACAAGGAACACCGCGACCTGATGTTCATGATCACCGCGCTGGAGTTCAAGGAGCTGGTCAAGAAGGCCGAGGTCGTGTTCGCCGAGGCCGAGAAGGCCAAGGCCGACGGCAAGAACGATCCCAAGAAGTGGCGCGAGGCGCTGCTCATGTTCCGCCAGCTCGAGGTCCAGATGAAGGACCGCAGGCCCGACGACAAGGATACCGTCAAGCTCAAGGAGTACGAGGCCAACCTCTTCGGCGTTTACTGGAAGACCTACACGTGCACCAAGGAGCTGGGCGACTATCCGGGGGCCATCGAGATCCTGAACAAGAAGATCTACGAGGACGAGACCGGCAAGATGATGGCCAACGCCCACCAGGACGGGTTGAAGGAGTTCCTGATCTTCGAGCTCGCCGAGGCGGCCACGAAGTTCTTCATGGAGGACCTGGCCATGAAGATGTGGCAGGAACTGACCGTGGTCAAGCCGGGCGGCTGGCGCATCAAGAAGGAGAAGAAGATCGAGGTCAAGGACGAGAGCTCGTACCGCACCCTCGCCGAGGAGCGGCTGTTCTGGATCTACAAGACCGGCGGTCCCAAGCTCTACGGCAAGGCGCTGACCCAGGCGGACCGGCTGCTCGAGCTCTTCCGCAAGGCCAAGAAGATGTACAACAAGGAGTTCGAGGTCTCCGAGCAGGACCTGCTCAAGGAGCTCGCCCAGAAGATGGGCGTCACCGAGGACGCCGCGCAGAACTACTACAACGTCACGAGCACCTGCGAGGGCGGCCGCTGCAAGGTCGTGGTCTCCGACAAGGTCCTGTACTACACCGACGTGGTCTTCAACATGGAGCTGGACCAGCTCGCCCAGAAGAACCCCGGTGAGGCCGTCTTCCGCGACATGCTCGCCAAGATCGAGGCCTACGAGCGGTTCCTCGAGGGCTACGTGCCGCTCTCCAAGGTCAAGACCAAGGAGAACGAGGGCATGTGGAAGGTCCGCATGGACCTGCTGTATCGCAAGGCCGGCCTGTGGGGTCAGATCCAGGCCGCGCTGGCCAAGAGCCCGGACAAGGCCCAGAAGGCGGGCGAGGAGTACGCGCGCCTCATCACGGAATACAACGACCTTTACGATCAAGGCACGAAGGCCGGCCTCGAGCCGGGCGTCCACGCGATCAACCGCGGCAACGCGCTCGTGGCGTTCGCCGAGAGCAGCCTGGTGAAGACCTTCGAGAACCCCTTCAAGGAGAAGTCCACCACCGAGATCGACAACTACGAGAAGGCCAAAATCGCCTTTGACTTGTGGCAGAAGCAGCTCCAGGGCAAGGGCGAGGATCTGCAGAAGCGCTTCACCCAGCTGCAGGAGGAGCTCCAGAAGAAGCAGGCCGAGTGCCTCGCCGAGCTCCAGGAGCTGCTCAACGCGCTGCAGAAGATCCAGCAGTACCAGGCGAACAACGCGTCGGTGCCTCCGAAGGAACTGACCGCGGCGGTCAACACCTATCAGACGCTGAACAAGAAGTATCCCAACTTCATCAAGGATCTGCAGGCCCTCGGCGACGTGAACAAGGCGGTCACCAAGACCGTCACCGAGCGCAAGGACATCGCGGCGCTGATCAAGGAACAGCAGGCCCTGGCCCAGGCGGGCGAGAAGATGGGTCCCGAGAACATCCGAAAATACCTCAAGGAGCAGCTGCCCCTGGCCACGAAGGCCCTGGCTGCCGTCAAGAAGCGCTTTGCCGGCAAGGACATCCCCGAGATCTCCAAGAGCGAGACCATCCTCAAGGGGATCAAGGCCGACTCCACGGAGGGAGCCGACATCGGCAAGCTCATCCAGGTGTTGGAGCTTCTCGCCATGCTGAGCGTCGTTCAGCCGGCCACCGACACGGTCACGAGCATGCTGGTCAGCGGCCGCTCTCTGGAGAACCTGGCGCGCAACTACGACTTCTACAAGAGCCTGAAGGGCTCCTTCCGCCAGCAGGTGGCGGTCCTCAAGGGGGATCTGCTCGCGCTCAAGATGCGGCTGCTCTACCGCGGGATCAAGGCCTTCTCCGAGGCGCCGTTCACGAGCATGATCGCCCGGGAGGATCTGAAGAACCCCGCCGAGGTCGCCAAATCGGGCTGCACGCAGACCAAGGCAGACGAGCTCGAGGAGTGCTTCCTGGCCTACCGCCGCAAGACCTACTACAACAGCACGTACCGCGTCACCCTCGACGGGCAGCCCCAGGACCTGGCGATCATCCCCCAGGACAAGCTCACCGACGAGTACAACCAGACCTTCACCGCGCTGTATGAGCTGGTGGAGGCCGAGAAACTGTCCACCGCGAACATCGAGGAGGCCCTGGCCGAGTACCGGGACTTCACGAAGAAGAAGCTGCGCCGCTCGTATCAACCCGAGGTGGAGCCGCTGTCCCGCTAGCGAAGAGAGGTTCGATCATGAAATGCTCCTCGAGGACGTTGCGTCTGGCCGTGACCCTGCTGTGGATCGTTCTGTCCATGGCGCTGGTCGCGGGCTGCTCGAAGAAGAAGAAGGCCACCACCGCGCAGAAGGATCCGGCCGCCGACAAGAAGGAGGCGGACAAGAAGGGCGGTGACACGAGCCCGGACACCACGCCCGACGGCGCGAAGGACGGCGACACGAGCCCGGACACCACGCCGGAAAACACGGCCGCCGACGGGAAGCCGCCCGCCGACGGTCAGCCGGCGGGGGACGTCAAGCCCGGTGCCGACGGCAAGCCCGCGGATCCGAAGACCGAAGGTCCCGCCGCGCCCCCCAAGGAGCAGACCGAGGCCGAGAAACTGAAGGCCAAGGTCCTCCAGGCCGAGCAGCTCGCGGCGAAGAGGACCGACGAGGCCTACAAGGAGGCCCTGGCGCTGGTCACCGAGATCCTGAAGCGGGACTTCGCCAACTTCGACGCGCTCCTGGTGATGGCGACGATCCACTACCAGCAGGAGAACCTCGAGAAGATGCGCTCGGTGTTGGACTACATCCTGGGCCTGCACAAGAAGAACAACCCGCCCACCGAGCCCGGGCCGCAGTGGCAGTACATGATGGGCAAGTACTATCTCTTCCTCGCCGACAACGCCGAGGCCAAGGGCATGAACATCAGCGCGATCTCGTACCGCTCCCAGGCCGAGAAGTACTTCGGCCATCCCAGCGCGGCCAGCCACCCCGAGGCGCAGTTCGCGCTGGGTGTGCTGCTGCTCGAGCGCGGTGAGACCGACCTGGCCGTCCCCGCCCTCGAGAAGGCCGAGCGCCTGGGCGCCGGGAACGTGCTGAAGAAGGAGTGGCGGCTGCCGCTGAACCTGGGCGCGGGCTACCTGATGCAGAAGAAGGCCGACGCCGCCCTGACCAAGTTCGAATACGCGCTGACCCTCAACAAAAACTGCGAGCGGTGCCACTACAACCTGGCGCTGCTCTTCGTCAGCGTCGAGGACTTCCCGCAGGTGGGCAAGTACACCGACAAGGAGCGCGCCGACAAGGCCCTTCTCCACGCCAAGGCCTACAACGAGTTCCTCAAGAAGAAGAAGAACGTGGACCGGGCGCTGCAGATCCGCATCGACGCGTGGCTGGAGCTGGCCAGGGAACGTCAGGCCGCGAAAGGATCCAAGTAATGAGAATCATTCATCTTTTTCCATTGGTTGTCCTCGCCTGCGCGCTCCTCGCCCCCGTCCCCGCCCAGGGACAGGATCCCAAGACAGGCGGCGGCGATGTCCTCGAGGTCCAGATCCCGCGTCCGAAGTTCGAGATCTTCAAGGCCTGGGAGTACGGCGGGTTCTGGCGCTGGGATGAAAAAGATCCCCGCTTCTACCGGGATTTCCTGAAGAAGATCCACGATTCCCTCGCCACGGGGCCTTTCTGATCAAATGCGCAGATTTTCCTTTCCCAAGAGGATCGAAATACGTTATAAATGCGAGCGCCCGGAGCTTGGGATCCGGACGTTTTTGAGGAACAGCTGAAATTTGATTGCTTTTTTCGAAAGGTTTTAATAGGTTCGTCTCACTTTAACCGGGCTCACGGGCCCTACCGGAGGATACGGAAATGAGTGGTCTTGCAAAGGCATTTGTTGACGGCGGCGAGTTCATGTATGTCATTCTGTTTGCGTCGGCATTTGGTATCGCCATCATCATCGAGCGGTCCATCTTCCTTCTGTTCCGCTACAACATCAACGCGGAAGCCTTCATGAGCCAGGTCATGCAGCTCGTCGGGTCGAACAACATCGACCAGGCGATCAAGCTCTGCAACGCCGCCCCCACCGCCGCGCTGCCCCGCGTCATCAAGGCCGGCCTCACCAAGTACGGTGACGGCGCCGCCGCCGTGTCCGCCGCGATCGAGGAAGCCAAGCTCGAGATCGCCCCCGAGGTCACCCGCCGCACCCCGGCCCTGCAGGGCGTCGCCAACATCGCGACCCTGGTCGGTCTGCTCGGAACCATCATGGGCATGATTCAGGCGTTCGACGCTCTCGGCACGGCCACCCCCGAAAACCGCTCCGCGGTTCTGTCGCACGGCATCGCCGTCGCCATGAACACCACGGCCTTCGGTCTGATCGTCGCGGTGCCCTGCCTGACCGCGCACCTGCTGCTGACGGGCTTCACCAAGAAGATCATCGACGACGTGGAGCTGTACTCCACGAAGCTGGACAACCTGCTGTCCCGGCGCCTGACCCGCGCCCGCTAGCACGGGTTTCCAGTCGTTCGTCCGCTGACAGGCGACCCTGACCGGTCGCTGGGTCGGCGGATGGTAATGGGTTCGATGAACCGCAAGGATTGAGGAGTCCTGTCATGGGCAAAAAGAAGATGGCTGTTGACGAAAGTTTGCGAGATCTGGACTTGATGCCGATCATGAACCTGCTCTGCCTGCTGATTCCCTTCCTGCTGCTGAGCGCCCAGTTCATCCAGATCGGTATCGTCCTGGTGGACACGCCCCGTCAGTCGAGGAACACGCAGCCGAAGAAGGATGACACGCAGAAGGTCCTGGGCCTGACGATCAACATCAAGCAGGACGGCTACGACGTCACCACCAAGAGCGGCGGCTCGGCCTGCCCGCAGCGCGCGGCCTCGAACCAGGTCTGCATCCCGGTCACCCACGCTGGCGGCAAGAAGGTATACAACGCCACGGCCCTGCGCAAGTTCCTGTACGACAAGTTCTACAAGCCCCACTACAAGAGCAACTCGCTCGACACGAGCAAGGACGCGGCCAAGCCGGCCGGTTCGTTCTCGGACTGGGGCAAGGTCACGATCGTCCCCGAGGACACCATCCTGTACGAGACGGTCATCGAGACCCTCGACGCGGCGCGCGAGCTGCCGCCAGAGGCGAAGAACGAGATCCAGGACGTCAAGGGCGGCACGCTCGCCTGTGTCTTCAAGAAGAAGCCGGGCGACAAGGAATGGCAACTCGAAGGCAATTGCATGTTCCCCCTGGTTGCAGTGGGCCGTCCCTAAAGGAGTTCGCACATGGTTGACGTGAAAACCAACGAACAGTTGCTGGAAGACGAACTTCCGAAGAAAGAAAAGAAAGCGCCGTGGACTCCGGGCGACAACCCGTTGACCATCACCTCCCTCATGGACGCGCTCACGATCATCCTGATCTTCCTGCTCAAGAGCTACGGGTCCGACCCGATGCAGGTTCCGCAGAAGAAGAACGAGCTGATGGTCCCGAAGTCCGACACCATGAGCAACATGGTCGAGTGCGTCGACATCCAGATCTCCCGGACGACCATCGTGGTCAAGGGCAAGAAGGTCGTCGTCGTGACCAACGGCACGGTGTCCTCCTCCGACACCCCCGACGGCTTCACCATCAAGGCGCTCAAGGACGCCCTCGACGAGATCGCCCGCAAGGAGATCGAGGACAAGGGTGGCCAGACGACCATCCAGAACTTCCAGGGTGAGGCCTTCATCGCCGCAGACACGAGCATCCCCTGGAAACTGGTGAACCAGGTCATGATGACCTGCACCCGCGCCAAGTACATGCGGTTCAGTTTCGCCGTCGTCAAGACCCGCGGCGGCTGATCCGCGCCCTCCCTCGTTCCTTCGTTCTTACGCCTTCATTTTCCAAAAACAATAAAACAGAACAAGAACGATCAGGTTTTCGATTTCGATTTCGAAATGGATCTGAATACGGTGGTCAGTGCGGGAGCTCGCGCTTGAGCGTGAAGGCGTGGGAGAGGGTGATGCCGTCGGTGTACTCGAGCTCGCCGCCGAAGGGGAGGCCGGCGGCGAGGCGGTGGACGCGGACGTGCCGGGGGACCAGCTCGAGCAGGTACTGGGCGGTGTAGTCCGCGTCGGCCACGGCGTCGAAGGCCAGGATGACCTCGCGGATATCCTCGGCCTGGACGCGGGCGATCAGGGAGTCCACGCGCAGGTCCTCGGGAAAGACCTGGTTGAGCGGGGAGATGTAGCCGCCCAGTACATGGTAACGGCCGTGGAAGATCGAGGCCTCCTCGATGGCCAGGACGTCCTGGATGCGCCCCACCACGCACAACAGATGGGGCTGACGGTGGGGGGAGGCGCACAGGGCGCAGATCTCCCGGGGGCGGGAGAAGAAGCCGCAGGTGGGGCAGTGGGCGAGCTCGTCCTGCAGGCGTCCGAGCGCGAGGTGCAGTTGGCGTGCTTTTCCAGGGGGCGCGTCCACGAGGTGGAAGGCGAGGCGCCGGGCGGTCTTGGCGCCGATCCCCGGAAGGGTGGAGAACGCGGCGACGAGATCGGAGATGGCGGTGGGCAGCAGCGGGGCGCTCATGGTCCACTCAGAACAGGGGATTGTTCTGTAAAAATGACGCCATGGGACCGAGCTCCTCGGCGGCGATGGCCTGGGCCTTTTCGCGGCAGCGGTCGATCACCAGGTTGAAACAGGCGGCGACGAGATCCTCGGTCATCTCGCGGTCCGAGAGCTCCATCAGGGCGGCCGAGAGGGTCACCCGGCGGATCCGCATGTTGGCGGTCGCCTCGATAGTGACCATGCCGCCGCCGGTCTCGGCGGTGATGGTCTCGTTGGCGGTGCGCTGCTGCATCTTTTCGAGTTTGACCGGGAGCTCGTTGAGGCCGGGCAGAAACGATCCCAGGGCGGAGAAGTCCATTGGTGTCGGCATGGTTTCCTCGGGTTCAGGTCAGGTCGGTGAAGTCGACGATCTCGCCTTGCATGCGGTCAAGCAACTGGCGCACGAAGGGGTGGTTTTTCATCTCTTCCTCCTGACGCTTCAGGTCGGTGGCCACCTGGCGCTCGCGGACCTCGCGGGCCGAGGAGGCCAGGGTGACGCCCTGGGGCGCCACGGCGAGCTCGGTGGGCACCGGCGGCTTGTCGGAGAGGGTCAGGACGATGCCACAGGGGACGCGCAGGTGGGCGGTGAGCTGCTCCTCGAGCACCTGGGTGTTGTCCAGCAGCCGGGTGTGGCTGAAGTCGTGCTTGCCACGGGCGAACCAGATGTGCACGACCGTACGTCCGTTCTCCTGGTGCGCGCCGCAGAAGCGGCCGTCGTCGAGCAGCATGCTCAGGGTGGGGAACGTGGGCCGCAGCACGGAGATGAAGGCCAGCCAGGTCTGGAGATCGATCGACGAGGACATGGTCGACTCGGAGGCCGTCTGTGCGGGTTTCGACGCGGCAGGCTGGGCCGGCGCCTCGGGCTTCGAGGGTGCGGCCTGGGGACGCGGACCCTCGGGCTTTGCGGGCGTGGCCTGCGGGCGCGGCGAGTCGGGCTTGTGGGTCGCCTCGGGCGAAGGCTTCACGGGGGGCGTGGGGCGCATGGGGGCGGCGCCGACCGGTGCGGCCGCGCGGGGTCCGGGTGCACCGCCTGCAGGCCGGCCCTGTTCCAGACCCTCGAGCCGGGCGAACAGGTCGGACAGGGGCACCAGCGGCTGGGCCAGCAGCAGTTCGCAGAACAGCATCTCCAGGGCCAGCCGGGCCGAGCTGGCCCGGGCGACCTGGTCGATGCCCAGAAAGACCCGGGAGAACAGGTGATAGACGTGGTCGACCGGATAGGCGGCGGTGCGCTCCTGGATCTCGGCGAGCTCCTCGGGCGTGAGGGAGAGGAACCGACCGGGGTTTCCCGTGAGCCGGCACAGGACGAGATCGCGGAAGGCGGTGGCCAGCGCCTTGGTGAAGTGGACCAGGTCGCCGCCGTCGGTGAAGACCGTCTCGAGGATGGTGAACACCCCCTCGCGGTCGCGGGCCAGGAGCGCGAAGGCCATCTGCAACAGGGCGCGCCGGTCCGAGAGGCCGAGCACGTGGGAGACCTCGGCCGCGGTGAGCTCGCCTTCGGTGTGGTGGGCGAGCACCTGGTCGAGCAGGCTCAGGCTGTCGCGCACGCTCCCCTCGCCCTCGAGGGCGATGATGCGCAGGGCGTCCCGGGACGCGGTGAAGCCCTCGCTCTGGAGCAGGCCCATCAGGTACGAGGTCAGCACGTCGGTGTCGACCCGGTGGAAGTCGAAGCGCTGCACGCGGGACAGGATGGTCGCCGGGATCTTGTGGGGCTCGGTGGTCGCCAGGATGAAGATCACGTGAGGCGGCGGCTCCTCGAGGGTCTTGAGCAGCGCGTTGAACGCCGACGTGGTGAGCATGTGCACCTCGTCGATGATGACGATGCGGTAGCGACCGGAGGACGGCAGGTAGCGGATGTCCTCGCGCAGGGCGCGGACGCTGTCGACGCCGGTGTTGGTGGCGCCGTCGATCTCGAGGACGTCCACGTCCTTGGAGGCGGCGATGTCCGCGCAGTGCTGGCAGCGGTTGCACGGGCTCACGGTGGGTCCATCGACGCAGTTCAGGGACTTGGCCAGGATGCGGGCGGTGGTGGTCTTGCCGGTGCCCCGAGCGCCGGTGAACAGGAAGGCGTGGTGGACGCGGCCGCCGGTGATGGCGTTGCCCAGGATGGTGACGATGTGGTCCTGTCCGACGAGCTCGGCGAAGGTCTGCGGACGGTATCGGCGGGCGAGGACGAGATAGGCCACGGCTGGTTCCAGAAAAAGGAACAGCCCTTGAGGCTCCAGGCACCCGCTCGTACAGCTACCGTTGCTTCCTTCCGGACCTGGCGGGGTTCACAAAACTTGCGTCGCCCGGAGCCTCAAGGGCTGCGGTGGCGGAGAGAGAGGGATTCGAACCCTCGGTACCTTGCGATACACACGATTTCCAATCGTGCTCCTTCGGCCACTCGGACATCTCTCCAAAAATGTTGGCCGTTCCCGCGGGGACCACCGGAGGCCCGGGCGGGATCTGCGGAGAGAAAGGGATTCGAACCCCCGGTACGATTACTCGTACACCTGATTTCGAGTCAGGCTCCTTCGACCACTCGGACATCTCTCCGGATGGAGAAAGGCAGAGTCCTTTCTCAACCGACCCAAACTAATAGAGGAAACAGGCCTCGATTGCAAGCAAAAAATCGGTCGCGCCGGGCCCGGTCGCGCGGGCCGTGGTTGCTTCCGGGATCGGGTGCGGGTACACTCCGGCGGTGATGACGATCCCGGGCCCTTCCCCCCGCATTCTGGTGCTCGCCGGTCCCACGGCCTCGGGCAAGACCGCGGCCGCGATCGAGCTGGCGCTGCGCTTTGGCGGAGAGATCGTGGGCGCCGACTCGGTGCAGGTGTACCGCCACCTGGACATCGGCTCGGCCAAGCCCACGGCCGAGGAGCGCGCGCGGGTTCCCCATCACTGCATCGACCTGCTCGAGCCCGGCGAGGCCCACTCGGTGGGCGAGTACCAGCGAACGGCCATGGCCTGCATCCGGGAGCTCGTCGGTCGAGGGCGGCTCCCCGTCGTCGCGGGGGGCACGGGGCTCTACCTGCGCTCGCTCACCCATGGGCTGTTCGAGGGTCCGTCGGCGGACTGGGCCCTGCGTGCCCGCCTCGAGAAGGAGGAGGACGCGACCCCCGGCGTCCTCCACGCCCGCCTGAAGGCCGTGGATCCCGGGACCGCCGCCCGCCTGCATCCCCACGACCGGATCCGGCTGATCCGCGCGCTGGAGGTGTGGGAGAAGACCCGGGTCCCGATCTCCGAGCACCACCGCCAGGACGCGCTGCGGGCCGCGCCGTGCGAGTCCCTGGTGTTCGTGATCAACCCGCCGCGGGAGGTGCTCTCGGCGCGCATCAGGGAGCGCGTTCGCCGCATGCTGGCAGACGGGTTCGTGGACGAGGTGCGCACCCTCGTCGACCGCTACGGGGCCGATGCGCGGGCGCTGTCCTCGGTGGGCTACCGGGAGGTGGCGGCCTTTTTGCGCGGTGAGCTGGCCCTGGCCCTCCTCGAGGACGCCATCGTGCGCGCCCACGAGCGGTACGTGAAGCAGCAGCGGACCTGGTTCCGGGATTTCCCCCGCCAGGTCGCCTCGGCCGCCGAGCTGCCCCTGGACGAGATCGCCGCCTGGGTGGAGTCGGGCGGGGCCTGACGCCGGCCGGTCGCGCGACCCCGGCGTTTTTCCGTTTGTAACCGCGCCCGGGTGCGGTATGCCTGAGCGGGGCCCGTCCTGCGGCCTTCCGAGGAGAGATTCGATGCGTCACCTGATCCTGTGCTCCCTGACCTCCCTGGCCTTTTTCTCCTGCACCTTCGACAGTTCGGACCGGCTGTACCAGGAGCACTGCTCCAACGGGATCGACGACGATCTCGACGGCCACACAGACTGCGCCGATCCGGATTGTCACCACTATGGCGTCTGCGCCGGCTTCGAGCGCTGCGACAACGGGGTCGACGACGATCGGGACTCGTTCACGGACTGCGACGATCAGGACTGCTTCTTCAACGCGCTGTGCGCCGGCCCGCGGGAGCTCTGCGACAACGGCGGGGACGACGACGGCGACGGGGACGCGGACTGCGACGATGCGGACTGCGCCGACGAGGAGGCCTGCCTGCATCCCCGGGAGCGCTGCGACAACGACGTGGACGACGACCAGGACACGTTCGTGGACTGCGACGATCAGGACTGCTTCCAGGACGCGGCCTGCACCAACCGCCTCGAGGCCTGCGGGAACGGGGTCGACGACGACGAGGACGGCTTCGTGGACTGCGCCGACCAGGACTGCGTCGGCGACTCCCTGTGCACGGGCGATCCGGAGAACTGCGGGAACGGGGCCGACGACGACGGGGACGGCTACGTGGACTGCGTGGACCCCGACTGCGGTGAGTTTCCGGCCTGCATCCCCGTGGACGAGGTCTGCGACAACGAGGCCGACGACGATCTCGACGGGGACACGGACTGCGACGACGAGGACTGCCGCTGGTCGGTGTCCTGCCTCACCCAGGTGAACTGCGATCCCATCCTGAACGTGGGCTGCGCCTTCTGGAGCGACGAGGCATGCTACTACATCCCCCAGGCCAACGAGAGCACCTGCCACGCGCCCGAGGGTACGGTCCCCCTGGGCGGGACCTGCGTCCAGACCGTCGACTGCGTGCCCGGGCACGCCTGCGTGGGCGGTTTCCTGGGCTCCACCTGCCGCAAGCTCTGCCACGTGCAGGGCGCCGGCGAGTGCGAGGTGCTCTGCTACGACGGTTTCGGCAACGGCAACATCGGACACTGCGTCCCGTAAAGCGGCATCATGG
>Ga0302247_1002521_pt1 | contig 11787 bp, 10 predicted proteins | sample AAG_UR_Ile_MG_FD_193529 | JGI IMG/M metagenome (GOLD analysis project Ga0302247, IMG submission 193529) | Enriched activated sludge microbial communities from anaerobic digester in WTTP, New Holstein, Wisconsin, United States - AAG_UR_Ile | ecosystem: Engineered > Bioreactor > Anaerobic >...
TCGAGGCCACTTCGGGCCCTCACGTTCCCACGAAAGGATGGATTTCATGAAAAGTTGGTTCTTATTGTTCGCGCTCTTGTTGACGTTTGGTTGCGTGCCGCCTTCCGGATCCGACGACGCCCGGGATCAGGCCGGCCCCGGCGGCCCCGGCGGCCCCGGCGAGCCCGAGGCCAAGGGCAAGACCGGTACGGAGGCCACCGGCCCCGTGGTGGATCTGCGCTACCGCTTCACCGCCGGCCAGGTGCTCAAGTACAAGGCCACCGAGGAGCTCCAGGTGTCGATGCAGATGAACGTCCCCATGGGCATGCCGGCCCCGGCCATGGCCGCCGCCGCCTTCCACGTGCTCACCGAGACCGACTTCCACCTGATCATCGGACAGGTGAACCCCGACGGCTCGGCGACCTTCACGTGCCGCGTGGTCGGCTTCGCGTCGTACGCCATGCCCGGGCGCGCGCTCATGGCCTCCCACGAGGGCCTGGCCGCCGACGCCCTCGAGGTGACCGGCACCATCACGGCCAAGGGCCAGGTCTCCTTCGACGAGGAGGCCTACCTCGTGGTGACCGAGAAGAACGAGAAGTTCTACGTCCGCGCGAAGGCCGGCCCCACCGAAGCCTCGGCCGAGGCCTCCGACGGCGAGACCACGGTCAGCGTCTACGCCTCGTACGATCCCAAGACCGGAAAGGTGATCGGCGGGGCGAAGACCACGGTCAAGAACCCGCGCAAGACCGCGGCGACCCTGACCCTCGGTGAGAACGACCGACGCGTGGACATCCTGCCAAAACAGATCATGGAGCTCTTCGCGCTGCCCGAGAACCCGGCGCCGGTGGGCTCCGCAGTGACGCTCCAGTTGCCGGGCGCCAGGATCCAGTTCCTGGTCGACTCCTACGAGAACGATGTGGCGAAGTTGAAGATGTCCTTCGCCGCCGACACCGCCGACACGGCGGGCGGCGACTCCCCGGCCGCGGCGATGCCGAAGATGACCGGCCTGGTCGAGGGCGCCTTCGCCGTGGCCGCCGGCCAGTTGCAGCACGTCAACGGCAAGGTGAAGACGGAAATCTCCATGGGCACCACGATGAGCATGACCTCGACGTTTGCTTTGAAACTGCAGTGACCGTGGAAGAAGAGGCGCCGGTCGACGATTTCGATTTCGATTTCGATTTCGATTGGGAGGATCGCGGCGCTGGAGCTCGCGCAAATAAGTGTTGAGCAATTAATACGGGTTGGGGTACAGTTCGTCTCGTGGAGGCGAACGACATGAAGCGTGGGCATTTTCTGTTTCTCTTTTTATTTATCGTCGGTCTCGGATGTGACCAGGGGACCAAGACGATCGGCTCCTGCGGAGACGACTTCGTCGATCCCGGTGAGGACTGCGACGGGACCGCGGCGATCGGGGTGACCTGCATGGAACTGGGGTTTCACACCGACGCGGCGCCGGTGACCTGCACCTCGAAATGCGAGTTCGACGTCTCGGCCTGCGGCCCCTGGTGCGGGGACGGCGAGCTGCAGGTGCAGTTCGAGGACTGCGAGGGCAGCAATCTGAACGGCCAGACCTGCGCAAGTCAGGGCACCAGCGGTGGCGTGCTGCAGTGCGGAGCGGACTGCCGCTTCGACCTGAGCGACTGCGAGAGCATCTGCGGGAATCAGATGGTCGAGCTGGAAGAGGCGTGCGACGACGGCGCCCTGGTCGACGGGGACGGGTGCAGCCGGTCCTGTACGATCGAGGCGGGCTGGGACTGCCTGCCCGGGAACCCGTCGATCTGCGATCCGATCTGCGGTGACGGCCTGCTGCGCGGCGGAGAGGCCTGCGACGACGGCAACCCCGATGACGGGGACGGCTGCTCGGCCGCGTGCGAGCGCGAGACCGGCTGGGACTGCGACGACGCCGAGCCCACCGGCTGCACGGAGATCTGTGGCGACGGCCTGCGCGTGGGCGAAGAACCCTGCGACGGCGAAGATCTGGGCGGCGCGACCTGCGCCGATGTCGGCTACGGCGGCGGGTCCCTGGGGTGCGACCTGTACTGCCATTTTTATACCGATGACTGTTTCCCCTGCGGCGACGGCTTGTGCGACGATGGCCTGGGCGAGGACCTCACCAACTGTCCGCAGGACTGTGGACTCGTGGCCATCGCCGGCGGTTTCAACCACACCTGTGCCCGCACCGGCGATGGGTACGCCTGGTGCTGGGGGAACAATCAGAGCGGCAAGCTCGGCAACGGCTCCACCGCGGACAGCCCGACCCCCGTGCAGGTCTCGATTGTCGGCATGGGTGCCTTCCCCGGAGTCGCCCAGTTGGCCGTCGGCAGCTACCACAACTGCGCCCGGCGCGCCAACGGGACCGTCTGGTGCTGGGGATCCAACACCGACGGTCAGTTGGGGGTCGGCGGTACCCAACCCTCATCGTCCCCGTCCCAGGCCGCCAACGTCACCGACGCGACCAGCGTGGTCACCGGCGCGAACCACACCTGCGTGCTGCGCCAGACCGGGACCGTGGGCTGCTGGGGGCAGAACACCTATGGCCAGCTCGGCGATGGGTCCACCACCTGGGCGCCGACCATGTCCGCCGTATTGAATCTGACCGACGTGGCCGAGGTCTTGGCAGGGGACGTTCACACCTGCGCGCGCAAGACCGACGGGACCGTCTGGTGCTGGGGGCTCAATGACTTCGGCCGGCTCGGCGACGGCTCCACCACGCAACGGACGTCCCCCGTCCAGGTGACCGGCCTGACCGACGTGCGCGCCATCGCGGCAGGCGGCAGCCACACCTGCGCGGTGAAAAACGACTCCACCATGTGGTGCTGGGGTCGCAACCAGTTCGGTCAACTGGGAGACGGTTCCACCATCAACCGCACCTCCCCCGTGCAGGTCGCCGGCCAGACGCAGGTGACCTGGGTACTCGCCGCCGGCCACCATTCCTGTCTGATCGACTGGGACGGCGCCATGCATTGCTGGGGCGACAACGAATACGGCCAGCTCGGCGACGGCTCCACCACCCCACGCACGGCCCCCACCCCCGTCACCGTGGTCACCTCGCAGATCTGGTTCTCCACGATGACCTGGCACGCCTGCGCCGTGCAGGCCGACGGCACCGCGCGGTGCTGGGGCCGCAACCATACGGGCCAACTGGGCGACGGCTCCACCGACGATGCCATCCTACAGGCGGTAACTCCGTTCATTCCTTGATTGACGGTCAGCCGTCGGGCCGACGCCTCGCCATGAGCGCGCGCTCGATCCCGAGCGCCAGGGCCCCGGTGGCCATCACCGCCACGCTCACCCATGCGCCGCGGCCCGTGTAGAGAATGCTGTTGCGCAGCATGAAGGCGCAGAAGAGCACGAACAGGATCGGCGTGAGCGGATAGAGCGGCACGCGGAAGGGACGCGCCCTGTCGGGATCCCGGCGCCGGAGCGCGAACAGGGAGATCCCGGTGAGCAGGAAGAAGAACCAGAAGGCCGGCGAGGTGTAGTCCACCATGGCCGTGAGTCCCTTCTTGTGGGCCGACCCCAATAAAATCAACAACAGGGCCACCACCGCCTGAAAACCCAGGGCCACGGCCGGCACGCCGCGCCCGCCGTCCCAGCGCCCCAGGAACGGCAGCAGCCGGTAGTCCCGCCCGAAGGCGTAGTTGCTGCGCGCGCCGGTCGCGACCGTGACGTTGGCCGTGCTCAGGGCGGCGACCAGAATAAGCGCGGACACCGCGACGCCGAACCCGTCCCCCAGGGTGCCCCCCACCAGGTCGTGATACGCCGAAAAAGAGCGCATCCCTTGGAGACCCAGCGCCCGGTGGAGCGCGAAGTTCACCAGCAGGTAGACCACCGTCACCACCGTGATGCCGGCCAGCAGCGAGCGCACGATGTTGCGCTCCGGGTTCCTAATCTCGGCCGAGATGTAGGCGGCCTCGTTCCAGCCGCCGAAGGTCAGCAGCACGAACACCATGGCCATGCCGAACCCCGCCGTGGTCTGGCCGCCGCCCGCAGCGGCGGCAGCCCCGCCGCCGGCAGCCGCCGGATCCGCGACGACCGCGCCGAGCACGAACACCGCCAGCAGGCCGCCCAGGATGGCCACGGTGAGGGTCTTCTGGGCGGTGTTGGAGTGCCGCACCCCGGCCAGGTTGAGCCCCGTGAGCGCCAGCACGGTGATCCCCGCCCAGAGCGCCTCGGAGTGCGCCCCCAGAGGGAGATGGCGGGTGAGCTCCTGCCCCACGACGAAGGCCATCATTGCGATGGAGCCGGGCTGGATGATGGTCATGCGGGTCCAGGCGAACACGAAGGCGATCTTCTCCCCGAGCCCGCGGGACAGGAAGTGGTAGTCGCCGCCGGCGTCCGGGTGGGCGCAGGCCAGCTCGGCGTAGCAGAGCACGCCCACGAACGAGACCAGGCCGCCGAGCAGCCACGCCAGGGCCATCCAGGCGCCCGAGGCGACGTTCATGGCGATGAGCGTGGGGAACTGGAAGATGCCGGCGCCGATGACGATGCCGACGACCACCGCGATGCTGTCATATATCGAAAATGTTCTACCGGGCTGCTGCACGCCTGAGTCCATGGATGCCTCCGGATTCCCCGTCTACCGCGTCGGAGCGGGGCTGACCCGCAGGGTTCGCACCAGGCGGGCGTTCCGGTCGATCTGCCGCTCCCCGATGGACAGGGTGTCGAGCACGACGCGGGCGGTCCCGGAGGCGGGCCGATCCGCCGTGCCCTTGCCGAAGGCCGCCTCGGCCTGCACCCGGTTCGACAGCACGAATGAGCGGATCTGCCCGGGGTTCTCCCCGTCGAGGAACGGGAGCGCGTCGGTGTGGCGGGCGTCGATCTCGAGGATCCAGCCGTCCCCGTCCCCGGTGAAGTCGGAGTAGGTGTAGCGGACGTCCACCTCGAGCTCGCCCTCGAGGGTCACGTCGACGAGCGACCCCTGCCGGCGATCCACGGACTTCACCAGGAAGGCGCCGACCTTGTCGCCGGGCTTGATCTTCAGGCGATCGATCCGAAGGGGGGCAACGGCGACCGTCGCTGGAGCGACGGCGACCGAAGCCGGGGCGACGGCGGGGGCCGGATCCTTCTCCGGCGTCTCCGAGTCGGGCGTGGACTGGGGCCTGGATCCCGAGCAGGCGCCGAGCCCGAAGGCGGCGAGCGCGAAGAACGACCAGACTTGCGATCTCATGATGACGTCTCTTTTCCGCCGGGGCCGCGGGTGGCCCGGCTGGGACCGACACTGGCAGAAAACGCCCGGGAACACAACAGGGTGATCACGCCCATTGACCGCCGGATCTGGACATGGGCAATCGAGTTCTGGTTTCTGATGGGGCTCCGTGGGTGCCGACTTCGCCAACGCCGTCACCGTCGACGCGGCCGGCAACAACTACATCACCGGCCAGAGCGACGGGGACATCGGCGGAACCCTCCCTGCCGGGATGAGCGACATCTTCCTGACCAGGCAGGTGTGGCCATCTCTCCGGCGGTCTCCATCCCCCCCTTTTCTTCGGTTGAAAAAGCCCTGGCACATTTCCACCCGAGTTGTATATTTCCGACCGGCGTGAAATTTCCGGATCCCGGGACGGATCCGCAAGGAGTGCAACATGAAAAAGATTCTGGGACTGATGATGATGACGGCGATTTTGCTGCCGGGCGCGGCCTTCGCCCAGCAGTACGACTGGCAGGTCCGCAACTCGATGAAGACGAACTTCGAGCAGCTCAACCAGTACTGCCCGGTGGCCGCCCGCCCCGACGATCTGGGGCGCTGCAAGACCCTGGCGAAGAACATCCGCGGCCAGGTGGACCGCGTGGAGCCGCAGAACCGCTCCATCGCCGAGTTCAAGAAGGTCGCCGAGCTGCTGGCGAAGATCGAAAAGAAGATCCCCGAGTGGGAGAACGCCGAAAAGGCCGACGCGGAGGCGAAGAAGCAGCACGAGCTCATGAGCGAGGAGTTCAAGACGAAGATCCGCGCCCACGGCATCGTTGGCTCGATCTGGGAGATGAAGAACGACCCCAAGAAGCGCATCGAGCTGGTGGCGGAGCTGCTGCTCAAGGATGTGGCGCGCGCCAAAGAGATGGAAAAGGACTTCCTCGAGCCGTGCAAGGCCGGCAAATACGCCACCGCCCGCACGTTCTCCAAGGACACCGCGTGGGATCACCCGAAGAACGCCTGCGACGTGGCCCAGAACTGGCGCACGTACTTCAAGGCCTACGTGGAGCGCGTGGTCGCCCATGTCCGGGACGAGACGATCCGCACCATCGGCTTCCACCTCAAGAACCTGGAAGAGAAGGGCGAACTGTACGAGTTCGACATGCCCCGCATGGAGAAACCGGAGGCCGAGGTGGCCGGCTTCGTGACGAAGTATGAGGCGATCTGCAAGGAATTCGGCATCCCGCTGGACGCCGCCTTCTTCTCGGGCGTGGTCGACGCCGCGAAGCCCTACGCCGAGACCTTGAAGAAAGCCGGCGGCCAGCAGCGCTGGGACTCGAAGGCCTCGTTCTCCGACGGCGCGGTCGCCGCCGCGTTCAAGAAGGCGCTCGGAGACGCGAAACTGAGCGTGAAGAAGATCGGCCTGACCCACTCGGATTATTCAATCACGAAGAACGGCATCGGGATCCCGCTCTACAAGATCCGCTCCGGCTTCACCATGGTCAAGGCCGACGGCGAGTCCTTCTGCCGCATCTATTACCTCACGGCCCGCGCCGAGTACGAGGGCGGCCGCAAGGGCTACACCAAGCCCGCCCTGGACTTCGACCGCAAGACCACCGGCTTCATCGTATCCAAGTGTAAATAAATTTTGCAAGGGAGCGTCAGGCCGGGACCTCGTCCAACTTGGTCCCCAGCGCCCGGCGCAGTCGGAGACCCCAGATTCCCAGCGGGATTCCATAGACGGTCAGCATCAGAAAGACGATCTGGAACGTCAGGTTCCGACGGACGAGCCGGCCGGCGAACTTGTGCACCACGACGGTCACCACCAGGCCGAGGGTGATGGCGCTGATCTCGCAGAGCGCCAGCAGGATGAAGTTTTCGGGCCCCACCATCGGCAGCAGCTGGATCCACATCATGGCGACGCCGAAAACATAGATCCCGGTGTACGTCATGACCCAGAGATGATACTTCAGTTCGCGTGGATTCATGGGAAATTGCTCCTGTTGGGACGCGGGCATCATGGCCCCCGAGCAGCGGATTGTCAAGCATGTGCCCCCAGAAATGAGGTCAATGAAAAAACCGCTTGACGATTTCACTCGTTATGCTACGAAAGAACGACCGCGCCGCGTGGCGCGGGGTTCATTTTGACATATGATTCGAAAGGGGAGACGCCATGAAGAAGCTTTTCGCCATTTCCGTGTGCTGTTGGGTGTTGACCGCCGCCTGCGACGACGACGGGAAGAAGAACACCAACAGTGACAACGCCAACAATCTGAACAACGTCGTGCAGTGCGATCCCGCCTGCGACGAGTGGGAGACGTGCCTCGGGACCACCTGCCACCTGTCCGAGGGGCGCTGCGAGGAGAACGCCGATTGTGGCAGCCCCCAACTGGAATGTGACCAACTGATACACTTCTGCCTGTCGGTGACCTGTGAGGAGGAGTGTCCCCTCTTCGCCGGCTGCGAGGACGTGGAGGGCGTCCCCACCTGCGTCACCGCCGACTTCGTGCAGTGGCGGCACCGGGCGATCACCATCGTGGACCCGGTCGTCAACGGGACCTCCCTGAACCTGCCCGTGGACGGCGTCGCCTACGCCAGCATGGGCGGGAGCCAGGTGATCACCTCGTATGGCCGCGACCTCGACGATCCCGGCGTCGCCCACCTGTGGCACGTGGACCTGCACACCGGCGAGCACACGAAGAAAACCCTCACCGGCGCGCTGCCCCCGGCGGACATGAACTTCTGCGGCGGCGAGGACTGGTGCCAGTTCCTGGGGTACGAGTTCGTCGACGCCCACGGCTACTGGCTGGTGGCCGGCCCCCGGGCGGAGTCCCTGCTGCGCATCGACGCCTCCACCTACGAGACCACGCTCGTGGCGACCTCGGGGGACCGCCCCGGCGACAGTTTCATCTCGTACACCCACGTGTTCGACACGGTCGCGCGCAAATTGTACGTTTTCGGCCACCTCGCCCCGGCCGGGTTCTCGAGCACGCTGTACGCCCTGGACCTGGACACCGGCGTGTGGACGGCCACCGCGCTCGACGTGCCGCAGACCTACGACAACTGCCTGGCGGCCGACACCGACAACGGGCTTCTGTATAGCTTCGGCGGACGCGTCACCGAGGACGGCGGCGAGACCTCGGCCCCCACCGACGCCTACTATGTAATCGATCCGGTCGACGGCAGCGTCACACCGGGCACCATGCCCGAAGAAATCGGCGTTCGACAAGCGATTTCCTGCGCCTGGTCGAACACCTTCTCCTACCCGCGAGACGGCGGAATTTACCTGTTCGGCGGCGCCGTCGTGTACGACCATTACAATGAGGCCTTGAATGTGTATTACAACGACACCTGGTTCTTCGAGCCAGCGACGAGTCAATGGACCCGGGTGCTCGCGCAGACCGATCCCGGCGATCTCGAACCCGCGGACGAGTACGGCGACCAGGCTTTCGTGGGCGACCCGGTGCAGCCCAACTTTGGCCCCAACCGCGGCGTGATGGTCGAGGCCCACGCCTTCTGCGGATTTTTAGTCATCGGCGAAGTGCCGATCTTCACCCACGCCCAGCCCTACACCCTGGGCGTCGACGCCCTGTGCATGGGCAAGTGACCCCCACCTGAAACCCCGCCGGACAGCAGCCTTGGAAAACAGTAGTCGGGTGCCCTGGTAACCTACGCCTGCGGACTCCGCCTGCGGCCTTGACATCACCGGCCATCCTCGTACACTCGGAGAGCGGTCGGAGCCCGATGGATCGGCCGTCGGAGGTGTTCATGCGGCGCGCGGCGCTGACCCCTTGGATGGCCGTTATTTTATTTCTAATCCCAACTGCCGCCGGCGCGGCCGAACTCACCTGCCCGGAGCCCCGGGGGGACCAGGAGTGGAACAAGAGCGAGGGGCGCCGCTACTTCAGCCTGGGAAACACGATGTTCAAGGCGAAGCGCTACGAAGAAGCCGTCGCCGCGTTCGAGTGCGTGCTGCGGCTGGTCCCGTATTCCATGAACACCCGGCACCGGCTGGCCGAGAGCTATGAAATGGCCGGCGATCTGGTCACCGCCCGGGAGCAGTACGAGCTGGCCCTGGCCGACGACAGCCCGGAGACCGAGGCCCTGCGTCCGGCGATGAAGGCGAAGGTCTCGGAGCTGGAGCGGCGCATCGCCCGCGGGGAGTCGCGGCCGCTGGGCTCAGGCGACGACGGCGGCTTTCGTGACGCCCCCCCGCCCACGGGTCACGCGGTCGGCCCGACCCACCGGTCGCCCCGGACGCCGATCCAGGCGCGCCCCGGCCTGTACGAGGACTTCCCCGACCTGCGCCACCGCGTCGAGCTCAACCTGGGGCTGGCCTCCAGCGATTCGGCCGCGCCGACGAGCACCCTGGGCTACTTCTTCCGGCAGACCGCCCGCGTATCGTGGGGCGCCAACTTCGGCGGCATGGGCTTCGGCCTGACCTCGGCCTCGGGCACGGCCCTGACGGGCAAGGGCTACTTCGTCCTGCCCGGCGTGGAGTGGATGTATCTGCAGTACGGCGGGCTCGTCCACGTCGCGGTGGGCGCGGGTTTGGGCTACGTGTTCGCCCAGCTCGAGAACACGACCAACCAGAAATCCAACGCCCACTCGGGGTTCGGATCCCTGTACCTCGCCATGGATTATCGCTTCACCGCCGCTTTTTCACTGCGCTTTGCCCTGCGGTATCATTTTTTCCTGGGAATGACCGGCCCCAACGACGAGACCGTGGACCGCTCGACCACCGGCGTCTACGAGCTCGGCATCCAGTACCGCTTCTGACGGCTCACCGCGGTTCAAATCCCGAACTGCTACTCGAGGTCTTCCTCGGCCTCCATGCCCAGGTGCTCCTCGGCGCAGGCCTCCATGTCGGCGTCCTTGGTCTCGCAGGTGACGTCCTCGATGCAGGAGGTGTAGCCGTTGATCGCGGAGGACTGGTAGCAGGCGAAGATCATGAAGTCGCCGCTGTCCTGCATGGCCTCGACGCATTCGTTGATCTGGTCCACGGTCGGGGTGATGCCGCCGCACTCGTATTCCTTCTCGCACATGGCCGCGGTCATGTCCTCGACGTTCGTGTTGCAGGTCGCTGCGGCCAGCTCGGAGCAGGAGGGCTCCATGGACTCCATCTCCTCGCAGGTGTGGGAGTCGTAGCAGTCGGCGATGCCGTTCAGGAACGAGCTCAGCATGAGCGGGGCCATGCCGCCGCACTCGGCGACGCACTCCTGCTCGTCCATCTCGGGGTCGCACTCGAAGTCCTTGGCGCACACCTGCTCGCAGAAATCACCGGAGTTGTTGTTGCCGTTGTTGGACGAGTCGTCGTCGCAGGCGATGGCGGTGAAGGAAAGGGCGGCCAGCACAAAAAGCATCGATAACGTTTTCATTGATCATTCTCCTGGTAAAGGGTTCGAGGTCCTGCTCTCGCGAGCGGTCTGCATGTACCCGATTCGACGAGGGTTGTCAAGGATCCGCTCCGGAGGGCATTTTCCCCGGATTGACAGTTCCGGGTTCCTCGGGGATAGTGCCGGCAGGAGGCGTTGGCATGGATGAAAAAAATACTCCCGCGCCGGAGACCGCCGTCGTGCACCGCCCCGGTGACCCGGGATCCCGCAAGAACCTGCGGCCCGGCTCCGCCGCCCACTATCCCGGGACCAACCTCTTCGACCGCCTCGCCCGGGTGATCTGCGAGGTCGACGGGCTGCCGCGCAAGGAACTGTACGAGGCGTGGGAGACCGCGCGGCGCGTGCGGCGGCGGTTCCGGGGCGGCCGCGTGGTGGATCTGGCCGCCGGGCACGGGCTCCTGGCGTACGTGATGCTGCTGCTCGACGAGGCGTCCCCGTCGGCCCTGGCCGTGGATCTGCGCCGCCCCGCCCTGCACGCGCGCCTGTCGGCCGCCCTCGAGGACGCCTGGCCCCGGCTGGCCGGGCGCGTGACCTACGTCGAGGGCCGCCTGGAGGACGTGGTCCTGGAACCGGGCGACGTGGTGGTGTCCGCCCACGCCTGCGGCCATCTCACCGACGCCATCCTGGACCTGGCAATCGCAGCCCGCGTCCCGGTGGCCGTCCTGCCCTGCTGCCACGTCCACGAGCCGCACCACCCGCTCGCCGCCTGGCTCCCGCCGGATCTCTGCGCCGACGTGGACCGCGCCTGGCGGCTGCGCGCCGCCGGCTACGACGTGCGCGCCCAGTTGATCCCGGGGAACATCACCCCCAAGAACCGCCTGCTCCTCGCGATCCCGCGGCCCTGAACCCTGAAAAAACCCTTGCAGAGCCACCGCCGGTGCCTGTATCCTGCGCGCCATGTCAGCACCCCTGCAGCCCGCCCTGCCCCGCCACGTCGCCATTATCATGGACGGCAACGGCCGCTGGGCAAAAGGGCGCGGCCTGCCCCGGCTCTCCGGCCACGAGGCGGGGGCGCGGGCCGTGAAACGGATCACCACCCACGCCCGCAAACTGGGGTTGCAGGCGCTCACGCTCTACGCGTTCTCCGAGCAGAACTGGGGCCGCCCCACCACCGAGGTGGAAGGCCTGATGCGGCTTCTGGGACATTACATCGTCGCCGAGCGCGCCGAGATCCTGGACAACGACATCCGCTTCTCCACCATCGGGGATCTCTCCCGGCTGCCCGGCGCCCTGCAGGACGCCATCGCCGACCTGAAGCGCGCCTCGGCCGGCAACCACGGC
>Ga0302247_1002522_pt1 | contig 11783 bp, 13 predicted proteins | sample AAG_UR_Ile_MG_FD_193529 | JGI IMG/M metagenome (GOLD analysis project Ga0302247, IMG submission 193529) | Enriched activated sludge microbial communities from anaerobic digester in WTTP, New Holstein, Wisconsin, United States - AAG_UR_Ile | ecosystem: Engineered > Bioreactor > Anaerobic >...
TGTATGATAATTTTATCACCAGGCTGGGTATAAGCTAGAACAGCTAGATTGAGTGCTGGTACGACGCCTGGCGAAAATAGTATCCAGTCTTTTTCGATACTCCAGCCATTGCGATGCCTCATCCAGTCAATAAAGGACTGATAATATTTTTCTGAGCGTTTTGTATAACCATATATTGGATGTTCTGCACGCGTCTGGATTGCTTTGACAATATCAGGAGAACAAGCAAAATCCATGTCAGCAATCCACATAGATATTGCATCTCTGCAGCCTTCTGGAAGCTCATCTCTATCCCACTTGATGCTATAAGTATTGGTGCGATCTACGATTGTATCAAAGTTATACATTCCGAGACTCCTTATTGCCTACAAGCTATAGCTTCAATTTCAACTAGAGCATTTTTAGGAAGGGCAGCGACTTGTATTGCACTGCGTGCTGGAAAATCACCTTGAAAATAACCTGCATATATTTCGTTGACCTTGGGAAAGCTACTCATGTCTTTGAGAAAAATGGTGGTTTTTACAAGATTGGCTATCGTACAACCGCATGCCTCGAGTACAGAGGCAAGGTTTCTAAGCACTTGATTTGTTTGTGCTTCGATACCTTCGACAAGATCACCGGTGCTGGGATCTATGCCTAGCTGGCCAGAACAGAAAACAAAGTCACCAACGCGAATAGCATGAGTATAGGGGCCAATGGCAGCTGGCGCTGTCTTTGCTTGAATGCATTCCTTATCCATAAAGACTCCTTTAGAATATATTAGATGGACCGGGATGAACTCCTAGTAATTCATGATTCTTTATATAAATAGCACGATGCAGAAAGCATATACAACATTCCTTTCTGTATAGTTATTATTTTCTCAACAAGAGACATGACAAGTGTATATAATCCTGCCGAAACATAAAATCATTTTAGGAGCGTATGCTGAGCGACTTCATTCGCTTTTTGGGGTCCTTCTAGTAATGAAATAATAGAAATCGCAAATTCGCCGGCGGTACCAGGACCTTGCGAAGTGATTATGTTGCCATCTACGACAACCCGTTCAGGAAAGAAATGACCTACTTTAATTTGATCCTCCGTCCCCGGATAGCCTGTGAATTTTTTCCCCTCCAGTAGGTTGCAGGCAGCATGGAGCACAACGGCTGGAGAAGCACAGATGGCTGCGATAATCTTGCCCTTTTTATAATGCCGAATGATCAGACCGCGAACCAAAGCATTTTCAGCAAGATTGCGAGCTCCGGGCATGCCACCGGGAATCAGGATTGCATCATAGTCTTTATCTAGCGCTTCTGGACCTGAGTCAGTTTCTATAATGATACCGTGGCAACCTCTGACCCTCTTTCCGGTAATTCCAGCTATAGTTACATCGATGCCTGCGCGGCGCAAATAATCGGCTGGTGTTATGGCTTCGACTTCTTCGAATCCTTCAGCAAGAAGTATGCAAGCTGTTTTCATTGCTTCCTCCTAATTAATTAATGCGCAATATATTAAGCCAATCCGCCTAATAACAAACCAACGAGATAGGCAGCAGAAGCCGCAACACCTCCTACCAGCAGCATTTCAAGGCCGCTTTTGAACCAGTTTTTCCCAGTCAGAATTGTCTTTAGTGCTCCGAGCGTGAACAAGGTTATTCCAGTCAATACGCAAGCGAGCTGAAAACGAATCGAATCGAGCGAAGGTATAAAAAGGGCCAAAACATAGCCTGCAATAGGAATGAATCCAAAAAGGGCAAAAGAAATGAAGGTTGAGATAGCGTTTGCAAAAGGCGATTCATCCGAGGGGATAATTCCAAGCTCCTCGATCATCATTGTATCGACCCATGCTTTGTTATCTTTAGCAATAATTTCCACTACGGCTTTTGCATCTTCCTTCGACATGCCTCTGTCCATATAGATTTCTTCGAGTTCTAGTTTTTCTCCTTCAGGATAATTCTCGACTTCCCACTTCTCGCGTGCTCGCTCAGCGGCTTGGTATTCCGCCTCACTCTTCGATGAAAGGTAATCGCCAATCGACATCGACAGGCCATCTGCGAGCAGGTTAGCAAGTCCTACTATGAGTACTATTCCAGGGGACAGAGAAGCACCTGCAATACCCGCAGCAGCGGCGAAGGTTGTGATAGTCCCATCGAGGCCGCCATATATTATGCTTTTTAGATATTTGCCTTGAGCCGTTGTGTGTTTTTCTTCGGCTTGGTGCGGAGGAGAGGGACTGTGTGCGAGACGTGTAGCTTCTGGATCCCTGCGTTTGTACGCTTCTCTCGCTTGGTCAAGATTTCGCGTGAGCATAGATTCTCCTATAAAACATTTCTTATTGAAAAAGGCGCTATGATGAACTCTAGCGACTTTGATGATTATTTATTTTAGTCTAAAAGCAACAATGAGGTAAGCACGAGGGACGGAGGTTTAGGTATAGGTAACCTTGGAGCACAAAATACCATCGAGCGGCACAGAGACAGAGGAAACCTTAAGTAGATCTTTTTATAGACAGCTCTTTTAAAAAGTTTCTAAAGAGCCCTTTGGTAATTCTCAACTATGGATGTTATAGAAGACCTTATGACCCCAATACTCAGCGATTCCTTCCATTTCGTCTTCGATCCGCATTAGTTGGTTGTACTTTGCGATGCGGTCAGTACGCGACATAGAACCTGTTTTTATCTGGCCTGTTTCTAGACCAACGACTAGGTCGGCAATGAAAGTGTCTTCGGTTTCGCCTGAACGATGGGAGACAATGGCGGTGTAGCCAGCTCGCTTTGCCATATTAATAGCTTCGATGGTTTCGGTGACAGTTCCGATTTGATTGACTTTGATAAGAATAGAATTGCAAGCGCCCATTTCGATGCCTTTTACAAGGCGCTTGGTATTGGTGACAAAGAAATCGTCCCCTACAATCTGGATTTTATTGCCGAGAGTTTTTGTAAATCTGACATAGCCTTCCCAGTCGTTCTGATCCAGGCCATCTTCGATAGATACAATAGGGTACTTATTGATCCAGTTCATATAGAGCTCGATCATTTCATCGGAGGAGAAAAGTCGATCAGGGTTGGATTTCCAGAAGCGGTAGCCTTTGCCGCCACCTTCTTCGAATAGTTCACTTGCTGCAATATCAAGAGCGATAGCTATCTGTTCACCTGGCTTGTAGCCAGTTTTTTCAATGGCCCGCATGATGTAATCGAGAGCATCTTCATTGCCGATGTTTGGAGCGAATCCACCTTCATCACCAACGGCTGTGTTGTGACCATCGGCTTTCAGTATGGATTTTAGTGAATGGAAGACTTCGGCGTTCATGCGGACTGCTTCGCGGAATGATTCTGCACCGAGAGGCATGATCATGAATTCCTGGAAATCTATCTCGTTATCCGCGTGTTTTCCGCCGTTGATGATATTGGACATTGGGACAGGTAAAAGGTTGGTGTGCACCCCACCAAGGTATTTATAAAGGGGAAGGCCAAGGTATTCGGCAGCAGCACGAGCCGTTGCCATGGATACGCCAAGAATAGCATTTGCGCCGAGTCTGCCTTTGTTTTCAGTTCCATCGAGCTCAATCAGCGTTCGATCGATGTCGATTTGTTCAAGAGAATCGAGCCCGCAGATTTCTCCTGCTATGGTTGTGTTTACATTTTCTACTGCGGTAAGAACGCCTTTGCCAAGATATCGTTTCTTATCGCCATCGCGAAGTTCCACTGCTTCATATTCGCCAGTTGAGGCACCGGATGGTACTGCAGCACGACCTAGTGTACCGTCCTCGAGCACTACATCCACTTCGATAGTCGGGTTTCCACGTGAGTCAAGTATCTCACGAGCTTCGATATATTCTATAATGCTCATAGAGATTCTCCTTTTGAATAGACATGTGCTGAACGATATCGATAATATTATAATTCGTCAAGACTTGGAAGGTTTTCTCGGTTTTTCAGGATTTCAAGTATGGATTTTTGTTGTGAAGGCAAATGGATTTAACTAGAATGGATGATTATTTCTTGTTGGGTATCGCTGATACTCGAACATCTACAGGCAAGTCATCGAAATTCCAAGGGAGGGTAACGGGATCGATAAGTTTTTGGGAGGATGCTTTCTCAATGAACCAATGCAGAAGTGCAAGTGCTTTATTCGAGGCTGATTCAAATACTCGATCTCGTGCAATCGAGGGCGATTGGATTGAGGTAACAAAATAGAGGAGAATACCGTTGGGGGACGGAGCTGCAAAAAATCCTGTGCGAAGCCCATTTTCTGGCAAGACAGGAATGCCAATCATACGTACAGGGGTAACATTGTTGTTGGTCATAAGAAATGCTGAATCTGTAATTGAACAATGGACTTCAAATATAATTGCATCGAATGTCTGATCTTTCTGGTGGAGGTACATAGGTTTTGAAAGAAGAGTTTTCAATTTAGATGCTGTTGATGGATCGCTGATTCTGTTTCTGCTCTTTGGGTTGTTGATGCGATACGATTCCACATAGAGAGTGCGCATTATTTTTCTGCTTGCTGACCAATACTGAATGCCTTCTAACGAAGAAAACTGGTTGAATATTAGCCCTAGTGAATCAAGCTGAGCAGAGATTGAAAATGGATCCGCAGGTGAGCTGTTAGGAAGGAAGACTAGAGCTTCAATTATAAGATTGGTCTCCTTTGCATTAACTTTTATGTTGTCTGTGATAATCGAGATACCATCGAGGGACGGAGCTAGCAAAAGCTCGCCTCCAATATGTTCAGATGTGCGAAGGATAGGAGAACCTAGTTGGAAACTGATGTATTTAGGTAAAGCTTCATTAAATGTTGATGGCAAAGGGGCACTTATTTTAGAGATGTTCCTTGCACCTTGTGAGCCTGATGATTGTAGCGATTGTTGGGCTGAAAGATCCACAAGAAAGATCAACAGAAAAATGGGGATCAAAGAAGACAAGCGGAGGAGGGCTTGGAAAGTTTGCAACCTCCGTCCCCCAGAGTTTTCATTGTCTCCATTGGCTTTCAATTGGCAGCGAAAACATCGATTGTCCAAGAAAATTTTATTCAATCTTAAGAACTTCATAGATCCGCTCAAGGTCTTCTCGAGAGAAGTAGTGGATTTTTATGGTACCAGTATCAATGCTGCCTGATATCTCGACTTTTGTACCTAATCTTTCGATGAGCTTTTCCATTAGCTCTTTTAAGTGAGGGTCTAGAGGGATTTCTTCTATTGTCTTAAGAGAGTCAAGTTGCTTTCTAGTTTTTGTCCTTTTGCCTTGTAGCAAGCCCTGGATTTTTTGAGCCTCCTGTTCTGCTTGACGAACTGATAGATTATTCAGTTGAATATGTTCAAAGAGCCTTCTACGTTCTGTTTCCTCTTCTATCGAAAGAAGAGCCCTGGCGTGTCCAGGGCTGATAATACCCTGCTTGAGCTGGACTTGCATGTCTTCAGGAAGCTTTAGAAGACGAAGAGTATTTGCAACAGCGACGCGGCTTTTGCCTACCATTTCAGCGACGCCTTCTTGAGTGGCACCGGTTATTTCCATCAGCTTTGCGTAAGCTTGAGCTTCTTCTATAGGGTCAAGGTCTTCGCGCTGGATATTTTCTACTAAAGATAGTTCTATGCGATGGTTTTCGTCATCCTGGTTCCGTACGATGACGGGTAGTTGCTCCAACCCTGCTATCTGCGCAGCGCGATATCTTCGTTCACCAGCAATTATGATATATTTGCCCGATTTTTCTTGATGAACGAGAAGTGGCTGCAGAAGTCCATGACGCCGAATAGATTCAGCAAGGTCATCTAATGATTCCTGAGTAAAGGTCTTTCTTGGTTGATCTGGATTGGGAACCAGGTCTTCTATTGATACAAGCTTTACAATAGATGCTGATTGTTCTTCAAGAGATTGTTCAAAAAATTGTTGGTGTTCGGGAATCAAGGCTCCAAGCCCTTTTCCAAGACCGAATTTAGCCACGGCTTATTATCTCCTTTGTGACAGCCTCATAGCTCTTTGCCCCAATGCAGGTGGGATCATACATAATGGCAGGTAGCCCATGAGATGGAGCTTCTGAGAGACGGACATTTCGCGGAATGATTGTCTTGAAAACTTTGTCCTTGAAATATTCTGTTACTTGCCTGACAACCTCTTGAGAAAGCCGCGTGCGAGCATCGAACATGGTGAGAAGGATACCACTAATTCTCAAAGAAGGATTTATACTCTTTTGTACAAGTCCGATTGTCTGGATGATAAGCGAAAGCCCTTCTAGAGCGAAGTATTCGCATTGAAGAGGTATTATGACTTCTGTAGCGGCTGCCAGTCCATTCAATGTAAGCACTCCAAGGGACGGAGGACAGTCTATAAGGATATATTCATAGTCATCCACAACAGGGGCTATCGCACGTCTCAGATAGTCATTCCTGTCAGGACGATCGACGAGCTCGATGGTTGCACCACTGAGGTCAACTGAGGATGGGGCCAAAAAAAGGCGCGGAACAGGGACCGGCTGAATGATTTGCTCTATCTCCGCAAGGCCTGAAATCACATGATAAATATTGGTGTGAGATAACTTGCCTCCAATTCCAGAGGTGAGATTTCCCTGGGGATCGAAGTCTATAAGGAGGGTTTTTTTATATTGCAGGGCGAGAGATGTACCAATATTGATAGCGCTCGTGGTTTTCCCTACACCGCCCTTTTGGTTGACAAATACGATAATACGAGCCATTTTACCTTCCCGATATGCTATGATGATTTTAACATATAGAGCGAGCTTCAGCTATACAGGTTTAGCGCAGAAAAAGGCAGTTGATACAATTACATACATATCAGAAATAGTGTCTGGATCATTTTGTATCTTAATCTTCGATTATTCGACTTTGTTTATTGTTTATAGCAGGATAAAAGGCTAAGCCAGCAAGGATCTAGCCAGCCTCCTTGACTTTTTTGAAGCAAATTTGGTAATTTAATTTGAGTAGAGGATATAAGAATGCTGTTCGAACAGGTTAGATCTGCGATTGAAGATGTACGGCCGTCCCTCAGAGCGGATGGAGGAGATATAGAACTTGTATCTGTAAGCGACGATGGTGTGGTTAAAGTAAGACTCACAGGAGCGTGCGGTGCATGTCCTTATTCCATGATGACCCTTAAGCAAGGCATTGAGGCGTACCTCAAGAAAGCAGTACCACAGGTAAAAGAAGTAAAACAAGCCTAAGAAGATAATTCTCGCCTGATGTAAGGGAATGCCTTGCAAGCTAATTGTCTATTTCTTGTCTAGATTAAATCTATTTTTTAAGCCAGGCTTATTGCAATTTTTAAGGTCTTTCAGCAAATCCCATTGCTTTTGATATTCCATTAGCTGCTTTGACTACGAATGAAGCTACTTTTTCCGCCTCCAATTCGGGTCGAATTTCCAAAAGCCAGGATGTGCTGATGGAGGCTATGATTTGACCGCGATAATCACGGATAGGAGCTGCGACACAGTTTACTCCGGGCTCTGCTTCCTCATTGTCGTGAGTCCATCCTCTAACTTTACAGATATGAATATCTTTTATGAGAGATTCTACATCAATATGTGTGTTTGGACCATATTTTTGCAATACATTACCAGGAAGAAGATTGTGAATTTCTTCATCATCCATGTCTAATATGAGAGCCTTCCCTAGAGATGTGCAATAGATAGGCCTTTGTTCTCCTATGATTGCATATTTCCTAAGACTGGTGAATTGATCTTCTTTGTCCATATAAACCATCATATTCCCCTGACGACGTGCAAGAAATACGATCGTTCCCAATGAGGATGCGAGTTCTCGCATGAAAGGAGCAGATTCCGTCTTGAGTTCTAGACTATTCAGATAGTTGCTAGAGAGCTCGATAAAACCTGGCCCCAATCGATAACAGTTATTATCTGAGCCTTTTCGCACATAATCGCGCTGAAGAAGAACGGCGAGCAAACGAAAAGTTGTACTGCGAGGAAGATCCGACTCTGCAGAAATCTCTGCAAGGGTAAGACCAATTGGCTCGCGCGCAAGGATTTCGAGTATATCGAAGGCGCGATCGAGAGACTGTACTTTCATATCGGCCATAGGGCCTCCTTTATTCCTATTTTAACCATAAAGATTTATTTTAGTATTGACAAGATAGAAAAGCAAGCTATTATATGGAATAGGGTTCCATATTGTGGAATCGTTTTTACTAATTATCTTTAGGCACAATGCCAAATATTGGCATCAAAACCTAAAAATCATGTACCAATAATTTATCATACAAGGAGCAAAGATGGAAATTCGAGAAGCGATTAATTCTGAGTTTGCAAAAAAAATGGGGACAGAGGATTTGCGCAAGGCTTTTTTGGTGGAGAAAGTCTTTATTGTTGGAGACATGACAGCCATCTATAGTCATGTAGATAGGATGATAATTGGAGGTATTGTTCCAACCTCCGTCCCTATCGCGCTACCAGTGAGCAAAGAATTGGGGACAGAGTTTTTTCTAGAACGGCGAGAGATGGGAATTATCAATATCGGAGGAGAAGGATCTATCGAGGTAGATGGCAACACCTATGATGTTGGACAACGAGATGCTTTATATATCTCGATGGGTTCAAAATATGTAATATTTTCAAGCAAGAATCCAAAAGAGCCGGCAAAATTCTATTTCAATAGCGCACCCGCTCATAGAGCATGCAAAACAAGGCTTATAACTTTTGATCAAGCTAACCATGTGGCGCTGGGTAGTGATGCGGAGTGCAATAAAAGAGTGATCAATCAATATATTCATCCGACAGTTCTCGAAACATGCCAGCTTGTAATGGGAATGACGACTTTTTCGGAAGGCAGTGTCTGGAACACAATGCCGGCACACACACATGAGAGGCGAATGGAGGCATATCTATATTTTGATATGCCAGATGACAGAGTAGTATTTCATTTGATGGGCAAACCGCAGGAAACGCGCCATATTGTAGTACGAAACGAGCAGGCCATAATCAGTCCGAGCTGGTCGATTCATTCAGGAGTAGGAACTGGGAAATATACCTTTATTTGGGGCATGGCCGGGGAAAACCAGACTTTTGATGATATGGATAATGTCAATATGACTGATCTACGTTGAACTGATCTATATTGAAAGGAGAAAAGATATGATTTTGGATAAATTTAAGCTCGATGGCAAAGTAGCGATTGTAACCGGGAGTTCGACTGGCCTCGGACAAGGAATGAGCATTGCACTTTCAGAAGCTGGAGCAGACGTTGTAGGGGTAGATTACGTACCATCAAAGGAGACAGCTAGTTTCATAGAGGCACAAGGGAACAAATACCTAGAGATTGTAGCAAACCTTCTGACAATAGAGCCAATTCAGGGCATCTTAGATAAGACCATAAGCACTTTTGGACGAGTGGATATTTTGGTCAACAATGCTGGAATTATTAGGCGAGAAGATGCAATTAATTTTAAGGAGAAAGATTGGGACGATGTCATGGACCTGAATGCCAAGACAGTATTCTTCTTTAGTCAGGCAGTGGCGCGAAAATATATCGAACAAGGGACGGGAGGAAAGATCATCAATATTGCATCAATGCTTTCATTCCAGGGAGGAATAAGGGTGCCTTCTTATACAGCATCGAAAAGTGCCGTGATGGGTCTGACAAGATTATTAGCAAATGAATGGGCAAAATATAAGATCAATGTGAATGCAATTGCTCCAGGCTATATGGCAACTAACAATACAGCGGAGCTGAGAGCAGATAGAGAGCGTTCAGAGGAGATCCTGGGTCGCATACCAGCGGGTCGATGGGGTACGCCTGAAGATGTGAAAGGCGCTGCTGTCTTTTTAGCATCATCAGCAAGCGATTATGTTAATGGGTATACTGTCGCTGTCGATGGCGGTTGGCTGGCTAGATAACAGTAATAACAAGTTCATGTGGGGATTAGAGGGACGGAGGATTAATACAGCCTAGATGTGAGGGTTGCAGATTTAAATAGTCTGACATATGGGCACTATAGGTAGTTTTTACTTAGAAGACAGAAGGGTTATGGTCCTATGGCTCTGCATAGCTCTAGGGACGGAGGTTTATTGAATAATTAACAAAAGCGATTGTTTATTTATTCAGAATTCCCTATATAAGGAGTAAGAAAATGATTGTCAGCATGCTTTCAGAATTATCTAGATATCGAGGACTTAGTAAAAATCTAGATATCGCTTTTGATTGGCTCCATAAGGGACTTTGGCGTCAGCTTTCAATAGGGAAGTATTCTATTGAAGGCGATGCTGTCTTTGCGCTCATTCAAGAATATACTGCTAAAGAACATTCAGAGTGCAGATTTGAATCTCATCGAGAATATATAGACATTCAAATGATGATTTCTGGAAAAGAAATCATTGAGGTGCTGCCAGTAAATGCACTCAAAGTAATTGAGCCTTACAAGCCTGATATAGAATTTTATGCTTTACCAACAGATAGAAATGCTAATTTTTTGGCGATGAATGCTGAGCAACTTGCAATTTTTTTCCCCGAGGATGCCCATCGGCCATGTATGAAAGCGGGAGCATTGGCGGAATCGGTGAGAAAAGTTGTGGTAAAAGTAGCTATATAAGTATTAAAGTTAAAAGAATGGATATCATATTTATTTCAATCAGGAATTGAAGAACGGATCGGAAAGATTTTATCTGGCTGGAATTTTGATTGGAAATTGCTAACTAAGGAAATCAGATAAATTGTGTATTGGATATCGGAGAAAATAGGAGACGGAGGATTTTCCAAAAGAAACAATTAGGACTGAAAAAATACGATGTTAACGTGGATTTTGTCGGCTCTAGCTAAAGGAGAGACTTGACTTTAGCTATGTGGACTAGAACATAACATAGATTTTTAAGGATTATGCAATGGTAAAAAAAGAGGAAATAGGAGAACTATTTTATAGAAATGGTCTTATCCCTGTAATAAAGATTGATTCTGCGGATACAGCTGATGGTCTTGCTACAGCACTTCGTAGAGGTGGGTTGTCTGTTGCTGAGATTACTTTTAGGACAAAGGCTGCACCTAAAGTAATTGAGAGATTTGCATCATGCTATGAGGATATTTTGATTGGCGCTGGAACGGTGACGAAAAAAGATGAAGTAGATGCAGCTATTTCGGCAGGAGCACAATTTATTGTCTCTCCAGGTTTTAACCCATCAATATGTGAATACTGTTTGGGGAAAGATGTTCCTATTTTCCCAGGGGTAAACAACCCTTCGCTTATAGAGCAAGCTATGGCTATGGGCCTTAACATTTTGAAATTTTTTCCTGCAGAGGTCTCTGGTGGCGCTAAGGCTCTTAATGCATTTAGGTCAGTGTATCAGCAGGTGTCATTCATCCCTACAGGAGGAATTCAGGAAAACAACATTAATGAATACCTTTCTTTGAAGAATGTGTTGGCTTGCGGTGGCTCATGGATTGTCTCAGCAGACCTTCTTGAAGCAGGAAAATTTGATGAAATTGAGAGACTTGTAAAATCTGCACGACGAGCGATGATAGGATTCCTGCCAATTGTGCAGGAGGGCATAGATGAGGAGAACCAGAGCAGATCAATGAGGGACGGAGGTTGTATTGAAGTCAAAACCCCATCGATCAAAAGAACATTGGCTATGCTTTCTTATTTTAAAGCTTATGTTATTCCTGGTTCCGAGATCGAAAATAAACAGGGTTTACTTGAGGTGAGCGTGGGTATTCCAGGATTACATGCTCAAATTCATCTTGTTGAATAGGGAGGAGAATTGGAATGAGCATAGCAACATTTGGGGAGATTATGCTTAGGTTAAAATCTCCTGGACAGGAAAGATTACTACAGTCGCCTTTTTTTGAAG
>Ga0302247_1002524_pt1 | contig 11773 bp, 9 predicted proteins | sample AAG_UR_Ile_MG_FD_193529 | JGI IMG/M metagenome (GOLD analysis project Ga0302247, IMG submission 193529) | Enriched activated sludge microbial communities from anaerobic digester in WTTP, New Holstein, Wisconsin, United States - AAG_UR_Ile | ecosystem: Engineered > Bioreactor > Anaerobic >...
GTCGTCACCCTCGGGTTGATGGAACTATTTTATTCTCTATTGAATCTGGAACATCCAAGGGAATTGACACGAGCGGATTGGGTTTTCGGGCTGTTTTCCTATGGCTATCTGGTGGTGGTTCTCGCCTTTCGAATCCTTCTGCCGGCGACGACCCACCAGCGCAGTTCGGTGGTTCGCCGTCGACCGCTCCTGCTGCTGCCCATCGCGTCCCGGCGAAAGTGGGCCTTCACGGTGTGGAATGTTACCTGGACGCTGCTGCTGTTCGTCGTTCCGGCGGTCCATTTCGCGGTCCGGGGGAGTGCGATGGGGGTGGTGGGGCTCGTTTTTCCGATGGTGCTCTATTGGATCATCACGCCGGCCATCGTCCCGACCGTGATACTGGTCAGCCGATGGAGACTGACGCGCAAAGGGTTGGTCCCGGTTTTCGAAGGAGCGTCGCGGATTCCACGCCAGGAGCTCAATCCCTTGAATCTGGAAATGCTCGAATCCAGAAGTTCGTTCAGGGGCGGCCGGCACGCGGGTCCGGGTCGGAACACCTATGAGCTTCGCCTGATTCTGAACGATGGTCAGTTCGTCACGCTGGCGGAGTTCGATGCCTTCGAACCCGACGCCGCGCAGAACCTGTTGCTGGGTCTCAAGCAATGGTTCTCGATGTACGGCAGGATCCAATGAGCGTGGTTCTCAGATACCTTGGCCAGGCAGCCTTCGCAATCACGGTCTTCTTGACATACGTCTGACCCTCGGGGATAGTACCCTCCTGGGGCCGAACCGTGTTTGGCAGTTCCCGTACCCGTAGGGGGATTGAATGATGAGATTCTTTACGCTCTTCCTTTTCGCCGCCCTGGGGCTCACCGGCTGCTGGAACACCCGTCCCGGGAGCGTCCGCACCGCGTCCGACACGCCCATCGTGACGATCACGGCCGGCAAGGTGCTCATCCCCAGCGGGTGGGTGATCGCCTCGTATATCATCGATCCGCAGGCCCGCAGTTGCTGGTTCCACATGGGGGAGGCGCCGGCGCCTTTGCCCTGCGAGCGCCTCGTCGGCGTCCCCGCCGCCGCCCGGTACCTCACCTGGCTGCCGCAGCACCCCGCGGCTCCGCCCGCGACGTCCGTCCCCGAGCCGCCCCCGGCCGATGAACCCGCCGACTCCGGAGATTCGGGCAGCGTCGAGCCTCCCCCTGCCGCCGCCCCCATGCGCGGCGGCGCCGCGGCCGCCGAGGATCTGTAGCGTTCACGCAAGGCCCAGCCAGGCGGCGAAGCGGATCAGTTTCACCACCGGGATCATGAGTTTCGGGGCGGTGTGGCGCGCCGGGCGTTTTCGTATGCAATATTCTATATGATTGACCGCCCGCTCCACGGTCATCATCAGGGGTTTCACCGGTCCCTTCGCCATCTTGGTGTCCACGAAGCCGAAGCGCACGTTGGTGACCGCGACGCCGCGCTTTTTTGCTGCACGTCCCAGCCCGGCGAGGTACGCCGAGAACCCCGCCTTGGAGGCGTAGTAGCCGATGGCGTCGGGGAGCCGCAGTTCGTCGGCCAGGCTGGAGAGGCCGACGAAGTGGCCGGCCCCGCGGGCGACCATGGGCGGGATCACGGCCGCGGCGGTGCGCACCATCCCGAGCAGGTTGACCTCGAAGGTGTGGGGCTCCGCGGAGAGATCGGCGAGATCCAGCTCCTGCCCGGTGCCGGCGCAGTAGACGACCAGGTCGGGGATCCCGCGCGCGGCCAGCCCGGACAGGATCTGCGGATAGTCGGGCGCGGCCACGTCCGCCACGTGATGTTCGTAGGACTCATGGGCGAGGGAGGCCGGGGAGCGGGAGAGGCCGGTGACGGTCCAGCCGGCCGCCAGGAGCCGGCGGGTCAGCCCCAGGCCGATGCCGTCGGTGTTGCCGATGATCCAGGCGGTGCGGGTCATGCGAGCCTCCCGCCGGCGAAAAGTGCGCGCGCCGGCTGGTCGGTTCATAACAGATTGCAACCGGACCTGTCCAGCGGAATTGCCGGGTGACAACCCGGGTCTGCCCGTGTATGCTCACAGGATCACGGCGACGGCGGACCCCGATCGTTCCCGGCGGCAGGAGGTGACCATGGCATACAAACTTCGCAAGGCGCGTATCATCCAGATCTTCGGCATCCGCGACCAGATGATCCTCGAGCTGGCCGACGAGAAGGACGACCGCTGGGTGGTCGAGCTCACCGGGGTCGTCGGGTTCTCCTATCAGCGCCACGTGGAAGGTCTCGTGGCGGTGCAGATCAGCGATGTGGACGATCCGCCCGGGGCCTACGCCGTCAGCCTGGCGGTCCGCCTGCAGAGCACGGAGATCCGCAACTTCCCGTCGGTCTACCTCATGAAGGAACCCCTGGGCTCCGAGGTCGTGTTCTCGGCAGTGGCCGCGAGCGTCGCCTGGAAGAAGGCCTGAGCATGGGCGGCTTGCAAATCCGTTTGACCCGGTCCATACTGCGTCCGGGAAAGGAAAAAACCATGAAAAAACTTCTCATTTGTTCCCTTTTTACCCTCGCCGTGCTCGTCGCCTGTGACGACGACGAATCGTCCAACAACGCGAACAACGTCAACAACGTCAACAACGTCAACAACGTCAACAACGTCAACAACGTCAACAACGTCAACAACGTCAACAACACGAACAACGTCAACAACGCGAACAACCAGACGGCCTGCCAGACGACCTGCGCGGCGCTGATGGCCTGCGAGACGATCACCGACAAGGAGCTGATCTTCGGTGCGACCGTGGATTCCTGCGTGACGAAGTGCGACGGGACCCTGGAGCCGTATGTCAAGACCTGCCTGCTCGCGGCCGCCGATTGTACCGGCTATGAAGAATGCATGCGCTGCCAGACCTTCGACGACGTCGGGTTCTGTGACGGCGCCTGCGACCTGCTGGTCACCGACTGCGGCGGCGAGGATCTGTCCCAGTGCTCCATCGACTGCGAGATGTACGGCTCCGGCGCGGCCGGTTGCTTCCGCGGCGCCGGCCGGCTGTGCTGGGAGGCCGCCGTCGAGACCGGCCTGTGCGCGGACTTCGCCGGTTGCCCGACGATCCATTGAGCTCCCAACTGAGGTGTCGGATGCGCTTTGGCTGGATCCTTTGGGGCGTTCTGGGCTTGGCGATCTGGGCCTGTGACGATTCAAAAGTCAAGGGAAACAACAACCTTCCCGCCGTCGGCGAGGAGGGAGGTCCCTGTCACCCGGACGACACGTGCAACCGGGAAGATCTGGTCTGCCTCGAGGACGTCTGCACCGCGGTGGTCGATCCCTGCGCGGACGTGGACTGCGGTCCGGCCGCACAGTGCCGGCCTTCGCCTTTTGAGCCCGGAGGCCATGAGTGCGTATGCGTCGAGGGGGCGTTCACCGACCTCGCGGGGGCCTGCACCCTGGGCGACCCGCTGACGCAGCGGGAGTTCTTCTCCCAGGAGCTCCCGGTCGAGCTCGAGACGCGATATTATTACATGTATGTCCCCTCCGGGTACGCCCACGACGCTCCCGCGGCCCTGCTCATGGATCTGCACGGCACCGCAGGGGACAACCCCGAATTGGCCTACGGGCTCGACGCCGCGAAGGACGCGGCCGAGGCCCTCGGTTTCGTGCTGGTGCGGCCGCGCTCCAGGAGCGCCTCCGAGGACGGGTGGGTGGTCTACCGCTGGGACCAGAATACGGGGGACACGGAGCGCAACCACGAGTTCCTCGCCGCCCTCGTGACGGCGGTCTCACAAAGAGTGCACCTCGATCCGGAGCGCCTGTATCTGATGGGCTTCTCGTCGGGCACCAACCAGACCTCCCGAGCGCTGGCGGACGAGGCCACGCCGTTCTCCGGCTTTGGCTTCGTGGGGGGCGGCACCTGGATCTCGAGCCGCATGCAGGACCGTGGTCGCGTGTATCTGGCCACGGGCTTTCGCGACTACATGCGGACCTATCACTACCAGTTGGTGAGCCGCCTCGCCGCCGCCGGCTTCCCGTCCGAGCGCATCTTCGACCGTCAACTCGACGCCGGCCACGAGCTCTACGGCTTCTTCTATCCAGAGATGTTCGAGTGGTTCGACGCGGGCAAGCGCCCTGGCGCCGGAGAGCCGGCCGAGGGCTGGACCCGCGAGACGTTCCCGGCTGCCCATTCGCTGACCACCCTTGTCGAGGCGCCCGACGGTGTCCTCTTCACCGGGGGCACCGGAAACGGCCTGTTCCGGCGCCTGGCGCCGGACAACTGGGAGGCCGTGCCCATCACCGGGACCTCGGCCTTCCCCGGTCGCGCGCTCACCGACCTGTGCTTCACCGGGGACGGGACCGGTCTGGGCTTCGGGGAGGGGCAGTTCCTGCGCAGCCCGGACGCCGGCGAGACCTGGGAGCACCGGCCGAAGATCGGCGAGGTGGACGGCCCGTTTTTCGGCTACCAGTTCCTCAATGGCGCCGCCTGCGCCGGGCCGGCCGCGGTGGCCACCGGCTACTGGCAGGGCGCCCGCAGCGAGGACGGCGGCCTCACCTGGGGCGACGTGGCCTTCGACGCGGACTATGGGCAGCGGGCGCAGGGCGCGGTGGTGGCCGCGGCGCCCTGGGGCACCTGGCTCGCGGGCGGGTACTGGCAGTACCTGGGGCGCTCGACGGACGGGGTGGTCTTTTCGCCCGCGGACGTCCCCGTCGGGGCGCCCGCCGAGTGGTACTACGATCTGGCCTGGGTGCGCGAGGGCCGCTGGATCGCGGTGGGCGACTTCGGCACCATCCTCGCGTCGGATGACGACGGCGCCACCTGGGCCTGCGTGGTCTGCGACGGCGCCGGGGAGAACATGTACGCCGTGGCCTTCGCCGGTGATCGCGGGCTGGCGGTGGGGCAGCACGGCGCCGCGTGGCTCACCCTGGACGGTGGCCTCACCTGGCAGGATGTGTGGACCGGTCTGGACGCCTTTCTGGGCGACGCGCTGTGGCTCTCGGACACCGAGGTCCTGGTCGTCGGCGAGGCGGGCACGGTGCTGCGAAGGACGGTGGATTAATGGGATCCGGTCGGAATCCGAACCTGAGGGGAGAATTGTCATGAAAACCTACCTGAAAACTGGAGTGACCATCCTGTTCGCGGTGCTGTCGATCCCGGCGTGCGCGGGATCCGGGAGCTCGAAACCGGGTCTGCCGAAGGCCACGGCGGGTCACGCTGCGGCGTTGGTGGACCCGCTGGAGGCGCCGGTCCTCGAGTTGGGTGAGCTCACTTTGGACACGCTCGGGGTCGACGCGCCGTCCCTCTCGGGGTTTCCCGCGGTGTCCGGCGACGGCGCCAGGATCCTGGAGTTGGAGCGCCGCTTCTGTTATGCCCGCTTCACCGACGCCGCCGAGGAGGAGGAGCCGTTCACCGAGCTGCACGTCGTGGTGCGCGCGCTGCCAGACCGCAAGGAGATCAGCCGCTTTCCCATCCTCACCGAGGAGGAGGTGCGACAGGTCCAGCGGGACGCGAAGGACCCCGAATGCCTGAAGGACCAGGCCGTGGACCCCGAGGAGCCCTACGGGAGCCAGGATCCGGACTCGTGCGAGCGGATCCCGGAGCGTGTTGAGGCCGCGCTGGGGCGTCTGCGCCCGGTGCTGCAGAAGCGACTAGATGAGGTGGGGTCGCAGGTTCGCGCGCTGGGGACCGTGCGCCTGGATCGGATGTTCGAGGCCGGCGAGGACGCGAAGGATCACGAGGTGGTCTACGAAGCGAAGGACGTGGACCACCGGACCCGCGTGCGGGTGCTGCGCGTGGCCGGGAACGTCACCCTGGCGCAGACGACGCTCGCCTGCGAGGGCCTGCCCGAGAGCTCCTGCGCCCTCGCGGCGGACCTGGAGGTGTACTGGAGCGCGCCCCACCGCCTCGTGTGGCTGCACGCCAGCGAGCGCGACGCCGAGGACGGCCGCTCGAAGGGGGAGCTCTACCGGGTGCTGCGTCTCCCGGAGAAGTGACCGGCGACGTCAGTTGCCGGCCTGCACGGGGAACCGGGAGTCGTTGCGGGTGCCGTCGCCCAGTTGGCCATGGAAATTGAAGCCCCAGCAGTAGACCTGTTTGAAATCACTGACCGCACAGGCGTGGGTGGAGGGTTGGCTGACTGACGTGGGGACACCGTTGGAAAGTAATACCGCTGCGGGGCTGGGAACGGGATCCTCTGTCGAGTTGATTCCGAGTTGGCCTTCGGTGTTTCTGCCCCAGCAGGAGAGATTGGAGCTCGTCCCCGCGCAGGTGGAAGTGCTGCCGGCTGCAATATAATTGGCCGTGAAGCCAGGGATGCTGATGGGGATCCGGGAGGTCGAAGTACTCGTGAGGTCCTGGCCGAGTTGGCCGTACTGGTTGCTTCCCCAGCAGTACACGCCCAAGAAGGACCCGCTGCCGATCGCGCAGGTGTGGGTGTCGCTGGTGGAGATGTAGGAGGCCATGAAGGAGTTGAATACCCGAGTGGGTGAGTAGGAATCGGTTGTGGTGTCGTTGCCCACCTGGCCATAATTGTTGAAGCCCCAGCAGTACGCTTCGTTGGTGGTCGTGACCGCACAGGTGTTGTAGCCCCCCGCCGAAATCAGCAACAGGCCCGTCAGGCTGCCCACGGGCTGTGGCGTGCCCGTGGGTGCGGTGACGCCGGGGACCCCGAGTTGGCCATATTCGTTGGAGCCCCAGCAGTACATGGTCCCACCGGCCTGTCGCGCGCAGGTGTGGTGGATGCCGGCGACCACAGCCGCCGGATAGTTGAGGCCCATGACCTGGGTCGGTTCCCAGAACTGCCCGCCCACGGGGTTGACGCCTGCCTGCCCGGATCCGTTGTATCCCCAGCAAAAGACGGCGGTCTCCGTGGCGTTGCCGGTGGGCATGATGACGCAGGTGTGATTCTGACCGGCCGCGAGGTCTTCGGCCGGATAGGACAACTCCTGGACCTGCACGGGCGTTGGGTAAAAATTATACGTTGATGGCTGTTGACCGAGCTGACCGTAGGTGTTGTCGCCCCAACAGAAGACCAGCCCGTCGTAGGTGAGGGCGCAGGTGTGACTCTGTCCGGTGACCACCTTGCGGACGTTGGTCAGATCCGCTGGGTTGCACTGGGAAAAATCGAACTGGCAGGTGGTCGGATCGCAGGCCAGGGCCCCGCTGGCGAAGCCGAAGCTCGGGCAGTCCTGGCCGTTGAGGTTGGTTATCTCGCAATCCTCCCAGTCGTCGATCTGCCCGTCGCCGCAGCCCTCGCCGCCCTGGCAGCCACTGGTATCAAAAACCATGCAATCTGGGGCGCAGGCCAGGGTTCCACCCGAGAACCCCAGGCTCTGGCAGGTGTTCCCTCCGAGGTCCCCGCCGTCGCAGATCTCGGACGCGACGCGGAGTCCGTCGCCGCAGACGGGCTCGTTCGAGCACTGCGCGGTGTTGAAGTCGCAGGCGTCGTTGCAGGTGAGGAATCCCCCCTGGAAATCCAGGTCCAGGCAGGTGTGTCCGTTGAGGTCGTCCTCGTCGCAGGACTCGGCGCCGGTAACCTCGCCGTCGCCGCAGACGGCGTTGTTGGCGTTGTTGACGTTGTTGGCGTTGTTGGTGTTGTTGGTGTTGTTGCCGTTGTTCGTGTTGTTGCCGTTGTTGGCCGGCGGATCCTTCACGTCGACGAGCAGGCTGCAGGCGGAGAAGAAGGAAAGAGAAAAAATGCAGAAAAGAAGTGTCAGGATTTTCATATTAGTTATACGCCCTATCATGAATGCGGGAAAGATCAATTTTGCCCCAGCACCTCGGTCGGGGAGTACTGATCGAGGTTGTCCCCGTTCCCGAGCTGGCCGTACCAGTTGCCACCCCAGCAGGAGACCTTGTTGCTGGTGCCGTCGAGTAAGATGCCGCACATGTGTCCACCGCCGAGGGACAGCGCGTTCACGTTGGTGAGGCTCAGGACGATCGGGCCGGTGTAATCATTGGTGTTCCCCTGGGCGAGCTGGCCGTACTGGTTGTCGCCCCAGCAATACACGGGGCCGGAGGTGTTCTGGACGATGCAGGTGTTGTGTTCGCCGGCCATGATCTTGAAGGCCGCGTACGTCCCCACGGGGGTCGGCACCAGGCTGTTGGTGCTGCCGGCGATGCCGAGCTGCCCATGGGAATTGGAGCCCCAGCAATAGACTAGGCCGCCGGCGATGGCGCAGGTGTGATCCATGCCGCAGGCCACCCGGCTCACGTCCGTCAGAGCCGGAACCTGAATCGGCTTGTTCTCGGGGTTCGTGGAATTGATGCCGAGTTGGCCGGCGTGGTTGGCCCCCCAGCAGTACAGGACACCGTTTCCGGGGCTCGGGGTCCTGACCGCGCAGGTGTGGGAGAAGCCGGTCGAGATGTCGGTGATATGGTCCAGAATGATGTTGACCTGGGAGGGCGCGGGGATGGAGTTGTTGGAGGACCCGACACCCACCTGACCGTTCCAGTTGTTGCCCCAGCACCACATGGTGCCGTCCGTTTTCAGGGCGCAGGTGTGTTCGCCGCCGGCGGCCAGGGCCGTGACGTTGTTCAAGTTGCCTGCGAGGACGGGCGCCGAGGGGCTCCCCATGGTGCCGTTGCCGAGCTGGCCGTAGCCGTTGTCTCCCCAGCACACGATCCGGCCGGCGATGGACGAGTTCGTGGCCAGCGCGCAGGTGTGCAGGCTGCCGGCGGCGATGGCGGAGGCAAAAAGATCGTACGTGGTGTACTTGATGGCCAAGGTGGGGGCGGGGTGATACTGGTACGGTGTGACAACACCGAGTTGAAGATGCTGGTTGTACCCCCAGCACCGGACGCTGGAGGACGAGGCTGCGCAGGTGTGGGCCGCTCCCGAGGCGACGAGGTCCCGCGCGGGCATGGTGTTGGTGTAGTTACACGCCGAGAAGTCGAAGTGACAGGTGGTGCCGTCGCAACCGAGGGTGCTGCCCGGGCCGAACCCGAAGTCGGAGCAGGAGTACCCCTGCAGGTCGCCGCCTTCGCAGTCCTCGCCGTCGTTGAGGTTGATGGTCCCGTTGCCGCAGGTGCCGGTGACCGAACAGAGGGAAAAATCGAAGTTGCAGTCGGTGCCGCAACCGAGCGTGCCGCCTCCGCCATAGCCCATGCTGAAACAGTCCTGGCCGTTGAGGTTGGCGCCGTCGCAGCTCTCCTCGGGCGTGTCGAGGATCCCGTCGCCGCAGGTGCCGCCGGGGCAGTTGGGATGCCCCACGCAGTCGTTGTCCATGCAGTCGGCCTTGCCGTCCCCGTCGTTGTCCATGCCGTCGGTGCAGTCCTCGCCGCCGATCATGCAGTCTGGCCAGGCGCTGCATTCGGCGTCTTCGCAGTCGATCATGCCGTCGCCGTCGTTGTCGATGTCGTCGCCGCAGTCGAATTCGCTGGTTCCACAATAAGGTTCACCGGCGCAGTCCGGATCCGCGCAGTCCCACATGGCGTCGTCGTCGTTGTCGGCGCCGTCGTTGCAGATCGTCTCGGTCTCGGCCCCTTCGCACTGCGAGGTGTTGAAGGAGCAGTCTTCGGCGCAGGTCAGATCGCCGCCCATGGGATAGCCCAGGCCTGCGCAGTCCTGGCCGTTGAGGTTTTCGCCGTCGCAGGCCTCGTCTGCGTCGATGAAGCCGTTGCCGCAGAAGCCGCCGACACACCCGGAGACGTCGAACTGGCATTCTCCGTTGCACGCCAATTCGCCGCCACCCGTGTACCCGAGGGTATTGCAGGTCTGGCCGCCGAGCGCCTCGTCGTCGCACGCCTCGCCCTCTTCGAGGATCCCGTTGCCGCAGACGCTTCCGCCGCAGCCGGAGGTGTCGAAGGTGCAGTTGGCGTTGCAGGCGAGGACGCCGTCCGGATTGAGGCCGAGGTCGGCGCAGGTGGCGCCGCCGAGGTCCTCCTCGTCGCACTGCTCGCTGCCGTTTTTGACGCCGTCGCCGCAGGTGGCGTTGTTCCCGTTGTTGGCGGGCGGGTCCTTCACCTCGACGAACAGGGTACAGGCGGAGAGGAAGCCGAGACAGGAGAGGACCAGGAGAGAAGAGAGGGTGCGCATGGGGGACCTCCGCACTTAGAATCCCAGGGAAAGGGTCAACTGGCAACCGTCGGGGCCGCAGGAAGGCAGAAGTCGCCAGCCGGTGGTGTCCGCAGGCGCCTTTTCGGCGCGGTCGCCGCGGGTGAGGAAGATGGTCACGCCCAGGGCGGCGGCCGACACGATCGTGGCGCCCAGGGCGAGGTCGGTGTAGAGCCGGAAGTCCTCGAGCTTCGAGCGGTCCTCGGGGTCCCAGTCGGCCTCCCACTTCTTCTGGGCGTCGAGGGTCAGATAGCCCAGGCCGCCGGTGGCGCCGGCGAACAGGACGGTAGCGGCGACGCCGGTCCAGAACCACCAGCGGGAGGTGAGGCCGCCGGCGGGGGCGGGGGTGGTCCCGGGGGCCTCGCGCCGGGCCTTGGCGTCGGCGTCGGCCTTGGCCTTGGCGTCGGCCCTGGCCTTGGCGTCGGCGTCGGCCCTGGCCTTGGCGTCGGCCCTGGCCTTGGCGTCGGCGTCGGTCCTGGCCTTGGCGTCGGCCCTGGCCTTGGCGTCGGCGTCGGCCCTGGCCTTGGCGTCGGCTGCGGACTTCTCGGCGGCCTCGATGCGCTTTGTGGCCTCGGCGTGGAGCGGCTTGGCCTCTTCGGAGGCGTCGGCGACCACCCACTGGAACTGCTCCAGCGCCAGGGCGAGCTTGCCGAGTTGCTCGTAGGAGATGGCGAGGCGGTAGCGGGCCATGACGGAGTAGGGGACGAGCCCGATGACGCAGACGAACGAGGCGGCGGCCTTGTCGTACTGCTTCATGTTGAAGTAGGTGTTGCCCATGTTGAAGTAACGGCGGGCCTCGTTCTTGTTGTCCTCGAGGCTGGCGGTGGGCTTGGGGCAGACGATCTCCTGGGCGCGGGCGGGGGCGGCGGCGATCAGGAGAAGCGGGATCAGGAGCGAGACGGTGAGTTTCATGTTCCTTCCTCGGGTGGTCGAACAACCCATAGTGTGACAGAAAAAACCCTGAAAAACAATGATTATTTCATGTTTCCGGCGCCCTGACGGGTCACTTCATGGGCGGGGTCGGGGGTGCGTCCTCATCCCCGTCGTCCTCGTCCATGTCGCCCTTCATGTCGCCCTTCATGTCACCCTTCATGGGCGGCGGGTTCATGGGCGGCGCGGGCTTGGGCGGCGCGACGCGCACCTCGATGGGCGGCGGGGCGGCCGGGGGGGCGACGGTGCCCAGGGACTCGTTCGCGGGGCGGATGTTCCGGTAGCCGTCCGGGGGCAGCGGCGCGGGCGGGTGGTCGCGCACGTCGATCTCAGGCTTCACCGGCTCCTTCATGTCCGGCTCGTCCACCGGCGGCATGGGCTGCTCGGGCCCGGGCCCGGTGGCCTCCCGCGGCTCGGGCTTCTCGTTCACCGGCTTCTCGGTGGTGCAGGCCCCCTGGGCGCCGAAGATCGTGGCAGCGGCCATCAGGCCGGCGGCCGCCAGGCGACCGCGCGTGTGCTTCGCGGGCTCCTGGCGCGCCGGATCCTGGCCGTCGAGGTAGGTCGGCTCGTGGATCTGGCCGGCCGGGCCGTGGACGTGGACGCGGTAGCAGAAGCCGGGCACCACGAGGTAGTCCTGGTCCAGCAGCACCACGGGCTTGCCCTCGGGGACGTCGACGCTGCGTCCGCCGCGGTGCACCTGCGCCCACCCGACGCTGCCGGGGGGGCAGTGGAAGATCAGACGCTCGTCGGCGCTGACCCACAACTGGCCGTGGCCGGGGGTCTCCTGGTGCCACTCGATCTCGCCGCCGGGCAGGATCGACAGGGCGGGCTCGGCGCCTGAGATGGCGACGCA
>Ga0302247_1002527_pt1 | contig 11769 bp, 8 predicted proteins | sample AAG_UR_Ile_MG_FD_193529 | JGI IMG/M metagenome (GOLD analysis project Ga0302247, IMG submission 193529) | Enriched activated sludge microbial communities from anaerobic digester in WTTP, New Holstein, Wisconsin, United States - AAG_UR_Ile | ecosystem: Engineered > Bioreactor > Anaerobic >...
CACACATATCAACCCCTCCTATTATTCGCCTACCAGGGCGACACACTGGTCGGTATCCTTCCTTTTGCGGTGAAATCCATGCGCATCGAAGACGGGGTTGTCCCTGGCCGGGCCATAACATTCTGCGGCAGCAGGGAGCTGTACCCGGATCATATGGACGTCATTGCTTCAGCAGAGCACGCCGTGGAGTGCATGCACGCAGCCATGCACTACCTGTCAACCGACTTCAAATCCTGGGACGTCATGCATCTCTCTCATGTTTCGGACGATGCGGAACTGCTTTCGTACATCCGGGCGGAATACCCGGAACCCGATATTCAGAACGTCTCCCAGGCGCCCTATATACCGATCCGTGACACATTCGACGGAAGTTACGAGAAGTACATGATGTCGCTGAGCCGAAACAAGAGGCATGACCTGCGGAGAAGAAGCAAGAAACTGATCGTGGAAGACGGGGTCCTGTACGAAGCAGATGATCCGAAAAGTAATGCGCACTGCATCAGGACACTCTTCTCTCTGCACAAGATGCGGGCAGACAGCAAGGGGATCGAGACGACATTTTCGGGGGATACGCTGCAGACATTTCATGAAGAAATTGCAGGGCTGTTCCAAGACAGAGGATGGCTGACCTTGCGGGTGATGAGACAGGGGGTAAAAGCTCTGGCATCGCTTTATTGTTTTACCTTCGAAGGAAGGGTGTTCGCCTATCAGACGGGCATCGATCCAGCTTGGGAACCCAGGGGAATCGGTTCGGCGATCCTATTCAATATGGTGGAGGAAGCGTTCCAGCGCAACTGCATCGAATTCGACTTCCTGCGAGGGGGCGAAGATTACAAGGGCAGCTGGACGGAACATTCCCGGACCCAGTACACGGTCAACATATATAACAACTCCGTAGCGGGGCAGATGATCAGGGAAACGGGCAAGGTGCGAGCACTGGCCAAACGGTGGATCAAAGGTTGATGTTTGAATGATCCAAGGCAGACGACAGGAACCGAGGAGGAATAAGCGGGCGATGTTAGGCAGGCACATACGAAGCATGGACGAACTGGAGCAGGCCAGGGAGCAATGGCATGACGTATACGAGGACAGCGGGATGAAATTGCCCGTTTTGACCTATGAATATGTCAAGCTATGGTATGAGTGTTTTGCCTCGCCGAAGGACATCAGGGTATTCAGGGTTATGGAAGAGGATAAAATCATAGGATTTCTTCCCATGGTCGTCAGGACCAGGGAAGGAGTCCGCGTATTGTCAAACCAGACGAATGACCACTGCTTCTACGGGGAAGCGCTGGTCAGGCGGGGTTGCGAAGCAACATTCAAGGAAAAAATATTATCTGAGATCCTCAACGAGAGCGGGTGGGATGTCATGCATCAAATGCCCGGCTACTCATTCTCTGCAATGTATCCCCTGCTTCTGGAATCGTTACTGGCCAGAAGTAAGCATCGTTGGAGACAGAATATTCAACCGTCCTATACGATTCAATTGAATAATACTTTTAACGAGTATTTTCAAAATGATTTGTCGTCAAACATGAGAAAAAGTCTCAAGCTTAAGACCAACAGACTGAAAAAGTCAGGGTCTCACAATTACCTGCACTATCGAGGAGCTGAGGCTGTCAAGCTGTGGAAGGAATTACTGCGAATAGAAGACAGCGGGTGGAAGGGCAAAAACGGGTCCTCCATTCTAAAGGCAACATCTGAATATCGTAGGTATTATGACGGATTTATCCAGATTCTAGCTTCGACAGATGATCTGCATCTGTATTTCCTAGAGCTGAATCAGAAAAATATTGCTGCAGTCTTCGGCTTTACTTCAGGTAATATTTTCCAGTACTTGAAGATCGGATATGATGAAGAGTATCAGACCCTGTCTCCTTCGAACATGCTCTTTATGTACCTGGTGAAAGATATTCAGGAAAATTACAAAAATATCAAGCGGATTCATTTATTTCCCTTTGACGATACAGGATACAAGAGGAAATTTACTAATGAGGAATCTTTTTTCTCTGAGGTTATTATATATAAAGAGACAATTGCAGGCAGAAGATCCTATTTCATCGATTGTTTCAAAATGAAAATGAGAAAGAATCCAAGAGTATTAAAATTCGTAAAACAGATCATCGAGGTAGTCAAGATAAAATGAAGGGTAGGCTAATTAGTTCAATGCATTATTTCAGCATAATCGAATATTTGACTACTTACTAAAGATGCGAAGTCAATAACATTATTGGATATGGCGTCATTGTTCTATATGATAGAATATTTGAATCCCTCTTGCAATACATCTTCAATAATATGATGAATACTAATAAGCTTGTAAGCATCATTATTGCGACATACAATGCCGGGCATTACTTACCACAGGCAGTTCAATCGGCAATCAACCAGACCTATGAAAATATTGAAATCCACATTGTAGATGATGGATCTACGGATAATTCATGCGAAGCAATGAAGATATTTCTACATGACAAACGTGTTAATTATCATTATCAGAATAATTCTGGACAAGCTAAAGCCAAAAATCGCGGGATAAGAGAATCTAGGGGTGATTTCATAGCATTTATCGACGCAGATGATGTGTGGCTGCCGGATAAGCTTGAGAAGCAATTGCCATGTTTTGAGAAATCATCAGACATTGGCGTTGTTTACACAAAGCTTGCCATTATTGATAATGATGGAAAAGAGTTATTTGTTCCTCAAATAAATCACGCAAGCGGTAAGATAACAGAGAATCTTTTAATAGAGAATGTCGTGACAGGTATGACATCAGTTGTTCGCAAAGAATGCTTCGAGAAAGTTGGGCTATTCGATGAAAATCTTCCCATGGCAATTGACTATGATTTATGGTTACGCATATCACTAAAATATGATTTCTATTATCTTGATGATGTGACGTATAAATATAGATTGTGGCAAGGCCAGATGTCTCATAACTGGAGAAGAAGATTTGAGTGTGGCAAGTACATAATGGAAAGATTCATTGTTGCGAATCAAAATATATTAAATGCGAATATCATAAATGAGGCATGGGCGCACACATATGTTTCTCTCGGTGCTTGTTATGCAAACATCGAAAAAGATAAAGTAAAGGCATTTATGAGTTACCTCACAGCACTGAAATACAAATATCTATATTCATTAGCATGGAAACATATTATTAAATTATGTATGAAATAGACAGCAAGTATACGACCCCGATGACTATTATTAGAAAGTATCTAACGATACCAATCTATGACTATACGAGAAGTAGTCCACGATATCAGTATTGGAAATACTTAGAAAGGACGCAATATTTATCGGAGGAAATAATACGAGAAATACAGTGGAGTCGTATTAAGTATATTTTAGATTATGCATACATAAATAATGTGTATTATAGGAATAGATTTGATGAATATGGGATCAATCCGAAGCAGATAAAGGATCATCGTGATATAGACAGAATACCGATATTAACTAAGGATGAAATAAGAAAAGTCGGCATATCTATGATATCAAACGGATATAATGCAGATCGACTGATGAAGATAAAGACAGGAGGCTCTACGGGAACAGCACTAGAGCTATATATAACAGAGAAATGCAGTGAATACAGAAATGCTTGCGCAATGCGACACGACAGATGGACGGGGTGGGAAATTGGGCAACCAATAGCTGCTGTGTGGGGTAATCCTGTCAGAGATGCTTCTTTTAGAAGCAAACTAAAACATTATCTACTTGGACAATATATTTATCTTGACACAATGAAATTGAATCGAAATGCAGTATTAGAATTTGTAAAAGAGTGGAAACGCGTAATACCCACATTATTGTTCGGTCATGCGCATTCATTGTATGTATTGGCAAAATATTTAGAAGAGTTATGCATAGAAGATATCAGACCGAAGAGCATCATTTCTACATCCATGATGTTATTAAGTCACGAAAGAGATTTGATTGAGAGAGTATTGCGTGCAAAAGTATTCGATCGATACGGCTGCGAGGAAGTAAGCCTGATCGCGTCGGAGTGTGATACTCACGATGGGATGCACATGAATATTGAGCATCTATATATTGAGTTCATTAAAGAGAACTTTAAAAGAGCAAAACCAGGAGAACATGGAAAAATTGTAATCACAGATCTCATGAATGAAGCAATGCCATTAATTAGATATCGTGTCGAAGATGTCGGAATTCCGTCCTCAAAACAGTGTTCATGCGGGAGAGCTCTGCCTTTGATGGAAGATGTTGCAGGTCGTACTGCTGATTTCTTAAGGAGAAGAGATGGTACGCTAATCGCAGGAGTATCATTAATTGAAAACACCTTGACGAACATGTCAGGAATTAAGCAAATGCAGATAGTACAAAAATCTTTTGATCAGATCATATTAAATATCGTGATGACTAATGAATATTGTTCAAGTACAGAGAATGCATTGCGTAAGTATATAAAGAGTGTATTCGATCATAATGTAAATGTCGATATCAGCATTATTGATGATATACCGCAAGATATATCCGGAAAATATAGGTTTTCGATTTGTGAAATAAGCGATAATTAATGAATAATGAATTACACTACATCAACGATATTTGAAAATTAATAATATTTTGATGAGTAATCTTGGTTTCTTATTATACTTATTATTCATATTTAGCTGGTTTATCCATTTAACCTCTAGACTCACATTTCTCGGCAATATTCGTTTTGACTTATTACTGATCTGTTCAATATTTGTATTGAGTCTAATATTTAAAAATAGTAGTGCGAAATATTCAGGGCATGAAACGACGAACAGCATCATGATATTAATGCTATATGTAATAGTCACGATTCCATTTGTTGAATGGCCTGGTAGCGTAATAAATAATATCGAAAATTGGTTGAAATCGTTGGCATATTATTATTTTACGGTCACAATAATTAATACAGAGAACAGACTTAAAATATTCATGTACACATTTATATTAGTACAAACGATACGTGTAATAGAACCTCTATATTTGCATGTGACGGAGGGATACTGGGGTTCATATGCATCTATGCAAAACTGGGAATACATGTACAGACTGGCAGGAGCGCCACATGACATAATCAATCCTAATGGACTTGCTTTTGTGATATTAACTGTCATACCATTTGTATATTATTTATCAGGACTATCTGTGGTGAATAGGATATATTTTATTATGATTACACCAGCGCTTATATATGCATTGATGTTAACTGGTTCAAGATCAGGCATGATAGGAATTATTGCAATTGCAATAATGATTGTCTGTTACAGTAAAAAGAAACTAATGTTATTAGGTGTAATGGTAACACTTGCAGTCATTCTTGTAATTAATATGCCGGAAGCCATGAAAGACAGATACATCTCGATCATTGATCCATCAACGAGCCATTCAGGAACAGCAGAGGGAAGGGTGTCTGGGATAATTGATGATATAGAATTATCACTGAGAAGACCGGTATTTGGTCACGGCTTGGGAACTTCTTTAGAGGCAGGAGCACATTACGGTAATAGGTATCAAATATCACATAATTTATATGCTGAGATACTTATTGAGCTCGGAATAATGGGATTGATCATATTTATTTCGTATATATGGCATATAGTAAAAAATATGATTAATACAGCAAAGATAATTGAAAATAAAGAAATAAAAAATTGTTATTTCATATCATTAAAGAAAGGCATGATGACATGGATCGTCATGAACATAATATTCAGTTTTGCAAGTTATGGACTATCCAGTTATGAATGGTATTTGTTCGGCGGTCTTTCTGTCGTGTTGTTAAGATTATGTAACATGCCTGAATTTAAAGCGGCGATAGCGTAATAGAAAAGAGAATGAGGAAGAGAAGGAATATATTGGTAGTCGTTAGGCATCCCGTCGGTGGAATAAGAACGTATTTAAAATATACTTATAAATACTTAGATCCATTAAAATATCAATTTACAATTGTCACAGTCAGAAATACTGAAGGAAGTCATATTGAACATGATTTAAAAATCCTAGCGCCACATATTATTGAGATTGATGAGTCATCTAATTGGTATAGGTTCATTAGAGCAATTTATGATTTATTGGCAGCAAATGAATATGATTTGATTCATTCGCATGGATACACTGCAGGAATCATGGCAGCAGTCGTAAATCACTATTTTAATTTACCGCATATTGTAACATCCCATGGTTTATTTGAAAAAGGTCAATTCACAGTTACTAAATATGGAAAAATAAAAAAACTATTAGTTGGATACTTATTGAGCAAAGTTGATGTTATACAATCAGTTAGTAACGATGCAGAGGAAAATGTTAAAGAATATTTTCCAAAGATATCGAAGAAGAAGTTAAAAGTAATTCATAATGGAGTAGACATCGCGACATTTTGCGGAAAAAATAATGAATATATGCGGAAAGCTTTAAAAATCGAGTTAAACATAGATCGGCAGTATTATATTTGTGGTTATCTAGGTAGGTTCATGCCGGAAAAAGGATTTGAGAAATTAATTGATGCTGTTGAGATTCTCTCTGAGGATCAGTTAATTATAGATAAAATTAAAATATTAGTAGTAAATGACGGAGCATATATCAGAGAGTACAAGGCATTGATTGAGAGAAGAAAGCTGTCAAAATACTTCATGTTCCATGGGTTTATACCGGATATAAGGAGAATACTAGAGGGAATAGACGCATTAGTAATTCCCTCATTATGGGAAGCATATGGCCTTATAGCAGCAGAAGCACTATTGGTTAATTGTCCAATCATTGCTTCCGAATGTATCGGTCTTCGGGAAGTCATAAGTAACACGCCAGCAATTAAGTTCAAAACAGCAGATGCACAAAGCCTAGCAAATGCAATGAGATTCTATATAGACAACATAGCGGAGATAAGAGCGAAAACAGAATCATATCTACCTACAGCAAGAGAGCGTTACGATTCCAGGAAGACGGCAGCAAAGTTGGATGCCCTTTTCGATGAGACGATAGAAAAAAGAGGCTGGCGATAACGAGGGTGCAGCCGCGCAAGATCATCTCCACGGTCGTATAAGGCCTGTCGCATTGAAAGTCGCAATTACGATACTGACTTTTAATAGGGCTTCCGTCCTACGGGAGCTTCTGGATTCCCTGACAGCACTGAATCGCACGGTATGGGAAATAATCGTCGTTGACAACTTTTCCGAAGACGGTACAGGGGAGATGGTCAGATCGCACGGTGTCCGTCCGATCTACGTCCGCCTTGACCGAAACATCGGCACTGCTGCCAGAAACCACGGGCTGAAGATGGCGACGGCGGATATTGTCGTGACTTTGGATGACGACATTATCGGTCTGGATGACGAAGCCATCGAGAAGCTGACGGGGCTCTTCGAAGGCAATCCCCGCTTGGGGGCAGTCAATTTCCAGATCCGGGATTATTTCACAGGCGAGCGTTGCAACTGGGTACATCACAAGATAGAAGAGATTTATGCGGACAAGGAGTTCCCGACCTACGAGATCACGGAGGGCGCCGTTGCGTTCCGCAAAACGGCGATCGAGGCGGCGGGATACTACGCCGATGATTTTTTCCTGAGCCACGAAGGGCCCGATCTAGCGTACCGGATCATGGACCAGGGATACGAGATCTATTATTGCGGGAAAGTGTCAGTGCGCCACCGGCATGAGAATACGGGCAGAAAGGCATGGTATAATTATTATTACGACACGCGAAACCTGTTCTGGCTCGCCGCGAGGAATCTTCCTGTTGCCTATGCGCTCCGCTATGTGTCGCGCGGCGCTGTTGCCATGCTGATCTACTCGCTTCGCGACCGTTTCTTCATCTACTGGTTGAGGGGCGTCCGTGACGGGCTTGCCGGCATTTCACGGGCGGCGAAGAAGCGAAGAGTGGTGCGCCCCGAAACAATATGGGCAATGGCGAGAATCGACGAGGATAGGCCGGACATTATTTACTATTTGAAAAAAAGGCTATTTCGGAAGAGCGCAAGGCTTTGATAGTCGGCAATGACAAGTGGAGGGAAAACCCTTCGCACTAATTTTAGCGTCGGTAGGGGTTTGCGAGAATACTTCGGTTGAAACTGTATGTAAGACCCTTCATTTGATCAGCCGGGCCCTCTCGCCTGGGGCGGCCACAATTTAAATAAATTCTTAATAATCATGAAGTTATAAGTCATTTTGTTGCGTGGTACGATCATTGCTAAATCAGTCGCACTAGGTGATGCCACGGCCTGCTTAAAGTATTCGCCGATTTCACCGATAAAGAGTGAAAAGAGTTTACAGATTCACCGTGATATCACAATGCTCTCCTACAGAAGTCTGCGAAGATGGGCATCCGGCGGATGCTGACCGCCAAGTTGCTCGTGCTTCACCGAGATGCAAACACTTTGCGTAATAATGCCTAAAGTTGGAATAAGAAGGATAGAAATATGAAAGCGATCTTGAGAGCAGTCCGCAATAGTTCCGATGGGTTATGTGCACTGGTGGCAATCGCGTTCTGCGTATGTTTACCGTCAGGCGTACTGGCTGCCCCGGCAATCACCGGTGTTGGGGGTACCGTTTCGAACGGCCAGACGATTACGATATCGGGTACGGGGTTTGGTTCCTCCGGTCCAACTATCGCTATTTTTGATGATTTCGAAAAAGGCACAAGTGGAATCCCTGTGTCGACATCGGCAGGGAGCGCACAGATCAATCAATGGTCCCGTGTTCAGGGTGATGTGAGGTATTCCAATTCATACGGGCATAGCGGCATAAAGTCTGGTACTGTGGATTTTAACCGCAGAGGTGGCGACTTGGGTCAAGTATATCTGTATTTCAACAATTCAACGCAGGTATATTTATCTCTTTGGCTATACTTACCTGTGGGAAAAGACGTGCCGGGTACAAATAATCCTGATGGACCAAACTGGAAGTTATTTTGGCTTTGGTCTGATCCTTGGCCAAACAGTGATTTTCTGCCGGTATTTCTCACGAATCAGCTGCCAATGCCAGATGGATACGCTAATTGGGGGGCAGCCGACGACATAAATCCGCCGGCACGATATCAAGGTGCATGGTGGACAAGCACATTTAAGAGGGGTGAATGGAAGCGTTGGGACTTATACATGAAGGGCGGACAATCGGATGGTGCTGCTCAGTTTCGCGAGCTTACAAATAGCGGGTTTATGACAATTTCTGATGCCTCTGCCGTGTACACAATGCATCCTGGTGAGTATTGGAATAGACTCACAGTTCCGGGGTATGGAAGGGATGATACGAATTCAGTCGTCTATTTTGATGATATCTACTTCGCCACCGGTGCTGGTGCGCGAGCGAGAGTGGAAATAGGAAATAAATCATCATATATGAGTTGTACGAATCTCGCCATCATCACGCCATCAGCATGGAGTAACACCTCGATTACAGCGACAGTTCGACAGGGCTCATTTACTGCTGGCACTGCTGCGTACATCTTTGTAGTTGATTCAACGGGCGTAGCCTCCCCGGGGTACCCTGTAACAATTGGTTCCGGGGGCAATGATCCTTCACCTGCACCGTCCACTGTATCTGCACCGACAGGCCTTAGAGTTATGACGAATTGAATAGAGTAATCGTCCTCGGGAGGCCCAGATGTACAGTATGTACAAATCGATCTCCCGAGGGCGTAGAAACACCTAAAAGCAAAAATTGGTTCCTGTAGACCACCTTGACTCGCCATACTAAAATTTAATACGTGGCTCTTGCTATCCTTTCGAACAAAGGGATAGATTTTCTGTTCGGCAATCCGTATAGTAGACCTACCTCTATTTTTCACAGAGATCACTGATATCTTGGTCACTCAGCCCTGTCGCTTAGCACAAAGAGCTTCTCATTAAAACTGAAATGCCACCATGATAGAAAGGTAGTACTCATGGTGGTGTTTGCATAGACTAAGTTAGTCGTGCTTACCTGTCGCAGATAAGTACCACAACTTGAGTCGTCAAAGAAAGCTACGATTCACAGTTTTTAACAAGTGTATGTTATGCAATGCCAAATTGGCCTTTTATAACACTCACAATGAAAGGTCAGGAAGCCCCAAGTTTACCGAACAATAATATAATGAGGTGCATATCTATGATTAAGGTGTCTCGGTACTGCAAGAAATGTATTCTTCCAGATACGTACCCCAATGTTTCTTTTAATGCTGATGGGGTATGCAACTACTGCGAAGAATATCGTCCTGTCCCCGATGTATTAGGAAAGGAGGCATTAATTACCATCCTGCGATCGAAAGGTAAAGCCGAACAATATGATTGCGTTGTACCTTTGAGCGGTGGAAAGGATAGTACATTCATACTTTATTATGTCGTCCGCGAATTAGGGCTGAAACCTCTTGCCGTCAATTATGATTCTGGGTTTCAGACTCAAACCGCAAGGGAGAATGTGAATAATGCTTGCCGGCTATTAGACGTACCGCTAGTCTCCGTGAAAGCACCGGGTAACACCCAGATATTGGTGTTAAGAGAATGGATACGAATGGCTGGTAAACTTGGCGGATTTTACGGTAATTGTGGCGGTAACTGCGAAGCGATTTTAAGATTTGCTGCAATCACAACTGCAAAAATGCATCGCGTACCCTTTGTGCTTTGGGGCAGTTCCATTATTGAGTCCGGAAATTACGCGCACTATTTAAGTAGAGGAAAAGAAGATTTTGCAACGGTTGCAGTATCGCGTATGAAAATATTGATGTCACGTTTGCATTCGCTAGTAAAAGATTTTGGTAAGGTGCGTAAGCTCCCTTCAATAATTTATTTTCACATTGGTTACCATTCAATCATGTATCGTTTGGCTTGTATTTACCAGAGACTCAGAATGGGTTTCCCATACAGATATGCATTCAAACCGCAGTCCGTTCCACCTTTTACTGATAATGATCCAAAGTTCATTCATTTCTTTAGCTATGTTTCTTGGGACTCACTGGATAATGCCGAAGTGCTGATGAAAGAATTGCAATGGACACATCCCGTGGGTAGAACGTCAAGATTTGATTGCTTTATTCATTGTTTGCTTAATCAGGAATGTTTGAATTTTTATGGCATAAGCGGTGATGGTGCTAATGCCTGCAAGTTTATTAGAGCCGGTAAGATGGAAAGAGAAGCAGCAGAGAAATGTGAGCAATTTACAGTTGAGTCACTTGATAGAGACGTTGACGAGTTGCTCGAAACTGTGGGTCTTAGAGGGTATAATAAACTACCAAAATCATTGGAGTATCTAAGAAAATATGGAGCTTTTTAGATTGACATTAGAACTACATCGGAGCCAGAACTCCTACCTCGTGACCTCTGGTAAATTGGCGCTGTAATACTACGGTTAGCATAAAGCTCACGATCAGTAAGTATTCCTAGAAATTAATTATTTTTTCAATCGAGACAAGATGATTTAATGGTCTGTCTAGTAGTGGGCCACACCTTGAACGATATTAATAAATGTGCAAAATTTATTCAGTTGAGATGAATATTCTTTGAGACAAGCACTACCCTAGGAACTCATGGTCCATTGTCGTTGACTGTATTCGATAATTATGAAATCAGGCTGTACCGGCTCATTTCAAGGTCGCCTGTCGGGTATGCCTTTCATTCTCTAAGACCGAGAAAGACTCCGCGCATCGTCTTCGTGTATCACGGTGTCGCTCCGCATCACCCCTCGTGTATCGAGTCATGACCTCCGGCAAAGCCGGAGGCTTGATAATGTGTGAACCGCTCAAAGCGGTTGATTCAGGGGCCACCTGGCGGTGGCTATCCCTCAAACATTGTCATC
>Ga0302247_1002528_pt1 | contig 11761 bp, 7 predicted proteins | sample AAG_UR_Ile_MG_FD_193529 | JGI IMG/M metagenome (GOLD analysis project Ga0302247, IMG submission 193529) | Enriched activated sludge microbial communities from anaerobic digester in WTTP, New Holstein, Wisconsin, United States - AAG_UR_Ile | ecosystem: Engineered > Bioreactor > Anaerobic >...
TGGAGATGTTGTTTCAATCCACGCCTCCCACGCGGGGAGGCGACCATCACCGGCCCCACTTTTTACGAGGAACCATGTTTCAATCCACGCCTCCCACGCGGGGAGGCGACGTTGGTCATCTCCATGTTTCAGGAGCTCCCGCTGTTTCAATCCACGCCTCCCACGCGGGGAGGCGACCAGCAGGGCCTCGATGGTGCGATAGGCGAGCGCGTTTCAATCCACGCCTCCCACGCGGGGAGGCGACCTGGATCGCGGCCACGATGCGCGGGGACACCCCGTTTCAATCCACGCCTCCCACGCGGGGAGGCGACACACGCGGCCGGTCTGCCGTGCGAGCGTGTTCAGGTTTCAATCCACGCCTCCCACGCGGGGAGGCGACACTTCATCGAGCGCGCCGGTCAGGTTGTCCGTGTTTCAATCCACGCCTCCCACGCGGGGAGGCGACGACGCGCGGGACACACGGTTACAGGAGATCGTGTTTCAATCCACGCCTCCCACGCGGGGAGGCGACCGGACTTCGGCTGGTGGGAGGTGCTGTAATGCGTGTTTCAATCCACGCCTCCCACGCGGGGAGGCGACCTCCTTGGATCCGGCGCCGTCCAGTCCGTCAAGGGTTTCAATCCACGCCTCCCACGCGGGGAGGCGACCTCCGGTCTCTATATGATCCACCTCGGACTCTACGTTTCAATCCACGCCTCCCACGCGGGGAGGCGACGTGACGATCGGCCCTCGCGACGGCTGGGTCGGGTTTCAATCCACGCCTCCCACGCGGGGAGGCGACAGAAGAAGGGCGAGTCGGAGGAGTTGATCAATAAGTTTCAATCCACGCCTCCCACGCGGGGAGGCGACCTCGACTGCGTGGACAAAAAACGAGACTGGGCGGTTTCAATCCACGCCTCCCACGCGGGGAGGCGACCTGGTACACCCTGACCCCCTTCGTCCATGAGCAGTTTCAATCCACGCCTCCCACGCGGGGAGGCGACCCGACAAGGCACGCCGGGCCATCCTGCGCTTGAAGTTTCAATCCACGCCTCCCACGCGGGGAGGCGACGCAAGAGACGTGCCAACATACGGCAGACAGGCGAGTTTCAATCCACGCCTCCCACGCGGGGAGGCGACTTCAGGGGTGGCTGGGGTAGCAAAGTATAAAAGTAGTTTCAATCCACGCCTCCCACGCGGGGAGGCGACCGCCAGGTGGGTGTCCACGCCGTCGGTGAGTTGGTTTCAATCCACGCCTCCCACGCGGGGAGGCGACTTCAGACGGGCGGACAGATCGGAATCCAGGTGCAGTTTCAATCCACGCCTCCCACGCGGGGAGGCGACTGACGGTATGGACGGCCCCAGAGCAAGGGGTCGGTTTCAATCCACGCCTCCCACGCGGGGAGGCGACGCAGGATGGAAGAGCAATGACAGGTGATGACCTGTTTCAATCCACGCCTCCCACGCGGGGAGGCGACCCGGGGCGTGGGGCGATGACGCGCTGGATCTGTTTCAATCCACGCCTCCCACGCGGGGAGGCGACCTGAAAAAACTGAAAAAACTGCTTGACAAGTGGTTTCAATCCACGCCTCCCACGCGGGGAGGCGACGAGTGATTTTTTGGAGGCCCATAAACTGTTTTCGTTTCAATCCACGCCTCCCACGCGGGGAGGCGACGGTCCTCGAGCGCATCGCCCGCCTCATCGAGGAGTTTCAATCCACGCCTCCCACGCGGGGAGGCGACGTCGCGAGCGGCGCGCACATCGACAAGAGCAAGTTTCAATCCACGCCTCCCACGCGGGGAGGCGACTTTTGAAAAGGCATCAGCGTTTTGTGTCATTTTTGTTTCAATCCACGCCTCCCACGCGGGGAGGCGACACCTACCGTTTTTTTTCAACATGAACCACAGGTTTCAATCCACGCCTCCCACGCGGGGAGGCGACAACGCTGGCGAGCTGGCCGAACTGCCCCTTGTACGTTTCAATCCACGCCTCCCACGCGGGGAGGCGACCAACCTGTGTTGTCAGGGCTGGTGGGCACGGACGTTTCAATCCACGCCTCCCACGCGGGGAGGCGACCCTGGAGATCAGCCGCTGCGGGGCTATCCTGGGGTTTCAATCCACGCCTCCCACGCGGGGAGGCGACGTGGATGACCGTCGCCTTCCAGATCTCGTCGAGGTTTCAATCCACGCCTCCCACGCGGGGAGGCGACGTGCTCCAGCCCCAACAAACCTAGTCCATCATGCGTTTCAATCCACGCCTCCCACGCGGGGAGGCGACTTTGCAGCCACCTTTGCCGCCGTCTCCATCTCGTTTCAATCCACGCCTCCCACGCGGGGAGGCGACGTTGGGCCAGCTGGTGCTCGACGTGACGCACGGGTTTCAATCCACGCCTCCCACGCGGGGAGGCGACTAACTGCTTCAGTTCCTTCGAGATTTCCGCGTAGTTTCAATCCACGCCTCCCACGCGGGGAGGCGACCCACTCCCGACCTGGGGCGTCCACGCCACAGCGTTTCAATCCACGCCTCCCACGCGGGGAGGCGACGTGACGGTGATATCATTTAAGGTTTGCACTGGAGTTTCAATCCACGCCTCCCACGCGGGGAGGCGACCAACCAGCTCGGCTACAAGGAGCTGGAGACGATGTTTCAATCCACGCCTCCCACGCGGGGAGGCGACCTGATCTCCGGAAGCGTGGAGTGGGTCACCAAGTTTCAATCCACGCCTCCCACGCGGGGAGGCGACCGAACAAAAAATCCTGATGTGCTGGGCGAGACTGTTTCAATCCACGCCTCCCACGCGGGGAGGCGACGAGTTCCTCCGGCTTCGCCTCCGCCTCGCGACTGTTTCAATCCACGCCTCCCACGCGGGGAGGCGACGGATGCGGAGGACGCCGTGGGTGTTGTCCAGCAGTTTCAATCCACGCCTCCCACGCGGGGAGGCGACGCGTGGGCTGGAGCGGATTGAGGAGCGAAAGGAGTTTCAATCCACGCCTCCCACGCGGGGAGGCGACGTGATCACCGTGAGAGAGGGACGGGCACGGCTCGTTTCAATCCACGCCTCCCACGCGGGGAGGCGACCTGCTCATCTCCTTCGTTCCGCTCGCCGTCGGGCGTTTCAATCCACGCCTCCCACGCGGGGAGGCGACCAAGCGGCGAGCAGCGTCGGTGCGGATCGATCCGTTTCAATCCACGCCTCCCACGCGGGGAGGCGACGTCGGCGTCGGCCACGACCACGCGGTCCATGCCGTTTCAATCCACGCCTCCCACGCGGGGAGGCGACCGAGTAGCCGGATTCAGTCGCGAGGCGGAGGCGTTTCAATCCACGCCTCCCACGCGGGGAGGCGACAGGCGCGGGAATGGGAGCGGTGGCAGCGGTTCGCGTTTCAATCCACGCCTCCCACGCGGGGAGGCGACCTTCTCGGTATCGAGGGTCTTCAGGAGCGTCGAGTTTCAATCCACGCCTCCCACGCGGGGAGGCGACGTCGACCTGTTCACGGCGCGGGTGCTCCCGAAACTGTTTCAATCCACGCCTCCCACGCGGGGAGGCGACGCTTGACGGTCTCGTCCGAGATCGCCTCCTTCACGTTTCAATCCACGCCTCCCACGCGGGGAGGCGACACGACATCTTCGCCAAACGCGGACGCGTTATTGAGTTTCAATCCACGCCTCCCACGCGGGGAGGCGACCGCCGACGACGTCGACGGTGTCGGCCGGGACAAGTTTCAATCCACGCCTCCCACGCGGGGAGGCGACCACAGGGGGCTTTGACCTCCTGGGGCAGAGTGAGTTTCAATCCACGCCTCCCACGCGGGGAGGCGACGCACCACGTTCTCCAGCCCAGCAGCGAGCTCCCTGTTTCAATCCACGCCTCCCACGCGGGGAGGCGACACACCGACCTGGTCGAGAAGTACACGCTGGCCCTGTTTCAATCCACGCCTCCCACGCGGGGAGGCGACGACAAACGAGAGCCCCTGGTCGTGCTCCGTCGTGTTTCAATCCACGCCTCCCACGCGGGGAGGCGACCGCCGACGACGTCGACGGTGTCGGCCGGGACAAGTTTCAATCCACGCCTCCCACGCGGGGAGGCGACCTATTTGATAGAGTGATCAATGCGATGGAGCAGTTTCAATCCACGCCTCCCACGCGGGGAGGCGACGCGAGGACATAGCCGACGTTGGGGACGACGCTCGCGTTTCAATCCACGCCTCCCACGCGGGGAGGCGACCTGCGGTACAAGGTCTGGGACCGGCTGAGCATGTTTCAATCCACGCCTCCCACGCGGGGAGGCGACATTGTCACAGGCGCGACATTTTGTCACTTCGGGTTTCAATCCACGCCTCCCACGCGGGGAGGCGACTCGGCGAGGACGAGGCCGGGCGTCGGGCGTGGATGTTTCAATCCACGCCTCCCACGCGGGGAGGCGACGGAGATCTGGCGGTCGTTTTCTGCGGATGCGGTGTTTCAATCCACGCCTCCCACGCGGGGAGGCGACCTGCGAAGTCGGGGCGGCGACCTCCTGGATCATGTTTCAATCCACGCCTCCCACGCGGGGAGGCGACACCGAACCATGGGCGATCATGGTCAGGTCCTGGGTTTCAATCCACGCCTCCCACGCGGGGAGGCGACCAAGCGGGAACGACAGCGCCCCCCAGATGCTCGCGTTTCAATCCACGCCTCCCACGCGGGGAGGCGACCGACAAGGTCCTGGTCCGCAAGGCGCTGTTCCTGTTTCAATCCACGCCTCCCACGCGGGGAGGCGACCCGCTGGGAGCGCATGGCGCTGGTGTAGGAGACGTTTCAATCCACGCCTCCCACGCGGGGAGGCGACCCTGCAACGAGCGGCGGCGGGAGTGGTGCAAGATGTTTCAATCCACGCCTCCCACGCGGGGAGGCGACAGCCGACGGCCCCGGTCGTTTGCTCCCACACCAAGTTTCAATCCACGCCTCCCACGCGGGGAGGCGACGGTTGCCTGCTGGGGCGACTGCAGCCCCGAGGAGTTTCAATCCACGCCTCCCACGCGGGGAGGCGACGCACACCCGGATCGCCCTGGTGGCCACCTCCTGGTTTCAATCCACGCCTCCCACGCGGGGAGGCGACTCGGTCCGCCATACCAGCTGGCGCGGCCGGCGTGTTTCAATCCACGCCTCCCACGCGGGGAGGCGACGTTCCGGGTGCTCGACTGGGGCCCGACCGAACGTTTCAATCCACGCCTCCCACGCGGGGAGGCGACACCTACCACCTGGTCCACCAAATCGGCCAGGAGTTTCAATCCACGCCTCCCACGCGGGGAGGCGACCTGCATCACAGGACCAGCCTGCTCCAGCGTCTGTTTCAATCCACGCCTCCCACGCGGGGAGGCGACCTACACCCCGACCGACAGCGTCGTTAACGTCATGTTTCAATCCACGCCTCCCACGCGGGGAGGCGACCGCGACCCCGACCACCATCACGGCCATGGTCGAGTTTCAATCCACGCCTCCCACGCGGGGAGGCGACGACCTCGCAATGGGTCGGCTTCATGACGTGGATGTTTCAATCCACGCCTCCCACGCGGGGAGGCGACCCACGCGCGCTGGATACCTGCCCCAGTACGCGTTTCAATCCACGCCTCCCACGCGGGGAGGCGACTGGTCAGTCCTCCTCGGCCAGGAAGTACTCTGGGTTTCAATCCACGCCTCCCACGCGGGGAGGCGACGAACCGACCGCAACCCGACACCCAGCTCGGTCTGTTTCAATCCACGCCTCCCACGCGGGGAGGCGACGATCTGCCTGAGCGGCATCATCAGCCCCCTCTGGTTTCAATCCACGCCTCCCACGCGGGGAGGCGACGTCCGCGACCGTGAGCTCGGTGTCCAGATAGTCGTTTCAATCCACGCCTCCCACGCGGGGAGGCGACTTCGCGACATCCTCGATCAGGGCCTCGGACGCGTTTCAATCCACGCCTCCCACGCGGGGAGGCGACGCCCAAGCGAACGCACACGACACCGCGCCCGGGGTTTCAATCCACGCCTCCCACGCGGGGAGGCGACACGTCCGTCTCAGAGGGTCGTCTGGTAGACATGTTTCAATCCACGCCTCCCACGCGGGGAGGCGACGAACCTCCACCCCAGGGATCTTGTCGAGTCCGCGTTTCAATCCACGCCTCCCACGCGGGGAGGCGACCACGGTTCGCCTGCTGGGCGGCCGGGAGACCGCGGTTTCAATCCACGCCTCCCACGCGGGGAGGCGACGCTTATCGCTCGCCCCGCTTGTCTCTTCATGCGGGTTTCAATCCACGCCTCCCACGCGGGGAGGCGACTCCCGTCCGTGATTTCGTCGTCGACGGCCAGGGTGTTTCAATCCACGCCTCCCACGCGGGGAGGCGACATCTGATCTGGATCGCGGCCGCCTACGTTTCCCTGTTTCAATCCACGCCTCCCACGCGGGGAGGCGACCTCCCCTGGACCTCGAGGCGCTGGCAGGGAGTGTTTCAATCCACGCCTCCCACGCGGGGAGGCGACGATCGGCGCCGGGGAGGTTGAGACCTACCTCGAGTTTCAATCCACGCCTCCCACGCGGGGAGGCGACGGTCGCCTCGGGCGCCCACATCGACAAGAGCAAGTTTCAATCCACGCCTCCCACGCGGGGAGGCGACTGCAGAATTTGGCCGCGGACATGGTCTTTCATGTTTCAATCCACGCCTCCCACGCGGGGAGGCGACCTCGGGACGGTCACAACGGCCGCGGCCTTGGTGTTTCAATCCACGCCTCCCACGCGGGGAGGCGACCCTGCAGACCATCGGCACCAAGATCACCGAGATGTTTCAATCCACGCCTCCCACGCGGGGAGGCGACGTGGCCGATCTGGCCGGCCTGCAGGCCTGGCGAGTTTCAATCCACGCCTCCCACGCGGGGAGGCGACATCCCCAGGTTGGGCCGGTAGACCGCGTCCAGGTTTCAATCCACGCCTCCCACGCGGGGAGGCGACCTCGATCTTTCCCTTCTTCTGGATCGTGGCGACGTTTCAATCCACGCCTCCCACGCGGGGAGGCGACTTCGGGGTCGTGCATCTGCGCGACCTGCATCACAGTTTCAATCCACGCCTCCCACGCGGGGAGGCGACATCGGCGCCGGGGAGGTTGAGACCTACCTCGAGTTTCAATCCACGCCTCCCACGCGGGGAGGCGACAAACACTTGACAGGGACCGGCATCGCGGTACCCATGTTTCAATCCACGCCTCCCACGCGGGGAGGCGACTGACACCATCAGCCACATGACATGGATCGGCCGGTTTCAATCCACGCCTCCCACGCGGGGAGGCGACTTGGACAGCAGGGTGGGGGACGGCGACCATGCCGGTTTCAATCCACGCCTCCCACGCGGGGAGGCGACTCGGGGCCCCGTTGACCTTTTCGGAGCACTTCAGTTTCAATCCACGCCTCCCACGCGGGGAGGCGACGGTGTAGGTGAGCGCGCGAATGCCGAAAAGCGAAGTTTCAATCCACGCCTCCCACGCGGGGAGGCGACCTGATGGATTCCATTTTTACGCCTCGTCTACAGTGTTTCAATCCACGCCTCCCACGCGGGGAGGCGACGTGGACGTGCCGATCTACGGGGACGCCTGGGACGTTTCAATCCACGCCTCCCACGCGGGGAGGCGACGGCGATGTACGAGCCGATCGAGGTCCCCTATGAGTTTCAATCCACGCCTCCCACGCGGGGAGGCGACCAGAAGTGCTTACACTCCTACACCACCTACACCGTTTCAATCCACGCCTCCCACGCGGGGAGGCGACAGCGCTTCACCCAGCTGGTGCGCCGACTCGTCGGGTTTCAATCCACGCCTCCCACGCGGGGAGGCGACAGTGGGACGCCGACTACCTCAACGACGACGGCGTTTCAATCCACGCCTCCCACGCGGGGAGGCGACGGCCTCCTGCTCGGTCGCGTCGTTGCTGTACCGCTGTTTCAATCCACGCCTCCCACGCGGGGAGGCGACCGCCTCGGACGATGGCCTTCGGTCGCACGACCCGGTTTCAATCCACGCCTCCCACGCGGGGAGGCGACCAGCATCGAGGACCGCGCGCGCCTCGAGCGCCAGTTTCAATCCACGCCTCCCACGCGGGGAGGCGACCCACCTCACTGGAGACGAGGAGGCCACCGTCTGGTTTCAATCCACGCCTCCCACGCGGGGAGGCGACGCAGGCCCAGTGCCGGGCAGAGGAGAGCCGATGTTTCAATCCACGCCTCCCACGCGGGGAGGCGACCTCGTTCGCGGCGCTGTTGCCGACGTTGTACAGGTTTCAATCCACGCCTCCCACGCGGGGAGGCGACGTCTGGGCACCGACGAGGAGGGCCGAGGTCAGGTTTCAATCCACGCCTCCCACGCGGGGAGGCGACCTCCGGTCAGGTTCAGGATAAGTGTGCGGATGTAGTTTCAATCCACGCCTCCCACGCGGGGAGGCGACAAAAAACGGGTGTAGGTTTGGTGTAGGTAGGTGTTTCAATCCACGCCTCCCACGCGGGGAGGCGACGTCGCCTCGGGCGCCCACATCGACAAGAGCAAGTTTCAATCCACGCCTCCCACGCGGGGAGGCGACAACGCTGGACAGGCAAGGCCTACCGAAGCCCACAGTTTCAATCCACGCCTCCCACGCGGGGAGGCGACATACAAGGTCGACCCATCAGCCCAAATATACCCAGTTTCAATCCACGCCTCCCACGCGGGGAGGCGACCGCCTGCCTTCGCCAGGCGATGCAACTGTCCGCGTTTCAATCCACGCCTCCCACGCGGGGAGGCGACGTCCCCGACCACTGGGTTCCGACCATGTCGAAGTTTCAATCCACGCCTCCCACGCGGGGAGGCGACATCAAGACCCTAGCCGACCTCGAAAAGCAATTGTTTCAATCCACGCCTCCCACGCGGGGAGGCGACTGTGTCAGTGTACCCACTTGAAATGTAAAAGGAAAACCCGTTCTTTCCGCGAACGTGGAAAATTCTGGGTCCAACTATGGGGTGTTACAAAGAGCAATTCAGAAAATAGCCCGCCAAATCAGCGTTTCCGGGCTCCGCGAACCTCGATGCCCAAAACGTGTAGACCATCCCGCTGTTCTGAGGCTTTGGGGCGCCTCAAGTGAAAACACGCCTCAGGTTCGCGCTAGATGAGCAAGGGTTCATCGGGGGAGGGCGACTTCACCTTCCCGATGTGTTCGACCTTGCGTTCCCAATTGGAGCCGAGATGGTAGAAACGGACGCTGTCCTGTTCCAGATCGATGATGCGCAGCAGCGTGGCCCGAAGCACCACCCATTGGGCAGGGTCCACCAGGCACTCGAAGGTGGAGTACTGGACCCGCTGGCCGAACTTTTGGCAGGCCTTGGCCACATGCCGCAGCCTCCGTGGCCCGCCCGGGTCGGACGCGACGTCGTAGGTGACCAGCACGAACATGACGACCTCCCTTCACTTCAGCACGAACGGCGGATAGGCGTCGAGATCTCCACGCAGGTGGCGTGCGAGGAGCAATGCCTGCAGGTGGAAGACGAATCCGAGGGCGACCTTCTCCCCCAGGAACGGATGGGTGATTTCTTCCTTCTTGCGCTCCTGGTAGGAGACCAGCACGACCTTGCGGGTCTCGTCGTCCATGGTGACCCCCGACTCCTCGATGATGAAGCCGCCGGCCTTCACCTTGCCGAGGTTGACCAGCGAGAGGACCAGACGGTCCGCCACGATGGGTCTGAACTCCTCCATCAGGTCCAGCGCCAGGCCGGGGCGGCCGGGCCGATCGCGGTGCAGGAAGCCCACCTGAGGGTCCAGGCCCACGCTCTCGAGGGCCGAGCGCACGTCGTGCATCAGGATCGTGTAGACGAACGACAGCAGGCAGTTGACCCGGTCCCGGGGCGGGCGGCGGTTGCGCCCGTCGAACTGGAAGTGCTCCCGGTTCGTCGTGATCAGCATTTCGAATACGTCGAAGTAGGCAGCAGCGGCTTCGCCCTCGATTCCACGTAGGTTGTCGAGTCCCTGGGGTCTCTCCAGATGGCGCGCCGAGCTCTTCAGCCGCTCGACCGCCTCCTCCATGCGCGGCCGGTCCAGCTTCTCCCCATGGTCCCGCAGCGCGCGCTGCAGCACGGTCTTTGCGTTGAGAATCTTGCCCGCCAGGATGGAACGGGCGACCGTCGCAGCGCCCTCCGGATCATCGGAGGTGCGGTACTGGGCCTTGCGCAGGAGCACGTTACCGGAGACAGGTCCCTGGACCCGGGCCAGGAAGCGGCCGTATTCGCTCAGGAAGGTGATGGCGACCTGCTTATCGGCGCAGAAACCCATCAGCGGAGGGCTCACCAGCACGTTGCCGAAGCAGACGATGCCGGCGATGGACAGCACCGGCACCCGCAGTTTGATCTCTTTGTCCACGCGCACGACGACGGCCTCGGATTCGAGGTGCAGGTAGGCGCCCTGGGTGGTGACGAACAGCGTGTTCAGGTGCTTTTTCATTCGTCCCCCTTCAGGTATGAAGCCAGGAAGCGGCTGGCCTCCATTGGGCTCTGAGTTTTCTTCGGCAGGCACCACTCGTTGAGGCTGCAGCTCTCGCAGGCCTTGGAATAAACGGCCGGAGGGGTGGTCCCGGTGTCGACGATCTCGTGGAACCGTGCGACGGCCGCCTCGGTCTTCGCGCGCAGGGCGGCGTCGAGCTCGACGACCTCGCGCTTGCGGGTCTTTCCATAGAAGATGGCGCCCCGGGGCACGGGAACGCCGTGCATCTCCTCGAGACACAGCGCCTGGGCGCAGAGCTGGACGCGGTCGCAGTCATCGAGCTTCTTCGCGCCGCGCTTGTACTCGACCGGGTAGGGGACTTCGCCTTCCCACTCCACCAGGTCGGCGATGCCGCGCAGCCCCAGCCGCAACGACACCACCGGCACGTCGAAGGTCTGAAGCCGGGAGCCGCGATCGAAGCGGCCCCCGGCGTCGACTTTTTCATGGAGCAGGTGCCCCTGCGCGGTGAAGAAGTTCTCCTGCCACAGCCGCTCCACGTGGATCAGGGCCGCCTGGCGCTCGCAGAACACGACGTGCTGCAGCCCGGAGAGCAGGAGGCAATCGTCATGGTCGTACATCGGTTCACGCAACGCTACAGCAGCTCGACCAACTCCACGCCGGCGGGGACCGCTCCCACCACGCGCACATCATAGTCCTCGAAGCCACGCGGCGGCAGTTTCGCATCGCCCTTGCGCGCGACCTTGACCAGCTCGAACAGTTTGTGGGAGGGGGCGTTGCCGAACTCGCTCCCGTGTCGGAAAACGAAGAGCTTGCGAGAGACCATGTGACCGCGGGCCGCGCTGTGGTCGTGCTCGAACATGTTCTTCAGGGCGTCCCAGAGCAGGTCCAGGTCCTCCTGGGTGAAGCCGGTCTGCTTCGCCAGCGGCGCCGAAACGAAACCGTGGCAGAGGTACAGGCCATAGGGCACCGTGAACTTGCGCCCCATGGTGCGGTTGTCCCCCTGCTGCTTCTCGGCCTCGGCCTCGGTGGCCACCGCCATGCGGGTGATGCTGTGCTCGAGGGTGACGACCTGATCGATGCTGCGGGAGAAGGTCAACTGGACGGGGCCGCGGACCTGGCCGGCGTTCGCGCCAGTGGACATGACAGCTCCGAACGTACGGACATCGTAGTACCTACCGCACATGGCCGTCCTGCCCTTGTCGACTTCGCCACCCTGGGCCTCGCCCTTGGTGTTGCGTTTCTTGCCATCCTTGGGGTCGGCAGGATCCTTATCGAGGTCGATGCCCAGTTGAGCGTAGGCATCAGCAATCGAA
>Ga0302247_1002529_pt1 | contig 11760 bp, 9 predicted proteins | sample AAG_UR_Ile_MG_FD_193529 | JGI IMG/M metagenome (GOLD analysis project Ga0302247, IMG submission 193529) | Enriched activated sludge microbial communities from anaerobic digester in WTTP, New Holstein, Wisconsin, United States - AAG_UR_Ile | ecosystem: Engineered > Bioreactor > Anaerobic >...
AACACGGTTATGTTGTCAACAAGAGCCTCAACGATGAAACCTTGGTGGATGGAACATGCATACGATTTCTGCCTTATTGGGAGTTGATATTCGATGATGCGTTCCCGTTCATCGCCAACGAACCCGGACTCACTGCCGGAGGCGCTTCCGCTCACCAGGCAAACGGCGGGTAGGCCTGGGCATTGGCGTGCATATGTGGAACTGTGCCCCTTTCCTGACGCCGCCAGGGTGGAAACTATCGGCAAACCCAACCTGGCGTGAGACGTTTGTTTGCCAGATCGTTAGTATGTTCAAGAAAATCAGATAATTATTCTGGGTTAAGATCAAAATGACACTTTTGGTTCCCTGCCGGACAGGCAATAAGCAGCAATTTTCCCCTCTTCACGAAGGTAAGGATGCATAACGGGCAGGGGTTGTTTCCCCTGCCGTGGTGAGGCACGGACAAGCGCCTCTTCGTTATTTAAACTTTTTGATGCCGGTTACGGGAGAGCGGCGGCGATGCCCCGGCAGGAAAGGAGTGGAGCGAAGATGACTAAGAAGACCACGTTATTTGTTTTTATCGGTGTTGTTCTGTTGGCCATTTTTGGCTTGGCAGGTTTTGTCCCCACCGTATTCGCCGGGATGCAGACCTTCGAGAAGGACTATACCTATGAGGCGGGGGAGGCGGACAGCAAGCTTTCCTGCCGGACGATCTCGCTGGAGCAGGTGAAACGCCTCCTGTTGGAGGAATTGGGGACGTATCTGGAATCCCACACGGAGGTGAGGGATTTCCAACTGACCAAAGACCAGATCACCAGTTTCACCGCCGGGGCGGTGAAGACGGAAATCGTCGCGGAGGCATGGGACGGGCGGATCTACAGACTTAAGGCCCGGATCAAGGCGGACCCGGAAGAGGTGGCCAAGTCGGTGAAGGCCCTTCGGGCGGATCGGGACAAGAGCGCCGCCCTGGAGAAATCCCGGGCCGCCGCCGCCCAATATCTCAAGGAAATCGAAAAGCTGAAGAAGGAACTCGCCTCCGCCCAGCGCGATGCCGCGGCGGCGAAGCGCCTCGAATATAGCCGGACGGTGAACAAACTTAGCGCCGTGGACTGGTACGAGCAGGGACTCGCCCATTTCGGGAAGGGAGAAATGGATCAGGCCGCCCGGGCCTTCACGAAGGCCATTGAAGTGGACCCCGAGTTATACCAGGCCATCGCTTACCGGGGCCATACCTATAGCGTCATGCATCAACAGGACAAGGCCATCGCCGATTACAACCGCCTCCTGGAAAAGAATCCCCGAGATGCCATGACCCTCGCGAACCGCGCCATGGCCTGGTATTCCAAGGGCGACGTCGCCAAGGCGATGGCGGATTTCGATCGGGCCATCGCCGTCGCCCCCCGTGATCCCTTCATCTATATCAACCGGGGCTTGATCTATGACAGCATGAAGAAGCCGGATTTGGCGATCAAGGACTATACGAGGGCCATTGAGATCATGGGGCCGAAAAACCCCCTCGCCGACGTCGTCTATAACAACCGGGGCGGGATCTATCGTCGTATCGGCAAGATTGACCTGGCCATCGCCGACTATTCCCGGTGTATTGAACTGTCGCCAAAATTTCCTGGCGGCTATATCGGCCGGGGAGGGGCCTGGTTGGAAAAGGGGGAATGGGACAAGGCCAACGCCGATTTCAGCGCCGCCATGAAATTGCGGCCGTCGGATCCGGAGCTTTACATCGGCCGGGGACAGGCCTGGGCAAAGCGGGGGGAACTTGACAAGGCTATCGGGGACTACAACGAGGCGATCCGCCTGAATCCTCGGGATGACGCCCCCTACCGGCTCCGGGGGGCGACCTGGGGAAGGAAAGGGGAGTACGCCAAGGCCCTGGCCGATTTTGACCGCGCCATCGAGTTGAATCCGCGCCAACCCGACGCCCATCACGACCGGGGGCTGACCCTGCAGAATATGGGCAGGCTCGATGAGGCCATCGCCGCCTATTCCCGATGTCTCGCCCTGGATAAGCGGTATGTCGATGCCTATGTCAACCGGGGTTTCGCCTGGGATAAGAAGGGGGAATTCGATCGGGCCCTGAGCGACTACAACGAGGCGCTGCGTCTGGAACCGCGCAACACCCAGGCCCTCAACAACCGGGCCAATCTCTGGCAGCAAAAAGGACAATTCCCACGGGCCATCGAGGACTACACCCGCTCCCTGGCCATCGATCCCCGGAACCCGGCGGTATATACCGACCGGGGCGGCGTCTGGGCAAGAATGAAGCGCTACGACCAGGCGATCAAGGATTACGAAAAGGCCATCGCGGTCGGCCCGCGCTACGTCATGGGCTACAACAATCTTGCCTGGCTCCTTGCCACCTGTCCGAATGGGAGATACCGGAACGGTTCCCGGGCAACAAAAATGGCGGCGGCGGCCTATAAACTCAATCCCTCCCTGGAAAACCTCGACACCTATGCCGCCGCCCACGCGGAGGCGGGGAATTTCCGGGAGGCCGTCCCGGCCCAGCGGCACGTCGTCGAGACCATGAAGAAACAGGGGCGGGACGCGGCCTACCTGAGGCAGTTCCAGGACCATCTCCGGGCCTACGAGGCAAACCGGCCTTGGCGGGAGCAGTGATATTTTGCCCCGTTGCCAAGTATCGGTTTCAGCGAGTCCACCTTACCGGAAGTTGCGGTAAGGTGGACAAAAGGCAAAGGCCCGCATTCCCATATGAGACAAGAACCCAATAACGCACGAGGTAATGCTATGACCGGCGCCGCCGACAGGAAGGTGTTGATCGACGCTGATACGCTTTACCGCCCCATCAATGGAGCAAAGTGCCGCCGTCGTCGCCGGCAGCTTTGCCTCCTTGAGCTGTGGCGCAGCCGGAATCTTTACGGCGTTCCACTCGTCGATGATCGTTACGGCATGGAGTGGAGCAATTGTTCCGATTAACCCCCATGCCCGTTACGGACACAACGAAAGATGAAACACTCATGACTGTATCCCGTCACAAAGGTGGATGAAAGCGAAGCTTAATGTTCATAAAATGCGAGACCCATCCCCACCTTAATCCTCCTCTTGAAAGGGAGGAAATGATTTGATCAGTGATTACGATTAGATAAGGTTGCATTTGCAGATGAAAATATCCGGCTGCTTGCGGACATTTTCATATAAATTGCCATGTTTGTCCAACACCCACGAACGATGAAAATGTTCAGGGGAGATTGCGCGGATGTATTTTCATACTAATGGACAGGCCGCAACCACCGATAGATGTTGTCATGTAAATAGGCGGCGATTCGACGGATTCATCCTGGCCCGTCAGGGCATGACGATCAACGGCGTACGGCCTTCATAAACAAGATCGTTGATGAGGAATTTCCTGGCAACCTGATCCAGGAACATCCTCGATCCTCTTTGCACCACGATGAACTCATTTTGCTTTCCTTTGATGATCTTCTTGAGGTCCCGCCAGGCATTGTCGCCAACATACAGTTCATAGGCGGCCTCCTTCATGTCGGAATATAATTGCGTCAACTCTTTTAAATACCTTTCCGTGGCCGCCCCGTCATCCTCGGGTGTTACGACGGAAAAAAAGATGATTTTCGATCCCACATCGCCATTGAGGCTAATTATCTTGTTCAATTCAATGAGATCGAGGGGATAGGTTTTCTGCACGGCTACGTGGATCGCTTCGGGGGCGCAACAGGGGGCATGCTGGGGCATGGCGGCGATGAGGTTGTCAATACCGTTGATAACCTTCACCGCCTGGCTGCCGATGAAGATCTTCTTCAACAGACCCGTCCCCTTGATACCGAGGAATATCAGATGATTGAAAGGCTTCTCGAGCAAATCACGCAACGCGACCACGAGGTTTTTCTCCGAGACGAGGTGTTGAATCGCCGACGCTCCCGGCAGAACGGTTTCCGTAAAGGTTCTGAGTTGCTCCCATGCCTTGTAATTGGCCCGCTCGATCAGCGCCGCTTTTGTCTCATATGGCGTCATCAGCGGCAACAGGGCCATGGTATGGTGGAATGTAAGCAATTCGGCGTCCGCCCTCGTGCTCCAGTCATGGGCAAATCGCAGCAGTTGTTCGGAATGAGGCGAGAAATCGATCAGGACGATGAACCTGTTCTTCATGGTCGTTTCCTCCGATAAAAGAATTTTTCGATCCGGTCAAATGAAGAGTCAAGGCAGGAACTCTTTTAAAAAAGAGTTGATCTTTAAATCTTTTTTTCATACATTAGCGGATCATCAACGTACAAGTCAAGCCACATCTGCCCAGGATAGTTGTTCGGTTTTAAAAAAGGTGCATACAACATGGATGAATTGAGCATTCTCATGACCTTCGCCGTCGGTCTGGCCGGAGCGCTTGTTTTCGGCTATATCGCCACTCGTCTTAAATTATCTCCCATCATCGGGTATCTGATCGCCGGCGTTATGGTCGGACCTTTCACTCCCGGCGTCGTAGTCAACCGGGTGATCGCCGAACAGTTTGCTGAAATCGGGGTGATTTTGCTCCTCTTTGGAATAGGGTTGCGATTTAATTTGAAGGAGCTCTTTGCGGTCTGGCGTCTTGCCATTCCAGGCGCGCTGATTCAGAGCACCCTCTCCACGCTCGCCCTCGCTTCGATATTGCATCTGATGGGCTGGAGCTGGACATCCGGATTGATTCTGGGAATGGCCATTTCCGTGGCGAGCACCGTCGTCATGGCGCTGGTGCTGGCCAAATGGCACGATCTGCACGCCACAATCGGCCACGTTGCCATCGGCTGGACGGTTGTGGAAGATATTCTCACCGTGGCCCTGCTGCTCCTTTTGCCCCTTCTTTTTTCGCAAAACCCAAATGCCGAATTGAACATCGGCTGGGTCCTGGGGCTGGCGGGAATAAAAATTCTGGGACTCGTTGTCCTGGTGGTCGTGCTGGGGAAATGGGCGATTCCCAGGGCGCTGGAAAGCATTGCGAAAACCCGGTCACGCGAGCTTTTCACCCTGGCGGTGCTGGTTCTGGCGGTGGGCATCGCCGTGGGCGCCGCCAAGGTATTCGGGGTTTCCATGGAACTGGGTGCATTTCTTGCCGGCCTGGCCGTCGGCCGCTCCGAATTCGCCGCCAGGGCGGCCAACGACGCACTGCCGATGCGGGATGCTTTTGCCGTGCTCTTCTTTATTGCCGTCGGCATGCTGTTTGATCCGAAAAGCCTGATCCAGGTTCCTCATATTATTGCCGCCGTGCTGTTTGTGGTCGTCATTGTCAAACCGGCGGCCGCGGCGATCACCGTCAGAATGTTGGGTCAGCCCGCGGCTACGGCGATTCCCATCGGGGCGGCTTTTTCCCAGGTCGGCGAATTCAGTTTCATTCTGGGGAACTTTGCCCTTGGTCTGGGTCTCCTTGATGAATCCGGATGGAACGCCCTGGTGGCTACTTCCATCATATCCATCGGTTTTAATCCTTATATTTATGATTGGGCGCGCCGCTTTTCGACAGCCAAAAAGATCAAAACGGCGCCGATTGGGGAAATCCCCCGTCAGCCCCTCAATCCCGACTTATGCATCCTCGTCGGTTACGGCCCCATCGGAAGAATCGTGCACAGGCTGCTTCTCGATCGTGGCGCGGAAATCACCGTTATCGATCTCAATCTGGACACCATTCGCCAATTGCGATCCGAAGGCCATAATGCCCTGTATGGTGATGTCCTTCGTTCGGGAACCCTCGAAGACGCCGGCATTGCCACAGCCGCCAGTCTGATTTTGAGCACCGATATAGATGATGCCGCTGAAGTCGTCAAACATGCCCGTCAGGTGAATCCGGATTTGCAGATTATGGTGCGCTGCGCCCATCTGCGGGATGCGGACGGGCTTCGCAAGGCGGGCGCGACGGTGGTCGCCGCCGGGGAAGCTGAAGTCGGCGTCGCCCTGGCGGAAGTGGTGACGGCGGGAGATGAAATGGCCTGCGATTTGGCGGTGGAGCATCGTGAAACCATCCGGCGCCTGCTTTACGATACGCCGCCTCACCGAGAAAAATCCCGCTCCAAAAAGGTGAAACGCTCATGAGGGTATCCCATCGCAAAAAAAACGAGATGCTCCCTGGAGCTATAAGCACCTCAAAGCTTGTCCCCGCAAAAGTGGAGATGCCTGCCTGATGGAAAAGTCGGCCAAAATGAGAGCCCATGGCGCCAGAAGGACCTCCGTCAATCAATATACACCGACCAACCACATCATCAACCCCTGCTTTCCAGAGAAAATCCCCCTTGACGCAAGAAAATAGCTTCCCTATACTCCGGGCTGTCAAAAGCAAGTTCTTATCAATGAATATTGGACTACTGTGGTAACTTTTAACCCGTTATCCGCAGAATATTAAAGGGAAAACAGAATCATAATCGGCTGCAAGCCGATGGATTCCGTGTTCACTTCGAACGAATTGTACAACGGTTTATAGTTACCATCACTCCAGAATTTCGCAGAACCTCCGTCTACGCCGAAACGATAAAAGCTTATTTAATTGAAATATTCATATATGTCGGATAGTATGGCCTTGCTTACTCAGAGAAACAAGGGAGGCATGATCTTATTACAGGAAAATCCAAAACAAACCCAAAGGCAAAGCAGCCAACGCATATCGAATGGGATGAACTTCTTTTGAAACTTGCCGATGGCCAAAGGCGCCTGCAGGAGGCCGAAGAACTGTTGCAGACCCATATCGCCGCACGACAGCAGGCTGAGGAAAGTCTCCGGCATGAGAAGGATAACCTCGAAGTGCGCATGCTGGAAAGGACGGCGGAACTGGAGTCGGCCAGGGCAACGGCCGAGGCCGCGCACCAGCGACTGTTCGACGTGCTGGAGACCCTCCCCGTATATGTGGCGCTCCTTTCTGAAGACTACCGGGTACCGTTTGCCAATCGTTTCTTCAGAAGCCGCTTCGGCGATTCCCAGGGCAGGCGCTGTTTTGAATACCTGTTTTGCCGCACCGCGCCGTGCGAAAATTGCGAGAGCTTCAAGGTCATGCAGACCGGACAGCCCCACCGCTGGGAGTGGCGCGGACCGGACGGGCGCACCTACGATATCTTTGACTTTCCCTTCACGGACGCCAACGGCGCCCGGATGGTCATGGAAGTGGGTGTGGATATAACCGAGCACAGGCAGGCGCAGGAGGAACTCAGGAGGCATCGCGACAATCTGGAGATCTTGGTCGCGGAACGTACCCGGGAGCTGGAAAGGAGCGAGAAGCGCCACCGGTCCTACATAGAAATGACCGGGCAGCTGGGATGGACGACCGATGTCAATGGTAGGGTTACGGAAGACATCCCGGCGTGGAGAATGTTTACCGGCCAGAGCCAAGAGGAGGTCAAGGAGGCGGGATGGTCGCGGGCCCTGCACCCCGATGACCGCGAAAAGGCTAAGCGGGCTTGGGAAAATGCCGTTGCGACCGGAGACAGGTATGAAGTCGAATACCGCCTGCGCAGATACGATGGGGTTTACAGAACCTTCCTGGCCCGGGGCGTGCCCGTCTTCAGAGATGACGGCAGCGTTCTGGAATGGGTGGGCACCTGCATCGATATTACCGAGCACAAGCGGGGTGAAGAGGCGCTCCGCGAAAATGAACGGAGACTGAACCACGCGCAGCGGATCGCCCATCTGGGCAGTTGGGAATTGGATGTCGTGAACAATCGACTGTCGTGGTCCGACGAGGTATATCGGATTTTCGGCGCCCAGCCGCAGGAGTTTACCGCCACCTACGAGACGTTCCTGGCGGCCGTGCATCCTGATGACCGCTCCGCGGTAGATGTTGCTTATTTAAATTCGGTGCGCGGCGGCAAGGTCGGCTATGAAATCGAGCACCGCATTGTCAGAAAGGCGACGGGGGAAATACGCACCGTCCAGGAACGGTGCAACCATATCCGCGATGCCTCGGGACGGATCGTCCGGTCGGTCGGGATGGTGCATGACATCACCGAGCGCAAGGAGATGGAGGCGGCACTGGTAAAGGCCCACGACGAGTTGGAACAGCAGGTGGAGGAGCGGACAGCAGAGCTTCGGACAGCATTAACCGAAGTCAAGGCTTTAAAGGATCGCCTGGAGGCAGAGAATATCTGTTTCCGCCAGGAGATCAAGCTACACCATCAGCATGCCGCGATACTCGGGCAAAGCGAAGCCCTCAGATACGCCCTCTATCGGGCGGAACAGGTCGCCCCCGCAAATACGACCTGCCTCATCCTGGGTGAAACCGGAACGGGCAAGGAACTGTTCGCCTTCGCCATCCACGATATGAGCCCCCGCAAGGAACGGAGCATGATCACCGTCAATTGTGCCGCCCTGCCGGCCAATCTGATTGAAAGCGAACTGTTCGGCAGGGAGAAGGGGGCGTTCACCGGGGCCGGCACCCGGCAGGTAGGTCGCTTCGAGGTGGCCAACGGCTCCACCCTCTGCCTGGATGAGATCGGGGAAATGCCGCTGGAGCTGCAGGCCAAACTGCTGCGGGTGATCCAGCACCACGAATTCGAACGTTTGGGCTCCTCCCGCACTATCAAGGTCGATGTTCGGATTATCGCAACGACAAACCGGGACCTGGAAGCAGAGGTCCGCAAGGGTCGGTTCCGGCAGGATCTCTATTACCGGCTCAATGTCTTCCCCATCACCGTTCCCCCGCTCCGGCAGCGTAAAGACGACATCCCGATAATGGTCCGGGCCTTTGTGGAGCGCCATTCCCGGAAGATGGGCAAACAAATCGAGTCGATCCCCAAGGATGTGATGCAGGCCCTTATAGATTACTCATGGCCCGGTAATGTCCGGGAACTGGAAAGCGTTATCGAAAGGGCCGTGATCCTCGCCCCCGGTTCGGTGCTACAGCTTACGGACAACCTGGAGATCTCGCCCCCCGTCCTTTCCGCCGCCACGAAAACGCTGGTCGAGACGGAACGAAATCACATCCTCAGGATCCTAGACGATACCGGCTGGCGCATCGAGGGAAAGGAAGGCGCCGCGGCAATCCTGGGTCTCCACCCCAGCACGCTGCGCGCCAGGATGCATAAGCTCGGGATCGTCCGGCCGGGAAGCAGGGAAACTGATTAACCCTTTACCCTCATCCCGGGCCGGAAAATATCCCACCATATTTTGAGGCCCCACCAAATATTGAGGCCTAAACCGCCCTTCCATCTTTAACCACTGCTGGCTCGTCTCAAGCTAACCAATTATTATTAATAAGTAATCTTCCAATTTCCTTTTCCTTTCCCCTGTTGGCAGGTTAATTGCTCTTTTACTCTGCACAGGTGTCGGTGGGGGGCACATATAATCATTCCTGCCAGAAACGATGAGAGAAGCATTTATCTTGAACAGGAAAGGAGAGGCGTTATGAAAGTATTGATTGTCTATTACTCGATGTACGGCCATATCCACCGGCTGGCGGAGGCGGTAGGAGAAGGGGCAGGCAGCGTGACCGGTGCCGAGGTCGGGATCTGTCGCGTTCCGGAAACCCTCCCGGAAGACGTGCTGGCGAAGATGGGTGCTCTGGAGGCGCAAAAGGAGCAGGCCCATGTCCCTGTGTGCCAAACAGAGGACCTGGCGGCTTCCGATGCCATCATTTTCGGCACTCCCACCCGTTTCGGCAACATGTGCGGTCAAATGCGCCAGTTTCTTGATGGAACCGGCGGACTCTGGTCACGAGGCGCCCTGGTCGGCAAGGTGGGAAGCGTATTTACCTCCAGCGCCACCCAGCATGGCGGGCAGGAATCGACCATCCTATCCTTTCATCTTAATCTGCTGCACCATGGCATGGTGATTGTCGGCCTTCCTTATACCTTCGCCGGACAAATGCGGATCGACGAGGTGACGGGAGGATCGCCCTATGGGGCTTCGACGATTGCTGGAGGCGACGGCATGCGGATGCCGAGCGAAAACGAGCTCGCAGCGGCGCGCTACCAGGGGACACACGTGGCAGGAATTGCCGCCAAGCTTTTCCGGTGAGGATATAATTCGGAGATAAAGAATAAGGTAAAGGGACATGAGTCAGCAATCATCTGAACATGGCTGGGAGCAGCTTCAGGAACACATTGCGGGTTTTCTTGGTCAGGCGCTCAGGAGCGATATTCAGAAAATCGAATATAATCGCAATTTACTGCCCCTCTCCTGGAAATGCCCCCGGAATGTTACCGGAGCAAAGCAGAGGAGCGGGGTGTCTGAACGGTCCTCCAAGGGAAGGTGCTTTCTCCGGGAGCAGCATCACCGGACTGTGGAGAGAGTAAATGGAGGTGGCGCATGATTAATTACGGATTCACCAAAGAGTTGACTGTTCCTTGTCGAGCGGTCATTGCGCAGGTACGGGAGGCACTGGGAAAAGAAGGGTTCGGGGTGCTGGTGGAGATCGATATCCAGAGGAAAATGAAGGAAAAGTTAGGCGTAGATATGGCCGGATATCTTATCCTCGGCGCCTGCAATCCTCCGTATGCCTACCAGGCGATTCTCGCTGAGGAGAACATTGGTCTCATGCTTCCCTGCAACGTCGCTGTTTACGAAAAGAACAACATGACGGTCCTGGCCATAGTACGGCCCACGGTTGCCATGCAGATGATCGACAACATGGAACTTAAAAAGCTTGCAGAGGCCATCGAGGAAAAGCTGAAAGCTGTCTTTGATAGCATAAAATAGAGATAAAAATAAACTATGGAAGGAGGAAGAACTATGTTTGCACCGAAGAATATCCTGGTTCCCACCGATTTTTCCGAGTATGCCGATGCGGCATTGAAAAAGGCCGTCGATATTGCCCAGCAGTACCGGGGCAAGATCTATCTGCTCCATGTCATTGACGAACAGATCCGTCAGTGCGCGGTGGACTACTGCATCGGACCGGAAGTCGTGGAACGGCTTGAAATGGAGAGTGTCAAAGCGTCGAACGAGAAACTGCTGAAGGAGGTCGCGGCCATCACGGAGGCCAAACAGCTGGAAATCGTTTTTGACGTTCAGAAGGGCCACCCGGCGGAGGTAATACTTGCGGAACAGCAGGCAAAGGGGATCGATCTGATCGTCATCGCCTCCCACGGTAAAACGGGCCTCATAAAGCATCTCATCGGCTCGGTGCGGATAAGGTCGTGAAAGGGGCGAAATGTCCCGTGATCGTGGTCAAACCCTAGACCCGCCTGATTTTACCTGCTTCCGGCGTCAATATGAGGGGGAATGCCGGAAGCAGGATTCCCGTCTCTGGGAATCCAACAATGCCTGGTGCCATTGATGCGTGACATCTCCCCCTTGAGGCGCCGGATTAACGGCTCCACCCGCAGGAAAAGTTGCCGGCTGACAATCGCGCGCCATAGCTTGTGCAATATTGAATCAGGAGGGATGAAGATGCAGTTGCGACAAAGTCAGGAGGTCATTTCGTTTTTCAATTCAATGCTTGCTGCGGAAAGGGCCGGGGTGGAAGTTCTGAGCGGATTGTTGAAAGAGGTTGAAGACAAGGATTTGAAGGTCGTCTTGGAAAGATTTCTCAGGGACGAGGGCATGAACTGCCAGATATTCTCTACGCTGATCAGAAACACAGGGGAGGACCCCGGGAAAACAACGGGCGACTTTGTACAAAAAGTCGAAAGGATGGATAATATCCGTGACAAGTTGAACCTCCTTGTCAAGGGACAGGAATGGGTTGCCGGGCAAATCAGAAAGAACCGCCCTTTGCTGGTTTATGGGTCGGAAGCCGTGTTCATGGAATCCATCAAGATCCAGCATGAGGAAAATGTGGATTTTCTGAAACGACTGCTCGGCCCGGCGTGATCGGAACGCCGGAGATAAAAGGGACCT
>Ga0302247_1002532_pt1 | contig 11739 bp, 7 predicted proteins | sample AAG_UR_Ile_MG_FD_193529 | JGI IMG/M metagenome (GOLD analysis project Ga0302247, IMG submission 193529) | Enriched activated sludge microbial communities from anaerobic digester in WTTP, New Holstein, Wisconsin, United States - AAG_UR_Ile | ecosystem: Engineered > Bioreactor > Anaerobic >...
CAGGCCGACCCCGCAGTGCTCGCGGCCGGGCTCTCCAAGGTCGTCACCGAGCTCGACGCCCTGGAGCGCCAGGACGCGGGCCCCGTCCCGGATCCGGCCACGCTGGCCCCGGGCCAGAAGCACCACTCGCGCTCCCTGCGGCACTTCGTCGAGCTTGTCGAGATCGATCACAAAAAAATGATCGTGAAGGCGAGGGCCGGGAACCTGGTGACCCAGCTGCCCTTCGACGACCTCGAGGTCCGCTCCGCCGAGGCCGAGAAGAAGCCCCGCGCCCGCAAGGAGAAGCCCGTGAAAGCCGCCGCCGCCGCCGGTGGCGCCCCCGACGTGCCCGGCGAGGGCGAGGGCGTCTCCAAGGAGCCGTTCCTGGCCCCGGCGAACACGCTGGATCTGCGCGGCCAGCGGGTGGAGCCGGCGCTGCTGGCCCTGGAGCGCCACCTGGACCACCTGTTCCGCGACAACCAGGCCGGCTTCCTGGTCATCCACGGCTACGGCAGCGGCCTTCTTTGCCAGGCCGTGCGCGAGCACCTGCGCGGCTCCTCGTACGTGGCGTCGATCCGCCCGGGCGCCCCGGGCGAAGGCGGCGACGGCGTGACGGCCGTGTTTTTGAATTAGGTTCCCCGGGAGTCGCCCATGCCGAACGCGTCCGACAAGTCCGACAAGTCCGACAGGTCCGATCCCACCAGGAAGAAAAAGAAGAAGAGTGCCCTGGGAAAACTCTTCTTCTGGCTGGGCGTGCTCGGCGCGCTCTACGTCCTGTTCCTCATCTTCAAGGACGACCTGCTGGAATTGTTGCGAATGAACGATACGGTGTGGGCCGTTTATTCGCACATCGCGGACCAGATCTCCGAAAAAACCCTGCTGGGGCTGGCCTACGCCGGCTTCTTCGGGAGCCTGTTCTTCATCCTCATCCCGCTGGAGGCGGTGTTCTTTTATTACTTGGCCCTGCCGCACCACTTCGTCTTCGTCATCGCCATCATGCTCGTCTCTTCGGTGCTGGGGCTGGCGATGGATTATTTGATGGGCCGCCTCGTGGGGGAGGGGATCCTCATGCGCTACGCCGAGGAGCGCTTCACGAAGACCAAGCACTCCATGGAGAAGTGGGGCGGCGCCATCGTCATCCTCTCCAACATCATCCCGTTTCTCCCCGTGCAGATCATCTCGGTGGTGGTGGGCGCCACGCGCTTCGGCCTGAAGAAGTTCATGATCTATACCCTCATCGGGCGCGGCGCCTACCTGGTGCTGCTCTGGTGGGCCGCCGACTTCTTCAAAAAGTTGATGAGTTACCTGCCCTGATCGGGGCCCTGGGGCGCCGGGGACGTGCGGGGCCGCTGGCGCAGCGTCCAGCAGGCGTGGCAGAAATCCACGAATCCCGCCTTGACGGCTTCGTCGGAGATTCCGAAGTCCGCGGCGAGGCGGCTGGGACCGCCGGCTGCGACGGCCCGGGCGACCGGGTGGCGCTCCAGGTCGAACTCGGCGAAGAACTTCTTCAGGGAGACGACCTTCAAATCCGCGAGCGGGAACCCGGGGCAAATATGAATGAATCCCCGGGCGTCGAGGAACAGGCTGCGGGGGGACTGGAAATCCAGGAACGGGCAGGCGTCGAAGTCGTCGAGCTTCCAGCGGGCCTGGTGGGCGACGCACTCGGCGGCGGCGCGGCCGCGGAACATCACCGGCCCATCGAGGATGTGGTGATCGTCAAATAAATAGTCGGGCGGGGCGGGGGGCTCCTTGGGCGCGACGGTGGCGAAGCGCAGATCCACGCCCAGATCGGTGGCGACGGGGGCGAGCCCGTCCGCGAACGGGACGAAGGGCTGATCGCCATGGAAGACGTCATGGGACAGGATCAACTGCCTGAGCCCGACGTCGACCAGGTATCGCAGGGACAACCGAAACTCCTCGGGTCCGGTGATCCAGTAGCCGTTGGTCCAGACGGCCGGCCACAACTTGCGGGTGGACGCCTCGTGCACCAGGTTGCGCAGCATGGGGAAGTACAGGAACGGCTCGCCGCCGGTGAAGACGATCCGCTTCGCGGCAACCGCGGACATGTGATGAATCCACTTGCGGGCCTGGGGAAAGGACACGACGGCGCGGCCCGACGGGGAGCAGGAACTGAAGCAGTGCGGGCACGCGTTCGTGCAGCGGTCGGTGAGCTGCAGGTACCAGGTGTCGAGGCGGGCGGCGTCCATGGGTTCAGGTGTACCACGGAACAAGGGGATGAATGAAGACCGCGATTTCGATTTCGATTTCGATCTAGATGGGAATGCGGAATCATTTAAAAATCCCGATTGACGAAAGCGTTAGACAAGCCTAATATATCTCCGCGCACAGGAGGCGCCCGCCATGAAGACTTCCCTGATGTTCTTACTCTTCCTCACGCTCGCATTACAATTCGCCGTTGCATGCACTCCCGAAGGAAACTCGAACAACAGCGCAAACAACGTCAACAACACGAATAATACGAACAATAATACGATGGACGCCGACGACGATGGTTTCACCGTCGAACAGGGCGACTGCGACGACGACGATCCTTTGATCAACCCGAATGCCACGGAGATCGCGGATGGCGTCGACAACGACTGTGACGACTTCATCGACGACGATTACGACGGGGACGGCTTCGGCGTCGCCGACGATTGCAATGACGCCAACGCATTCCAGAACCCGGCGGCCGCCGAGGCTTGCAATGACGGCGTCGACAACAATTGCAATGAACAGACCGACGAACAGCCCTGTCAGGGCGGGGACACCTGCGCCGACGAGATGAAGGAGATCTTCGTCATCGACCGGGAAACGAAAGATCTCTACACCTTCGACGCCGTCGGGCTCTCGTTCACGAGAATCGGCACGCTCGACTGCGGCGGCGCTGCCACTCCGGGCTCCATGGGCGTCTCCCGCAGCGGGACCGCCTGGGTGCTGTTCTCCGACGAGACCCTGTACGAGGTCGACACCGAGACCGCCGCGTGCACGCAGACCGCGTATTCGGACGGAGCCACCGGCTTCGGCGCCTTCGGCATGGGCTTCTCGTCCGACAGCGCCGGCTCCCAGGACGAGACGCTCTTCGTGGCGAACGCGGACACGCTGGGCGTGCTGAACACCGGCGACTGGACCATCACCGAGCTCGGGCCCATGTCCAGCCAGGCCGAGGTGACCGGGAAGGCCAACGGCGAGCTCTGGGCGATCCTGCCGCTGGAGATGCGCATGGTGCGCCTGAACAAGACCAACGCGGCCGTGCTCGAGGACTATGACCTGTCCGACCTCATGACTGATATGGACATCGACACCTTCGCGTTCGCGCACTGGGGCGGCAGCCTGTGGGTGTTCATCCGCGAGTACGGCATGGGGAGCACCACCGACATCTACAAGTTCGACGAGAACCACGACTTCACGCGGGTCGCCGAGGACACCGGCATCGTGGTCGTGGGCGCGGGCGTATCGACCTGCGCGCCCATCGTCGTCGAGTAATCAACTTCAGGAAAACCAGGGACAGGGGTCGGAAACGAAATCGGGTTCGCTTCGCTTCAATGGAATCGCTTCAAACGGCGGGGGGATTTCCCACTCACGTCGAGTTGACATAATATCGATTATCGGAAACATCCAGCCAGGTGGGCAGGGCGCCAATACCCCGGATTCGGAACCATCTTCCCGTGCAACCCCTATCGGTTCTTCGCGAGCTTCGGTTTTCTGCGTAAAAAGACCACCGCCCGCTCCCCGAAGGTCTGCTCGAGGTAGGACACGACCTGGTGGTTCAACTCGACGCGCACCGGGACCTCGACGAGGACCTCCCAGCGTGGCGCCAGCGTGCAGCGGAAGACGAACTGGACCTGCCCCGGATGGGCTCGTCCCACCTGGACCAGCTTCTCGATCCACTGGCCCTTCAGGACCGCGGGCTCGGCGCGCTCGAGCTCCACGTCGATCTGGACGAACTTCACGTCCTTCTGGCGCGCGACGGTTAATTTTTCGACCTCGGTCAAACGGAAGGTCTTGCGGGGATTCCCGTCCCGGTCGCGGCTGATCTCGAAGTTCCCGGTGAACAGGAGCGGCTCGCCGATGGCGAGCTTGGTCTCGAGCTTCTCGACGTTCTTGGAGCCCACGTGGAACTGGACCAGGCCGTCCATGCCGTCGATCTCGCCCTGGAGGTAGCGCTGCTTGCCCTCTTTCGTGCGCTTGTCCAGGACCTCGGAGATGACGCCCAGGGTGGTCACGTCGTAGACCTGGTGCCGGCCGTCCTCCTCCATGTCCTCGGGGGCCTCGATCTCGTCGAGCTCGCCGCAGGTGTGGGTCCATTCGCGCTTGACGCCCTCTTTTTTGCCCGCCGCTAAAAACGCGTCCAGCGGGTGCCCGGAGACGTACATCCCCAGGATGTCCTTCTCCTGGTTGAGCATCTCCATCTTGGACCAGGGATCCACCTCGGGGAGCTTCAACTCGGGCTCGGCGGGCATCTCGTCGGCCGCGATCATCTCGAACAGGCTGAACTGCTTGCTGTTCTTCTCTTTTTGCAGCCGCTGGCCGAGCTTCATGGCGTTCTCGAGCTCGGCGAGCATGGCCGGCCGCCCCCGCTCCGGCGGCAGCGCCGAGAGCGTGTCCATGGCGCCGGCGCGGATCAGGGTCTCGAGGACGGACTTGTTCACCTTGCGCGAGTCCACGCGCTCGCACACGTCCCACAGCGAGGTGAACGGCTCGCTCTCGCGCACCTGCATCATCGAGGACACGGCCACCTCGCCCACGCCCTTGAGGGCGCCCAGACCGAAGCGGATGACCTTCTTCCCGGCGCCGTCGCGCACGATGGTGAAGTCCTCGGAGCTCTGGTTCACGTCGGGCGGCAGGACCTGCAGCCCCATGTCCTTGGCGATGTGCAGGAAACGCATCACGCGCTCGGGCTTGGAGCGCTCGCAGGACAGGATGCCGGCCATGAACTCGACCGGATGGTGGCAGCGCAGGTAGGCCGTCTGGTAGCCGATGAGCGCGTAGGTGGCGCTGTGGCTCTTGTTGAAGCCATACCCCGAGAAAAACTCGATTTTTTCAAACACCGCTTGCGCCTGCTCGGCCGAGACGATCCCCGGGTGCGTGGCCAGCGCGCCGTCCATGAACTCCTGGCGCTTCTTGGCCATCTCCTCGGGCTTCTTCTTGCCCATGGCGCGGCGCATCATGTCGGCGGCTCCCAGGCTGAAGCCGGCCATGACGCGGGTGGCCTGCATGACCTGCTCCTGGTACACGATGACCCCGTAGGTCTCCTTCAGGCACTCCTCCAAGACCGGATGCAGATATTCAACCGGCTTTCGCCCGTGCTTGCAGTCGATGTACGTGTCCACCATGCCACCGCCCAGGGGACCGGGGCGGTAGAGGGCGACCGCGGCGATGAGATCCTCGAAGCGGTCGGGCCGCAGGCGCAGCAGGAAGCGCGTGAACCCCTCGCCCTCCATCTGAAACACGCCGCCGGTCTCTCCCCGGGACAGCATCTCGAACACGGGGACATCGTTCAGTGGAATGTTATCGATCGAGAACGGCTCGCCGGTGCGCTCCGGATCCAGGTTGATGCGCGCTTCGGCGGCCGCGATCTTGGTCAGGTTGTCGAGCCCGAGGAAGTCGAACTTGACCAGGCCGGAGAGCTCGACCATGTCCTTGTCGTACTGCGTGACCATCGGGATCTGCATGGCGCTCTCGCCCTTGATGTCCACGCGGCCGCGGAAGGCGGGCACGACGTTCCAGATGTCCTTGTCGGCGATGACCACGCCCGCGGCGTGCACGCCCGGGTGCCGGTACATGCCCTCGAGCTTGATGGCCGTCTCGAGCAGGTCGGAGATGCGGGGATCCGAAGCGGCCAGCTCCTGGAGGCGCGGCTCCTGCGAGATCCCCACCTCGAGGGTGAGCTTCGGGTTGGTGGGATCGGTGGGTACGAGCTTGGCGATGCGGTCGATCTGGTCCACCGGGAAGCCCAGCACGCGCCCCACGTCGCGCACCACGGCGCGGCTCTTGAGCGTGGAGAACGTGGCGATCTGGCCCACGCGGGTCTCGCCGTACTTGTCGCGCACGTAGCCCAGGACCTCGTCTCGACGATCGCGGCAGAAGTCGATGTCGAAGTCGGGCATGGAGATGCGCTCCGGGTTCAGGAAGCGCTCGAAGAGCAGGTCGTACCGGAGCGGATCCAGATCCGTGATGCGCACCGAGTAGGCCACCAGGGAGCCGGCGCCGCTGCCGCGTCCCGGCCCAACCGGGATTTTATGGTCCTTTGCCCAGTTGATGAAGTCCGCGACGATCAGGAAGTACCCGGCGAAGCCCATCCCGATGATGACGTCGAGCTCCAGTTGGAGCCGGGCCTCGTAGGTGGCCCGGTCTATGGCGTAGTCGTTGCGGCGCTCGATCTCCTCGAAGCGTCGCAGAAGGCCGCAGGCGGCCTCCCGGCGCAGCCACTCGTTCTGATCGATGCCCTGCGGGGTCGGGAAGTCGGGCAGGAAGTAGACCGGCTTCTTCGCGGTCTTGTTGTTGGGGATCTCGACCTGGCAGGCCGCGGCGATTCGCACGGTGTTCTCGATGGCCTCGGGGACGGCGGCGAAGGCCTCCTTCATCTCCTCGGGGGACTTCAGGTAGAACTCGTCGAAGTCGTGCTTCAGGCGCCCCTCGTCGGTGAGGCGCTTGCGCTGCGAGATCGCCATCAGGATCTCCTGGGAGCGGGCGTCCTCGCGCTTCAGATAATGGCAGTCGTTGGTCGCCACCAGCGGGATCCCGGTCTCCCGGCTGATGCGGATCAGGACGTCGTTGACCTCTTCCTGCTCGGCGAGCTTGTTGCGCTGCAGTTCGAGGTAGAAGCAGCCCTCCTCGAAGGTGGCCGCGTACTTGCGGGCCATGTCGCGGGCGGCGTCGTAGCCCGAGGCGAAGTAGGTCCGCGGGATCTCGCCGCCCAGGCAGGCCGAGAGCCCGATCAGGCCGGCGCTGTGCTCGCGCAACAGGTCGTGATCGATGCGCGGGGAGTAGTAGAACCCCTCGAGGCTCGCCATGGAGACCAGATACTGCAGGTTGGCCAGCCCGCGCTGGTTCTTGGCCAGCAGCACCAGGTGATAGTTGTCCCGGTTCTCCTTCTGCAGGCGGCTGCCCCGGGCGACGTAGGTCTCGCAGCCCAGGACGGGGTGTATTTTTTCACCCAACGCCCGCAAATAGAAATCCAGGGTGCCATACATGTAGCCATGGTCGGTGAGGGCCACGGCGTCCATGCCCATGGATTTGATGGCGGGAAACAGTTTTTTGAGGTGAATGGCCCCGTCGAGCAGGCTGTACTGGGAGTGCAGGTGCAGGTGAACGAAATCGGCCATGGGGGAATCCGTGTCAGAAGGGAGCGGCCGACTGCGAGATCACGCACTGGGTGAACGCCTTGCAGTCGGTGTAGGCCAGGCATTGCATGAATGGCTGGAGGTCGATCCAGTTGTCGTCCACCGTGGAGGTCAGTTTCCGCTTGTCCAGCCTGAACTTGATGCTCGCGAACCGGCAGGACTGCAGGCACCTGTCCCGGTCACCGTGCTGACGGACCAGCTCCGCCCGGCGATCCAGGGGTAATTTTTCATATTCGGCCAGATACACGCGGGGAACCAGCTCAGCCGCGCACTGGCTCACGAGGTTGCAGGTCTCGTCGCAGCGGCGGGCGTCGGTGGGCTCCATGGGGTATTCGGCGATGGACCGCGCGAGTTGTGCCTGTCGGCACACAGAGAAGGCCCCGCAGTCCTGGTGCTCGAGGCAGGACATCTGCCCGCGCAGAAAAATCTGGGAGAACTTGTACGATGCCGGATACTTGGCCGCGTGGTCGGGGTTCAACTGCTCGCTGCAGTTGGCCACGCAGGCGCGCTTGTCCTTGAGCTGGGTGGGGGCCTCGGCCTCGCCGGCGGCGGCCCCGCGGCGCCCGGCCAAGAGCCTGGCGGTGGTTTCGGTGCAGGCGGTGACCCGCGTGCAGTAGGGATCGCAGGCGGCGGGGGTCAGGGGCGTGTCCGTGGCCTTGTGGCGCTCGCAGGCGGCGACCCCGGCCCAGAGGAGCAGGACAAAGACGAGGGAGAGCGGGATGGATTTTTTCATGCGATGCTGCGTTTCCCGGGTTAGAACTTCCACATGAAGCCGGCGCCGCCGTAGAAGAGCGTGTCATTCTTGGGCATCATGGTGGAGTTGTAGAAGTCCATGTAGGCGGGGCGGTAGACGGTGTCGGAGGGCTTGAGCGGGATCGCAGCCCAGTGCAGGCGGGCGTAAACGCTGTAGCGGGCGTCAAGCGCCCACTCGACCACGGCGTCGAACATGAAGCGCACGCCCCAGTACGGGTCGCGCAGTTTGTGTCCCTTCCACCCCTGGACCTGATCGTCCTCGTCGCCTTCGCGGGAGGTGCAGAAGGACGGCTCGGAGCGCGGATCGTCCCCCGTGGGCTCGGAGCCCAGACAAAACCGGTCGCGGTAGATGTTGAAATAGGCGTTGATCGACAGGTTCACCTTCTCGCGGAAGGACAGGGTGCCGGAGCCGCCGATGTTCCAGGTGAAGTTCGTGCGCTCCTGGGTGCCCATGCCGCCGCCGATCTCGGTGAACACGCCGGCGGTGAGGGGGCCGCCCTGGAAGAGCTGGCCGCGCAGGTTGAACAGGAACTCGGTCATGTTGAAGTACGTGCGGAAGGTGGCGCCGCCGTCGAGGCCCAGGCTGCCCTGCTGCCAGATGCCGACCATCAGGCGGGAGTCGAACCAGTATGGCCAGTCGATGCCGGCCGAGGCCGTGAAGGACAGGGGCGGGATGACCTTGGCGCCGTAGGCCGACAGCGAGCTCTTCATGGCCGCCACCTCGTCGGGGGTGAGGCCCAGGGTCAGCAGGTTGATGTTGAAGGTGATGGGCTCCGAGGTGCCGCCCTCGATGCGGATGGTCTGCGTGTACGGACGGTAGCCCTTGGCGAGGACCTCGAGGCGGTAGGTGCCCACGGGCAGCTCGTGCTCGAGCAGGGGGACCTTGCCGACGTCCTGGTTGTCGATGATGACGCGGGCCCCGGGGACGTTGGAGATGACCTTGATGGAGCCGGCGCGCTCCAGCGGGATGTGGAGGTTGGTGGGCTGCCCCTCCTTGACCTCGATCACGCGCTGGACCTTCTTGTAGCCGGGCTTCTCGATGAAGACCTGGTAGGAGCCGGCCGGGAAGGTGTCACTGGAGAAGGCGCCCTTGCCCTTGAACTGGTTGTCGATGAGGATCTTCGCGTCGGTCTCGGTGGTGATCTTCAACTGGCCCATGGGCTGGGTCTTGGGGATCGCGGTCAACTCGAAGTTCTCGAGGACCGTCTCGGAGGCCTTGATGACCACGGTCCGCTGGGCGGTGGTGAAGCCGGCCTTCTTGACCTCGACGAAGTGCTGGCCCACGGGGAGCTTGAGCTGGGTCTGGGGCACGAGGCCCTTCTTCTCGCCGTTGATCCAGACCTCGGCGCCCGGCGTGGTGCAGATGACGGTGAGCATGCCCATGGGGGTCTCGACCTCTTTGGGCTTGAGGGTGGCGAGCACCTTGGCGGTCTCGTTGGCCTTGATCTCGACGATCTGCTGGTACTTGTACTCCTGGTACTTGACGACCACGAGGTAGTTGCCCGGCTTCATCTCGAGGAGCACGGGCGTGCGGCCCTTGCTCTCTTTGTCGATCTCGACGTCGGCGTTGTCCATGTCGGCGGTGACCAGCAGGCGGCCCTTGGGCTCCTCGATCTTGACGAGGTTGATCATCATGGTCCGCGTGGACTTCTCCTCGATGGTGAGCATGTCGGTGAAGGAGTTGAAGCCCTCCTTCTCGATGAGGATCTGGTACTTGCCCGGCGGCAGCGTGATCGAGGCGGGCAGCGTGCCCTTGATCTCGCCGTCGATCTTGATGGTCGCGCCGATGGAGCCGCCGGTGCCCGAGTCCTTGAACTCGAGCACTCCGGGGTGGATCTTGCGGACCATGGTGTAATTGAACTTGTTCGTGTACTTGGTCGTGAGCTGGATGGTGGTCTCGAAGTCCTCCATGTCCGGGTGCGTCAGGATGACCTTGTACGAATTGTTCCGGGGCAGCCGGATGTAGTCCGTCGGCGTGGTCCCGACGACCCCCCATTTTTTGTCCTCGATGTAGACCTGCGCGCCGACGGGCACGGATTCGATCTTCACCTTCACCTTGGTGCCGCTGCGGCGCCAGGGCGGGACATCGGACTGCGCCATCGCGACGGAGGCCTGGAAGAACGACAGGAACAGGAATGCGGCCAGGATTCGGTTTAGAAAATTATGATTTGTCATCATTATCACTCCGGTGACTCAGGACTCGTGGCCCGTGAAAAAGCGGGGAAAATATAGCACATCCCCGGAAAACTTCCACCCATAATATTGGGCTGCCCGGGCGCCCGACGCCCCGGAGAAACCGACGGCGCCCCCGTCAGGGATCCCACGTCGCCCAGAAGCCCGACGTGGCGGTCGCCTGCTCGGCCTCATCGAGCCACAACGCCTCGTAACCCGGAAAATGCACCAGAACTTTCCGGCCTTCTTCGGGTCCCAGCACAAACATGGCGGTGGCGAGGGCGTCGGCGATCACCCCCTCGGGGCCCACGACTGTGACCCCCACGGCCCCGCGCGCTGGCTCCCCGGTGCGCGGATCCACGATGTGGCTGTAGCGGACGCCGTCGATGACGCGGAACCGCTCATAGTCGCCGGAGGTGACCATGGAGAAGGAGTCCAGGCGGAGGGTGCCGGCCTTGTAGATGCCGCCCTTGCGGGGCGCGCGGATCCCCATCTTCCACTTGCGATCCGGCCGGGCGCCCCCCACACGCAGGTCGCCGCCGCCGTTCACCAGGTGGTCGGGAAAGCCGGCCTCCTGCAGGGCCCGGGCGGCGAGATCGAGCGCGTAGCCCTTGGCGATGCCCCCCAGATCCACGGCCATGCCGTCCTTGGCGAAGCGGGCGCGCGAGCCCTGCACGTCGAGCTCGATGGCCCGGAAGTCCACCAGGGCGCGGGCCTGGTCGATCTTCTCCCGCGCGGGCGGCCTCCAGGCGGGGTCCTTCAACCGATAGAGCGGGCGCAGCGCGGTCCAGGTCACGTCGAAGGCCCCTCCGCTGGCGTGGCCCACCCGGACGGCGGCCTTCAGGACCTCGAGGGTCGCCCGGTCCACGGGGACCCACTCCCGGTGGCTGGCGTTGAGGCGGTGCACGTCCCCGGTCGCGGCGTGGGAGGACATGAGCCCTTCGACCCGCCGCACCTGGGCCTCGGCCGCCGCGAAGGCCGCCAGGACCCTGTCCTCGGACGCCGCGTCCCAGGCGCCCCGCACGCCGAGGCTGAGCGTGTACACCGTGTCCATGGCGAGGAAGGTGGAGATCGCCACCGTCCCGTTCCCGAGCCGCTGGAGCTCGAGCCGCCTGCCCTCCGGCGCCTGCCCGCCCTCCCCTTTTTCGCCGTGACCTCGGCACGCGGCCAGGATCGCCAACACGCACAGGGCGGCGAGGATCGACGATCGACGGCGGCTCATGGCCGACCTCCCGCGGGCGCCAGGAAGGCGAAATCCCAGGTGTCCCGGGAGAAGGGCCGCAGGGAGGACGCGACCCAGGTGGCCCCCTCGCGGTGGAGCTCCTGCCTCGAATACAGGCTGGTGGAGACCGCCAGGCTGCCGCACCCGGACGCGCGCGCGGCCTGCACGTCCCACGGCGTGTCCCCCACGTACAGGATCCGGGAGGACGGCAGCGGGGAGAGCCGGTCGACCGCCAGGCGCACCATGTCCTCGCGCAGGGGCGTGTCC
>Ga0302247_1002535_pt1 | contig 11735 bp, 15 predicted proteins | sample AAG_UR_Ile_MG_FD_193529 | JGI IMG/M metagenome (GOLD analysis project Ga0302247, IMG submission 193529) | Enriched activated sludge microbial communities from anaerobic digester in WTTP, New Holstein, Wisconsin, United States - AAG_UR_Ile | ecosystem: Engineered > Bioreactor > Anaerobic >...
CCGACGAGTTCCAGGCGCATCCCGTAACCCCGGAGGATCACCCCGTCCCGGGCATCCCTCCCCAGCTTCTCCAGGGGGGCCAGAAACGCGAAGGGAAGCCGGGGATTCCCCTTCCGGCTCTTTCCGGGTTCGTAGAGCCGGTACATCGAAAGAATCCGCACCAGGGGGTGGAGCCGCAGGAAATCCCCGAATCCGCAGGTCCAGCCTTCCCCCTGTTTTACCCAGGGGTCTTCCTTCTCCAGAGTCCTGGCCGCCAGGTCCCCATAGAGCCGCGCTTTCAGCGACAGTTTGTCCAGGGCCTTGTGGTAACCGGGAAAAACCTCCATGGCCGCCGGGATGAGGGTCATTCTGAGATGGTTGCGCAGAAAGGCCGGGTCCTCGTTGGTCTGGTCCCTCCGATACCCGAGACCGATTCCGTCGAGGTAGTCCAGAACCGCCGCCTTGTCCACCCCGGACAGGGGTCGGATCAGGGGGCCCCTCCTCGCGGGAATGCCCCGCAGAGCGTCCGGAGAGGAGCCCTGGAAAAAGCGCATGATCTGCGTTTCCCGGCGGTCCGATGCGGTGTGCCCCAGGGCTATGAGGTCGCATCCCAGCCGGGAGGCGGCGCGGCGCAGGAACCGGTGCCGGTGCTCCCGGGCAAGGTCTTCCAGGCTCCTCCCTGCCTCCGCGGCGAGGCGCCGGAGGGTTCCCGGCCCCGGGCCTTCGTGCATCAGCGGAACGCCCAGATTTCCGGCCAGGGTTTGAGCGAAGGAAAGGTCCGCCGCCGATTCCTCCGGGGACCGGATGCCATGGTCGTAGTGGGCGATGAACAGCTCGAAATGGAGGCTTTCCCGAAGCTCCCCCAGGGCCGCGGTGAGAGCCGTGCTGTCCGGCCCCCCCGAGAGGGCGGCCAGGACTTTTATTCCCCGGGGGATGCGCCGTCTCTTCCAGAAACGGCGGACTTCCCGGACCAGTGGCGCTTCAGGACCCATTGATTGCATGCATAACCGTTTCCGGTTTTTCTCCGGTCAGACGGAGCAGAGCCTCCGCGGCCCGCTCCACCGCACCCATAATTTCCCCCTCCTCCTCCGGGCCGAAGGGACCCAGAACATGGGACACCACCTCCACCCCCGGCGGGGGTCTCCCGATTCCCAGGTACAGCCGGGGGAAATCCTCCGTTCCCAGGGCGGCGATGATGGATTGCAGGCCCCTGTGCCCGGCGGAGCCTCCCCGGGTTTTCAGCCGCAGCCTCCCCGTGGGCAGGTCCATGGTGTCGCATACGACGACGAGCCCCCCGGGAGGCGTCCCTGTCCGGCGGAGTAGATACGGCAGGACCTCTCCGGACCGGTTCATGTAGGTCAGAGGCTTCGCCAGATGGACGAGGCTCCCCCCGCAGTCCGCCCGTCCGTAGAGGCAGGGGCGAAACAGAGGTTTGCGCATGCCCACCCGCAGGCTCCGGGCCATGCGGTCCACCACGAAAAATCCCGCGTTGTGCCGGCTCCGGGAGAAACGCGATCCCGGATTTCCCAGGCCCAGGACGAGAAGATCCAGCGGTCAACCCGCTTTCGGGGGACTCCCGGAAGGGGCGGCTTTCGGGGGACTTCCGGCGGGGGCGGCTTCCTTGGGAGCGTCCCCAGCCCCTTCGTCCACGACCGCCTGTTCCAGCGCCACCTCGGCCCTGGTGTGGCTGATGCCGACGACCACGGCGTCCGCGGGATTGAGGAATTTCACGCCTTCCATTTTCGGCAGATCCTTGACGTGGATCGCGTGCCCCGTATCCAGGTTCGTGATGTCCAGCACGATCTCCCCGGGAAGGTTCCGGGGCAGACACTCCACATCCACTTCGTGGAGATGGGCCTCCACGATGCCCCCATCCCGGGCGCCCTTGGCGGACCCGGTGAACCGGAGCGGCACGCGGGAGCGGAGAAGCCGGTCCTTGTCCACTGCGTAGAAGTCGATGTGCAGGATCTTCCCGTTGAGCAGGTTTTCCTGGTAGTCCTTGATCAGGACTTCCTGGATCCGGCCGTCGATCTCCATGGTGATGATCGAACTTTCCGAAATGCCGCGGAATTTGTTCGCGAACTCCCTTTCGTCGACGGCAACGGGGGTCGCCTGGATCCCCCCGTACACGATGGCGGGGATCTTTCCCTGTTTTCTGAGGAGGCTGTTGGCCCCTTTTCCCATGTTTTCGCGCATCACGGCGCGTAAAGCGTTTTGTTCCACCTGGATACTCCTTGTTTCCCTCGTTATGGATATCTTCCTGGGACGGTAGGATTCGAACCTACGAATACCGGGATCAAAACCCGGGGGCTTACCGCTTGCCGACGTCCCAATGACAGAAAAATTGCGGATGGAAGAGGTCGGCGCGATTCTCCGTCAATCCTCCAGTTCGGCTTCCGTCGTTTCCACATCCGCTCCCATATTCTCGTAGGCTTCGAGAATACGTTTCTGCAGTTCGCTGCGAAAATCGGAATTGATGGGATGGGCCACATCCTTGTAATCACCGGTTTTCGTTTTCCTGCTGGGCATGGCGATGAAGACTCCGGTCTTCCCCTCGATGACCTTCACGTTGTGCACGACGAAACAGTTGTCGAAGGTTACGGTGACATAAGCCTTGAGCTTTCCCTCCGAACTCACCTTCCTGATGCGGATGTCCGTGATCTGCATGGGGTTCTCCTTTTTGCGCCCGGTGCTGCCGACATCATTGTACTATGGCCTCCGGCATCCCTTCAAGGGGAAATGCGATTTTTACCGCCCGACCCTCCTCCATGACCTTCCCGGCCCGCTCCGCATCCCGCCGGTCGGGAAAAACACCGAACATCCCGGAACCGCTCCCTGAAAGGCCGGCGTAAGCCGCGCCCAGTCCTACGAGTTCTTTCCTGATTTCCGCGAAAACCGGCGCCCTTTCGGATAAAACCGGATAGAAGGAATTGAAAAACCTCCAGTCCGACGGCGAATCACGCAGAAAGCTCCGCCGCAGGGCGGATTCCCGGTCCGTTTCCGGCCGGGAGAGGGAACCCGCAGCGTCCAGCCACTCGTAGGCGCTGCGGGTGCTTATGTGGATCCGGGGAACCACCAGCAGGACCGCGTAATCGGTCCGGGGGGGAAGGCCGGAGACCCTGTCTCCACGCCCGGAAACCAGGGCCGCCGATTCGAGGCAGAAAAAAGGAACATCGCTTCCCGCCATGGCGCCGATGCGGGCCAGATCCTCCGGCGGCAGCTCCAGCCCGGACAGACGATTCAGGGCCCGCAGCGCCGCCGCGGCGTTGGAGGAGCCCCCGCCCAGGCCGGCCCCTTCGGGAACCCGCTTCTTTACGGAAAAAGCGACGCCACCGGCGAAACCCGTTTCCCGGCGGAACAATTCCCATGCCCGGTGCATGATGTTCCTTTCCGGCGGAAAGTCGAAATCACCTTCGATCGAACAGACATCCTTGGATTTCAAAGACCGGGCTTCCACCTCGTCGACGAGCGAGATGGATTGAAAGACCGACAGAAGGTCGTGAAACCCGTCCTCCCGCCGGGGATAAACCTCCAAGTGAAGGTTGATTTTCGCGGGAGACAGCACACGCACCACAGCGGCCATAGCCACGAATATTATACAAATTATCCCATCCGTGTCAAACCAGGTTATCCGCCGGGCTCCCTCCCTTCACGACCCGGAGGGAAAAGTCGAAGGCCTTCACCGAATGGGTGAGCCGTCCCACGGAGATGTAATCCACCCCGGTGGCGGCGTATTCCGCCACCTTTTCCCGGGTCATATCCCCGGAGCTTTCAAAAAGAACCCGCCCCTTCCCCAGGGCCAGGGCTTCCCGGGTGGCGGAGACGCTCATGTTGTCCAGCATGATGATATCGACCCCCGCCGAAAGGGCCTCCTCCACCTCTTCGGCGTTCCGGCACTCCACCTCGATCCGGAAGCGATCCCCCCAGCGGGTCCGGACACGACCCACGGCGGCGGTGATGGACCCCGCCGCGTCGATATGGTTGTCCTTGATCAGCACCATGTCGTGGAGCCCCATCCGGTGGTTGCGGCCCCCTCCTACGGAAACCGCGTATTTGGAGAGCCGCCGGTAACCGGGGAGGGTTTTTCGGGTGTCCAGAATAACCGCCCTCCCGTTCCGCGCGGCGGCCTCCACATAACTCCGGGTCGCGGTGGCGATCCCCGACAGAAAGGCCAGGACGTTGATGGCGATCCTTTCCCCCGACAGCAGGGACAGGGTGCGGCCTTCGATCCGGGCCACCGGATCCCCCGGCGACAGAGAAGCTCCCTCCTCCAGCAGGGCGGATACCCGCACCTCCGGATCCAGTCTCGCGTAGACGCGGACAAAACAATCCATTCCCGCCAGAACCCCGGTATCCTTGCTCGAAAGAAGCGCCGCGGATCTCTCGTCGCCGAAGATCGCCTGGGAGGTCAGGTCTCCCCGGTCGCCCAGATCCTCCTCGAAGGCCAGGTCCAGCAGGGTGTCGAAATCGTCCCGTTTCATGGCGGGGATCTTAGGGCATATCCCGGGAAAATGCAATGAAACACCGTCTCCTCCGCGACGGGGAAGCTTGCAAAAAACTGTTGACAGAGTTATATACTTCCCTTAGATTTTCAGGTGATTATCGCAGGGGCCGATCTTTTTCGACGAAGGGGGGAGAAAAAATGTCGAAACAGGAAGAACTTTTGGAAGAATACCTCATCACATACATGTATGGCGACGACGAGGACGACTTCGATTTCGAGGAGGAGGAAGAAGAAGACGATTTTTTCGAAGAAGACGAGGACGAGGACGACGAAGAGGAAAATGATTTCGACGATATGGATGAGGACATCGAGGACGATCTGGAAGATGACGAGTTCGAAGAAGAGGATTACGAAGAAGAAGAAGAAGAAGAGTACGAAGAGGAGGAGTACGACGAAGATCTGGATTACGACGATTTCGAGGACGACTGATACAGGATCTCGCCTTCGAACCAGAGGCGTTCCAGGTCGTAAAAGGCCCTTTTCTCCTGGGTCATCACATGGATCACCAGGTTGCCGCAGTCAAGAAGCATCCAACCATCGCCGACGGCGCTTCTTTTCCGATGGGGAAGGTCAATTTTCCTCTCCCCCAGCATGTCCAGAAGGTTCTTGCGCAGCCCCCGCATATGGGCCTCGCTGGTCGCCGTGGTGATGACGAAACAATCCGTAAAAGACGAGATGGCTCCGATAAAAAGGGCCACCGTATCCCCGCCTTTGTGGGAGTCCAGAAATTCCGCCACCTCCACCGCGAGGGTCCTGCTATTTGCAGTATCTTCCATCAAAATCCTTTCCTAAAATGACCGTCACATCCACCGGGACCTGGGCGGCATTTTCCGGTATTTCCGTGAGCACCCGGTTGCAGCGGATCACCTGCGCCACTTTTCCGGCGTTTTCCGGGTTTCCCCGCCGGTCCAGCACCACAGTCTTCTCCAGATCCTGGTCCTCCGCGTTGCTGAAGGACACCACATCGAAGCCGAAGCTCTGAAAGATCTCCCGGGTCCGGCGGGCCAGTCCGGTGGTCTTGGTGCCGTTCAGGATTTCCAGGCTTACCGTCATGTCCCCGGCCCCCCGGACATCGGTGCTGGCCAGACCTTCATATATCTGCTGCACCGTCTGCCGCAGAAGCTGCCCCTCGAAATGGGGAAAAAGCAGTTCCTGGGTGTCCACCGTCCGCATGGTTCCCAGGACACGCTGGAACACCATGCGGTCCACATCGAGTTTGACCGTTTCCCGAATGAGGGCCGAGAGGGCGCGGCCGTCGAGATTGGTTTCCATCGAGCCCCGGAGAAAGGGCATCACGTCACCGTGGGTGAGGTACTGCGCCTCCTCCCCGAATTTTTTCATCATCCCCTGCAGGAACTTCTGGGCCCTGCCGGTCCGATCAAGCTCCGTTTCCTCGGGATCGTAATAGGTCAGAAAGGCCCGGGTTTTGCTGCCGTCCAGGAGAACGTTGCCCGAGGGGAGAAAAACCCTGTTGCCCCGGCCGTCGGTCTCGATGGAGTTGGCGATGAAGATCTCCAAGCCCCCCAGAACATCCACGAAGCGCTCCAGCTCGTCCAGTGAAAACAGGCAGAAGAAGGGAATCTCCAGACCGAGGAACTTCTCCATCATCTTGCGATAGGGAGCAGGGTTGTCCGGATCGAAAAGAACATCGATCCGATCCACCCGTTTCAGCGAGGTTATGATGGTCCCCACGTTCCCCGGAATGTCCACCACCGCTCCCTTGCCGGTGCGGGGGTTGTAGAGAAAAACCTCGGAGTACAGGAGGGTTTCCCCGTCGCGGATCATGAAATGCACCGCGAAGCTTTCCCCCCCGGCGAGGAGGGCGGTTATCCTGTCGGTCCTGACCTGAAAGAAAAAGAACAGGCCGCTGCCCGCCAGGATCAAAAGAATGAGCAGGAGAAAGAGTCTGCTTTTATCGAAGAGCTTTTTTTTACCCCTCACCACGCTTTTCCTTCAGCAGCAGGTACAGGTCCCGTGTCACGAGGGCGGCCCGATCCGCCGTCGCCTCCCGACGGACCGCGGCGGAGGTGCCTTCGTGGCTCCATTTTTCCTCGATGACCCGGATGACCATGCCGTCCAGGGACAGACCCAGACACTCCTTCCGGAATGCCGGGGAGACGAAATCCCGGGACGGTTCGCAGTAATCGGCCACATAGAGGATCTTCGACAGCGCTCCCGCTTTCCGGTCCCCCAGGGTGTGACTGCGCACCGCCTCCAGCGCCTCCTGGTCCCGGACCCCGAAGAGCTCCCGGAGCAGAACCGCCCCCGCCCTGCCATGGAGGAGCGCCGGGTGTTCCTCTTCCCAGACCTCCACCGGAGCGCCGTCCCGCAGAGCCGTCTCGCGCAGCCTGTCCGGCGGAAACTCCCGGGCCATGTCGTGTCCCAGCCCCGCCAGGCGGCCCCGGCCCGGATGGACCCGGAAACGGCGGCAGAGGTTTTCGCAGAGTTCGGCGACCCCGAGGCTGTGCCGGAAACGCTTCGGCGAGAGCTTCCCGCCGATCCAGGCCTCCAGCGCGCTCAGGACCTCAGTCCCCGGTCCGGTACAGACCATTGGTTCGGATGAAATCATACACCGTCTCCGGCACAAGATACCGGAAAGCCTCGTTTTTGGAAACCCTGCGGCGGATGTCCGAAGAAGATATCCGCAGGACTGTGTTGTCGATGTACGCGTGGTCTCCCGAAAAGGGAAGCTCCTGTTCCCATTGCCGCCGGGCGATGAGCACCCGGCAGGCCTCCCGCAGCTTGTCCACCATCTTCCAGGTGTGAAAACCGGGCACCAGATCGTCACCGATGATGAGGCCGATCTTTCCTTCCACCGGGTACCGGGCGGCCAGGTGCTCGATGGTGTCCATGGTGTAGGAGGTCCCCCGCCGCCGGATCTCGCAGTCTTCGACAATGAACTCCCGGCGTCCCGCGGTGGCGATCCGGGCCATCTCCAGCCGCAGCTCCGGATCGTCCCCGGGAAGGACATCCTTGTGGGCGGGCCGGAAGGAGGGCACAAACACGATCCGGTCGTAACCCAGGGACACCAGGACCACTTCGGCGATGAAAAGGTGCCCCATGTGGATGGGGTTGAAGGTGCCGCCCAGGAGCGCCATCCTCATGGGAGGCCTCCCCCGGAGGGGGTCCCGGCAAGGGCGAAGAACGCGGTCTTCAGCTCCTCCAGCCGTTTCCGGCTGAAGACGGACACCCCGAAGATCTTTTCTCCCGGGAACATGCCGAGAAAACGCGGGAGGTTCCGTTCCGCCTCCTCCATATCCAGTTTGGTGGCAACCAGGATCCGGCGTTTGTCCGCCAGCTCCGGCGAATACCGCCGCAACTCCTCCAATAGGACCGGAAAGGCGGTTTCCCAGGTCGCGTCCGCCAGATCGACGAGGAAGGCCAGGCCCGTGGTCCGGGAAATGTGTTTGAGAAACTTGTGGCCCAGACCCGCCCCCCGGGAAGCCCCCTGGATGATGCCCGGGATGTCCGCCAGCACCAGGTCCATGTCTCCCCGGCGCAGAACGCCCAGATGGGGGATTTTCGTGGTGAAGGGGTAATCCGCCACCTCCGGGCGGGCCCTGGAAAGGGCGCGCAGCAGGCTGGACTTCCCGGCGTTGGGAAAACCGACGAAACCGATGTCGGCGATGATGTTCATTTCCACCCGAAGGGTGGCTTCGGCCCCGGGCTTTCCGGGCTGGGCGAAACGGGGGGCCTGCACCCGGGAGGATTTGAAATGGGTGTTCCCCTTTCCGCCGGCTCCTCCCCGGAGGAAAACCCATTCCTCCCCCTCCCCGGGGAAGTCATGGAGGAGTTCCCCCGTCTCGGCATCCCGGACCATCGTTCCCGGAGGCACCGGGATCTCGAGGTTTTCCCCGTCCCGCCCCTGCTTCTGGCGGCCCTCGCCGGGAGCTCCGTTCCTGGCTTTCAGAAGCCTCCGGCGGCGCAGATGGGCGAGGGTTTTCAGATTCCGCCGGACGACGAAAACCACATCCCCTCCCCGGCCGCCGTCGCCCCCGTCGGGGCCCCCCCGGGGAACATACTTCTCCCGCCGAAAAGAAACGCATCCGCTTCCACCGGAACCGGATGCGACCTGGAGGATGACTTCGTCGACGAAGCTCCGCACGGAGATTTCCGGTTACACCGCAGGGTCTATGGTGACTACCTTTTTCCCGCGAAGGGTTTTGAAAACCACCCGGCCTTCTTTCTTGGCGTAGAGGGTATCGTCCTTCCCCTTCCCCACGTTGATGCCGGGGTGAAAGAGGGTTCCCCGCTGCCGAACGAGAATTTCCCCGGCGTTGACGATCTGGTTGCCGTAGCGCTTCACCCCCAGACGCCGCCCGATGGAATCCCGCCCGTTCTTGGAACTTCCTCCGCCTTTCTTATGTGCCATGACCGATTTCTCCCTTTCTTTCTATTCGACTATCGCAACCCGCAGACTCCCGGGGTCCTCCCTTTCCAGCCTCAGAAGGCCGCAGGCGAGGAAATCCGTAATACCCCGAAACCTGTCAACCCTCTCCGCCGGGACCGCCCCGGTTTCGAGGAGCATCCGTCCCTCGTCGGGGAGGGATACCCGGGTCTCGACCCCGTCCTCGGCGGAGATGATCTCCGCCGCCGTGCGAAGCAGCGCCGAGGCCGCCGCGCAGGAGGGGCTGAAATCCCGCCCCCCGGTGAGGGAATGCCCCTCCGCTTCGAGCCGCCGCAGGCAGCCCGTCCCGTCCACCCGGATCGAGACGCGGATCATCACCTCATGCCCCGGGAATGTCCTCGACTTTCAGGATCGTGTAATCCTGCCGATGACCCCAGTTGCGGCGGTAACCCTTCCGTCTTTTGTATTTGAAACCGATGATCTTGTCGCCCCGGATATGGTCTTCCACGGTGGCCTTGACGGTGACCCCTTCCACGTAGGGAGAGCCCACCCGGACACCGGAGGTTCCTCCCACCAGGAGAATGCTTCCCAGTTCCAGGGACGAACCCTTGGCTTCCACGAACCTGTCGACTTTGAGAAGGCCGCCTTTTTCCGCCTTGTATTGCTTTCCCTTGATTTCTATCAGTGCGTACATGTTATGCGACTCCAGCCTTGGTTTACAGCAAGGTTTTCTATACCATGATTCCCCCGGAGCGTCAAGGGCGGGGGCCCGCATTCCGGGCGGGCGCAGAGGCCGGCTCTCCAGCGGGCCGGTGCAGGGGCGCTTCCGGGGGCCGGCTCTCCAGCGGGCCGGTGCAGGGGCGCTTCCGGGCGGGCGCAGGGGCGGGCGCAGAGGCCGGCGCTTCCGGGGGCCGGCGCTTCCGGGGGCCGGCGCAGGGGCCGGCGCAGGGGCGCTCCCCGGTCCCCGCTTCCGCCGCCGGGGCTACATGTTTTCCAGAAACGGGATGTTCAGAAGGTCCATCCCGTTTTTCAGCACCTGCAGAACCCCCCGGGACAATTCCACCCGGGCGGCGCTGAGATCCTGATCCCGGTTATGCAGGATCGGGTTGTCGTGATACCAGCGGCTGAATGTTTTCGCCGTTTCGTAGAGAAAGGCGGTCAGAAAGCTGGGGTTGTAGGACAGGGCGGCCTGCTCCACCGTTTCCGGAAAATCCCCGATGAGCTTGACCAGGGCCCACTCCTCCTCACCCTGGAGAAGCTCGGGGCGAAAAGCCCTTTCCCGGAGTTCCGGCATGCCTTCGCGCTTCCGCATCATGCTGCTGATTCTGGCGCCCGTGTACTGCAGATAGGGTCCGGTGTTTCCGGTGAAGGAAAGGGATTCCCGGGGGTTGAAAACCATGTCCTTGGACGGTGCGCTTTGAAGAAGGTAGTAATGGACGGCGCCCAGGGCGATTTTTTCCGCCGTCTCGGCCACGTCGCCCACCTCGCTCTCCCGCTCCTTGGTCCGGATCTCCTCCGCCGCCATCTCTGCCAGGTCCTGGAGCAGATCGTCCGCGTCCACCACGGTGCCCTCCCGGGACTTCATCTTTCCCTCGGGCAGATTGACCATTCCATAGGACAGATGGTGCAGGTTGGCCGCCCACTCGTGTCCCAGGAGGCGGAGGACGTGAAACAGCACCGCGAAGTGGTAGTTCTGCTCCGAGGCGACCACATACAGGTGCCGGTCGAAGGGCCAGTCCCCGTGCCGGGAGATCGCGGTTCCGATGTCCTGGGTCAGGTAGAGGGAGGTCCCGTCGCTGCGCAGCAGGACTTTCCGGTCCAGCCCCTGATGGGTCAGATCAACCCAGATCGACCCATCGGCGTCCCGGGTGAAGATTCCCCGGGCCAGCCCCTCCAGGACCTCCTCCCGACCCTTCAGATAGACCTGACTTTCGAAGTAAAAGCGGTCGAAATGGATGCCCGTTCTGGCGTAGGTGTCCTTTATACCCTCGATGGCCCAGCGGTTCATCTTTTCCCACAGGGCCTTCACCTCCGGGTCCCCCAGCTCCCATCGCCGCAGAAGTTCCCGGGCCCGCTCCTCCACCGTGGGGTCCTTTTTTTCCATTTCGTTGTACAGCACGTAGTATTTTCCCACGAAATGGTCGGATTTGAGCTTCTCGTCCTCCGGAGTCCTCCCGCCCCCCAGTTCCCGATAGGCCAGCATGGACTTGCAGATGTGGACACCCCGGTCGTTTATCAGGTTGACGGTCCGGACCTCCGCCCCGGCGGCCCGGAGAATCCGAGCCACGCTTTCCCCCAGGGCATCGTTGCGCAGGTGCCCCAGATGCAGAGGCTTGTTGGTGTTGGGGCTGGAAAACTCCACCATGATTTTCCGCCCTGCCAGCGCGTCGCCCCGGCCGTAGGAGTCTCCCTGCGCGGCGGCGCTCCGCAGGATATCCCCCGCCACCCCGGGCCGGAGAAGCCGGATATTCAGGTAGGGCCCCGCCGGGACGAGTTCCCCGCCCCGCCGGGCGGCGAAGGGCTCCAGTTCGGCCCGGAGTTCCTCGCCGATTTTCGCCGGCGGGGATTTGAACAGTTTGGCGAAGGGAAAAAGCGGCACGGCCATGTCCCCCAGGTCAGGCCGCGGCGGGGTTTCCATCACAACCAGATCGGGGTCGATCCCGGTGTCAAGGCCTTTTTTCGCTGCCATGCTCTCCACGGCGGAGAACACCGCGTCCTTCCAGGAGCGTCGATAGTTTTTCATTCTGCAGATTCCTTATGGGATATGTACCCGCTTTTCCCGGCTTCGTCCAGCGCGCCTTACCTGCCCTCTCCTTCCACGAGAAAAGCCTTCTCCACCAGAGCGCCGAAGGTTTTGGAACGCCTGAATATATTGTCCAGAGCTTTCATGAAACTCCTGTTCGC
>Ga0302247_1002537_pt1 | contig 11724 bp, 10 predicted proteins | sample AAG_UR_Ile_MG_FD_193529 | JGI IMG/M metagenome (GOLD analysis project Ga0302247, IMG submission 193529) | Enriched activated sludge microbial communities from anaerobic digester in WTTP, New Holstein, Wisconsin, United States - AAG_UR_Ile | ecosystem: Engineered > Bioreactor > Anaerobic >...
GCCGGGCAATAATCGCTCACGCAGTCACCCGCGAGTAAACAGGTCAGGCCGTCGGCGCAGGCGGGGCAGGTGCCGCCGCCGCAGTCGACGTCGGTCTCCGCGCCGTTCTTCACCAGGTCGGCGCAGGTCGGTGCGGGCTCGCAGACGCCCGCCGGGCAAAAATCGCTCTCGCAGTCGGCGGGGATCGCGCAGGTCAGGCCGTCGGCGCAGGCGGGGCAGGTGCCGCCGCCGCAGTCGACGTCGGTCTCCGCGCCGTTGAGAAGACCATCGGAGCAGGTCGGGTCCGCGAGCTTTTTCGTTTCGTCGTCGCAGCCGAGCAGAAGGGACAGGGCAAGAAAAACGGAGATCAGTTTGGTCATGGAAACCTCAAAGGTGCCGTGCAGGTTCAGGGTGATGGAAACAGGAGCCAGGATGCCGGGGCTTTTTAGTGGAACCGTGCGGGTTTGTCAATGACCTGCCGGAATGGACTCCCCGCGGCGGCACCTGTTTCATCGGTCCGAAGGCGTCGGAGGTGGCGGGAAAGCGCATCTGAAGCGGTGACCATGGGATCAATCGGCGTCCGCGGCGATGATCTGGACTCCGAACGTCCAGTTTTTCGAATAGGCCCGGGCCTCGTCCGAGCTCCCCATGGTCCTGCCGCCGATCCGCGCCTTCACGCAATCGGCGAAGGTCGCGGCGCCGGCCAGGGAGCCGCCCAGGCCCGTGACCGTCAGCCGGCCGGCTGCGAGGCTCACGGTCACCCGCAGGTCACCGGTCTTTCCCACCAGTCCCTTCGTGTGCGCCTGCTGGAAGCAAGAACTGATCATGTAGGGGAACGCCTGCAGCGCTCTGCGGACGTCCTGCGGCGCGTCTCCGGGCACCAGGCCCGACGCGCTGACCGTGGGCCGGTCCAGGCCCGGACCGCCGTACATGGGCGCCTCGCGCGGGACGGCGGGTTCCATGGGGCGACGCATCGCCGGGATGCCGTAATCGGGCACGACCATGGGCAACGTCACCGGGGTGACCTTCCTCTCTTCGGGCGGCGGCGGCGGCGTGTCGATCGGCTTCAGGTCCGTCTCCGGCGGCGACACCGGTGTCACGGGCGGCGTCACTTGCGTCTCCGGCGGCATCGCAGTCGCCTCCGGCGGTGTCAACGGCTTCTCCGGCGGCTTCGCGACCCCGGCATCGGCGCCCGGGGTCCCCCGGTCCGCGGCGGGCGATCCCGGGCTGTCGCCCCGATCGCAGGCGGCGCCCGAAAGCGTCAGCCCCGCCCCCACCAGCGTGGCCACGGCCCAGCGCGGCAGGCGCACCGGCGGTGGGATGGACGGGCGAAAGGCCTCGCGCCTAAGCTTCTCGAGCATCGAATCCCATTCCATGGTCCACGCTCCTTCTGGCGCCCGTTGAAGGTTGGGGCGCCGCTTCACGATCTGGCGATTGGAGCATCTTATCCAGATTGTCCTCCGAACGAAACCCCCTGTTTGAACTTCCCGATCCTCGGGCACCGCCGATCCGAAGGCCGGCGAGCCGGGCGCCCTGCTCGAGGTCGAGACCAGCACCTTCCACCTGCCGGTCCCGGTGAGCCTGACCGGCTGTCCGTCGGCCACGATCCGGACCTGGCCCCTGTGCGTCGAGGACCTGCCGGACGGGTGCATCGGCCCCGAGGGGCTCATCCCGGCGCTGGTGTGCGGCGACGGGCACCTGATCCTGATCCCGGGCGATCTGTACGCGCCCTGATCGGTGGCGTCCGGAAGTGGCGGTCGGGTTCGAATCGGGGGGGGGATTTTTCAATGAGGCATGCGATGGGGCGGGACCATGGTCTCCGGTCCGGAGGGAGCCACGAACGACTAGTAGTAGGGCCAGCCGCTCCACCAGAGGACGCCGCCGAAGGCGTCCACGACCATCGCGTTGCCCCAGTTGAACACCTGGAGGTAGGCGCCGTGGCCGCCGTAGGTGTTCGAGGACCACCGGGCGGACCAGCTGGCGTTGTAGACCACCAGGTTGCCGTCGCCCTGCATGACCGCCCGGCCGGCGGTGGAGTTGGAGCCAGCGCCCCACAGCGGCACCCAGTCCCAGCGATAGAGCACCAGGTTGCCGTCACCCTGGTAGGTGAGGCGGAACCGGCCGTCGGGGGACATCCGGTACTGCCCGGGGAGCAGCTCCTCGCCCGGACAGAGGCGATCGCCGGCGGGGACGCACGGGGGCGGATCGGAGCTGATCAGGGTCACCACCAGCCGCCCGTTGCAGGAGTTGGTGCCGTAGCACCCCACGCGGACCTGGAAGGTCCCGGAGGACATCGCCTTGTAGGTGATCTTGGACTGGACCCCGCACGCGTCATCGTTGGAGGCGAGCTCCGCGATCCGGGCGCCCGTCCGATACAGGCGCAGGTACGTGTCGGTGGAGGACTGGCCGCAGGTGCTGAACTCGTAGGTGGCGCCCGCCGCGAGCTCCACGTCGAAGTTGGCCGTGTTCGTCGTGGCCGAGGCGGTGTTCCAGGCGTCGAAGTACAGCATGTCCTTGTGGTTGTACCCCTTGTTCATGGAGTTGTTGCACTCCGGGGAGCCGCTCTGGTCGCCGGTGCCGTTGCTGATGTCCGTGCCGCTGTCGCCGTCGCTGCACCAGTACTGCTTGCCGGTGTTGGGCGCGCCGTACACGAAGCTCGCCAGCTGGACGCGCGTGTCGTCGTGGCAGTTGTGCCCGTTGTTGGAGAACGCGCTGTAGTCGGTGGTGCAGGTGCGCGCGGTCCAGGCGGGCTTGTTGGTCATGGTGAGCCTGCACTTGTGGGACATGGCGCTGTCGCTGGGGCACTCGCCGTGGTTGCAGAAATCGAAGATCGCGAAGGAGGCGCCACCGTCCACCCGCTGGATCCGCGTGGCGCTGTGGCGTCCCAGGCCCATGCAGCAACTCTTGTCGTACACGGCGATCCAGTACCAGGCGGCGGCCAGGCTCTTGGCGCCGTCCTCGGAGCCGCTGGAGGAGCCACCGCCGCCGGCCAGCGGCAGCGCGTCGGAGGCGGCCGCCCCGGCCAGGAAGCCGTGCTGGCCGACATGGGCGGCGAGCATCCGCTCGGACTCCGCGACCGCGAGGCGGGCGGTGACGCCGAAGTCCTGGATCGATCGGAGCTCGGGGAGGATCCGGGCGACCGACGCCGCGCCGAACCGGCCGGCGATGGTGTCCTCGAGGAGCCCGGAGGCCTCGGCGGCCATCTCGAACAGCGCGACGTTCGAACCGTCGAAGGCCGGCAGGTTCTCCTGCCACTCGAGGTCGTCCTGCCAGGCGGGATCCACGAAGTGATCGCCGCCGCGGCGCAGATAGAGGATGCGCCCCAGATGATCGGTGATGCGGGCGTCCACCTCGTGCTGCGGGGACGCGGGATCCGAGCGGTATTGCTCGGGGGTCGGCTGGCCGCGGACCGCCTCGAGGAGGATCACGTCGTCGCCCCGCACGAACATGGCTTTGAAGTCGCTCTCGGGCTGGAACTCCAGGATGGTCAGTCCCTCTTCCCGGATCACGCCGTCATCGGTGTCGCCCGGATCCGGAGCCGAGGCCTCCTGGCAGGAGAAGAGGGTCAGGGAAGAGACGAGGCAGGCCAGCAGGGTGAAACGGGAGATTCTCATGGTCACGTCTCTTTCCGGTGCCCCGGGGCACCTGGCAGATGTCCACTCCCATGAGAGGGAGTGTCCAGAGCGCGCCATCACTGCCAGATGGATGCCAACTCTCCGGATCTGGAAAGGAGCCTTGCGAATTCAACAGGAAAATTGATGTACGAAAATGGGTCAGGCGGCGCCCGCGTTTCGTAAGGTGTCCAGAATTTTTACAGGTGTATAAAATTAGGACGTTACGCGGACGTGCGGTCGCAAAAAAATGAACGTTTTTGGGCGCCCGGTCCCCTCAGTTCCCCATCGGCAGGTAGCAGGTTGGAGAAGCACGCCTCGCGGGGGGCAGGGCAGGAATTTCTCCTCATCTCATGATCTGCTCTGCGCGCGCCGGGCGACGATCAGGCCGGCGGCCAGGCCGCCGAGCAGCACGAGGCCCCAGACCAGCCCCGCGATGAAGAAGTCCGCGTTGTCGGTCAAGGCCCAGGCCAGCGCGCCCAGGCCGATCAGGCCCACGCCGAGCCCGCCGACGACCAGGACCAGCTTGCGCAGGGCGCGCGACTTCTCCGGCGAGCCGGCGGCGCGCGGCCAGCGGGCGAACAGGGGCAGCGGGGCGTCGCGCACGGTCAGGGCGTTCCGGTCGAGGATCATCATCACCTGGGAGCCGAGGAAGGGGTTCCACTGCCAGGCGTCGGACAGGAAGAAGCCGTCGCGCTCGCGCACCAGTCGATCCAGCTCCGCGCGCAGCCGCGGCCCGCCGGTGGCGACCAGCTCCGGCTTCGAGAGCGGCAGCTCCGTGACGACCAGCCCCACCGCGAGGGAGACCGCGAGGTTGGACCAGTCGGCGGTCGGCACGAACGCGGCGAACTGTGCGTCGATCACGAGGAAGCCGTCGCGGTGCCTGAGCCCCGAGGTCTGTGTCGCGCGCAGGACCGTCGGGCGCGTCGTCTCGGACGGCGGCGCAAGCGCCTGCGCCGTGGCGGTCGTCGTCGTCGCCCGTGCGGCCGCGAGCAGCCGTCGCCGGGTCCGCAGCGTCGTCACGGCGAAGACCAGAAGAACCAGGGCCAGCGCGCCCAGGAGCCAGCTCCGGAGGCCGAACGCGCCGACGCCGAAGACGACCGCCAAGAACAGGCTCAGCAGCGGGAGGGCGAAGGCCCAGCGTGTGGGGAGGTGCCGCAGTTCGAGCATGCGTCGAGGCTAATGAAGAATCCCCGGGAAGGCAAGGTCCGCGGACGGGCTGTCCAGGCCGGGCGGCGTCAGAAATTCACCCAGATGCCGGCCGAGGGCTTCACCATGTCGACCACATCGTCGCTGAGGGGGTACTTGATCAGGGCGAGCTCCACCCCCAGGAAGAAGTGCTCCCACAGGCGCCAGCGGGCGCCCACTCCGAGGGTGATCACGGGGCCGAGGCAGGTGGAGTTGTCGTCGTTCAGGCCGTCGTAGTAGAGCTCCAGGCCCACGCCTGTGCGCAGAAAGAGCCGTACGTCGCGCAGGAAACGGGCGCCGGGAGCGTCAGGGGCGGGAGTGACCGACAGCATGAAGAGCGCGCCGAGGTTGAGCTGGGAGAGCTGCTCGTAGCCGGTGGTGCCGTCCTCACCGGTGCGGGGGGTGTTGCCGTCGTACGCGAGCAGGTGCAGGTAGGGGACGACCGTACGGTTGATGGGCAGGTCCAGCTCCAGCTCGAAGCCGTAGTAACCGTGGTCGCGCTCGTAGGCGACCCCGCCCGAGAGGCCGAGGGCGACCCGCTCGTCGGGCGCCGCCGCCGCGGGCGAAGGAACCAGGAGCAGCAGGAACGACGACAGGAGGGTGACGAGGATCGTGCGCATGAGATGAAGCTCCTTTCAATATCCGCGCAAACCGGGGGCGCTGCACCGACCCGCCGCGATCACGGGAGGCCGCCGAGGTACAGGCTCACGCCGAACAGGAAGGACGAGACGTCGATCACCAACTCGAAGGCGATCCCGATGCGGACCCCGTCCACCGATCCGCCGAAGCCGGCGCGCAGCTTCGGTGCAATCCAGGTGCGCTCGACGTAACGGGTCTCTCCTTGCTGGTATCCCTCTTCATGAAGGCCGTCGGCGACCCGCGCCCGGGTGTACACCGGGAGGAGGTCAAAGTGTCGGCCGTCGGAGGGCGCGTACCGGTAGCCGACGAGGCCCAGTGAGGAGTGGGAGCCTGACTCGGAGCCGATGGCGACGGAGCCCTCGAGCATCAGGCCCACCTGGTGTCGTCCCGAGACCCGCCACAGTGCGCGCAGGGCCATCTGGCCGCCGAGGAGCGCGCCCGCCCCCTGGCCGACCAGCGTGGGGCCCAGGGAGAATTCCAGGGACGGGAGCCGCAGATCCGGCATCGGGGGGGCATCCGGGGACCAGGCGCCCCGGGCAGGCTTGGTGACCTTGGGTGGTGGAGCGTCCTTCGCGCCGCACCACGGGTATTGCTTTTCACAGGGGGTGTCTTCTTTTTTCACGGTTTCGGTGGGGTCCGCCGCCCGGGCCCGCTCGGCGAAGGTCATGAACAGGAGCGCGGCAGGCAGGAAAAACCAGGGCTGAAGCAGGTGCGCGCGCATCATCGACACTCCGGGTCGCGGCCCATGGTGGCCGGGCCGCGCGGCAGTAACTCAAGAATCATGCCATCATCGGGGAGGCCCGCAGGCATCATCTCTGGGCGGGGGTTGGGTTCGGGGCGGGTTTGACCGGGGCCAAGTCACCAGCAGGAGCCTGGTCCGGTTTGGCCTTGCCCGGTTCGCCCGTGCAGGCGAGACAGAGCAGGGTGAAGAAGAGAAACGGGAAGGCGCGGTGCATGGCGGTCATGGGTTTGGACTCCTGAGATGGGCCCGCTGACATTACATTTTATGTCCTCGGACAAAATCGAAATCGAAATTCCGAACGTCATCACGGCACCAGCACACACGATCGCCCCGCCGGAAAATCCCGGGTGGACAGGCGGGGTCGTTTGTGCTCAGATGAGCCCACCCCCGTGGACGAGGGCGAATTCGGAAGGAGAGGAAGACCTATGAGGAACCTGCTGATCGTGATCGTGGCCTTGACCGCCGTGCTGTTCGGCGCGAACTGCGGAAAGTCGGACCGCACGCCCGAGAAAGTGTGCGAGAAGTTCGTGGGGTGCGGCACCATCGACGACCAGGAAGCCTGCCTCGGGAGCGTGGGGTCACTGGAACTTTCGGACGGCTGCATCGACGAGATGCTCTCGGCCTCCTGCGAGGATCACAACTCGGGGAACCCCTCCTACTGGTCCACCTGTTTCGACAGTTGCGCCACCTCGGAGCGGCACTGCGAGGGAGACCTGCTGTTCGTCTGCAACGGCACCACGGTGTATGTGTACGATTGCGAGCGGGTGTGTCGCTACGAAATGGACGGCACCTACACCGGAGATTGCGGCGCCGTCAGTTCCGGCGGCCAGGTCTCGGAGAACGGCGCCGTCTGCTGGTGCCAGGTGCAGTAGGCGCCACCGATCCTCCTTACGTTCCCCGCTTTCACCTTGCGTTTTTCTGGAAATATTGCTACTCGGTTTGCCTGTTTTCGAGGCGCCCATGGTGTTCGCCGACCTGCTCTTCCTGTACCTGTTCCTGCCGTTTTTGCTGGCCGCCTACTACGTGGCCCGGGCGAAACTGCGGAACGCGGTGCTGCTGGTCGCCTCGCTGCTGTTCTACGCCTGGGGCGAACCCCTGTGGGTGCTGCTGCTGGTGGGCAGCGCCGCCGTGGACTACCACTGCGGGCGTTACATCGGCGCCCGGACGGCGCCCGCCGCCCGGCGCTGGGGCCTGGTCGTCTCGTTGGTGGTCAACCTGGGGCTCCTGGCCGTCTTCAAGTACGCCGGCTTCCTGGTGGGCAACCTCAACGCGCTCACAGGGGTCGGGCTCCCCGTGCCGGCCATCGTGATGCCCATCGGCATCTCGTTCTACACGTTCCAGAAGATCTCATACACGGTCGATGTCTACCGGGGCCGGGCCCCGGTGCAGGAGAGCTTCCCAGACTTCCTGCTCTTTGTCGCCCTCTTCCCGCAACTGATCGCCGGACCCATCGTCCGCTACACCGAGGTCGCCGGGGAGCTGGCCGCCCGGAGCACGCTCCCGTCGGACCTGGAGCAGGGCCTTCGCCGCTTCATGGTCGGTTTGTTCAAGAAGGTGGCCGTGGCCAACTTCGCCGGGCATCTGGCGGCCGTCTGGCTGCACCGTCCGCCCCAGTTCCAGACCGTGTCCGGCGCCTGGCTGGGCGCGGTGATGTTCACGGTGCAGATCTACTACGACTTCTCGGGCTACTCGGACATGGCCATCGGGCTCGGGCGGATGTTCGGCTTCCACTTCCCGGAGAACTTCGATCACCCGTACGTCTCCCGGTCCGTCACCGAGTTCTGGCGGCGCTGGCACATGACCCTGGGCCGGTTCTTCCGCGACTACCTGTACATCCCCCTGGGCGGCAACCGGCGCCGCGTGTACCTGAACCTGCTGGTGGTCTGGTTCCTGACCGGGCTGTGGCATGGGGCGTCCTGGAACTTCGTGATCTGGGGGCTCTACTACCTGGTCTTCCTGGTCCTCGAGAAGGCGTTCCTCCGGCGTCTGTTCGAGCGCCTGCCGGCGGTGTTCTCCCACGCTTACCTGCTGCTGGTGGTGATCGTCGGCTGGGTGTTCTTCTACTTCACAGACTTGTCGCAGGCGATCTCCCACCTGCGCCTGATGTTCTTCCTGGGGGACGTCCCCGCCATCGACTTCCCCGTCCGCATCGCGCTGGCGAACAACCTGTACTGGCTGGTGCTGGCCCTGGCGTTCTGCGCGCCCCTGGCCGCCTTCCTGTCCCGCGGGCTGCGCGCGGTCGAGGCGCGGCTGGGCGGCGGAGTCGGCTTCGCCGTGCGGTTGACGGCGTCCTTGGCAGGACTGGCCATTTCGACTATGCTGCTGGTCGGGCAGTCGTACAACCCGTTTCTTTATTACCGGTTCTGATGACTTCCGGACGAGGTCGATGACATGCTTCGCTTGAAGGCGCTCCCCGCGGATGAAATCAGGTCGCTGGCGTTCGTGGCCGTGTTCACGACGGTCCTGGCCGCGGGCGGCCTGTTGTCCCTGGTGCACGACAAACCCGCCTTCTCCCCCCTCGAGAAGCGGCGGCTGGCCCCGGTCCCGGCCCTGAGCGCCGGCGCCTGGGCCTCGGGCCGCTTCACCCGCGGCCTGTCGATCCACTACGCCGACACCTTCCCCTTCCGGGACGACCTGCTGGGCTGGCACCATCGCTTCGACGAATGGAAGGGCTTCCGCTACGACGACATGAAGGTCTACTTCCAGGCCCCCGGCGGGTCGGTGGCCGAGGACGACGACTGGGACGAGGACGACGAGGAAACCGGCGGCGCCTTCAACTGGGGCGCCCTGGCCGGCGGCCTCGTCCGTCACGGGACGGCCGCGCGGGCCACCTCTGGAGAGAGGCGTCTCGCCCAGACCACCGTGAAGCCCGATCCACGGGCCGCCGACGCGCAGGGCAAGGGCACACCCGGCGGCGGCAACCCCGTGGTCCGGGAGGTCCCGCCCGAGGATAACCGCAAGGTCGAGAAGCTGCAGAACGTGGTCGTCTACGGGGACGCCGCCTTCTACATCTACGGCGGCTCGACCAAGTCCGCCGATCGGTACGCGGCGGTGCTGAACAAGGCCGCCTCGACCCTGGGGGCCCGGGCCAAGGTCTACTCCCTCATGGTCCCCACCGCAGTCGAGTACTACCTGCCGGCGAAGTACCGGTCGTTCTCGAATTCGCAGCGCGACCTGATGCGCCACGTGTTCGGACGACTGCAGTCGGTCACCGCGGTCGATGTCCACCAGACCCTGGCCTCCCACAAGGACGAGTACCTGTACTACCGGACCGATCATCACTGGACCAGCCTGGGCGCGTTCTACGCCTACGAGGAGTTCGCCAGGACCCTGGGGTACAAGGCCAACCCCCTGTCGGCCTACCAGGAGATCGTCATCGGCAAGTTCTGGGGCACCATGTACGCCGCCACCCGCAGCTCGGCGTTGGCACGCCACTCGGACACCGTGACGGCCTACAAGCCGGCCGGGCGCTACACGGTGAAGAACTTCGATTCCGCCGGCCGCCCCGCCGGCGACGGTGCCATCGTCCTCGAGGCCGCGAAGAACATGAGCGACAAGTTCGTCGCCTTCATCACCGGGGATCATCCGTACATCCGCATCGTCAACGACGGCACGCCCCGGCGGGCGAAGAAGCTGCTGGTGCTCAAGGAGTCCTTCGGCAACCCCTTCGTGCCCTTCCTGGCCCCCGACTTCCAGGAGATCCACGTGGCCGACATCCGGACCTTCCCCTATGGCCTGCTGGACTTCGTCACCTCCCACGGGATCCACGAGGTCCTGATCATCAACAACATGTTCTCGGTCTGCGACCCGGACCGGATCCGCAACCTCAAGCGCATCGTCGAGCACGAGTAGCCGCCGGGGGCTACGGGACGATCTCGACCTGCTCACGGGGGCCGCGGCCGAAGACCTCGGGGTGGTAGATCTCCACCGCGCGGGGCGGCGGGGCCGAGAAGGTGCCCAGCGTGGTGGCGCGGGCCATGTAGGCGTATTCGTAGGTGCCGCCCTGGAGCGCGTCGTAGTACGCGACGAAGCGGTCGTCGCGCAGCTCCCAGTGGGAGGGCGCGTGCCACCACCACCACCGCATGGTCGAGACGACCGCGGGACCCGTCGCCTTGCGCTGGGGCAGCTGGGGGGCGGTGTCCAGGCGCGTGTCGACACCCTCGAGGCCCGCCGGGAGCGGATCCGAGAGGGCGACGAAGTCGCGGCGGTCCGGGGCGGTGAGGGTCAACTTCACCAGGACGGTGGCGCCGGCGCGGATCCGCCAGCGGCCCGGGGACACCTGCTCGACGGACTTGGAATCCTCGTCGAGGGACTCGTAGGTGCGCGCCACCGTGAGCCCCTGGCTCTCGGGGGGCAGATCGAGGGCGGCGGGGACATAGGCCAGCCCCAGGCGGTAGTAGAGCCGTCCGGGGCCCTCCTTGTGGAGCATCACGCCGCCGGCGCCGTGCGCCAGGAGCGTGCGCATGGGGATCCGGGCGTGCACGATGTCCAGGGAGCGGCCACGGAAGCGCTTCGTGCCGGCGAACAACTTGTCGTACCAGGCGTTCATGGTGAAGTCGGGCTCCTCGGCCTCGACCACGCGGAAGTAGGCGGCCAGCGCGTCGAGCACGAAGGCGTTGCCCTGGGAGCTGCCCCAGGCGCCGCGCACCCGGGAGGACATCAGGCCGCGCACGATCTTCGACAGCAGCAGGTGTTTGGGGTTCACGTCGAGGAGCACGCGCAGCACGACCGCGTCGGTGCGGGCCTCGGAGTGCATCAGCAGCGCGAGGCCGTCGGCGGCGGACTCGGCGAAGTGGGCGCCGGCCGCGGTCTCGACGACGGAGTTCTCCAGGTCGCGTAAGAGGGTGCGGACGTACTCCGAGGTGCCCTCGAGCCGCCACAGCGCGTGCAGCAGCCAGGCGCGGGCCAAAAAGCCGACCTTTGCGCGCTCGCCGTACAGGTGGTAGAGGTGGCGCGTCAACTGCATCTCGTCGAGCTCCTGGGGCGTCAGCACCTGGAGGCGGGCCAGCTCGGTGAGCACCCAGCCGGCGTAGATCCGCAGCGAATGGGAGTAGTACCACCAGGTCTTGTGCAGATCGTCGCCGCGCAGGACCTTCACGAGGTAGCCCGTGGCCCGGCGCAGGGCCTCGTCGGGGACGGTGAAGCCCGCCTCCCGTGCGCGCAGCAGCGCCCAGGTTATGTAGATGCTCGGATACGGATAGACGAACCCGCCGGGCCACAGCCGGAAGCCGCCCTCGGCCGCCTGGTATTTCAGCAGGTCGGCGACGCCCTTGCGGGCCAGCTCCTCGAGCCGGCCGGCGTCCCCGGCGGCGCCGATCCCGAACTTCGGGAGGATCTCGCGCAGGGAGAAGATGGGCACCAGGCGGGAGGCGGCGGCCTCGGAGCACTCCCACACGTTTTCGAAGAGGTATTGCGCGGCGTCCTGGAGTCCGGAGAGGCCGGTGGAGCTCACGTGCACGTCCAGGCCGCCGAACTGAGGGAACACCTTCCCCGGCGGTACGACGGGCTGCAGCACGGCGGAGTCGGTCATCCCGTAGACGGCCGTGTTCTCGGTGGAGGCGGGCA
>Ga0302247_1002539_pt1 | contig 11701 bp, 8 predicted proteins | sample AAG_UR_Ile_MG_FD_193529 | JGI IMG/M metagenome (GOLD analysis project Ga0302247, IMG submission 193529) | Enriched activated sludge microbial communities from anaerobic digester in WTTP, New Holstein, Wisconsin, United States - AAG_UR_Ile | ecosystem: Engineered > Bioreactor > Anaerobic >...
CGAGGGCTCCGCGGCGGCAGCACCGGGAGTGGTCGTCCACTTCTACCGCACCGACGTGGATCCGGCCGTCCACCTGGGATCGCTCTCGACGGCCACCATCGTGCTCCCCGGCGGCTGGGAGCGCCTGACCTTCGTCTACGAGGGCGCCGAGACCGGCGTTGACATGACCTTCTCTGCCGTGGTCAACGAGGCGGGCGCCCTCGAGGAGTGCGAGCCGGGCAACAACGCGCGCCCCGCCGGCCCGGTGCGCTGCGAGGTCGTGGAGTAGGGGGACGTCCGGTCCCACGGGCTCGGTCACTTTTTTTCCCACTTTCTTGAAAACTCTGCTATCTTGCCGCCGACCCTGAACGGGCGCGGACCGGTTGGCGCCCTTCGTCCTCGTGCATCTCCCGTCTTTCGAGCATGCGTGGAAGTCGTTCAAACAGCTGATCCTCTCGACCGGGCCGGCCCTGCCGGACTGGGGAATCTAGCAAATAGTCAAGGAGTTCATTCATGCCCTTCAAGTCCCTCGGCCTGCGTGCCGAACTGCTCCAGGCCATCACCGAGGAAGGCTACACCGATCCGACCCCGGTGCAGGCCCGCGCCATCCCCCTCGTGCTGGCCGGCCGCGATGTCATGGCCGGCGCCCAGACCGGCACCGGCAAGACGGCGGCCTTCGCGCTCCCCATCCTCCAGCTCCTCGCCGAGAACCGCCCCCTCGGGCGCCGTCCCCGCCTGCGGGCGCTGGTCCTCACCCCCACCCGCGAGCTCGCCGCCCAGGTGGCCGAGAGCTTCACCGACTACGGGCGGCACCTGCCGCTCTCCTGCGGCCTGGTGTTCGGCGGCGTGGGCATCGGTCCGCAGATCGAGCAGCTGCGGCGCGGCGTGGACGTGCTGGTGGCGACCCCCGGGCGCCTGCTGGATCACGCGGGGCAGAAGACCGTCGACCTCTCGGGCGTCGAGATCTTCGTCCTCGACGAGGCCGATCGCATGCTGGACATGGGGTTCATCCGCGACATCCGCCGGATCATCCGCCTGCTGCCGTCCCTGCGCCGCAACCTGTTGTTCTCGGCGACCTTCCCCGACGAGATCCGGCACCTGGCCAATGAAATATTACGCGACCCCGAGCGCATCGACATCGAGCGCAAGCAGCTCGACGCCGAGCTCGTGGAGCAGTTGGTGCACCCCGTGGACCGCGACAAGAAGCGCGCCGCGCTCTCGCACCTGATCCGCACCCGGCAGTGGCGACAGGTGCTGGTGTTCTCCCGCACCAAGCACGGCGCCAACCGCCTGGCCGACCAGCTCACCCGCGACGGGCTCCCGGCGGCTGCCATCCATGGCAACAAGACCCAGGGCGCCCGCACCATGGCCCTCTCGGACTTCAAGACGGGGCGCGCCCGGATCCTGGTGGCCACCGATCTGGCCTCCCGCGGACTCGACATCGACCAACTGCCCTGCGTGGTCAACTACGAGCTGCCCCAGTCCCCGGAGGACTACGTGCACCGCATCGGCCGCACCGGCCGCGCGGGCCGCGACGGCCTGGCCGTGTCCCTGGTGTCCATCGAGGAGTACAGCCTGCTCGTGGCCATCGAGAAGCTGGTCAACCACGAGATCCCCCAGGAGATCATCCCGGAGTTCCCGCCCGCGGTGCCCTTCGCCATCCGCCCCAAGATCGCCGAGGCCGGGCCTCCGCCCGTGCGCATGGGCCGCGGCACCGTCCGCGTGAGCACCCGTCGCGGCCTCCCCACCCGTCGCCGCTAGAGGTCTTTTCGTAGTTGATCCGGGGTTCGATAGCTCTTGGTCCGCGCCCTGAAAGGATTTCAGGCGGTATCGTCGAACCTGAACGGCGCTGTCAGACGATTTCATTGAACACGACCGGCGTCGTCATCTCAATTCTTTCGCCAGAAGCCCGGCGAGAACAGCACCAGGATGGCGAACAACTCGATGCGGCCGATGGCCATGAGCAGGGATAGGACGGCCTTGCCCAGGGTGGGCAGTTCGGCGTAGTTGCCGGTGGGGCCCACGACGCCCAGGCCCGGGCCGATGTTGTTGAGGGTGGCCGCCACCGCCGAGAAAGCGGTGATCAGATCCAGGCCCAGGGCGGCCATGGCCAGGGTGCCCAGGGTAGCCGCGATCAGGAACAGCAGGAAGAACACCAGCACGGTGTGCTGCAGCTCGGGGGAGATCACGTCGTTGCCGATTTTGATGGTCCTCACCGCGCGGGGGGACCAGGCCTTGTGCAGCCGCTCCCAGGCGACCTTCCACAGGATCAGCAGGCGGATGACCTTCAGGCCGCCGCCGGTGGAGCCGGCGCAGCCCCCGATGAACATCAGCAGCAGCAGGACCGCGCGGGAGAAATCCGGCCAGCGGTCGAAGTCGGCGGTGCCGAAGCCGGTGGTGGTCATGACAGAGACCACGGAGAAGCCGGAGCCCCGCAGGGCGGAGGCCAGGCCGTCGACAGCGCCCTCGAACCACAGGTCGGCGGTGATCGCCGCGGTGGCCAGGGACAGCACGAGGATGTATGCGCGAAACTCGGGATCACGGAGCAGGGCCTTCCAGTCGCGGCCCCAGACCGCGAAGAACAGGCTGAAGTTGGTGCCCGCGAGCACCATGAACACGATCAGGGTGAGCTCGATGCCCACGCTGGAGTAGGCGGCCACCGAGGCGTTGCGCGTCGAGAAACCGCCGGTGGCCACCGTGCCGAAGGAGTGACACAGGGCGTCGTGGATGGACATGCCCTCGAGCATGAGCACCACCGTGAGGACCACGGTCATCGCGCCATAGATCTTCCACAGGATCGACGCCGTGTCGCGGATCCGGGGGGCCAGGCCGCGGGGATCGGGGCCGGGGCTCTCGTTCTTGTAGAGCTGCTTCCCGCCGGCGCCCAGGTAGGGCAGGATCGAGATGAACAGCACGATGATGCCCATGCCGCCGAGCCAGTGGGTGAACGAACGCCAGAACACCAGCCCCTTCGACGCCGCCTCGATGTCGACGAGGACCGAGGCCCCGGTGGTGGTGAAGCCCGACATGGACTCGAAGTAGGCGTCCACGGGGTTCGAGAACATCCCGCCGATCCAGAAGGGGAGGCCGCCGAGGCCCGCGGCGACCAGCCAGCCGACGCCCACCAGGGCCAGGGCCTCCCGGTTGTACATGCGTCCGTCGGCGCGCCGCCCCAGGAACCAGAGGCCGCCGCCCAGGGCGCCGCCCACCGCCATGGAGGCGAAGAAGGAGACCAGCGGGCGCCACTCGAGGTGAAGAAGGCTCCATGCCGCCCCGGGCAGAAGGCACAGGCTGAAGAACAGGAGGAACTGGCCGAGGTAGCGGGCGAGGATGGGGTAGTTCATGGGATCGTCAGTTGGCCGACGGGAACATGCGGACCACGTCGGCGGCAACGGACTTCTTGGCGATGATCACCACGCGGTCCTTCGGCTCGATGCGGTCGGCGCCGCCGGCTATGAACACCTTGCCCCGGCGGGCGATGGCGGCCACCAGGGAGCCCCGCGGGAAGCCGGCCGAGGCCAGGGGTTGTCCCGTCGCGGGCTGCCCCTCCCGGGCGATGAACTCCAGGATCTCGGCCTGCTCCTCCTCGAGCACGGTGCGGGACTGACAGCCCTGCGCCTTGGTCAGTTCGAGCAGGTGGGTGGCGAAGATGACCCGCGGGATCAACGCGTGGTTGACCCCGAGCCGGCTGATGAGCACGGAGAAGTCGGGCTGCCGGACGACGGCCAGGCAGTGGGGCACCCCCAGCTCCTTGGCCAGCAGCGCCGCCAGGATGTTGCGGTCGTCCTTGTCGGTGGCGGCGATGAACACCGAGCTGGCGTCGAGGCGCTCCTCCTTCATGGCGTCGAGGGAGGTGACGTCGGAGTGGATGACCTCGGTGTGCTCGAGGAGCCGGGCGGCCTCCTCGCAGCGCTCCCGGTCCCTCTCCACGAGCTTCACGGTGAAGCGGTACCGGCCCAGTTTCTGAGCGATGAACAGGCCCACCGACGAGGCGCCGGCGATGGTGACCGTGTGCAGGCGGTCGAGCTTCTTCTTGACCAGCTCCTCGAAGATCTGCCCCTTGTGGGCCTTGCCGATGAAGGTGACCTGATCCCCGGGCTCGAGCGCGTCGTCGCCGCGGGGGATGATGGTCTCCGCACCCCGGCGGATGAGGCCCACGAGGGTGTGCTCGGGGAGCTTCAGCCGGGCGATGGGTCCGCGCAGGGGGGAGGCCTCGTCGAGGTGGAAGGAGAAGGCCTGGATCAGCCCGCCGGCGAAGTCGTCGAGCATGACCAGTCCCGGGTGCTCGAGGTAGGCGATGGCCTGCCGCGCGGTGAGCTCCTGCGGGCTCAGGATGTGATCGACGTGGAAGGCGCCCGCGAGCTCGAGGGCCTCATGGAAGTAGGTGTACTGCCCCACGCGGGCCACGGTCTTCTTCGCGCCGAGCTTCTTGGCCAGGGAGGCCGCCACCAGGTTGGCCTCGTCGTGCCCGGAGGTGGCGACGAACAGGTCCGCGCTCCCGATGTCCAGCTCCCGGAGCAGGCCCGAGGAGGTGCCCGAGCCGGCCACCACGCGCACGTCGAGGTGGAAGTCCACGTCCTCCACGCGCCGGGGGTCGCTCTCGATCAGGGTGACGCCGTGCCCCTCCTCGGCCATCACTTTCGCCAGGTGTGCGCCGACCTGGCCGGCGCCCATGATAAAGACGTTCATGCGGTCCTCGACTCCATCCACGCCGGGGGGCCGGGGTGTGCCCGTAAACCGGCGGTGTGCCGCACCTCTAGCACAGATCCGGGTGGATTAGTATCGGGTTGAAAAGGACAGGGGATAAAAAATCTAGCGTTCGTTGACCTTGAGCTCGGGGAGCGCCTTCTGGATCTTGTCGAGCTCACCCTTGGGGAAGCCCTTGGAGACCGTGAGCGAGCGCAGCTTGGTGAGCTTCATGAGCGGGGCCAGGGACTTCACCTTGGTCTCGCTGATGTCCAGGGACCAGAGGTCCTCGGCCTTGGCCAGGGGCTTGAGATCGGCCACCGCGGTCTTGGAGATCGTCACCGAGCTCAGCGCGGTGAGCTCCGTGAGGGCCTTGATGTCCTTGATCTTGGTGTTGCCCAGGTCCACGCGCCGGAGCTTCTTGCAGTTGGCCAGGTCGTCGATCTTCTCGACGGCCGAGTCGGTCAGGGAGAGGCTCTCGAGCTCGGGCATGTTCTTCACCGCCGCGAGGTCCTTCACGCCGCCGTTCTTCAGCCAGTTCAGGGAGAGGGACTTCATCTTGGTGGCGCCGGCGAGCAGGTTCAGGTCGGCGAAGGTCGTGAACTGCAGCCAGATGTCGTCGAGCTCGGTGAGCTTGGCGAGCACGGAGAAGTCCGTGGCCTTGTTCATGTAGAGGTTGAGCTTGCGGAGCTTCACCAGGCCGGCCAGCGGCGCTAGGTCGGCGGCCGGGCAGGCGTACAGGTCCAGCTCCTCGAGGGCGACGAGCTTCTCGACGAACTTGATGTCCTCGACCTCGCTCATGTAGAAGTTCGCGTTCGTCAGGGTCACCGCCTCGGCCAGGGCGGCGGTGTCGGTCACCTTGGTGCCGTAGAAGGACACCTTCTTCAGGTTCTTCAGGCCCGCCAGGGGCTTCAGGCTCAGGCGCTTCTTGCCCTCCTTGTCCTCCCACTTCAGCGAGCCGGCGTTCAGTTCCTCGAGCTTGGCGAGCTTGGCCACAGGCTCCAGGTTGTCGACCTTGGTGGAGGCGACGGAGAGCTTCTTGACCCACGGCAGGTTGGCCACGGTCTTGAACTGGTCGTTGGTCACGCCGTCGATGAACTGGATCTCGAGGTTCTCGTAATCCTTCTGTTTTTCAATCTCTTCTTTCACCTTCTTGGTGATCACGGTGACCTTGCAGGCGTTCCAGCCGCCGCACTCGACCTTCTCGTCTTCGGGCTTCACGTTCTCGGCCTTGACCCAGTTCGGGTCCTCGGCGGGCTTGTCCGGCGTCATGGCGTCGGCGGGGCCCTTCATGTCCCCGGCCACCGGGGTCTTGCCGTCGTCGGCCTTCTTGTCGTCGGCCTTCTTCTTGTTGCAGGCGATCATGGAAATGGACAGGGAGAGGATGAGAATCAGGATTTTTTTCATGGTGGTGATACCTCCGTTCAGGTGAGAGCGAGATTATGTCCGCGCGGGAAAAATGCAAGCCCCATGATATGGGCGCATGTTAATATGAAGCTGCAGGGCCCACCCCCCTTGATCCCGTCGATCCCGGTGATTACAGTGCCTCCGCCTGGAGGTATTCAATGAGCGAAAAAGGCCAGATCAGCATCAGCGCGCAAAACATTTTCCCCATCATCAAGAAATGGCTTTACTCCGAGCGGGAGATCTTCTTGCGGGAGCTCGTCTCCAACGGCGTGGACGCCATCACCAAGTTGAAGATCCTGGCCGGCGAGGGTCAGACCGCCCTGGGCGAGGAGGAACTGGGGGTGAAGGTGTCCTTCTCGGCCGACCTGAAGACGATCACCGTCGAGGACAACGGCGTGGGCATGACCGCCGACGAGGTGCGCAAGTACCTCGGCCAGATCGCGTTCTCGGGCGCCGAGGAGTTCATCGCCCAGTACCAGTCCGGCAAGGACGGCATCATCGGGCACTTCGGGCTGGGGTTCTACTCGGCGTTCATGATCTCGCGCAAGGTCGAGGTGGAGACGCTGTCCTGGCGCGAGGGCGCCACCGCCGTGCGCTGGAGCTGCACCGGCGAGCCCGAGTTCACCGTGGAGGAGAGCACCAAGGCCGACCGGGGGACGCGGGTGATCCTGCACGTGGCCGACGACGACGCGGAGTTCCTCGACAACTGGAAGCTGCGCGAGATCCTGCGCCGCTACTGCCGCTTTCTGCCGGTGCCCATCCGCCTCGGCGACGAGGTGATCAACCCCGATCCGCCCCTGTGGGTGAGCAAGCAGGGCGACCTGAAGGACGAGGACTACGTCGGGTTCTACAAGAAGATGTTCCCCACCGACGAGGACCCCTACTTCTGGGTCCACGTCAACGCCGACTTCCCCTTCCACCTGCAGGGCGTGCTGTTCTTCCCGCGGCTCTCCCGGCAGGACGACCTGCGCAGCGACCGGCTGCACCTGTACTGCAACCGGGTGTTCGTTTCCTCGGAGATGAACGTGCTCCTGCCCGAGGCGTTCCAGTACATCCGCGGTTTCATCGACAGCCCGGACATCCCGCTCAACGTCTCGCGCTCGTTCCTGCAGCAGGACGCCTCGGTGCGCAAGATCGCCGCCCACCTGAGCCGCAAGATCGCCGACCGCATCGTGGAGCTGAACACGGAGAAGCCCGAGGAGTTCCGCCAGATGTGGAAGGAGCTGCACCCGTACGTGAAGTTCGCCTGCATGCGCGACGACAAGTTCGCCGAGCGGGTGGCCCCGGCGCTGGTCTACGAGAAGAGCGACGGCGCCTTCACCTCCCTTGAAGAGGCCCTGAAGGCCCGCTACGGCGAGGACTACGCGAAGAGCGAGGAGGAGAAGCATCTCTATTACGCCGTGCCCGGCGAGACGCTGCGCAGCCTGATCCATCTGTACGAGGAGGCCGGGCTGCCGGTGATCCTGGCCAGCCCGCCCATCGACAGCCACTACTTCAACTACTACGAGTCCCGCCATCACGACGAGAAGATCTCGTTCCGGCGCGTGGACGCCAACCTGGGGCCCGAGCTGGTGGCCGAGCTGCCCGAGGTCGTGGACGTCGACGGCCGCACCGATCGCGACCGCGTCCTCGAACGGGCCAAGTCCCTGCTGCCCGACGTGACCTTCGAGGTGCAGAAGTTGAAGACCCACGAACTCCCGCTGGTCCTGGTGATCCCCGAGCTGCAGCGGCGCTTCAAGGAGATGCTCGCCTATCAGTCGCCCAAGTCCGAGAACGTCTTCGGCGCCCACCAGTGCGTGCTCAACCTGCGGCATCCGGTGATCGAGCGGCTCGACCCGGCCCACCCCCACCTCCTCCCCGAGGACACGGCGAAGGAGGTCCTCTCCCACCTGTACGACCTCGCCCTGCTCCCCCACCGGAAGCTCGATCCCGAGGCCGTGGACCGCCTCTTCGTCCAGGCCGGTGGCCTGCTGGCCCGCCTGTCCGGGACGGTCTGAGCGTGAAGGCGGACAGGCCCGACCCCCGGGAAGGTCGCGCCGTCGCCCTGGCGCTGTACACCGTGCTCGCCTGGAGCACGGTGGCCACCGCGTTCAAGCTCGCCCTGCGCCACGGCGACGTCTGGTCGCTGGTCTTCTTCGCCTCCCTCACCTCGTCCCTGACGCTGGCCGGGCTCCTGGTCGCCCGGGGTTCCACCGGCGCGGTCGGCTGCCCGACCGGGGCGGTCAGCCGTCTTCGGGCCATGCTCTCCTTCGCGCCCCGGGATCTCGCCGGCCTCGCAAACCCCGTCGCCTATTACCTCGTGCTGCTGGCCGCCTACGACCGGCTGGACGCCTCGGCGGCGCTGGCGCTCAACTACACCTGGGTGCTGGTGCTCGCCGCCCTCTCGGTGCCGCTCCTGCGCCAGCCGTTCACCGCGCGGCTGGCGTGGGCGCTGGGGGCCGGCTACCTGGGCGTGTGGGTGATCGCCAGCGGCGGGCGCCTGACGACCTTCGCCGGGATCGACGCCGCCGGCTTCGCTCTGGCGCTGGCCTCGACCGTGATCTGGGCGGGCGCCTGGATCTTCAACACGAAGGCCCCGGGGGACGCCCTGGAGAACCTGACGCGCCAGTTCCTCGTGGGGACGCTGGCGTCCGGCGCCCTGTGGATGGTCTTCTCCCGGGACGCCTCGGCCCCCGCCCTGGCCGGCGCCGCCTACCTCGGCGTCATGGAGATGGGCCTGTCGTTCTTCACCTGGCTCACCGCGCTGCGGCTCACGCGCAGGGCCTCGCGCCTCACGGCCCTGGTGTTCCTCTCCCCGGTCCTCTCCCTGGTCTGGATCCACCTGATCCTCGGCGAGCCCGCGCGCCTGGCCACCTGGGCCGGCATGGGGCTCATCCTCGCGGGCGTGGCCCTCTCCCGGCGCGGGTGACCGGGCTCGATTTCGATTTCGATTTCGATGTTGCAGTTGGCGAGGTCACACTTCAGGGGACTTCTCCGGCAGGAACTCGGCGTAGAGCTCGCGGGCGCAGTCCGGGCAGACGCCGTGGGTGAGCTCGGTGCCGGCCACCTGGCGCAGGTACTGTCCCAGCTCCCTCCAGTAGCCGTCGTCGTCGCGGACCTTGCGGCAGTCGGGGCAGACAGGCATGAGACCCCGCAGGGCGCGGACCTCGCGGAGGTTGCCCTCGAGCTGGACGATGAGGGCCGCCTTCTCCGCGTTGTGGACCTCGAGCTCGGCGGCCTGGCGCTCCTGCTGGGCGCGGGCCTGCTCGAGGCGGGCGTAGAAGTGCTCGCGGGTGGCCTCCATGATGAACGTGAGGCAGGCGACGAGCAGGTAGACCGCCACGAACCGCAGGACCAGCTCCAGGGGATAGGCGGGGATCGCGTCGATCCGGTGGGAGAGCGCGAAGATCGCCACCGCGCCCGCGAGGCCGATCCCGGTGGCGACGAGGCCCCGGCGCAGCCCCAGGGCGAACTGGGACACGATGGGATAGAGGATCATCCAGACGAACCCGCTGTTGAGCACGCTGCCGTGGGCCGTCAGGATCCAGAAGAAGAGGCCGCCCAGTGCGACGGCCGCGGTGACGGTCCGGCGCAGGTCGCCGTGGAGCCGGTGGTCGACGGCCAGCAGGGCCAGGGCCCCGGAGAACGAGAAGTTGATGACGGCCGGGAACAGGTCGCCCCGGCGCCAGGCGAGGAGTCCGAACACGAGGGCGCAGGCGAGGCTGGTCAGCAGCGTGGTGTTGACCAGGGCCACCTGACGGAGGCGCTCCGGGGGCGCGTCGGCGGGGCAGCCGGCGGTCAGGAGGCGGGGGAGGCGGGGGAAGTCGCTCACGGCGACTCCTTTTTCCGGCACTGGGGGCACAGGTTCATCTCGACGCGGGCGTCGGTGTGGGCGGCCAGGTACTGCTCTAGCCCGCTCCAGTAGCCATCGTCGTCACGGATCTTCTTGCAGTACGAGCAGATGGGGAGGAAGGACTTGAGGGTGCGCACCTCGGCCAGGCTCCGCTGGAGGTCGCGGATCAGGAGCTCCTTCTCGGAGCGGGCCCGTTCGAGGGCGCCGATCTGATCGGCTAGGCGCTCCCGCTGCCGGCGCAGGGCCTCGTGCACCGAGTGTCGGCGCAGGTCCATGACGGCGGCGGCGAAGCCCACCAGGACATAGACGGTCAGTGCGCGCACCTGGATGAAGCCGGGGTAGCGCGTGAGGCCGTCCACGTGCCCGGCCGCCACGAACAGGCCGACCATGGCCGCCAGGTGGAAGGCGGCGAGCATGTGTCCCGTGCGCAGGCCCAGCAGGAAGACGGACACCAGCGGAATGGACAACGACCAGACGTAGGTCGAGAGGCCCGGGTCGGCGGTGGCGAGCACGAAGAGGAAGAACGCCATGGTGGGGAGCACGGTGAGCCACGAGGCCAGGCGATGGTCCCCACGAAGCCTGGAAACCAGGTAGGCGGACGCGACGAACCCGAAGGCGATCACGTCGGCCACCGCGAGCCGGTGGTGCCTGGCCAAGAGATTGAACAGGGCGAAGAACGCGATGAAGGTGCCGCCCATCAATGTGGTGATCCGGAGCACGACGACCTTGCGCAGCAGCTCCAGGTCGGCGTCGGCGGGGACGCCGCCGATGATCAGGCTTCGGAGCGCGCGCAACAGGATCATCATGGGGGAACTCGGGACGGGTTTCCATGGGGTTATACAGGAAGGCGAGGGTGGATACAAACGGAAACTGGTGGGCGGATCAGTGCTGCCAGCCCAGGGCCAGGCCGGCGAAGACACCGTGGCCCTGTCCGGGTTCTCCCAGCACGCCGAGGAAGGCGTCGAGGTACGGGCTGCCGCCGTCCCCCAGGCGCAGGCCGACGCTTCCGAAGCCGAGGGTCTCGGGATCCTCGAGGACCTGGAAGACGCCCGCCTCGAGCAGGAGGTGGAGGCCCAGGGCCAGGCGGCAGGCGAAGCCGGCCCGCAGGAAGACGTCCCGATGGTCGTCGACCGCGAAGAGGCTCAGGAGGCTGGTTCCCGCGGCGAGGGTGAAAGACCCGTCGGCGTGGTGCCGCGACCACACCAGTTCGGTGTAGGGGAACACGTAGTTGAAGGCCAGGCTGTGCTCGCCTTCCCGGTAGATCTGGTACTTGTAACTGAGCCCGACGATCCCGGCCGCCAGGAGCTCCAGCGGGTTGTCGATGGCGACGGTCAGGAGCCGCAGGGACGTCCGCAGGCCGAACTGGGAGCGCTCCGTGAGGCCCACCTTCACGCCCACCACGTCGACCCAGGCCTCGGGCAGCCCCTGCGGGATGCCGAAGACCGCGGCCTCGACGAGGGTGGCGCCCCTGGGAAGCGTCCGGGCCGTGGTGAACAGGGCCAGCTCGGTGGCGCCGGCGTGCAGCGGTGTCTCGGCCGTCGGGCGCTTCCATTTTGTGAGCAGGATCTCCGGCGGAGTCTCGGGGAGCGCCCCCTCGTCGAGGACCGGCGGCTCCGCGGGATCGGGCGCCGCAGGACTGTCGGGGGTGTGGGGGGCCTGACGCGGACCGTCGCAGGTAACCACCCGGGTGACGATCTCCTCGATGGGCCGTCCCCCCGAGGTAGGCACCAGCTCTTCGCCCAGCAACTCGAAGCCGTCCACCGTCCGCTCCAGGATGCGCTGCAGCACCGGCTGGGG
>Ga0302247_1002540_pt1 | contig 11700 bp, 7 predicted proteins | sample AAG_UR_Ile_MG_FD_193529 | JGI IMG/M metagenome (GOLD analysis project Ga0302247, IMG submission 193529) | Enriched activated sludge microbial communities from anaerobic digester in WTTP, New Holstein, Wisconsin, United States - AAG_UR_Ile | ecosystem: Engineered > Bioreactor > Anaerobic >...
ATTTCTTAAAAGGTTTACTGTTTCCATATATCACCTATTTTAGGTGGTTCGTGGAAACATGTCAAGAGGCAACACCACAGACCAGGTCTGTACATTTATCCGTACCACTAAAGACTTAAAAGACCAAATTTGAGGCAAAAATTTCAACTATAGGCAAAACAAAAAACATAATATATACTAATTAATATGACCAACACAGAAACAACATTTAATACTGAATTTTTCGACAGTAAGATTGAAAATCAACCATATCTAGATCCTCTGACCAGAGAAGTTTTAGAAGCATGGATGGAAGCAAATGACGATTCTATCGAAGTAATATTTCAGGAAAGAGATGAATGGGAAAAGAAAAAAGAATTTTTGGAGAAACCAGATGAACAAAGTACCAATAAACATACAATACTATCTCTTCCTACAGACCTAAACCTGCTTGAAATACCTGATGTTGTTGACACCCTTTACAAGCATGTATTTAGAAATAATCCAGAACTTTCTACACAAGGCATTAAGAAGTTTGGGAAGTTAGCAGAAACATTCAAGAAAGTTGGAGTATATATAAATGAAAATATTGGAAACATGAAAGAGGGAAAGGATATTGCAGAAGATCTATCAAAGAAGTTTTTTAACCATGGCTTATCTCTTGAGAGTAAAATCACAACGAAAGATCAACCAGTCCAACCAACAGTCTTAAGCGAATCTGACAAGAGAGAATTAGATAAATGGTTAATAGGTAAAGAGAGATATTACAAAGTAATGAGTAGATTAGGATCTAACCCATCCCAAGAGGACATTAATAGAGAAAGGCAGAGACATTTTGAAGGATATTTTAAAGCTTTGTCTAGAAAAGGTTTCCAGAGAGAGTGGAATGAATTCTCGGATCCAATTGCAGAAATACAGAAAAAGATAAAAAGGGGGATTGAGAATACTTTGAGCTTTGACTCAGATATATATAGAGCTATATTTGAAAGTGGAAAGAAATCAATGAAAGAAAAGATAAAACGCCCCAGAACCATCAAACTATTTTTGGAAATGCTACATGATGTAGAAGGTAGAGAATTAATGATCAAGCATCAGAAACTTTATGACTACTTAGAAATACCTAGATTAAAAGAAGAACTAACAGAAGTTAGAAGTACAGGAGATATAGAGAAGATATCAAAGAAAGAGTTCGAGATAGCAACAAAGATAAGGGAGGAGATTAATACCTATGAATATGAAGACTTTGCTATGATTCCTTCTGAAGTTGTTAAAGATAACTATCTACAATGTTTAACAAGTACACTATTTGGTACTAGCCTACTAGATGAGCTCGGAATTAAATATTTGTATGTTGCTCCTCCCAATCACTCAATGACATTTTTGTTAACTAGCAATGGAAAGTTGTACTGGCAAGATTTTACGCCTGAACAATTTTCTAAGAACGGCAAAGAAGTCACTAGTGACATGTTTGAGGAGAATCCAAATATTTTAGCTCTTGCAGAGAATTCAGACTTTTTTAACATTATTGAAAAGCAATCACAAAAAAAATTCAGTATATCAAATTCTGCAGATGTTATGATGAGCCATTTAATATCTAACCTTGGAGGAATCTTAAAAGGTGAAAAAGCTATACAGCTCAACAAAAAAAGTATAGAGATCAATCCAAATGACCCTGAGCTGTACAACAATCTTGCATCTTCATATGATAGCCTTAAAAGATATGAAGATGCTTTAGAAGCTATTAAGGAAGGAATTAAAGTAGATCGAAATTATGTTCATTTTTATGAGAATCTCGCCAAAGTGTTTAGAAAGCTTGGGAGAGATGAAGATGTTGTAAAAGCACTTGAGGAAGGACAGAAAAGAGACCCAAACAATTCTTACTGGTCTAAAAGCCTTGCTCCAGCATATGAAAAACTTGGAAGATATGAAGATGCTAGAACAGCCCGTATAGATGCTTTCATTATAGACACATTTATCAACGAATCCACAGATTAGTCAGGAAAGCAATAAACGGAACAAATGTAAGACCTATTACCCCAACTTCATCTCCCATACCAAAACATGATATTATAATATTCATGAAATCAAAAAATATTCTTCTAACAATTCTATCTATCTTTTTTCTTCTTACTACCACCTCTACCCTCTTTGCACAAACAACTCCTGATTTTAAAATTAACACACATACACAAATCTACTACACCACAGGTAAGGACTACGTAACAGTTGTTAATGAATACCAAAGACTTGTTGAAAATAATTCTTACTATTTCACAAAAGAAGGAGAAAAGGTATTCCATATACCAGATGTAGATACAGACGAAGAAAATGTAAAAAAGGAAAGAGCATTTAAGCTAGATACTCTCAAAGTTACAGATACTAGGAACAATCCAGTACATTTTACAACAGAGGAAAAAGGTATAGGAGAAGGGATATATATACATATCCCATACTACAGAACTACTACTAAATCCCTACCTTATAAAATTTTAATGACATATGATACTCACGACAATGTAATCAAAAGTGGCAACCTAATTACTATAGTTGCATCCTCACTCCCTACTGACACCCTATTTATCAGAAACGACGAAAAAAGCAAAACAACAACAGAATTTAATTACGATTTATCCATCATCACCGATAAAAACATCCCTACTCTAGCAAAAGCATATCCCTCTTTTATCAAAGAAGAGAAAGATGAAAAAATATATTACAACTTCAAAGCAGAAGATAGAATTGGGAAATCACCAACTCTTGAATTCGGAACTTCAGTCATTTATAGATTTGAATTAGAATACGAAACACCTAAAACAGACAACCTAATACCTTCCCAATATTCAGAAATATTTAAAGCCCTCTCTACAAATATATATGAGATCTCTTTACCAAGAGAATTCTCAGAAACAGATCAGAAGATTAACATAGATGAGATAACACCAACACCTAGGAAGATATATAGGGATAGTGAAGGAAATGTAATTGCCTCTTTTGAATTAGCTGCAAACAAAGAAGATAGAATTAAGGTTACAGGTTACATATCATCTAGCCAAGATGCATATGACATAGTGACAAAAAATCCTATGGATATTACTTTCAGTGAATATTTAGAAAAAATTAGAAATGACAAAGGAAGTAGTAAATACCTAACCCCTACAAAGTATTGGGAAGTACAAGATCCTTTTATCCAACAGAAAGCTTCAGAGTTAAAAGAAGAAAAAGAAACACTCCACGATGTAGTTGACGCTGTTTATCAATATGTAAACGACACACTAACCTATGATGAAGTTAAAGCTAGTTCCGAGAATGAAAGGATTGGGGCAGTAAAAGCTCTAACAGGAGGAGCATCTGTATGTATGGAATATGCAGACTCAATGATCGCAATATTGAGGGCTCAAGGTATACCTGCAAGAGCTGCCTTAGGTTATGCAAATATTACAGACACTCCAGTAGAATTAATTAGACACCAATGGTTACAGATATGGATTCCTGATTATGGATGGTTAAGTATTGATCCTACATTTGAAAGTCCAAACAGAAAAATGGGCCAATTAATTGAAAGAGTACTTTGGGAAACTTTCTACGATGATTCACTTTCAAATATTAGTATCTTTTCTGCAAATAAATTAGGTAATTTTAGTGAAGAGAAATTTTCTATAAAAATCTATTCTGTTGAGGAAACCCCTCCAGAGAGGGAATTAAAGAGATATAGCGATATACTAGATATTGAGAATTCAAATAGATATACTGTTGGTAACTTTACAAATTCACTATTTAAAACAACAGTACTAGGAAAAGCTTTACTCGTAACACTCCCTATTATTGTTACTATCGCGCTCCTCATATTCTTCATCGTAATAATAAAACTGGGTATCAAGAAAGTAAAAAAGAAGAAAGAACCAGAGAAAGAGAGAACCCTCACAAATAGATCAGTAGGTAGATTTACTACTTAATCTTATACATCTTCTCTATATCAAACATCCCCTTACCGTTAGAGAGCCTATTCTCTGTCATTGCATACATAGTTATTAGCTTGTCTCCCTTTTTAACTGTGTCACCAGGCATCTTGTGTATATATATTCCAGCTTCCTTTACCTTAGGATTACCTAGTGCTCTTGCAATACTTACTAGTGCTGTATTATCTATACCACTTACAACTCCATTCCTATCAGAGAGCATATCAGCTGAATATTTTCCACTCTTTATCTCAGAAGAATGGACCTCTTTAGTCGCTCCCTGTGCAAACGCTATCTCCCAGAATTTCCTAAGAGCTTTCTTTTCATTTAGTATATTTAGAGCAAATTTCTTACCCTGACCTTTCTGTACTGTATCAGTCATCTCAAAAATCATACCTGCCATATCCAATATCACCTTTTCTAATTCCACACTCCTTTCCTCATCTCTCTCTAACATCTTTAAAGCTTCCCTAATCTCAGCATTAGGTCCTATACACCTTCCATCCGGACCTTTAATCAATCTCTTAATCGTTTCACAGTGGATGCCGAATTTTTTGAATAGTTTCCTGAATTCCCTATCAAGCATAGAAACATCATCAACTCTCTCAACCTTTGAACCTTTACCATATGGAAGATCTATGAGGATATGTGTAATACCCATTGAAATTTTCTTAGCAACAATACTAACTAAAACTTTCTGGAACTCCTGAATTCTAAGAGATCTTTCAACATTAATAATTACATCATCAGCAGGTGAAAGTTCTAATGAACCACCCCAGAACATACAACCTCCTGTCTTCTTAACAACCTCATATACTTTCTCCTTTGTAAGAGATACTGGCATTACTACCTCCAAAATGTCTGTAGTACCAGCAGGTGATGTAATAGCTCTAGTTGATGTATTTGGAACAATCAAACCACCAGAGACAAGTATTGGAATTAATGTGGGTGTAATTGCTTTACCAGCCACACCACCAATGGAGTGCTTATCTGCAATAATCTCCTCACCTGGACGAATGTTCTTAAAATCCATACTATCTCCTGATTCGGCCATACCCTTCGTCATCCAATATATCTCATCATCATTAAAACCTGGATTGAAAAATGTTGAAACAAAAAATGCAATCTCTGTCTCCCTCAGTTTCCTAGTACCAATATCTTTCATAATAGATTCTAGATCCTCCTTAGAAAGAGGTTGGCCTAACAACTTCCTACTGATTGCATCCAGAGACCTACTTGACTCTGGAATATCCACAAAAATTGAGGATCCATTTGGTATATCATACGCCTTCCAAATCTCTTCAAACAACCCTATCTGTCCTTCAGGAACTTTTGAGTCTGTTTCCATCACATCAGCATAGAGTTCTATCTCTCCAAAACCAACCATTATATTCTCTCCCTCTCTTACACCTATTCGTTCAGCATCCTTTCTATTTAACACCACATTAAAATCATCATCCTCTCCCAAATCTAGATTATGACCAATTAAGTAGGCACCCATAAAAGTTGTATTAAAAATTAATTATCAAAAATCCATGAATAGTGCTCTTTCGCAAGAGAACCAACATTACTAGGTAGAACCATTCCGAATTCTGTTAAATAACCAGTTATTAACGATTTATCTACAATCTCAAAAGCAGGATTATACATATGCAAACCTTTAGGAGCATCCTCCCATAATTCCTTTGACTCTCTAACCTCAATCTTTACTGATTCAAAGAATGAAGTAGGATCTACTTTTAGTAGAGGAGTGACAACATAGAGAGGTTTACCTGCATAATATGCTGCTATCGCTATACCCCAACTTCCTATCTTATTAATCGTATGACCCTCTGCAGTAATCTGATCACAACCAATAAATACTGCATCCACCGGAACACTCCCCCTATTTATTGCAAATGACTCTGCTGCACTATCCGCTATCAATGTTGTTTTTACACCCCCTTCTAGTAAACTTTTCGCTGTCTTTCTCCCTTGTAATCTAGGTCTAGTTTCCGTACACACAACTTCAAAATCTCTATCTCCTTTCCCAATTGATTTAATTAATGATACAGCTGTAGATGAATGACAATGTGTTAGAACTTTATCAATATTTGTTAAATTTTTTGTGTTCTTTTCAATAATGTTCCGCTTACTCTCAGCTATGAGATCAAGATATTCATCACAGAGTCTTGTAAACTCCTGTTTCATGACCGAAAGCTCTGGTAAAACAGAATATTTCTGTCCGAAAAAATGTTTAATATATGTTACACCGTTTCTCGCCAAAGGCTCATTATCCCTTGCATGTGCCAGAGCATCCCCTATCTCAAATAATTCATGTAAGAACTCCTTACTATCCTTAACCTTACTTAATTCAATATATAGCTTCATACCCTCAAAGGTAGAAATCGCTACATTGGTAGCACCCTGAATGTTCAACTTTTGTATATCATTATATATTTTGTCAATTGCAGGATATTTCTCCATATATTTCTTACTCTAATTTTACTTCCTCCATATGTTCTGGAATATATATATCTTTATGTATTTCTTCCTTAAGATTCTGTGCAAAATCATTAATTATCTCAGAATCACCATGTACTAAAAATATCTGTCTTGGTGTATGACCAAAACTTCTTAACCAATATCTTAAATCTCTTTGATCTCCATGACCTGAAAACCCATTCAATGTAAACAACTTCGCATTATTTTGATAATCTTGTCCCATTATTTTTACTACCTTCTCTTTATCTACAAATCTTCTTCCCAGAGTCCCTGCTACTTGATAACCAACAATTACTAAATGTGTTGATGGATTCTCAATATTATTCTTTAGATGATGAAGAATTCTTCCTCCTGTGCACATTCCACTTCCTGCAATGATGACAACACCCTTCTTAGTTACCAACCTCTTGGATTCTTCTGAAGATTCAATTTTGGTTAAGCCTGGGAAATCAAATGGATCATCTCCTTTTTGAATTAATCTCTTAGCATCTTCATCATAGAAATCAGGATATTGCCTAAATATCTCTGTAGCTCTACTTGCCATTGGACTATCTAGATATACAGGTAGATTAGAAATTAATTTGTTCTCAATAAAGAGGTTTAACTCATACAGAATCTCCTGAGTCCTCTCTATTGCAAAGGAGGGTATCAAAACATTACCTCCTTCTCTTTGAGCACTCTGAAGAGCTGCAAGGAGCTCTAGGACAGTCTCATTTCTATCCTTGTGCAATCTATTACCATATGTTGACTCACAGATAACATAGTCAGCATCTCTAATCAAATCAGGATCATTAACTATCCTTGCACCTGGCTGACCCAAATCCCCAGAAAACACCAACTTTCTTAATCTATCAGCACTGTTCTTTATCCATAATTCTATAATCGCAGAACCAAGTATATGACCTGAATCTCTTAATCTAAACTCACAATCAGGAGATAGATTAACAGATGTACCATATGGATACACCTCAAAATATTTCATACACTCTTCTACATCTTGTTCTGTAAAAAGTGGTTTCCTCATCTCCTCCATCTTTGCTTTCACTTCCCATCTCTTAGACTCCTCTTCCTGAAGATTAGCAGAATCCAAAAGAATTACTTTAGCCAAATCCCTAGTTGGTTGTGTACATATTATTCTTCCCTTAAACCCTTGCTTTACCAAAACAGGTATTCTTCCACAGTGATCAAAGTGAGCATGTGTAAGAAATACAAAATCAATATCAGCAGGATTAAAAGGAAACGGTTCATAATTCCTATCTTCAAGTTCTTCCGGACCTTGAAAAGCACCACAATCTACCAAGAATTTAAGGTTATCCGTCTTAACAAAAAAACATGAGCCTGTTACAGTTTTTGCACCACCTAGAAACTGTATAGTCATCGGGCATGAGCAGTTAAAATAATCTATATACACTATACATTAGATAAAAACATTCATCAAGACAACAGACCTGGTCTGTAGATTTATCCGTATCAGTAAAGGCCAGAAGAACCATTTTTGAAGTTTTTTAATCTTCTTATAGGATATTCTAATTCTTACTGTATCTCCTTAACAATCTCAGATAGTTTCTCTTTGGTATTAAGCAAAGGATCATCAAGGACTCTTTCCAAGAGTTCTCTAAGAATCTCACCCATCTTAGGACCTTTTCCCACCCCTAACTGTTCTAAATCCTTTCCTGTAATATTTAAATCTGTTACCTTCAATGCCATATCTTGATGTCTAACATCAGATATCCTTTTTTGTAAAATTGTAATCTCATCAGGTTTAAAAGATGTATATGGATTAGACTGTGCATCCGCCATCCTAAGCTTAAAAAGATCATCAATATTCTCCTCTCCAACCCTTTGTATAAATCTTCTAACAGCAGAATCAGACCACCTATGCATCTCAATATTTTCTTTCTCTTCATTACTCATCCCCTCTTCAATATGTGGATAGTAAAACATATGGTTTGCAATTAATTTCTTTGTTCTTTCTATTTCACTCTTTGGAAATTTCATTCTTTTCATAATCTGCTCTGCCATATCAGCTCCCATTCTGTCATGACCATAGAAGTGTCCATTACCCATATCTGTTCTTGGTTTTGCAATATCATGAAGAAGTGCTACTAACTTAACAGAGTCCTCAGCTGCATCACATGTCTTTATAGCATGATAGTAAACATCATCTGCATGGAAAAGTTTCTGTTCAACTCCTACTCCCTCTGTCAATTCTGGCATGAAGATTTGAAGAAGACCTGTCTCTCTCATTAACTCAATACCTACAGAAGGCTTCGGAGAATTCAGAAGCATTTTCATAAACTCATCACGAATTCTTTCCATTGAAATATTTTCAGCAACTGCTCTTGATTCTTTAATTGCCTCAAGCGTTTGCTCTTCAATTGTAAATCCAAACTGAGCAGCCATTCTACATGCTTTGAATGATCTCAAACCATCTTCCTTAAACCTCTCAAGCGGTGTTCCTACCGCTCTAACAACTTTTTTCTTAATATCCCCTATTCCATCAAAAGGATCATATATCTCAACTTCTTTCTCCTCTTTACCATCATCTAAATCTAATTTAGATAGATCTATAGCCATTGCATTAAATGTAAAATCTCTCCTACCCAAATCCTGATCTATCTCATCAACAAACTTAACTGATGAAGGCCACCTACCATCAATATATCCTGCTTCACTTCTAAATGTAGTTGTCTCAACCTCATATGTTTCTCCATGTTCATCCTGTACAAGAACAATTACAGTACCAAACTTAGCTCCTGTTGATATTGATTTTGGGAACATATTTAACATCTCATCTGGCAAGGCATTAGTTGCCAAGTCATAGTCATGTGGTTTTCTACCAAGAACAATATCCCTAACAGCACCTCCTACAAGGTAACACTCATATCCTTCTTTTATAAGAATCCTTGCTACTTTTTGTATGTAATTTGGTAAATGAATAGTTACTTTCATACTTTTTCTTTCTTAAAACAGAATACCAAAGAAAGAGATCTACAACAAGAAGTAAAACACCACAGACTAGAATACTAAAATCAATATTACCTGTCTTAGGTAGTTCTACAAGAGTATCTGTAACACCCAATACTGCCTCTTCTTTTTCTGTTTTACCTTCTTCTGATCCAACAACATCATCAATCACTATTTCTTCTTCAGATTCTCTCTCTATCGTAATATTCTCTGATGTGAAAACATATGGGTTTCTCTGCATACAGAAACTTTCTATCGATGGTCCCATACTTCCTCCAGCAACCCAGCCTCCATCTTCGCGTTTTGAAAACAGAGATACTGATTCCACAGAAAAGGTGTTACTAAAATTATTCCCCAAAACAGAACACTTTCTACCTATATTATTATCTTTAATTACAAAACTACCTAAATCACCATCTTCAAATTCTCCATTAAGCTGATATTTAACTAAATATTCTTGATTCTTTTGAAAATTGAGAACCTCTTGAAAAGAGCCATGCTCAAAAGAAATACCGTTGTATGGATAGCCAGTCGTATTTTTTACTGAAACTGTAATCTCCACACCACCCTCAATATCTTTAACTACTGGTTTAGATATCTCTAAAGGTAATTTAATATGGAATCTATCTAAAAGAAAACTACCTTTAGCATCAACAGGTATATCTTCTAATCCTGAATATCTTCTAAAAATACCTTTACGAGTAAACCACCTACCAGAAGATAACATTGTAATAGGTTCTAAGGAATACTCTTTATCAGTAAAGTTTCCAAAGTCCGTTAAATATCTAAGAAATGAGATATGCCCTCTTGAATATGCCACAGCTATCTCTTCAATATTAATTGGATAGTTACTTTCATTCCAATAGTGATACAAAATATCTACTGTTGTACCCGGTGGTAAAGCTATATATGTACCTTTACTGTTAATTCTTCTCTTAACAGTATCTTCAAATAGAGAAGATACATCTATATCAAAGAGCTCATAGGAGGATGTAACTACAATATCAAAAGGTTGATAGGTTATAACACCATTCTCTACAACTATCTTCTCAGGCAATTCTTCACCTAAAGCATATGATATTGTACTGTAAAAACTATTCTGACTAATATCTCCACTCTCACTAAAACCATCTGCAAAGACAGATGTAGTAAAACAAAAAAAGAACAGAAAACAAGGAAGTATTCTCTTCATATTTGAATATCTCTAAAGTTATATAGAGATATGATACATTGGAGATATTAAATCTAGATTAACTATGAATGCTTTTCTGGCACTTCTTCCTTACGTACTTTTTCAGTAATGTAGAAGTTCCTCTTGAACTGACCCTTACCTAACATCATCTCTGTGATTGCCTGTATATGAGGAATGAAGTTAAATGTAAGCATATTGACAGAGATTAGATATGTTTCCGCAATATCTAAAATATGTCGCCACCACTTCCATCCCTTAGGAATCGGAGAAATTTTTCTTCTTAAGTAAACAGTAAAGACATTTGTTAACATAGCTATTGTAAATACAATACTTAATATCCTAGGCAGGTTGTAAGAGAATACTGTGTACTTAAACTCTGGATTAAGACTAGAAACAATCATCAAACCAAATGTCAAAACAAAAACAACTGTAAAAAGCCACATTTGTTCGACAATTGATTTAATCATTGTGGCTCTCTTAAATGCAGATATCCCACTACCCTTTCTCAATATTACCGAGAGAGTGATTGGGAATGGAATCTTCCCCCACCCCCATCTGTACTGTTGCTTGTAGAAAGAAACATGAGTACTAATATAGTCTTTGTTTTCAACTGCATCATTATATGTTGGAACATATACCTCTTGTCCCTTAAATGTTCCTTTACTTCTTACCATAGCATTCCAGTAAAAAGCAGTATCATCATTAGGAATCTCAGGATCCCAGAATTCAAATTTCTTAAGCGTATTAAGGTTAACAATATATGATGAAAATGTATCCCTAGTGTATATCTCCTCTTTTCCAAAAAGTGATTTAACCGACCTTTCCACAACCCAAGTGTAAAGAATTGCAAGAGTTGTCATAGTTGAGAAGACTCTAATCAAAGATGGCACACTCCACAGATTATTATTAAATGTATGTACTGCAGAGGTATAGAAAGAGTTCTCTGGATCCTCTGTTGTTAAATATCTGTAAACAACAGCAGGTAAATATTTAGGATGTGGTCTTAAGTCAGAATCACATGTAATGAGAAGATAGTCATGTAAGTCTTTACCTTCTTCCTCTAGTTTCTTTACAAAATTCCTAGCAGCATAGTTAATATTTGCTCCTTTGACTCCTGCTATC
>Ga0302247_1002542_pt1 | contig 11694 bp, 10 predicted proteins | sample AAG_UR_Ile_MG_FD_193529 | JGI IMG/M metagenome (GOLD analysis project Ga0302247, IMG submission 193529) | Enriched activated sludge microbial communities from anaerobic digester in WTTP, New Holstein, Wisconsin, United States - AAG_UR_Ile | ecosystem: Engineered > Bioreactor > Anaerobic >...
TAACCTTTGTTTTATTGCCCTGACAGCCACTCCCAGCGATAAAACCATTCAGCATTTCGGTAAAGAAGGCCGTGCCTTTGATTTGTATAGTATGGATGAAGCTATTGCCGAAGGTTACATAATGGACGTGGCAAAAAACATCATCACTTACGAAACCCTTTATGAACTCAATTACAAACTGCCTGACGACCATCGGCAGAATGAATATCCAACTTTGCAGGTTTACCGTGCATTGAAACTATAAGCATTTGAAGATGATGAAGTCATCAAAGAAAAATGCAAAATCATTGTTTCCATTTTCAAAGATCGCACGGCAGATAAAATTGAAGGTAAAGCCAAATCAATGATTGTTACTTCCAGCCGTTTGAGTGCCGTGAAATACAAACTCTATTTGGATGAAGAACTCAAAAAACGTGGATTAAAATGGAAAACGCTGGTTGCATTCAGCGGACAAATCAACCACAATGGCACATTCTATTCGGAAACCGAAATGAACAAAAGCAACAATCCACAAAATGTAAAAATTGAAGAATGTTTTGAGAAATACGATGACATTCGTTTTCTGATTGTAGCAAACAAGTTCCAGGTAGGTTTCAACGAAAAAATGCTGCACACTATGTTTTTGGATAAAGTTCTGCAAGACCGCAATGCCGTGCAAACTATCAGCCGCCTGAACAGAATTTATCCGGGAAAGAAATTTGATACATTGACAGTTGACTTTACCAACTCGTATGATAAAATCATCAAGGCATTCACGAAATACCAAAGCAATGTTGAAAACCACAAAGAAGCCAATCCAGATGATTTGTATAAAATCAAGGACGAGTTGCTGAAACGTGGCATTTTCACGTTGGAAGATGTAGATGAATGTGTAAGGCTCTTCAATAGTGAAAACCCGGACGATGTAGTTCCGATTTCGGTATTGCTAACTAAAATAAAAGGCATACTGCAAGCCAAAGCGGACAATGACAAACAACGTGAATTCAGAACGTTGTTGGCTCGTTATGTGAGTTTGTTTGGCTTTATCCGTGCTTTGTTCCGTTTGCGTTTCAAAGACAAAATTCTGATTGATTTCAACATTTTTGCCACACTTCTTTACAAAAAGCTCGACCCGACAATGAGTACCGAAGATTTGGAAGCAGAAATTAAAATGGTAAAACTGAAAACCTTTGACATTGAGAAAATATCGGAAAGTGTTCAGGAACCAGAAGGCGTAGACGATGATGATAAAAGTGGAAATGGTGGCAGACAAGGTGGCGGCGGAAGTATTACCAGTGTTCAACCAATGGCAACGGTAGAAGAAGTAGTAATTGCAATCAACCTGCGTTTCAAAGAAAGGGTTTCACCCGAAGGAGTTTCAGTAGTCGAAAACTATTTACAAGCACTGCAAAAAAACAATGACCTAAAAACAACCATCAAAAACAACCTGACCCAAGACGAAAGACAGGTTTATGATTTGGTGATTAAAGGCATAATGGACAAACTCTATACAGACTATATCATAAACCATTCACCGCAACATTACGGAGAATTGACACAGGAAAATGTTCAAGGATTTATTAACAAAAGTGCCTACAAAATGCTGAGAGAAATACTCAGAACGGCAGCGTAAAAGAAAAAATATGAACATACTTAAACTTTATCACGCAAGATGGAAACAAGATGTTTTTGACGAAGAAGGCTATCATTTCAAAGACAGAGTTGTTGAGTATTTTGTTCAATATGAACGGGTAAATCATATTGTTCACCAGCAAATTCAACACAACAATGGTTATAGAACCATTACTGGACACATTGACAATATTGACAATCTGTTATTCGATGAAACCAATAATGCTTTAATGCAAATACCAAACATTAAAGAATTTGATTCAGGGGGTTATGAGTTTAGACCTTGCTTGAATATGAACAAATAGAAAGAGCTTGGGCATCTAAGAGAGCATTGGAGTATCCCTTTAGAGACTTGACTATTAATACAACAACAACACACAGAATAATCCAAGAGTATTGGGCTGACAGAGAAGGAGGATTAATTTAAAAGATATGCTAACGCTACAGTCACACACATTTGCAAGCCGCACAAGCCAAAACACAAGCCAAAGCTTGCAAAAGAGTGTGCCTGTTCCCACGCACGGACAAAAAGACAAAGCAGCAAAAATAAAAGACAAAAACGGCCAGCTTGTAACAAAGTGTATATGCCATAAGGGTTTCAGTGGGTATTTAAGCGTTGTAGCACGCTCAAAATTTAGTGTCGGTGGACAGGTAACTACTCCGCAAACCCTTACGGCACATACACTCAACCGTTGATGCGCAATTTAAACAATCCCTCCGTGCTTCGCACTCCCGGTCTTGTGCTTGCGCATCACCGGCTCGGGTGTAACCCGTTGGTGTAACCGGGAACAACAAATACAATGTTTTTGGGAATCACAATGCAGTAAAATCGGGAACAGGAATACAGTAAAAATGGGAACAAGAATACAGTGATAAGTGTGATTTTTATTATTAACCAGTGTTACATTGCGGCCCGTATTTAAAAATGACTGCAATGGATACACAGCAAAAAAAACTTATCATTATGTATCATGACATTCACAGATTGCGCAATGTTGAACATTTCACTATTCAGCGTATTGCAGACCATCTTTTGTTGAACTTCCGGACTGTAAAGAAGTTTCTGGAGATGACCCAGGAAGAGTTTGACAAGTTTTCAGAAAACCGATGGTCAAAAGAGCGATTATTGGATCCCTACAAGGATTTTATTGTCAACTATCTTCAAAAGTACCCGTATACACCGGCAGCAGTGATGCACGATAAGCTGAAGGAAAGTTATCCGGATTTTCCCAAGGTTGACCCAAAAACCATTTATAACTTCGTGATGCTCCTTCGCAGGGACTTTAATATTCCCAAGGTAAGTGCCAGTGAAAGGCAATACTCCGCACTTGCCGATCTCCCACCCGGACAACAGGCACAGGTGGACTTTGGGGAGAAGAAGCTACGTACAAGCGCCGGCCAATGGGTTAAGGTCTATTTTTTCATCATGCTTCTTTGTTTCAGCCGGCAAAAGTTTCTTCTTTTCCGGGACAAGCCTTTTACCTCTGAAGAGGCGGTCATCGCTCATGAGAAGGCTTTCGAGTTCTTCAGGGGGATTCCTTCAGAGATCGTATATGATCAGGCCAGCGTGTTTCTTTACAGTGAGAACCGGGGAGATTACCGTATGACCGAAGCCTTTGAGCGCTATCAGGCCAGCCGGCCATTTAAGGTAATTTTTTGCCGTGCTTCTGATCCTGAAAGCAAAGGGAAAGTAGAGAACACAATTAAATACACCAAAGGCAACTTTCTTTTTCAAAGGACTTTTATCAGCATTGAGATTCTCAACCAGCAAGCTTCGGCTTGGCTTTTAAGAACCGGTAATGGCATGGTGCATAATACAACGCGTAAGATTCCCCAGGAACAATGGGTTGTTGAACAACCTTATCTTCAAAAATGGATTCCATTGTATCCGACGATAAAGGACAACGGGTATAAGGTCATCAAGACCAACTCCATCAAGTACCACGGGAACATTTATTCCCTTCCTTTTGGCACATACCGTAACGAAGAGACGCGGGCTTATGTCACAGAAAACGACAATCAACTGGTAATAAAAGATGCCGGTGGCAATGTTCTGGCTACCCACCTGATTCCGGAAGGTGTGGGGAACAATGTTATTAATACCAATCATCGACGGGATACTTCCCTCAGGCTGGATGCGCTCAGGGAAAAAACCCGGGAGTTCTTCAGAGGCAGCAGTAGCATTGAGCTATTTATTGAAAAGATCAATATCCTTTATCCCCGTTATGTCCGTGACCAGCTTTCGACTGTACTTCTTTGGGCAGAGAAGAGCGGAAGGGAGCGATCGGAAGCTGCCCTGGAGTTCTGTGTACACAACAGTCTTTTCAGCGCCAATGACTTCAAATCCATTCTTGAGAACAAGAAGGTCGATAAGGTCAAAAAAACCATAAGGCCTGCCATCAAGCCTCTGGGAGATGCCAAGACACAGTTGATCGCCCATATGGAGCCGGCCAGGTCTGACATCAAGGAGTATGAGCTGATTTTTAACCAAACCCTGCAAAGCAATGAGCCAGTTCATACCGCTTATTAAACGTCAGGCTACGCGCCTGAGGCTTTCCGGAATCGGTGGAAACATTACCCGGCTGCTGGATGAAGCTGAACAAAACTCTCCCAGTTATGATGAGTTCCTTTATAACCTCTTTACTGAGGAGATCAAGGGCAGGGAAGCCAGACAGCTTACTGTTAAGCTGAAACTGGCCAAACTGCCACTTTCCCACAACCTGGACAACTATGATCACCGGTTTAATGCCGGGCTGTCGGCCACACAAATGAACCAACTGCGTGAACTGAACTGGCTGGACCAATGCTATAATATAATGTTCAGCGGACCATCAGGCACAGGAAAAACCTTCATCTCAGCCGGTTTCTGCTATGATGCCATCCGGCGAGGATATAAAGCTTACTTCCGTGGAATGAACGATATTCTATATTGTCTGAGGTTGAAGGATCATACTCCCTCCGCTGCAAAAGAGTACAAGCGCCTCACAGAAGCACATCTTATCGTAATCGATGACATTATGACACTGCCTTTGGGAAGGGAAGAAGGAAACCAATTCTTTGTTTTTATCAATCAAATTTATGAGACTACCTCGATAATTATTACTACGAACAAGTCACCGGCTGAGTGGGCCAGGTCGGTGGACGATGAGACTTTGGCCACAGCTTTGCTCGACAGGCTGCTATTCAAGTGCCAACTGATACAGCTTCACGGAAAAGGCTATAGAATGCAAAACAGACAAACAATTTTCTGAAAATCGATGAAACAAGCAAAAAAAAATTGGCTTATTTTTACGCCAGGATCACTGCAGTATTGTTCCCAAAATTACTGCACTGTTGTTCCCAAAATGACTGTATTTCTTTTTGCCGAAATCACTGCATTTTTGTTTCCTGTTTACAGTCTTTCAAACAGTTTAGAATTTTTAAAAATAATTGACTGCGCATAACACGGTGTTATACCGAACGACCAGCGGGCGATGCCGGCTCCAGCTTTCCGGCTTTGCTTTCGCAAATCCCTGCTGTTCGCTCGGCATACACCCGAGCCGTTAGGTGCAAGCTAAACGAGAAACCGACGTGCATAACCAAAAATAAATTGATATGAAAAGAATAGTTGCAATACTGAGTATTTTTCTGCTAATCAACCTAGGACAAGGATGTAGAACAGAACATTTTATAATAACAGACATCCGTTTTAATCTAGCCGAAATAAAAGAAAACAAATACAATGATAAAACGCAGATAGTATATACATGTACGTCTACTGTGAAAGATAAACTTGTATTTGTTATTTCATACTATACTGAATTTGTTACTCAAAACTCTTTAGATTTTGGTAATGCATGTTATGCTTTGACATTACCTAGTAAAATTGACAATCCATTACTCGAGGAGACTTTCTCATTAACTTTTAATAAACCATTTGTATTTAATGGAGACACGATTACTGAATTGACAACTATATTTGATAATGAGAAGATAAGAAATGAAATAGATATGTATGAAAATCATATGGCATTTTGCAGTATGGGCGCAGATAAAGTGATTGATTTTAGCAACGAATTTTTTGAAAAAGCAACATTTGACAAATCAGAATATGAGGTGAAATTTTCGTGTGAATCTTCAGATGGATTAACATTTTCGAAGAATATATTGATTGAATTTGAATAAAGCCAGCACATTACACATGGTATAGTGCATGCGGGTTTCAGAGGTATGCGAGCGTTTGTAGCTCGTAAAAAAAGTCGGTGTAAACTGATAGGAAATCGCCTCGTAATCCCGCACGACACCATACCATCAACTGTTAGCTGCCATTAGACGAAACAATAAAAAATATTAATCATGGACAAAAGTTCAAATTTTGATGAAAAAAGGAAAAAGACCTCCGAAGTTTACTCTCCAACAACACCAATTAAAGAGGAACGGTTATTTTTTGGAAGAAAGCACCAATTGGATCGAGTCCATGAAGCAGTGCTTGAAATAGGTCAGCACATTATTTTATATGGAGAACGTGGAGTAGGTAAAACATCACTTGCCAATATTGTTGCCAATAGATATAGAATCGCTATAACTCCAAATGTAACATGCAACTCTTCCAGCACATTGCATGGAGTCTGGAAGAATATCTTTAAACAACTGCCTAATAGCGTTGAACATAGAAAAAAGATTGGCTTTAAAGTAGATCCTAATGACCAAACAAAAATACTAAGTGTTTCATCAATGGCGGAACTATTAGGTAATCAACAGAATGCAAGTATTGATGAAATCACTAGTATCCTGGTCCAATTAACAAAATTCAACGTACCTATTCTGTTTATTTTCGACGAATTTGACCAAGTAAAAAGGAGGGAATTCATACAAGGGATGTCAAATATTATTAAGTTTTGCTCTGACCAGGTCGTAAACATAACTATAATGCTTGTTGGCATTGGTAACACTGTAAATGAGCTAATAGGTGAGCATCAATCTATTGAGAGATGTATTAAGCAAATTTACCTCGAGCGTATGTCGGATGGAGAGCTTAAGGAGATAATTGATAATGCTAACAAGATTATTGGGATCACAATGGAGGAGGGAATAAGTAGAAACATTGTCCGATATTCGGCTGGCTTTCCTCACTTTACACATTTATTAGGCAAGTATTCTACACTTTCGGCACTTAACCGCATGTCTTTAGTAATTAAGCCTCAAGATTTTACAGCCGCAATTAAACATTCGCTAGAAAATACAAATGAAAGTATAAGGAATACCTATCAAAAAGCTATAATCACAACAAAAAAAGAATCGTACTTTCCACAGATTCTAATAGCATGTGCGTTAGCACCGACTGACCAGCATGGAACATTTAGAGCTTCAGATCTTGAAGATGTTTTAAAAGAAAAACTAAACATAAATCTTAAAATGCAAGCTTATCAATATCATTTAGGCAAACTATGCTCAAAAGAAAGGGGTGAAATCCTTGAGAAAATTGAAATTTCGACAAAACAAGCACGTTATAAATTCAGTAACCCTCTTTTTAAAGGATTCCTGCTCTTGAAACATTTCGAAAATAGTAACGGCAGCTAACAGGTCGGTATATTCAATTGGCGTTCCGCACCGCGAGAATTTTCTGGCTAAAGAGGTCCGTTTGGTGGTCGGCGGTGCGGCCTGCCCCGGCTCCCGCCGGGGACCCCCTCCTGGTGTCACGGTTTTTGCCAACGCGACAATATTCAAAACAACGTAAGCGCCCAGTAAACTGCATCTAGTCGATGCCCGATTTTTTAGTTTATTCGCCGGGAAGTAGTTTGTGAACCTGAATTGCCGGGTAATCCGGTATGACCGTCAAAGTATTTGTCAACCATTCGAAGGGTTCAACCCCGCGAAGTTTACATGTAGCCAGCAATGAGTAAATCACAGCAGCATTCCTGGCTCCCTGGTGTGAACCGGCAAACATATTATTTTTCCGACCCAGAGCCACCGGTCTAATACAGTTCTCGATTAACCCACATTGCAGGCAACAGGACAAAAATCGAGAAAAATCGGTTAATAACCTGTAAAGTTATCAACAAGTTTTAAATCATTATAAAGTTGACATCAGATAATCAATTTGTTACGTTTTTAAAATTTTAAAATTGCATATGTAGTACCCTTGAGTATATTGTTGAATTCCAGTGGGTAACATAGCTTTGTAGCATGTTTATAAAGGCTTATAACAAATACAACAAAACCACCAGGGAATACTATTGGTATTATAAGCTGGTAGAGAGCTACCGTAAGTCAGGTACAGTTTGTCACAGGGTCATAGCAAACTTTGGCAGGCTCGAGACCCTTTCGTCGGCTGAGCAACGCAAGATGTTGGCCCAACGTATCGGGGAACTTATCATGGGTGGTGGCAATACACTTCCAACGAGTATTGCAGACCAGGAAGTAGAGCGGCTGGCAGGCCACTTTTACGGTGAGATAAGGGATAAAGGCACATGTGACATTAAAGGGGGCGATTGGGAAACGGTAAACATGTCGACACTGAAAAACAAAGATGGCCGCGAGATAGGTGCAGAATGGCTGTGCCAGCAGGCTTTCGACCAGTTGGGGATAGGCAGTTTTCTGAGGCAAAACAAATGGGCCGAGGATAAAATAGCCCTGGCAACCACCCATATCATAAGCCGTGCTGTTTATCCGGCATCCGAATTAAAAACCGTTTCGTACATCAAAGAAAACTCGGCCATAACCGAAATAACCGGTTTTGACCGTGACAAAATAACCAAAGACCTGTTGTACGGTATATCGCATAAGCTGTACGAGATAAAAGACCCGCTGGAACAATACTTGTCAAAACGTACCAACGAGTTGTTTGACCTTGAAGACAAAATCATCCTGTATGATCTGACCAATACCTACTTTGAAGGACAAATGCGGGGCAGCAGGAAAGCCAGATTTGGCCGCAGTAAAGAAAAGCGCAACGATGCAAAAATTATAGTATTGGCCGTGGTTGTCAACCGTGAGGGATTTTTAAAATACTCCAACATCTTTGAGGGCAACATGGCTGACTGTAAAACACTCGAAGATATTGTAAATGCATTGAGCACCCAAACATCTTTTACAAGCCGTAAGCCCATTGTGGTAATGGATGCCGGCATAGCTACCGATGACAACCTGAAGATGCTCAAAAGCAAGGGATATGATTACCTTTGCGTATCACGTTCATCGTTGAAAGAATATTATGCCGACATATCGGCTGCGCCGTTACAGATATGCGATAAAAGAAAACAACCGATTGAATTGCTAGAAGTAAAGGCCAATGGCGATACCGACCAATACCTTTGGGTGCGCAGCCAGGCCAAGGCTATGAAAGAAGACAGCATGAACGGGCTGCTTTCGCAAAGGTTCGAAGAGGGCATACAAAACATTCAGGAAGGTATAGTTAAAAAAGGTGGCGTCAAAAAACTAAACAAAGTATATGAACGCATTGGCCGCCTGAAACAGAAATATCCATCGGTACACTCGCATTACGATATAGCCGTTTTTGATGACGGGAAGGGTACAGCAACAAGCATCAGTTGCAGGCACAAAACAGGTGAGGACATGGACAAACAGGCCGGTATTTACTTTCTCAGGACATCGCTCATGAACCTTGATGAACATCTGTTTTGGACAATCTACAACATCATCCGCGAAATAGAATACACCTTCAGGGTGTTGAAAACCGACCTTGACCTTCGGCCCATTTACCATAAAACCGACGATGCCTCAATGGCTCACCTGAATTTAGGGCTGCTGGCTTATTGGTTAGTATCAACCATACGTTATCAGCTAAAACAAGGCGGGATAAACTCCAACTGGCGTGAGATAGTCCGAAAAATGAACACCCAGAAATGTGTTACAACATCAGTTGAAAACATAAACCAGCAAACCATATCAATACGGCAGTGCACCGAGCCAACTGCGGAAGTCAAAGAAATCTACGATAAATTGAAATACAAATACAAACCTTTCAACCGGAAAAAATCCGTAGTCCTCCCGGCTGAAATTTTTAAAAATGAAAGCCCGTAAAATCAACACTTTGGGAGTATATACCTGCAATCTGGGTTAAATTGTTGTCTATTTGGAACCTTCCATCATCAACATATCTTCTTAACCTTGGCCAAAGATTTTTTGTATAGTTCACTGCTATGCCAATGGCACTTTTAGGTAAGACCTTTATGGATTGGTCAATCAACCAATTTTCCAACTTATCCAATATCGGCACAGCTTCATTCTTCCGCAACTCCTTGATTTGGTCAAACGAGAGTTCCTGTTCACGGACTTTTCCCTCAATCTCATACAGATCCTGGATCATGGCTAAGGCTTCACCAGCTCGTTTAGGATCATTGGCCTTGGCCTGGTCAAATTTTCTCCTGCTATGTACAAAACAGGTCAGTAGTTTTATCTTTTCAGGCGGGGCTAAGTTGTCGTAAACCGAATAACCATCTGTTTGAAGATAGCCTTTAAAATCTTTCAGAAAACTTTTCGGACCATCCTGACCCCTGGTTTGCCGGTAATCAAAGACCACCATGCGTTTGATGGGATCATGATAAACCCAGAAGAATCCCCGGTGAGTAGCACCGGGCTTGTCTTCCGAAAGAACCGGGATAGGTGTTTCATCTGCTTTCAGATAATCCGATGAGCGAACTTCCTTTTTTAATGCTTCCCATGGCAAAACCAACCAGTCTTCAAGGGAACGGTTGGCCCATCCACCAATGGTTGAATCAGGAATATGGAGTTTCTGACGCTTGAAGATCTGACTTTGGCGGTAGTACGGAAGATGATCAACAAACTTGCTGACCAGGATATGAGCAAGCATCGAGGCACTGGCATTCCCCTTTGGGACAGGAAGAGAAGGAAGTTCAGCCGTAATAATACGGGGGGCTTCATCGTTGGTCTCAACCACATATTTAGGTCTCACGATCTGTTGAACAAAGATACTGGCAGGTTTGTATTCCAAAATTTCCGTAGTAATGGTGCCGATCTTCTTGGCACCTTCGGGAAGGTTCTCCGGTTCAATTATCTCAGTTCTGCGTGGAAAATGAGAGGGGATCTCAGCACGGTAAGAATGTTTCTTCTTTCCCTTTTCGGGCTTCTCCCGGGTGTAGGTGATCTCTTCCATCGTCTTTTCAGGTGCTTGCAGCGCAGGAAAATCAAACAGAGATCCCTGAAGCGGGTCCGGGGCTATAAAACGTTCGCTTTTGGCTCCGAACATCATCCTCTGAAGTTGGGCAAGCTGGTGTTTAAGCCATTCAACCTCGGACTTGAAGGTAATCAACTCCTGGTATTCTGTCTTCGATATGGTGATCATTTCTTCGCTTGCCATGAGGTAAAAATACTCATGAAAAGCATTGATTTTATTGGCATTACAGACGATTTACCAACAAATTTTTGTTACTAAAAACGCCTCCGTTTTTTTGCATATTTCATGGAAAAACCAGTAATAATCATCGCCAGTTGTCCGTATTCAATATCCTGACTCAAACCCGGTTTTTCAATTTGTGGCAATTCAAAAGTGCCTTGTTCAAGACGCTTGTAAAACAAAACGAACCCACCGGGTTCCCACCTGAGAAGTTTTATGCGATTTCTACCTTTATTTATGAAGATAAACACATCACCGCTACGTGGGTCTTGTCCCAACCGGCCGCTTACTAATCCGCAGAGCCCGTCAAAACTCTTTCGCATGTCAGTTTTCTCCCTGAAAAGGAAGTATCTGGCGGAGGTAACCGAAAACATGATCCCTACAGGTTGATCAATGCCTTCAGCATTTGCAGAGAAGTTCCTGTAGGTAATTGCAGTTCTACCCCATTGGTGTACCGCAATAAAATGCCGCTTCCATTAAAAACATTTTTAAGCTCGATAAATGCATTCCCGTTGCCCGCTTTTGTCTGCCGCTTATATAACCAGTACCGGAGTGTATGAATGGAAATGTTGTTGGACTTAGCAAAGTCCACCTGGGGTCAGTCCTGAATTATGCCAGCCGGCAACAATCTCTTTAACTTGTTGAGAAGTGTAAGTTGTGCTCATGAAATTTTTGCGGGCAAGTTGCTACTCCCGGGCAAGATTCACAAGATGCAGTTGGCTGGGCGC
>Ga0302247_1002546_pt1 | contig 11690 bp, 9 predicted proteins | sample AAG_UR_Ile_MG_FD_193529 | JGI IMG/M metagenome (GOLD analysis project Ga0302247, IMG submission 193529) | Enriched activated sludge microbial communities from anaerobic digester in WTTP, New Holstein, Wisconsin, United States - AAG_UR_Ile | ecosystem: Engineered > Bioreactor > Anaerobic >...
CTGGACCTGTTGCTCCACCTGGTGCGACGTCACCAGCTGGATCTGCGGGAGCTGCCCCTGTCGATCCTCACCGAGAAGTACCTCGAGGAGATCGAACGGGCCCGGCAGTACAACATCGACGTGGCCTCGGAGTTCCTCGTGCTGGCCGCCACCCTGGTCGAGTGGAAGTGCCGCTTCGTGCTGCCCGGACCGGAGACCGCCGAGCTCTCCGACGAGCAGACCGAGGTCCGGGACTTCTTCCTGCGCCTGATGGAGCAGGAGCGCAACCGCGCCGCCGCCGCGTGGCTCTCCGAGCACCTGGTCATGGACCGCGTGATCTACCGTCGCGGCTGCGTCGCCGAGGTGATCGAGCCCGAGCCCGCCGCCCTGCGCCGCCAGGACCCCGACGCGCTGGCCGCCACCTGGAGCTTGCTCGAGCAGAAGGCCCTCCGCGCGGCCACCTTCCGCGGCGTGGACGAGCGCTCCCTGCGGGCGCACACCGCCCAGGTCCTGCAGGCGCTCTACACCGAGCGCAGCATCGGCCTTCGCCGCCTGCTCACCGAGTACTTCGAGCCGGTCCCCGCGCTCGTGGTCGTGACCTTCCTGGCCCTGCTGGAACTGGCCCGCAGCGGCACCATCACCCTGGATCAGACCGTCTCCGGCGGCGAGCTCCTCATCACCCTGACGCCCGAATATGCTGACCACGGATCCCACCCGCTTGTCGAACCTGCTTCGTGAGGCCGGCTGCCCCGACGCGGATCCGCGCTGGGTCCAGATCGTGGGGGCGATGATCTTCACCGCGCCCGCGCCGATCCCCTTCGGCCGGCTGTGCGAGCTTCTGCCCGAGGCCGATCCCGCGGTGCTCGAGGCCGCCATCGCCGCGCTGTTCGCCGTCCACGAGCTTCTGGGGATCCGCCTGCAGCGGCTCGGCGGCGGGTACGTGTTCACCTCGGCCCCCGAGCTCGCGGACTGGGTGCGCCGTCCCATGGGGAGCCGCGGAGGACGCCTGACCCAGGCCGCCCTCGAGACCCTGGCGGTGGTGGCCTACCGGCAGCCGGTGACCCTGCCCGAGATCAACGAGATCCGCGGCGTGGACGCCGAGACCAGCCTGAAGTACCTGCTCGACAAGAACCTGGTCACCATCGCCGGGCGCCGGCAGGAGCCGGGCCGCCCCCACCTGTACGCCACCACCCGCGAGTTCCTCACCGTGTTCGGGCTCAACGCCCTCTCCGAACTCCCCGCCTTCGAGTCCGTGGTGCCCCAGACGGTCTCCGGGGAGCCCGGGCTGGCGCTGGACGACCTGAAGCCCGCCGAGGGCGAGGACTTTCAGCTGGACTTCTCCGCGATCAAGGCCTTCGAGGAGCAGGTGCACGAACTGAGCCGTCGCATGGGCGAAGCCCTGGGGATCCCCGAAGGGACCGAGGCCGACTCCGTGACGGCCGCCCCGCCCGAGGCCGCCCCGTCCGACGCGGACGTCGTGCCTGACATTTCAACTGCAACCGACGCGGACGTCGTGCCTGACATTTCAACTGCAACCGACGCGGACGCGGCGCAAGTCCCGTCCGAACCAGAACCGGAGCCCCCCCATGACCCAGAATGAACGGCTGCACAAGTATCTCGCGCGCTGCGGCGTGTCCTCCCGGCGCAAGTGCGAGGTGCTCATCGCCGAGGGACACGTCCGCGTGAACGGCGTGATCCCGGGCGAGCCCGGAACCACCATCGATCCGGACCGGGACGTGGTGCTCGTGGACGGGAAGCGCGTCCTGCCCCAGGAGCTGGTGGTCATCGCCTTCTACAAGCCGCCCCAGGTGCTCTCGGCGGTCGAGGATGCCTCGGACCGTCAGACGGTGGTCGACCTGCTCCCGGATCTGGGCGTCCGCCTGTACCCGGTGGGCCGCCTCGACTTCGCTTCCGAGGGCCTGTTGCTGATGTCCAACGACGGGGACCTCACCCAGCGCGTGCTGCACCCGAGCTACCAGGTCGAGCGCGAGTACGAGGTCAAGGTCAAGGGCGAGTTCGACGCCGGGGTCCTCGACCGCCTTCGCAACGGCGTGGAGCTCTCCGACGGTCCCACGAAGCCCGCCCGGGTGTCCATCATGCGCCGGCCCGAGTTGACCTCGAACGTGTGGCTGCGCTTCGTGATCACCGAGGGGCGCAACCGCATCGTGCGCCGCATGTGCGAGGCCGTCGGGCTCGACGTGCTGCGCCTGCGCCGCACGCGCATCGGCGAGGTGCGCCTCGGCGAGCTCAAGCCCGGGAAGTTCCGCCACCTCAACGCCCTCGAGAAGGACAGCCTGCTCCACCCCGCGCCCCCCGTGAAGAAGAAGGCGAAGAAAAAGCGCCCGCCCAAGCGCCACGCGGGCGGGGAACGCCACGCGGGCGGGGAACGCCACGCGGGCGGAGAACGCCCGGCGAAGCGGCCCGGGCCGCCGCGATAGGCGGCCCTCTTTCGCTCACGGTCGGTCGGGGTCTTCGGGACCAGGCGGTCCCTGCGAGAGAGGATCCGGTCACTGCCGGTGAACTTCACTTTTTCCCCACATTTTCAGCTTGACATTTCCCGCGCATGAGTTCATTACATCTCCTGCCCTCGGGGGATTTGCGCCCGTAGCTCAGTTGGATAGAGCGTCGGACTTCGAATCCGCAGGCCGGGTGTTCGAGTCACCCCGGGCGCGCAAGACCAGGGCCCATAGCTCAATCGGTAGAGCAGCGGACTCTTAATCCGGAGGTTGAAGGTTCGATTCCTTCTGGGCTCACCAATCAGTTTTTGTTCTTTCGCTTGACATCATCCACAGACGAACCAGACAGGAAAGGAAATTTATCATGAAACTCTCGATGTTCCCGATGTTCATTGCCGGCCTCGGCCTGGTGCTCGCCTCCGGTTGCGGCGAGGGCAAACCCTCCTGCGACCTGCTCTACAAGCGCCTCGACAAGTGCGACAAGATGCCCCTGAAGAAGGAAGCCTTCATGGAGATGTGCAACAAGAAGAAGGACGATCACGCCGACGAGATCGCCTGCTCGGCCAAGAAGGATTGCGCCGAGTTCAAGAAGTGCATGGAGGACGCCCGCAAGGCCGCGTCCGCCAAGCGCGCCCAGAAGCGGTTCGACGAGGCCCTGGCCAAGAACGACCTGAAGGATGCCATGATGATCTGCGACATCCACAAGGAGAGCCTGTCCGACGAGCTCAAGAAGAAGTGCGCCGAGCTCGGCCCGAAGGCCTATGACGAGCAGATGAAGAAGGCGACCGAGCTGCGCAAGACCGCCGAGAAGCAGGACTACGGCCTGTGCTTCGAGCTCAAGGACCTGGGCAAGAAGCTGGGCGGCGACAAGGAGAAGGCCGCCGAGACCGTCTGCAAGGAGATCGAGCTGCAGGTGACCGTGAAGAAGGCCCTGGGCGACATCGAGAAGCGCATCAACGACAAGTCCCTGTCGCTGCCCTTCCAGTGCATGGAGAGCACGCTCAAGAAGTTCGACGAGGTCGGCACCGACTTCGCCAAGGAGAAGAAGACCGAGCTCATCAACGCCTGTTTCATCAAGATGGGCAAGGCCATCCTCGAGAAGGACGTCCCCGAGATGAAGGGCTTCTGCCGCTACTCCGTCGAGCAGATCTACAAGGGTGTCAAGGAGCACAAGCTCTCGGATCCGGGCATCGATCCCCTGATCACCCAGGCCGCCGAACTGTGTGAGAAGAAGTAGTTCTTCTTTTCCGACGCTCTTCCCCCGCTCCTCCCCAGTCCCACTGAAATAATCCTATTACACCAATAGGGATTGACATTTCCGGGTTCGTGTCTACAGTGCGAGGCTGGAGGTGGAACCATGAAATCCCCGAAAATCCTGGTGCTGTATTATTCGATGTATGGCCATATTTACCAGATGGCCCAAAAGGTGAAGGAGGGCATCGAGGCCGCCGGCGGGACCGTGATCCTCAAGCGCGTGGCCGAGCTGGTGCCCGAGCAGTTCCTCGACGACTACGCGAAGCAGGCGGCCGCGCTCCAGAAGGACGTCCCGGTGGCCGATCCCCGCGCGGACCTCAAGGGCATCGACGGCGTCGTGCTGGGCGTCCCCACGCGCTTTGGCAACATGCCATCCCAGATGAAGAACTTCTGGGATCAGACCGGCGGCGACTGGATGAAGGGCACCCTGGTGGGCAAGCCCGCGGCCGTGTTCACCTCGACCGCCACCCAGCACGGCGGCCAGGAGTCCACCATCCTGTCCACCCACACGCTGCTTCTGCACCACGGGTGCGTCCTCGTCGGCATGCCGTACTCCATCCAGGCCCAGACCACCATGGACGGGCTCGAGGGCGGCTCCCCCTACGGCGCCGGCACGATCACCGGCGGCAAGGGCGAGCGCTTCCCCTCCGGGCTCGAACAGGGGATGGCCCGCGACTTCGGCGCCCACTTCTCTAGCATCGCCGCGAAATTGGCCGAATAAAAACGCGCCGGACCTGCAACCGGAGGAGCGACGGGGCGATACTGATCCCCGGGGAGCGCCATTTTGGCCTTTCCTTTCCTCCGGGAACAAGTACAATTCCCGCGTTTTCCGAATGGAGGTTCGTGATGGCAGATGGATTGAACAAGGTGATTCTGATCGGCAACCTCGGCAAGGATCCCGTCTACCGCGTGACGTCGAACAACCGCGCGGTGGCCGAGTTCTCGCTGGCCACCTCCGAGAGCTGGAAGGGCGACGACGGCAACCGCCAGTCCCACACCGAGTGGCACAAGATCGTGGTCTGGGGACCGGCGGCCAACGCCGTGCGCGACAGCCTGAAGAAGGGCTCGAAGGTGTACGTCGAGGGCAGCCTGCGGACCCGCAAGTGGACGGACAAGGAGGGCAAGGATCGCTACACGACCGAGATCCAGTCCTCCCGCGTGCTCTTCCTCAGCGGACGCGCCGGCGACGGCGGCCCCGGCGACCGCGGCTACGACGGCCCCGAGACCGACTTCGGCGGTGGCGACAACTTCGGCGGCGGCGGCGCTGCCCCCGACGACGACATCCCGTTCTAGTTCTCGATGACCTTGGTCAGAAAGTCCGACAGCAGCGTGCTGCCGATGGGGATGCTCTCACGGGCGATGGCCTGCTCGACCATGGACAGCATCTCGGTGGAGGAGGGGCGGTCGTGGACGGCCGGCAGCAGGCCCTCCTGGACGATGAACTGGATGCTCCGGGGGATGTCCGGGCGGGCGCGGCCGAGGTTGAAGTCCGGGTTCTCGGTGTCGTTGAGCAGCGGGTTGAACAGCGACATGACCTCGTAAAAGCACACCAGCAGGGAGTACACGTCCGAGCGGCTCTCTCCGAGCCCGCCGTCGCGCAGCTCGGGGGGCATGTAGCCCTTCTTCCCCAGCACGCGTTTGAACGGGATCAGCCGCTCCCCGGCGTGGGAGATGCCGAAGTCGGTGAGCTTGACCTCGCCGGCCCTGGACAGCAGGATGTTCGACGGGGACAGGTCGCGGTGCACGATGCCGGTGACGTGCTTCTCGGGGATGATCACGTGGTGCGCGTAGTGCAGCGCCTGCAGCAGCTCGTACAGGATGTAGAGGCCCACCGGCAGGGGCATGGAGAAGCGCTTCTTGACGAGCGTTTTGATGAGCACGCGCAGGTCCATGCCCTCGACCCACTCGAGCACGATGTAGTACCGGCCGCGGTCGGTGAACAGGTCCACCACGCGCACGATGTTGGAGTGGTGGAGCTTGGCGTGGAGGTGGGCCTCGGTGAAGAACAACTCCACCAGCGGCTTCTTCTCGGAGAGGTGCGGGAGCAGCTCCTTGATCGCGACGGGGAGCTCCATGCGCAGGGCGCCGAGCTTGGTGCCCTTGTACACCGCCCCCATCCCGCCCACCGCGAGGAGCCGGGTCAGGACGTACTGTCCGTCGGCCAGGGCGGTCCCTGGGGGGTAGGGCTCATAGGAACTGGTCATCCAGGGGATATTAGCGGAATTGCTGGATGTGATACAAGGACGTTGTGATGACCGGCGTATTTTCGGAGGAGGGGTATTCCTCGACCTGGACGAAGGCGGGCGCCCGTTCAAATGCGAGGAAAAACACCATTTCCTGGACCTCGGATTTGGAGTTGGCCGCAAAAATGATGCGGGTCTTGCCCTTCTGGAAGCCCCCGGAGAGATCTCTCCAGCCCAGTCCGTGGAAGTGCATGGGGCAGTGCATCTGGGCGCCCTTGATCCGGCAGGCGCCGGGCTTGCCCATCTGGACCATGCCGATGCGCGCGTTCTCGGTGGTGGTGCCGGTGAGGCTCTGGGAGCGGCCCAGGATCAGCGCCGGCTGCGTCGGCAGGGTGAGCTCGAGGGCCTGGCGGGCGTTGGAGGCGGGCTTGAGGCTGATGCGCAGCAGGTACGGGTAGGTGAGCAGCCCGCTGTCCTGGGGCACGATGCCCAGCTGGCGCAGGTAGTTGGAGGCCGCCGGATAGGTGACCGTCCGGGACGTCAGCGGGAGCTTCATGGGGCCGTCCTGGGGCAGCCCGTCCACGGCGGGGGGCGCGGTCTCGGAGAGGGGCCGCACGGGGGCGCCGGCGCCGGCCACGGCCTTCCAGGCGACCGCGGTGATCTTGCCGCCGGCGGCCTGGTTGTGGCCGAGCTGGGTGACGGGGACGGGGAACGCCATCCACAGGATCAACTGGCCCTGGCCGGCCTTGTTCGGCGCGGACTGGGCCACGAGGCGCGTGGTGGAGACCAGGCCCGTGAGGTCGTACCACCGCGTGCCGTCCACGCGGATGGGGCAGCCCTTGGCGCCGCGCTTCTGGCACTCGGAGAGGTCGCCCAGAAAGGAGCGGAAGTCCTTGGGCGCGTCGGTCCAGGAGAAGACGTAGGCCATGGCCGGGGCCACGGGCAGCGCGAGCTTGAGGGACTTGGCCACGTTCAGGTCGACGCCCTTCACCTGGATCCGCACCCAGTGGTAGGACAGCAGCGACGTGTCCGAGACGAGCTTGGTGAGCCGGTCCTGGGCCCATACATCGGCCAGCGGCTTGGCCAGGGTGGTGGTGGCGAGGACCTGGTAGCCCTTCCAGTTCGCGGGCGTCTCCGGCGCCGGCAGGGCGGCGGGGGCCACCGGGGCGGGCGTCGGCGTCACCGGGGTCGGGGTCGGCGTCTCGGGGGCGGGGGCGATCTTGGCCTCGGGCTCGTTGGGCACCGGCAGATCCATGGGATCCGGCGGCAGCACGGGCACGCTGGCGGTCGTGGGCACGTACGAGGTCACGGTGACGGTGTCGACGCCGAGCTTGGCGAAGCCCATGTTGGCGTACGGAAGCGTGTAGATGGAGGCGGCCGAGGAGTAGGCCAGCCACAGCACGGTCTTCGCCTTGCCGGTGGTCTTGGCGCGGGACACCAGCAGCACGTGCTTCTGGGTGACCACGGGCAGCACGTCCACGGCCCCGGCGTTGGCGACCCCGGCGCCCTTGCAGTCGTGCACCTCGGCCTCGGCGTCCCAGGTGCAGGCCTTGAACGACGAGAAGGCCACCGTGTCACGCGAGGTCTTGAGGTCGCTCTCGGCCTTGATCATGGCCAGTTCGGGGAGGTTCTTGAACAGGAGCACGGTCTCGGAGACCTTCGACGGGCCGGTGCCGCCGTTGAACTCGATGCGCAGGATGTGGGGATGGGCCAGGACGCGGGCGCCGAAGCCGGGCAGCTCCATCTCGATGATCTTGGCGAGGTTGCCCTTCTCCACCTTCTTGGCCTCGGGGATGGTCAGGGGCTTCCAGGTCTTGTCTTGGGCGTGGGCGGGCGCGATCATCCAGGCGGACAGGAACAAGCTGAGCAGTATTTTCATGGGTCTCCTCGCTCGAAATCGGGTTCGAATGCCGGATCCGCGGATCCGGCCCATCCTCTGACGGCGCCGCATCGGAAAAATTTCACCGGCGGCCTCCCACAGGATAGTGGTTTTTCATCAAAGTGCAACCGCGGACCTACTCTCCCAGGGCCGGGGGCTTCTCCTTGGGGGGCACGTACTCGTGCTTGACCGCCCGGGCCGTGTTGTTGACCACGGGGCGACCCAGATCACGGTGGCGCTCGTCGGCCCAGGGGATCTCCCGGTGCGGGGCGAGGCGGGCGGCGTCGTACATGAAGCGTCCCCAGAGCGGGGAGGTGGTGACGAAGGCCGCGTCGCGGTCGCCCAGGGGCCGCTCGTACTTCTCGTCGCCCAGCCAGGCCAGGACCGCCCAGCGGGAGGAGTACCCCGAAAACCAGGTGTCCATGGTGTCCGAGGCGGTGCCGGTCTTGCCCGCGGCCGGGAAGCCGATGTCGCGCACGGTCTCGTTGTGGCCGTCTGTGACCACCTTGCGCAGCAGCGTCGAGGTCTGGAAGGCCGCGCGGGCCGGGATGACCTGCCGGTCGCGGCGCCCGAGGACGGCGATCATGCGGTCGATGCGCTCGCCGGCGGTGAGCAGCGGATCCGACACGGTGGTGGCGTCCTCGAGGATGTTCCCGGCCGAGTCCCGGATCCGGCGGATCATGACGGGGCGGATCCCGCGGCCGTTGCGGGCGAAGACGGCGAAGGCCGCGTTGAGCTCGTCCATGCGGGTGCACGAAGAACCCAGGGCCAGGCCCTTGTCGGGGATCACTGGCGTGGTGAAGCCGAAGCGCTTCACCCAGGCGGCCACCTTGCGGGCGCCCATGGCCTGGAAGACGGTGACCGAGGGCGTGTTCCGGGACCAGACCAGCGCGTGCTCGAGGGTGACCTTGTAGTTGGCGACCTTGTCCTGCAGCTCGGGGGAGAGCGTCTCCCCGTAGTTGAAGTTGGTGATGCGCCACTTCTGTCCGGTGGCGGGGTCGGTGATGGCGTAGGGGATGTCGGTGAGCTGGCGGTCGAAGGTCCATCCCTCGGCCAGTGCCAGGCTGTAGTAGAACGGTTTGTAGGTCGAGCCGGGCTGCCGGCAGCTCTGGATGGTGCGGTTGAACTTGGTCAGGTCGAAGTCGGTGCCCCCGATCATGGCCACCACGTAGCCCGAGCGGTGGTCCATGGCGTGCAGCGCCGCCTGGACCCGCGGGATCTGCTCGAGCCGGTAGCGGTCCCGGCCGCCCGGCCTGGGGCGGACCCAGACCACGTCGCCGACGCGCAGCGCCTCGGTGGCGGCGCCGATGACCTTGTCGGTGACGCCCTCGGTGGGGTGCGCCGGGTAGGCCCAAATCAGGTCCTCGAGCTCGATCACGCCCTCGGGGAGCCCGCCGACGCGGACGTGGGCCCGCTCCCGGGTGACGCGGGTCACCAGGGCGAGCAGGTCGCGGTCGGGCTCGGGGACGATCCCTTGGTAATGGGCGGCCGCCTTCTCGAGGAACCCGGCGCGCTCCTCCTCGGTCTTCAGCCGCTCCTCGGGGCCGCGCCAGCCCTGCCGCTTGTCCTCCCAGCGCGCCAGCTCCTCGACGTTCCTGCGGGCCGTGATCTGCACGAAGGGGCGCACGGTGGTCTCCACGGAGTAGCCCCCGCGGGCGAAGGCGTCGGCGCCCACCCTCGACAGGAGCAGCTGGCGGACGCTCTCGGTGAAGTACGGCGTGCGGGCGTTGAAGTGGTCCTTGCGGGCCGCCAGGACGATGGGGGCCTCCCGGGCCGCGTCGAACTCGGCGCGGGAGATGAACCCGTGGCGGTTCATCGCCTCGAGGACCTGCCCGCGGCGGAACAGGGCCAGACCCGGGTTCACCGTGGGGCTGTAGCGGGAGGGTGCCTGGGCCATGCCCGCCAGCAGCGAGGCCTCGGCGAGGGTCAACTGGTCCAGGTTCTTGTCGAAGTAGTTGCGGGCGGCGGCCTTGACGCCGTAGGCGTTCTTCCCAAGGAAGATCAGGTTCAGGTAGAGCTCGAGGATCTGTTCCTTGCCCATGGAGCGCTCGAGGCGCAGCGCCCAGATGACCTCGCGGAACTTGCGGTCGAAGGTGCGCTCCTCGCCCAGGAAGTACTTGGCCACCTGCTGGGTGATCGTGCTGCCGCCCTGGCGGATGGCGCCCGAGCGCAGGTTGGTCCACGTGGCGCGGGCCAGGCCGATCAGGTCCAGCGCGCCGTGGGTGAAGAAGCGCGCGTCCTCGATGCTGATGAAGGCGTTGCGCACCAGGGGCGGGATCTCGGCGATGGGCGTCCACTCGCGGCGCTGGCCGGCGATCTCGGCCAGCACGGAGCCGTCGGCCGCGGTGATCGTGGTGGAGGTGGAGACCGAGTCCTTCATCCGCCCGAAGTCGGGCTTCACCGGGACCTGGCGGGCGTAGGTGCCGAAGACCAGGATGCCGGCGAAGGCGAAGGCCACGCCCACCACGGCGAGCATGAACACGTGCCACAGCACGAGGTGGGTGAAGAGGCTGCGCTCCTTCTGGTTGAGGATGACGACGGGCATGGGGGCGCCGGGTGGGGCCTAGTCCTCGGCGGGCGCGTCGTCCCCGCCGATGAGCAGGGGCAGGTCGCTGGACTGGCGGATGCGGTTCTCGATGGACGCGAGGAGGTCGGCGTTGTCCACGAGCATCTGGCGGACGTTGTCCCGTCCCTGGCCCAGGCGTTCGCCGTTGAAGGAGTACCAGGAGCCGCTCTTCTCGACGATGCCGGCCTTCTCGGCCAGGTCGAGCACGTCGCCCTCGAAGGAGATCCCGTGGCCGTAGAGGATGTCGAACTCGGCCTCGCGGAAGGGCGGGGCGATCTTGTTCTTCACGACCTTGACCCGCGTGCGGTTGCCGATGACGGACTCGCCCTGCTTGAGGGTGCCGACCTTGCGGATGTCCATGCGGATCGAGGAGTAGAACTTCAGGGCGTTGCCGCCCGTGGTGGTCTCGGGGTTGCCGAACATCACGCCGATCTTCATGCGCAGCTGGTTGATGAAGATGACCAGGCAGTTGGACCTGGAGATGCTGCCCGTGAGCTTGCGCAGGGCGTGGCTCATGAGGCGGGCCTGCAGGCCGACGTGGCTGTCGCCCATCTCTCCCTCGATCTCGGCGCGCGGGGTGAGGGCGGCGACCGAGTCGACGACGACGACGGCGACCTCGCCGGTCTTCACGAGGGTGTCGGTGATCTCGAGGGCCTGCTCGCCGCAGTCGGGCTGCGAGATCAGCAGGTTCTCGATGTCCACGCCCAGCTTCTTGGCGTAGGAGACGTCCAGCGCGTGCTCGGCGTCGATGAAGACGGCGACGCCACCCTGCTTCTGGGTGGCGGCGACGATGTGCAGGGCCAGGGTGGTCTTGCCCGAGCTCTCGGGTCCGAAGATCTCGATGACGCGGCCCTTGGGCAGCCCGCCCACGCCCAGGGCGATGTCCAGGCTCAGGGAGCCGGTGGACACCACGCTCAACTCCTTCATGTGGCTCTCGTGGTCACCGAGGCGCATAATCGCGCCCTTGCCGAACTGGCGCTCGATCGTTCCCAGCGCCGTCTTGAGCGCCTTCTGCTGGATCTCTTCCTCGGGTTTCTTCTGCTTGGCCATCATGCATCTCCATTGTCAGGGGGTTTCGGTGCCTGCGGGGCCTGGGGCGCCGGGGGCGCGGGCCGGTTGTCGCGGTTGTCGCGGTTGTCGCGGTTGTCGCGGGGCGGGCGATCGCTCGGGGCGCCCTTGTCGCGGGGCGGCCGGTTGTCGCGGTTCTCACGGGGAGGCCGGTCGCCGGGAGGCCGGTCGCCTGGGGCGCCCTTGTCGCGGGGTGGCCGGTTGTCGCGGTTGTCGCGAGGGGGCCGGTCGCCTGGGGCGCCCTTGTCGCGGGGCGGCCGGTTGTCGCGGTTGTCGCGAGGGGGCCGGTCGCCTGGGGCGCCCTT
>Ga0302247_1002547_pt1 | contig 11689 bp, 4 predicted proteins | sample AAG_UR_Ile_MG_FD_193529 | JGI IMG/M metagenome (GOLD analysis project Ga0302247, IMG submission 193529) | Enriched activated sludge microbial communities from anaerobic digester in WTTP, New Holstein, Wisconsin, United States - AAG_UR_Ile | ecosystem: Engineered > Bioreactor > Anaerobic >...
GGGAACCGGCAATGCAGGAATGGATGCTCTGGGCCTTGGTGCCAGAATCAGTACCGATGCTTTGGCACTGGTAGATGGTGAAAATGTCTCCATCCTGCCTGTCAACGCCAATCCGGGCAATGTGAGCCAATTGATAAATCAGCTCCCTCAGATAATGGGCAAAGGACAAAACAACCAGCAGCAGAATCAGCAGCAGAGCTCATAATGAAAGGCCTCACGGTAAATATTTCCGTGAGGCCTCAGTTTGCAGTACCTCTGCAATGGGGGATGCGAGGAGGAGTGCATTTTGCCAGAAAAAAAGGCAGTGAGTGCCGTTTTTTATAGATATTTCATATATTTTTAACAGATATTTATCATGTCAAATGTAAAATAAAGTACCAAGTCATTGTGACCTGTGACTGAATGCCTTCCGATAATGGTATATTCGATTGACGCCAAAGGCAATAAACGGATGAAATTCTGGACTGCCCGTTTAATTGACGGAAATACTGTAAGAATAGAAAGAGGTGAGGTTTTAAATGAAGAAAACACTGGTATCAATAATATTGTGCTTCTTAATTATACCAATATTTGCTGCTCCGGCAGCCACGGCCGCGTTTGAGCCGGATAATTACAATCGGCTTTCCGTAAACGAAGACTACTGTATGGCTGTCTTAAGAGACGGCACCTTATGGGGCTGGGGCTGTGACAACGATGTGCACCTGGGTCTGCGCTATTCGGACAAAGAGCATGTATTAAAGCCGGCTAAAATAATGGACAATGTAATGTCGGCATTTGCCGGGTGGGGAACCTCTCTTGCCATTAAGAATGATAATACTCTATGGGCATGGGGAGATAATATGCCGGGGGCTGGAGAAGACCGGCTCACCTATTCGCTGAATCCAGAAAAAATCATGGACAATGTCATATCCGCAGCCGGCGGCCACTGGTTCGTACTGGCTGTCAAATCCGACGGTTCCTTGTGGGGCTGGGGGAACAACGGAGGAGGTAAAGAGGGTGCACGGTTGGATGAAGCCCGAAAGATTAACGATGACCAGGGCAGGTGCATGTACCTCCCTGTAGTCCAGCCTATGAAATTAATGGACGGAGTCAAAAAGATTGATGCCCATGTCCATTCCTACTGTGTATTAAAAAGCGACGGCACACTTCTCTATAATGGACGTATCCTGAGTGCGGAAAAGAAAACAGAAATAGGCGGTATTAAATACAGTGTAATGGCGACTGGAGTAAAAGATATGGCTTTGAATGAAGAAGCCCTGTATTTCATAAAAAATGACGATTCCCTGTGGGGTGTGGGCAAAAAGGCCTACAAAGGGCTGGATAATTATGACCTTAATAAGGAAAGCAGTTATGATTATACACCAGTCAGGATCATGGACAGTGTGAAAGCAGTTGCGGTAAGCGCAGCATTCCCCCCTCTGGCATTGAAAAAAAATGGAAAGCTTTATGCATGGGGTTCATCACAAATGATAGCAGATTCTTTTGGTATTGGGGCTATTGACTGGCAGAATATTAATTGGCAGACATTTACCGAAGATGACTATTACGAAACATTTGAAAAATCCAGGACAATCGTGCTTATGGATGGAGTTGCCGCAATCAGTGCAGGGCCTTCCCAATACCTTATAGAAAAAAATGACGGTACAATATGGACCTGGGGTGTAAATTTCAAGGGAGGTATAGGTGATGGGCAGCTTAATACCAATACAGTTGGTGCGAGTCAGTTTGTAAAGCTTGATTTCTCCCCATTGGCCGAACAGCTTTTCACCGGAGGCACACAGAAAAGCAAGCTGTTGGCAGAGTGGCTGGCAGAAAAGGAGGCCGAAGGAGCCATTCCTTCATATGATCGAAACTTTACCGCTTTCTGGTCCGGGTCTTGGTGTCAGGACACAGACTACATGGAATTACGTTATTCAACTGACAAGAAAACCGTATACGGGCTGAATATGTATAAAGTGCTAATCCTTGTCGGAAAATCAGATGGCAATAAGCTGAGAGGCTGGTTCCATGACGGAGTCTTTGAAATTACCATGATGCCTGACCATCGATCCATTACAGGGTTATATTTTAATAACAGTGCAGCTGAAGCCACAGAGTGGACAGGTACAAAAAATTAATTTAAGGAGGTATTTAATTGAAAAAGCGTTTTTTATCAGTAGCTTTATGCTTTGTCATACTGCTTGGCTTTTTCCCCATGAGTGCTGCCGCTTCAACGCCTATTCCTCAGAGTATCGGGGCTCCTCAAAGCATAACCGTCAATGCTTCATCGGATTCCGACGGCCATATATGGAATTATGAAATCCAGCTTACCGCTCCCCCAAACGTGGCGATGTTCGCCGGAGAGAGCAAAGATCAGTGGTATGCAGGAGATCTGATGAGCAATCTGTCTGTATGCGCTGAATTTGACTACAGGTATAATGATAATAAATGGCATTATAATACAGCCTGGGATAGAGAGGACCCCGCTCCGGATCCCTTCAATTACGGTTACCTTTCAGATTTATCCGAGGATTCTCCTGACTTGACACTGTACATCAACCCAGAATACCTGTCTCCTCATATAGCCGACAACAGTCATTTTGATCACAACACCATTTACTTCCGTGTACGTTTTGTAATTACTTACTATAATGCGGAGGGAAACTTTGTAAAACTTACCTCCGGCTGGTCGGAAACCGCTGCATTCGGTCAAAATGCAGTTCATCAGGAATCTGTCCCGGAGGCTCCGGTGCAGCCGGACTTCGGCAGCATCAAATCTCCTGTCAAACCGATGGAGACCATTACAGTGGAATATTTCAATGCTCCGAATCAGATCAACGCCTGGATAGGTATTTTCCCTCAGGGGGACACAACCAATAACACGATGACATGGAAATCACTTCAGGGGCAGGCAAACGGCAATTATACGGCCACTGCACCCGGCGACCCGGGAAAATACTATTACAGGATATATAATGACGGCAATGAGATTATCGCGGAAAGCAGCATATTTGAAGTAAAACCGGAAGTAGTAGAGGGTGTAATCACAACCGGAGAGCCTTTTACCGGAACGATAGTATTGCCGACATATGAGCTGGGTTCCGGTATACTCACCGCTACCCCGGGGGACGGCTTTATAACCCTTAAATGGAATGAAGCCGCGGACAAAAACGGCCTTGACGGCTACTACCTCTATAAGGGTACCGGCTCCGGAGGTGAAAGCTCCAGCCCCATGTTTGATTTTCCTATTACGGAACTGACTTATAAAGATACATTAGTTTCAAAGGATATAACATATTATTATATTATGAAACCCGTTTACGACGGAGGCACCCGTCTTGGGGCAGCTTCCAACGAAGCATCCGCCAAAGCGGCTTTTCCGTCTTCACAGGGAGTAATCGTACTGACCATAGGCCAGTCCAGCATGCTTGTAAACGGTGTAAGCCATACGATTGACGCCCCACCGGTTATTGTAAGCGGCAGGACCTTCGTGCCTGTCAGAGTTATAGCCCAGGCACTGGGGGGAAATGTGAGCTGGGACTCCGTTGAAAAAAAGGTAACCATTATTCTGAAGGACAAAACCATAGAGCTCCGGATAGGAAATACCGCGGCAACGGTCAATGGAGAGACAAAAACCCTGGATGTACCTCCATATATATCAAAGGGCAGGACAATGCTGCCTTTAAGGTTTATAATTGAGAACTTGGGCTGTGAAGTAGTCTGGAACGGCCCTGCCCAGACCATAACTATATATTATGATGCCGCCGGAAGCAGCGGAACTACCGGTCAGCCAGGAATTTCTTCCGGGAATACAGCCTCCGGAGACGCCCCTTCCTGGCTCAATGATCCTTCTCCCGCAGAGGCCGCCCCTGCCGCAGGAGGTGTTGTTCACACCGGAATCATCAGCTCTTCCGGGGAGACCTGGACCGCAAATAACGGCCCTCATATAGTAGAAGGGGAATTCAGGATTGAAGGGGCAAATGCTCCGGTACTTGCGATTGAAGCAGGAACAAAGGTGCTGTTTAAGGAGGATGCTTATATTTATGTGGGATACGGCAGTACAGGAGGCATTATGGTCAACGGCACTCCTGACGCTCCTGTAATCTTTACAAGCAACTCCAGCTTAGCCGCTCCGGGCTTCTGGCAGGGTATACGCTTCTATAATCTTTCCTCAGTAGGCAAGTCTTATATCCACAATGCAATTATCCAAAATGCCGGAGATGCCAGCAGTGCGGACCAGGGTGCAATTACCCTGGGTGAAGGGGCAAAGGGAATTGAATTGAAAAACGTAAAAATATTGAACAGTATGTTCTGCGGACTGCAGCTCCATGACAATGCAAGGCTTGGAGAGAACAGCAAAAACCTCTCAATACTGAAAACGGTATCAGATTCAGGTAACGGAGGGTATCCAATCAGCACCTATATGCACGGCAGCAATAACTTACCCAAAGGAGGAAGCTTTTCCGGAAACTACAGGAATGCCGCGGAAATAATCGGATATTATTCGGCAGCGGTCAATGAGGACTTTATCTGGAATAATCTCGGCATTCCCTATGCCGTCAAGACAAACCTTGAGATCGGCGGAAGCAGCAATCCGGTATTTACAATTGAACCCGGGGTTGTTGTACTATTTGATACGGATAAGTATTTAAGAGTGGGCTATGAAGGCAAAGGCTCAATCATTGCCGATGCAGAAAAGGCACCTGAAAAAGAACCCGAAGGCTACCATAAACTGGCATCCTCAGATGCAATGCTTGAATCCTCCGAAGGTTTATTAAAAGAAAACAAAACAATCATCTTTGGAGCTTTGGACAGTCCTGCAGCTAAGGGAGTATGGGCAGGTATTGAATTACTGGAGGGAGCCATCAGCGGGAATATATTCAACGGATGTATCATCTCGGGAGCAGGGGCAAAGGGCAAAGGAGCCCTGTCAGCAGCATCAATAGTTGAAGATCAGCTCAAGCTTGCCAATACTCTTATAAGCGGAAGCAGTACCAGCGGTTTGGAGCTGTTGGGAAATATTGAACTGCTGCCGGGTTCCGTCGGAAATATTTTCAAGGACAACAACATACCGGTATCCTTGTCTCCTTTTGCGGCAGGTTCATTTTTACCTGGCAATGAAATACTCTCTAACGTCAATAATTACATTCAAATCGTAAACGATGCCCTGTTTGCTGATTCACCAATCAGCAAATCAGCAACCTGGAGCAACTTCGGGATACCTTACCTGATCAAGGATCCCTTTAAGATACAGGGGACTGCTCAGGAGGCAATACTGACTCTTTCAGGAGGCATTGAACTGATTTTTGAACAAGATTGCGGAATTGATATCGGATTGGAGGGACCGGGTTCGCTGATTGCTATGGGAAGTCCCGTCAATCCCGTTACCTTTACTTCTGTCCTTAAAAGCGCCGGCTCATGGAACGGACTGCATTTCTTTGAAAATATCGGACCCGGCAGCAAGCTGAATAACATAGTGCTTGAATATGCCGAAACAGGTTTGACCTTCGACGCCTTTCCGGGGTCGGATATACTTAAGAATTCCACCGTTCAATTCTGCAGGCTTTTTGGAGTTGACAGGAACTTTGCCGAAGACCTGGTTGATATCGTATTTGATCTGCTTTTCCCGGCACTTGGGAACAATTTTCTGGGAAACGGAACAGACCAGAAATAGAGACCGGGATGCATAGCATCCCGGTCTCTAAAAGTCTGCTTCTCCATGGGCCTCTACATCTATGCTTCCTTCCCCGTGATAACTTTCACCGCTCTTCATACCTTTGACTGACCAGGTCTGGCCATTGCGATTCCAGTTACCTTCAATATAATCACCGTTATCCGACAGAATCAGTGTAAGGGCAAATGTATCTTCAAAGCCGCTAACTATTGTGTCCATAAGTTTACCCTCCAATACATTGCCGTTAACCTTACCGTTTATTACAGACACAGCCTGAGTCTTATAATCACCGCAATACCCTGTAACATTGCTGCCGTTTTGCTCCAGCTGAATACTATAGTTTAACTTGTAATCATCGGAGAAAATAAGCCAGGCACCACTGAAGTCTGCAGAACTTACGGCAGGGGTGCTTCCTGCTTTATCCTTTATCTCATAAGTTCGCACTGTCATTAGTATTGCAGCTTCACGGGTAGCCGTTCCATATCCCAATGCCTCCTCCGCGGTAGTAGAAGCCTTGGGCATAAAGTAACCTCTGGAATCACCCTTTATAATACCCAATTTGGACATAAATTTAGTCCCTTCAACCGCCCAGGAAGCTATATCCTTCTGGTCAGGAAAATCCGCAACACCGTCGATGTTGTAGTCATCCCCGGGTTCCATTGCCTTGATGGCCCTGAAGAGCATTGTGGCACATTCCTGGCGGCTGACGGTTTTGTTGGGGGTAAAGGTATCCGTGGAAGTTCCCGTGGTAATCCCCAGGGAATAAGCTTTCAAAATTTTTGGATTTTGCGTGTCTTTAAATGGGTTTGCGGCAACCGTGGCCTGCACTGTGCCCTTGGTCTTTTCATACAGTTGCAATGCCAGCTCACAGAATTCTTCCCTAGTGATGGGCTTTGTCAGATCCGCTCCCGAAAGAATTTCCGGTATAAGTCCGTGATTCGCCGCTTTTTCAAGCTCCGGAACAGCCCAGCTGCTTCCTTTAATACCTACGATAACCGTATTGGAATCAGGGGATGAACCGACAAAACCAAAAGCATTATCATATAGCTCTAAATGCACCCTGAAGGAAACCGGTATATCCTGCTGCCATAAGTAGTCCTCCACCCAGAGCTGCTCAAACTTAAACATCCCCTGACCGGTTTGATAATAGTCCAGGAATTGGTCCGTGGATATTTCTTCAGCTTTTTTCCATTCTCCGGCATCTCCAATCTTTTTTTCTATCACTACATACCATCGATAGGTGTCGTTGTACCTGGGCAGGTTGTTGATTTTGAAGCTCAGCAGCACACTTCCGTAGGGGTGGGTTTCATCAGGGGTAATCAATGCTGCAGTCAGATCATAAGGAGTATAGGGTTCAAAATCTGATGGTGCTGCCAGGACTTCTGAAGGCAATATTGTCAGAATCATCACCAGTGCCATTAAGACAGCGGTTATTTTTTGTTTCATATTTCTTCTCCTTTCATTTACCTGATTTTGATATGATACAAATTCTTAAATTCCTAAGTATGTTTCATTTTATATCTTGAGTATAAAAAAAATGTTAAATTATTATATAATATATATTAAAAGTCAATTTAAAATATAGTAAAATAGAAGTATCTATCATATATTGGAGGATACCCCAATGAAAGGCATTGCTGTAATTAAAAGTAAGCTGGTGATGCCGCAGCTGCCCAGGGCAGTCATTAAATCAACCCGCATCAGGGATTTGATTGAGTCTATTGAAAATAAGTCCCTGATAGTCGTCACAGCCCCGGCAGGATATGGTAAGACTACTTTGATTGCAGCTGCTCTCAGCTCGCATAAGGCAAAGGCGGATCGGATCTGCTGGTATCGCCTGGATGAAGCGGACAGATACCTGGCCTACTTCTATACCCACCTGGTGGAAGCTCTTTTTCCGGTGGAAGAAAAGATATGGGAAGAAGCAAGAAGCTACCTGGACAACTGCGGTGATATCCTTACGGAGCACCAGTACTTGAATGCGCTGCTTTGTCAAGAACTGTGGGCTTTTTATAACAGTTGCCCGGATATTAGGAACTTCATTGTGCTGGATGACTTCCAGCATGTACAGGATATCGCTGAAATTACCGACACCGTTCAATTCTTTATTGATAACCTGCCGGTAAACTTCACGGTCATAATCAGCAGCCGCTATGAAACTGGTCTGCTCACTGCAAAACGAAGACTGGAAAAAAGTATCCTGGAGATTACCAGTGATGATTTATGTGTCACTTCAGAAGAATTACCCCCCCTCATTGAGAATATGACCGGAATTAGACCGGGACCAGCCCTGTCACATAAAATCCTGCTGCATACCGAGGGCTGGCCAGCAGGGATCATCTTGATATGTCAAATGCTACATAAAAGGAATTCAATAAGAATTGAATCACTCCTGGACTATTCCAGTCAAAAAGAACTGCTTTTTCAATATATACTTTCTGAAGTATTAATGTCAGTGGATGACAGACTTCTTCACTTTTTGGCCAAGGCCTCAATTCTTTCTGAAATAACCGTCTCAGAAGCCAAGGTGATTTTCGATGAGGAAAACGCTCTGCAGCTTTTGGAAAAATGCCAGCGCAAGGGATTGTTTATCCAAAAGCTATACGGCGATGTCAGTACATACCGGTTTCACTCCCTATTCCGTGAAGCACTCCAGCAAATACGGACTAAATATTATTCCGATGAAGAAATAAAAAATTATCACATGAAGGCTGCGGCTTATTTTATTGAGAAGCAGATGTTTGAACGGGCCATAAGGCATTTTATAGTCTGCGGTAATGTTGATCCTGCGGTGGAATTGGTAATTCAGGCTGCCAAAAATAATATTAACCTGCTCGCCTTTGAGGCAGTTGAAGAACTTCGCCTCTGGTTCAAGCTTCTGCCTGAGGATATTGTAAATAACAACGGTTATCTTCTTTACATCAAATCCTATACTATATTTCATAAAAAAGTCAAAGAAGCAATTAAATTATTGGAGCAATCCCTGGAAATCTTTAGGCAGACCGATAACCTTGTTATGCAGCTATACACCCTAGTCTCTCTCTCAAATGCCTACATAGAATTCAATTCCATCAGCGGCCTGAGAGAGATTCAGGAAAAAGCACTGCTGTTATCTGAAGGTAAAGAGGGACAACTTGTTGAATTGGTACTGACTATTATTAATTTCACCGTATCTGTATGGGAGGGTAATTTTACAGCGGCTCTTTCGTTTTTTCGGTCGTTAAAATTCCTTGGATTGACAGATGAGTGGCAATTCATAATAAAATTTCTTTCTTCTATTATGTACTATCTTTCAGGAGATCTTAAACCTGCATATAAGCAAATTCATGAGGCTTTAAAACTGGAAATATGCAAAACTGCAGAACTGCAGAACGGATATTTGCTTTTATATTGCTGCTCCATATTGCAGCTGGAAGACCTATTGCGCCCCCAGTCTCAAGAATTGGAAAACATTTTGGCAATAGGTGAAAAATATGATTACAAGTATTTGCTGGGTTCCGGAAAAAGGCTGAAGGCTTTAGCCTATTACAGACAACACGACCCGGAATATGCTTTGGAGATACTTGATGCCAGCACTGTTCTATTTGAAGAAATGGGCAACACAGCCATGGTTTCATCCAATATACTGTACCGTTGCCTGTGGCAATGCCCCGGGGATAATCCCCGGGAGCTGCTGAAAATAGCTCAAAGGGCCCTTGAAGATTTGGCTGCCGAACCCTCCGGTATGTGCCTCTATGAAATTGGCCTTTCTATTGTTGGAGCAATTGCAAGAGAAGCGGAAGACTACGGGCTGTCTGAAAAATACCTGAAGGCTGCAGTGGAAAAGTGCCAGTCAAAAGGGGCTAAACAAGTTTTCTGCGGAGCCTGCCTGCACTTAGCCAGGCTCTATTTCGACATGGGTAAACAAATACCAGGTGAACAGTATCTGCGAATAGCCTTTAATCTGGCTGCAAAAAAAATGTACTATATGTTCTGGGATCTGCATTTTCCCACCCTGGTTGAAATGGCAGCAAGATCTGCAAGGAGCGAAATACAACTTGACTATGTCAGGGAACTGGTAAACAGGCATTACGGCCAGGATGCGTCTGAATTCTTGATAACCGCTGCTCTTACGGAACATACCGCCAATAGAAACTTTACCGGTTTTTTTATAACACGTTATGGTATAAGAGAAGATTACAAGGGTTTCATCCTCCGTGTGACTTTTCTTGGTAGGCTGCATATCAGCATCAACGGTATCGCTATACCAGACAAGGAGTGGAAGACGAAAAAAATCCCGGGACTGTTTAAATTCCTTATAGCACACAGGGGGCACCCGGTATCAAAAGAACAGCTTATTGAGGTTTTATGGCCGGATGCTGATAAAAAATCCGTCATGATGTCTCTCCGGGCTGCACTTTGCGAACTGAAAAAGGTCCTGCGAAAGCATGGCATTGAAGCGGAAGACCTGTCATTGCTATTGAAAGAAAGCAGGGACACCCTGGAAGCGCTTACTGGAAATCACCTGATAGTGGATGTGGATTTATTTTTTGAGCTGGCCGAAAAGCCCTGCATGCCTTCCCAAAAGAAAGTCATACTCGAGCAATTACTTGAGCTTTATAAAGGAGACTTCCTGGAAGAAGACCTGTATGAGGACTGGACCTTTGCATTCAGGGAAGAACTTCGATCTGTTTACTTCCGATCAGCTCTCGAGCTGGCTGGCATATACATGACCGAACATGACAACATCAAAGCAGAAAAGCTTCTGCTCAAGATACTGTCTATGGATCAGTATAATGAAGAAGCCTGTCTCTTGCTGTTGAAGCTGTATTTCTCCGAAAATCAGAGGGGACGTGCTGTAAAGTTATATAAAAGCTTTACAACTCGCTTTGAAAAAGACCTGCAAATCAAACCTGACAACAGGTTAACCCTGCTGATCAGCGAAAACTGACGGTCAGCCCTCTTATAGCTTCGATGACCTTTTCCCCCGGCACCGGTTTGCTGAACAGATACCCTTGGACCTTATCACACCTGTGCCTGGTAAGATAATCCAACTGCTCCTTTGTTTCAACACCTTCCGCCACTACACTCAGTCCCATGATTCTTCCCAGCTTTACAATAACATTTGTCAAGGATTTATGCTTACTATCGGACTCTATCGTGTCAATGAATGATTTATCTATCTTCAGAGTGGATATCGGCAGCTGCTTTAAATAGTTAAGAGAGGAATATCCCTTTCCAAAGTCATCCAATGCAATTTTTATTCCCATGTCCTTCAGAATCTTGAGCTTCCCTTCCAATGCATCACAGGATTCCATCAATACTGATTCCGTTATTTCAAGCTCAAGATACTCCGGACTCAAGCCGGCATAATCAAGAATACCGGTTACTTTGCATACAAAATCATCCTGGAGCAACTGGACCATGGAAATATTGACGGATACGGAAAGCCCTTCATGGCCTTGCCTGTGCAATTCTTTCAGGGTCGTGCAAGCACTTTTCAATACCCATTCACCTATAGGAATAATCATATGTGTATCCTCAGCAATGTTGATAAATTTAAGGGGATTTACATACCCAAGTTCAGGGTTTTTCCATCTTATCAGCGCTTCCAGGCCTGATACCTTATTTTGGACAATATCCCACTGGGGCTGGTAATACAATTCAAATTCGTTATTAATCAACGCTGCTCTCAAATGCTTTTCTATGTTTACTCTCTCTGATACTGCTTCATTCATGGTTCTATTATAGAAAACCACTCTGTTCTTCCCCGTTGCTTTTGCCTTATTTAATGCAATATCCGCATTTTTAAGAAGTTCATCCATACCGTCTCCATTTTCCGGATACATTGAAACTCCTATACTTATTGTAATGAATAATTTACTTCCGTTAACATCAAGGGGGGTCTTAAAGTCCTTCAACAAATTTTCTGCCAGCCTTTTAACAGAAGATGCCTCCTCATAGCCCTCCAAGGCTATTACAAACCCATCGCCGCCAAGCCTGTATACGGTAGAATCCACTCCAGCCAAGCCTTTAAGACGAGAACTGACTTTAATC
>Ga0302247_1002548_pt1 | contig 11683 bp, 15 predicted proteins | sample AAG_UR_Ile_MG_FD_193529 | JGI IMG/M metagenome (GOLD analysis project Ga0302247, IMG submission 193529) | Enriched activated sludge microbial communities from anaerobic digester in WTTP, New Holstein, Wisconsin, United States - AAG_UR_Ile | ecosystem: Engineered > Bioreactor > Anaerobic >...
GAAACTGCAGGTCGGTGAAACAACAAAACACCAGATGCAGCTCTTTGCAAAACTGGGGGCTAACCCACCAGCCTCGTTACAATAAAACGGGAATTCAGGGTTCAAGGAATTCATCTACAAATGGTGACTGCCGACATGTCATTTGGGCTAAATATTACGGATTGAAAGCTTTTAACGAAAAGATCAGCCGGAGCGCAACGTTCGGCTGTATTGCCTTTGTTGGGTTTTCATTTTTATTTCTGAATATATAATCGTCGGGCTACCCCATGTATAATCTTTTATGTGTGGCGGTTTTATTACCACATTTTTTTCGAGCCATGACCAGAACGATTTTACCTCGCTAAGCACGGTATCAATTCTTATTTCGTGACCTCCGACAATTAGTTGATATTTGCAAACATAATTCGCAGCAAAACGATCGTAAACAATGCCCGGCAAGCTCATATTCTGCGTTGCCTGATTTGAAAAGAGGGTATAGTTGCGGCCTTCATGAATCCATGATATAGCTCCCAATATCGGATAGTCGATGGTATCATTCTTCATTAAATCACCACGCATATGCTGCAGATAGTTTCGACACTCTTTAACTGGTTCGACTGTTTTTCCCAGTCGTTTTAGTTCGGGAAGATCTTTTCTAATCAAGGTCATAGCTGAGACGATTTCATGGAAACGATGGAAATAATCGATAAGACCTAACGCAGAGATATAGATACTGGTAACAATTGAAAGGTCTTTCTTTATTTTATCCGCGTCTATTGCTTGATTTGTCCCATTTTCGAGGTTGGCATAAAGATGGTCGAGGATTAAGAGGCATTTTTTTGCTGTATCATAAAGGACAACAAATTTTTCTTGTGGGTTTCGTTTCATTTCATGACCTAACGATTAGCCTTTATTGTCTTTATGCTCTCTGATTTCTATCTGTATTGGCTTAATGTTTATTTCAACCAGTCTATTAATAAGCTTTTTTTCAATTTCGCGCGGATCTATTTCAATATTTTCAGGCCACTGCTGATCAGAATAGATTTCAATCTCTTCACGCTTGGTGGTTATCTCTTCACGACGGAGCTTATCGACCTCTAACCGCAATTTTTCTTTGTTAAGATTCCAGTTAGAGATTTTTTCAAATATTTGTAACAAAATCCATATAGCTCCTAGAGAAGGAATAACTACCTCTAAAATAAGTGGCGATTCCTTAATGATTCTTAATGCACGAATTCTATGTTCTTTTAATATTGGTCGTCCTTTTCTATACCAAAAGTATCTATTGAAATGATAATTTGAATAAAGCTCCTTATTTGCGATGATAACAGAAAAGTCGTGCGTTAACTCTATATCGTACAACATACTTGATATATCCAAAAGGTATGGCTCTTTATCCTCATGAAATTTAATCGTCATTACATATTCAGTCATTTTTAATTTCCTCTAGGCTAACGGAAGCGTAACCGGCTGGCGCGGGTCTTTGCGCCAGTCCGCGTTTACTCACTGGTTATACCTATCGTTTGAAAAAGAATTGGTCTGCATCTTCAATGGTAGTCGGCTCGACCTTAAATTGATATGCATGTGCCTTCATCTTGAAATAAGGAATATTTTTTGATTTGCATATTTCCACTAGAGTACCTTGGTCTTCAGGCCTAATTTTGGCACCCATATACAGTGCTATAGGTTTGCCCATGCAATATGATTGCTCTTTATCCATGATTCCGTTTGCAAAAAGCAATCTCCACTCCCTTTCGTACTGCCAATCTGTAGCCTTGACTAGTGCAGCTTTATTTAAATAGAGGTTGTTGAAGCCTTCATGGTCGATGCCATTAAGGATATGTTCTGTTGCGTCTACCATGTTGTCCGAGTAAATAACTGGGTATAGAAATCTTGCCCTAAAATCACCATAAGGGATACTTTTAATGTCATATTCTATGCAAAACCCCTTATGATAATTTGCGTAATGCGACCACATTAGCATTGAATCTATTCTTTCTGAAAAAGAGCACAGCTTGAAAGCACTTGACATTTTCTTTGAGCTATCCTTTACCATATCTTCATTCATTTTTCGCTGCGCTGCCAGAAGCGCAGATTTTATTCCCTCTCTATTTTCTTCCGGTTCCTTGGATAACATAGCATCCATGAAAGAAATGATTGAGTCATCACTTTGTAATATTTTTTCTAGCACTTCCTTTCCAAGCTGATCTTGCAATCCCTTTTCTTTGAAGAATTGAGGTAAGTACTCTTTTGCTAGTACTCTTGATAATGCATCTTGGTCCATGGTGTGGGCACAGTCATAAGGATCATTAAAATTACTGGGGTCAGATAGCCAAACAGTATCTTCTTGTAAATTCCGTAAAGAACACGTATTTAATTCCCGATATTTGAATATTGACTTAGGAAGGTGATGGTGTTTGAGCATGAAAGCCCCTTCTATGTTCATTTTTCTCCTGTCCAAAGGGAATATCATTTCGACAAACTGATCAATCCATTCCATCTTGTTCCCCTTTTGCGTATAACCAATGTTTATATGGATCGGTATAAAAACCCAAACACCCCAATATTTGCCGTATAAGACGCCAACGCAAATTGTGATTTTTAGAACATATACTTTAGCATATCTTATAGTTACGCGTGATAATTGTTTTAATCATGGTGTTTTATAAGGATCGGCATAAAATCCTCTGTGAGTGCCGAATCGGCAATAAAAAAATCCCCGCTCTTTTTAAGAAACGGGGTATATTTTAGCCAGGCCATATTTCCCTCCAACATGATTATACGGGATGTAACTTTTCCAATTGCCTTTTATATGTAACGTTTCACTATCACAATTTTCATTTGAAATCTACAATATCGATGATATTTTCAGTTTTACCGCTTTCAGGAAGGAGACGGTTGGCAGGCGTCGCGTCAGGGTATTCCGCTGCCCCATGGACCGGCACCGCCTTTGCTTTTCTTCACACGGCCCTTGAATTCCTCCTCATTCCCTGACCACCATCCCGAGATGGGTTTCCATTTCATGCAGGATCTTGAATCTTTGATATCTGTTCAAGGCATTTCTTGAGTCGTGGCAACCTGGCCTGACTTGCACGATCGGGTAGCAGATGTCCGGGAATCGCATCGAGAAAGTCGCTGTTTCTCAACAGCGTCCTGAATGCCGCGGCCAGATAATTTTATCGGGTGAGCTTAAGATTTCGGAAACGATTTCGGGTCGTCCATCAATGACTGTAATGATGTCTTCCTTTTCCCTCAGGTCGCCAAGTCGTTTGGCTACATGGATGAGCATTCTGATATTGATATCTTTGCTGTTGATCATGACGATCCGAAGCGAGCTTTCAGTTCCTTGATGGCGACTTCTCGTTCACGTGCTCTGCCGTCGCGAATAGCATCGACGATAGCGAGCAATTCATAAAGCGATTTATCTTTCAGCGCTGCCTTCGGAACTGATTTATACAGGGGCGAAAATTCATAGCCGCGGGTATCACCATCGGGATCCGGCCAAACGGGTGGAGGTTCATTAGTCTGGGAAATAATGTTCTTGAGCGGCGGTGCGGCATATCCCGTCGGAACCCCGCGGGTCAAGCCACCATGATCTGGTGAGAAAGCGTATTTGACACCGTGAATGAGAAATTCTTCCAGTGACTTTTTTAGGGGACGTCCTTTCGGCGAATCCATCAGACGGGCGGCAACAGCGCGTTTGATCCCGGCATGAACTTCTGAGGTGCTCATGATCAGGTCGCCAGACAGGGATGAGTATGACCATTGGCCTTCACCGATGGCAATCAGCTTCAAGAGTATGTATATATCCTGTGGTTTCAGATTCATGGCTGCATTGTATTCGCGATTCGCGAATAGCGCAAGATATATTTTGCTTCCATATGACGCTTGTGCCTTCAAATTCAAAAGTTTCCGTATGAAGACTATTCTATAACCATTAAATGAACTCATGTCAGAAGGGCAGAGGCGGTAGGCAGGCGTCGCGCCAGGGCATTCCGCTGCCCCAGCCCTGTCACGCCGCCTGCATTCTCATATTGCCGCGCTCAGGCAAGGGCGTCGCCGTCCAATTCCGCTGCCCCATGGACCGGCACCGCCCTTGCGATGCCTCGCGCGGCGTTCATATTCCTCCCAATGCCCCGACCTCCACCTCGGTAAGGCAAGGGACTCGCGAGGAGGATGGCGGCGTTGCAGTCGCCGGAGTCGCGCCGAAGCGTCGCTCCTTGCCGTCTTTGTGCACCGCCGCCATCTTATTATTCCCCCGCCCTCCCTCGCGGTTGCCATCGTCCGTCGGGGCCGGGCTTCGCTCGCCCCTCCGGCCGCTTTGCTCCCGCGCCCGTCCGCCCCGTGGGGCTCCCTCTTCGCCTCCGGGGTAGGCCGGACGACCGCTGCGCGGCAACTGGCTCACCCCTCCGGCATTTTGTACTTTTCTTTTGCCCGGTACCGGCAGACGTCGCGCTGCTCCGACTGCCGGTACGCGGGCTTTTTGAGCGGCTGTCTCCGCGACCGCAAAACCCCGCGGACGCGTCGCCCCGCCGCAATTAGGCGGTGCTCCGTCCCGTCGGCAGACACACGCTTTGCGGTGACTGCCTCGGTCCTCCAGTTTTTGAGATCCCTTGCGCCTGCTCCCGGCGCGACCTCACTGCGCGTGGACGCCCCGTTTCGCAGGCTTATGCGCAGTCGGCTCCGCGACCTGCGGACGCTCCGCTTTCCTGCGCCAAGGTGGCCCGACTTCCGCCTGTCACCTCCTGCGTCGGAGACAGGCGGTCACGGGCGATTATTTTCTTTGCTTGGCGGGGCGCCACGTTCGCGACGCCTCGCCTTGCCGGTCGTCGTGACTCGCCCGCCGCTTTGCTCCGGACGAGACACGTCTCCCTCTATGCGCCCTTGCCCTCGAAACCGCTGCCGCGGATTCCAGGGCACCGGACGGTCCCTCCCTGCGGTTGAGACCGTCCGGTCGGGCGCTTTGCAGAATGAAACCGCTGTCAAAAGATGTCAATAGATGAAAATTGTGGTCAATGAGAGGTGATCGAGGAATGATTCGGTGCTGCCTTAGGCAAAGGTTACGATGACATGGCCGCGACAACTTCCCGGGGTCAAACGGTCAGCTCTTGTAATACTTCCGGACGCAGCTCTGCTATTTTGATCAATGTCTTTGCCGCCCCGGATGGTTCACGCCGCCCCTGTTCCCACTGTTCCAGCGTTCGCTTCGATACGCCCATCAGTGCCGCAAATTGACTTTGGGAAAGACCTGTCTTCATACGCGCCATGGCAACTTCTGTCTTTGGTGTGATGACAGACCGTCTCCCGCCCCCGGCCTTGATTTCGTCTATGCTGTCCAATACTTCCTTCCAGATGTCCCGCTTCGCCTCATGGCGTTCAAGATCTTTGTCTGACAATTTTCGCCCTTTCATATTAAAACCTCTCTTTCATCGCCCTGACAATATGCGCCGGGATGTTGTCATGCAGCGACTTCGCATAAAGGGTCAACATCCATAGTTCATCATGCTTTTTCATGACATAATAAATAATGCGAATACCGCCCCGTTTGCCCATTCCCTGGCGCTGCCAGCGCAGTTTGCGCACCCCGCCCGAACCGGGAATTATATCCCCGGCTTCCGGATCGTTGATCAGATATTGCTGCAAGTCGCCATATTCATCATCATCGAGATAATTGGCGAGTTCTCTTGAGAATATAGATGACTCAACAAATGTGAACATAGTTTTCCTATACGCCAAAAGCGTATAAACGTCAAGAGTTTCTTGAGAGCTGAATGATTAAAAAAGGTAGGCGCCCTGGAATGATCCAGAGCGCCTCCGTACTTGGCGTCGTTCCCGGCAGTGACCCTGTTTTCCGTGCGGGTGTCAAATCCACCCGCATTCCAAGACCCGAATTTCACCCATATGCAAAATGAGGAATTTGGTTGCGCCTGGGTTGCGGAATTCGGCAAAAAAACCGAAAAACGCAAAATTCGGATTCAATAAAATCAACAACTTACAGATTTACAAGCATCTCTCACGCCGGAAACCGGGGTTCAAGTCCCCGTGGGACTACCAATAAATTCGACAGCTTACAAATACCAACTATCGCCATATACCTCCGGACACAAGTCCGGACACAAAATGCCCTCAGAGCTCCTTTCTCTGGGGGTTTTTTCATACTGCTTTGACCTTCTGGAATTCGATCACCTGATCCGGTCCCTTCAGACCTTCCTCAAGCGCTCCCCTTGTTTCTTCCAATCCGAGGCTGCGGATATAGCGCGCCGTCGTATTCGGATTTGCATGTCTCAGGATCGCCTGAATGACCGCCAGCGGGTATCCTTTCTTATACAGGATCGACGCCGTCAGATGCCTGATGCCGTGGAACCCGAAGGGTTTGACTTTAGCCCGGCGACAGAGATTCTCCATCAGATGTTGCCGATGGAGGAAGGGCTTTCCGTAATACTCCCTGCAAAAGTAGGTTTCCTCCAGGCAGACAAACACGTGCTCTTTGTCATCCGCAGGCTGCTTCAGCCTTGCCTCGCACCATTGCAGCAGCGCCTGCCGCAGATCGGATGTCATAGTGAGGACATAATGATACCCCAGCGAAACCACTATGCAATCAACAGGGTCAACTTTTTCGTAAAAAGGGCTCTTCGGTGGCCTTATTTGCAAAAACTATTCATTGAAAAGTGATAGTCCCATTAAAGCGGGCCTACACTCCCAGGTAGTCTCTCAATTTGCGAACTGCCTTTTTGTGTTTTGACTGGTTCATACGACCGATGTTTAAAAGCTTCCACCGGACGGCGGGCAGGTTCTCAATCCCTTCAACACCGATCAATTCCCACTGGGGCGTCCCTTCTTTCACGGAGACAATGAATTGCTTTTCCGCGACAGTCAACCCATCTGCGATCATGGCAACCAGTTCTCCTCTGGTCTTTTCCAGGTCTTCGCAGCCAACCTCTTCCAAAGTCATGCCTTGAAATTCAGTTTCAAAAACAGGTCGGATATCAACAAGGCCCGGATCAAGAAGTTCAACCATAGGCCGATCATGGCTGATCAGGTAAACGATAAACGCCCTTCGCATGGCGACGCTGAAGTTGCCATATCTCAGAAGCATCATGATATCGAAGAGGTCTCGCGGGTGCTGGCGATCCAGGGCGGCACAGATTTTCCCGGCATATAATTCATCGTCAGACAAGATTTGACTCTCTACGGAAACCTTAAAAAGATCAATTGCTTTGGGAGAGATGAGTCTTCTCGCAGGCGGATATACAGATCCCCGTATGACCAGATTCGGTTCGATTTTGACAATCGTATCCTGCCGCCGCACAAACAATCCGCTCAGGAACTCGGATCCTCCAGCTTTTCTGGGAATAACCTTCGATCCTGGAATCCTGTTTTCGATGTCCTGAGATATCCTGACAAGCGCAGCGCTTATCTGCCGGAGGGATTCATCCCTTTCGCCAACGGGAAGATATACGAGGTCAATATCTACGGAGATACGGGGAAGATCCCTGGCAAAGAAATTGATCGCCGTCCCGCCTTTAATGGCGAATGTCGCTTCTCTGTCAATCAATGGAAGTATCCGCAGGAGCAATTCGGCTTGTTTGAAGTAAACGTTATCGATCATAAAGGCGTCCCTTCACGAGTCGCAGGAACGGTTATCTGATATTTCGCATCAAACCGGCCATGTGGTACGATCATCCGCTTTCCTTTTCCGAGATCGACTTTCGATAAATCGAGCTTCAATAACCAGGTGTGTTCCTTTTTCTCCGCCATATAGAGGAAGAGCCTTTTCACCTTTATGGACCGGCATGCCGCCAGCAGCCTCTGGACAACATCGGTACGAAGGGCAACCAGGTTTTCCATGATCAATTGGGCCTCGTCGAATCCGACTTCCCTGGGCACCAGATGAAGCATCTCCATGGCCGCCCTTTCCGGGGCCGCTATCCTGACCGAAAAATCACGTTCCCTGAAATCAGTAAATCCCTCCCGACAATCCGTGGGAAAGAGATTCGTCCGCGTCACCACAAACTGGACGCCGAAACGATCTTGCTTGAACCAGGCCGGCAATATCAATCCCCGCGGACCGTAAAGAAATACTTTATTCTGTCTTGCCGGCAGATAATGGGCATACCCTTTCAATTGCAGGGCCGTTTTCCCGCCCGCATGAACAGGCAGAGAAAGCTGATTCTGAAGGGTATAAAGAGCACCCGGCCATTCCACCTTGTCACCGGCGCGTATGTAAGCGCCCCGGCCAAACGATTCCAGCCAGCCGCTGTTCTTATATTTTATAAGCAGATCCCGACTGAATCCGGAATCGACAAGATAGGACGTAGCCCCGGAAGTGCCGGCAGACCACTGGCTGATCAGGCGGTTTATTTTTGTTTTGCTTTTCGTAGCCATGGTCGTCAAAAAATCACAAAATTAAACCATTGTCAAGAATTAGTTTAAATATGTCCGTTAATGTTGACCATTGATCATCAAATATGAATATTATTAAACCACCGAAGAGAGGCTGTTCTTATAGGCCTGCGAATTGATGTTTTGCAGCGCTCTGCTTAGCGAAGCGCCTGAAATGAGCGGCCTGAAGAAGTATATGGCCAAGCGAAATCGGTATAGTTCCGGTCATCTCTCCTCCAGTCCGGCAACCTGCCGCAGGATGGCGGCGATCCAGGCCGGCGTGTAGCGGAGATCTCGAAGCAGCACCTTTTTGTCGCTGGCGGAGAGCCGCTTTTGCAGATTGGCCACAACGGCATCATCCACCTGCCTTTGCCCGAGATGGCGCAGGGCCTGGATGACCAGCCCGGAGATCCGCCCGGCGGTGGCCATGGCCCGAGGCGTCGTGTGCTTGAGCATGATGACCTGCTTGCCGATCTGAACGCGGCGCGCCGGTCCGTCGGTGAGAAACACAATCTTCATAGGCACCTGATCGGAAAGCCCCAGCAGATTGGCGGCATAGCCCCCGGACGGTTGCAGAAGGATCTTGTCCCGCCCCTTGAGCGCTTTGACAGTGGCCTCTATGGTCGGGGAAAGAAGGCCGAGCTCCGGATCGATGCGCGGGTAGTCGTACAGTCCACGGGCCAGACGGCGCAGTGTCCCTTTCTTTGCCAGGCGGTGCAGCGCCAGGTCCACGGCCTGGCGGCTCCCGAGGTCCAAAAAGTCACCTGGGGTAACGACGCAACCCTTCCCGCGGCCGTATATGCGACTTAGTATTTTCCCCGGTCATGGGAACGCCGAAGGAAGAAGCCCTTGGTTTGGCTGATTTTCCGCAGACGGATAAGGGAAAGATCGCTTCCTGTCCCCAGGGGTATGCACCGATCAAAATCAAGGTAGGGAAGCAGAACGCCATGAGCGTTGTCTTTGATTCGGAGCATTGCTGCGTTTGCCCCAGCGGGAACTCTGCCCTGTCAAACCCGGGAAGGCGCGCCATTATCTTCGCTTCAACCTCAAGGCCCTGCGAATCGCCGGGCGCCGGGCCAGGGAGCACACCCCGGAGTTCAAGGACAAGTACCGCTGGCGCTCGGGAATCGAATCGACCTTTTCGGAAATGGACAAAAAGACAGAGGTCAAACGACTCAGAGTTCGAGGTTTGTCCGCTGTGGGCTACTGTGCGCGTTTAAAGGCCATCGGCGTCAACCTCTTCAGGGCAGCCAAGGTGAAAAGGGTGCTAGGCGCCCTCAGACCCACCCCTGGAGCGGCGTTATTAGGCACCCGTTTCAGTATTTTTGTTGTCAAAGAGCTTTTCCTGAGTCCGTGGCGCCAACTCAGGAATATTTTTGACCCGGTGGCTGAATATATGCCTTACGCTTTCAGCATCGCCGCGTGAGTTTTTACGAGGGCGTCATATTTAGTTATAAAAGGACAGCGGTGGTCACGTCGCGCAGTGCCTTTGCTTCTCATCGGCTTTGTTCACCGCTGTTATGTAGGTATCACTCCGCCCTTCCTTGCAGCTGCACGTCGAACGCTGGAATTCTTAAATCATTGTTCTCTACAAGATAAATCTACTGAGCACGGACGGACCGACAGCAGGCTTGCAGTACGGTTACTGATCCCCAGGCTTCGCCCGTATTTGTCTTCCAGCATCTCATAGGATAGCGAGTCTAAGATCATTGCGATAACTTCAGATTTAAGCTAAATACTTGCAAAATAAATGTTTATTATCGTCATATGTGATCTGAGAAAAAGTCTGCCGCTGCGATGATTAAAATCGAAGAAGTCCCCAATATCTTTGCCTTACTAAATAACGTCGAGTTAGAGCTAAGACGAAACACAGAATGGGTTGAACAAAAGCTTGGCTTGCCGCCGAAAGGTATTTTTTCAGCCGTCGCCATTGATGACAAGTATTGTAAGCTGTTACCATTCCCTGAGTTTGCTATCTTTCTATTCCGCGGTCAGGATCGATTTCATGATCCATGTCTTGCATCACTCTACCGGGAGAATCTGTCAGCCATTCAAAGATTTGCCGAGCGGGTCAGAAATGCCGAATTTAAACTGTTATTGAAAAAACATCCCGCCGTTCGTGATGTATCCCGCGCATATATCTATGATCATTTGATTAAGATCGATTATAACGGGTTGGCACAACATTATGGCTTTAAGACTGATTTGATTGATTTTACAAGCGATCCCCGAGTTGCTGCCTTTTTTGCATGCTGCCGTTTCAACAAAGAAACATGCAGACATGAACCCATTATGCACCCCGATGGATATGGGGTGTTTTATAAATTCAACTTCCTCATGTCGACCATGATCGCTTTTGGTCAAAAGAAGAATTCAGAATTTGGTTCAAGAGTAATCGGTCTGCAACCATTGCCGCGACCAGGTGAGCAGAGTGCATTTTCTTATCGCTTAGGCCGCAAGCAATGCCTGAACAAGCAAAAGTTATTAAACATCTATAAGTTTCAGCATAATGCGCAAGCGTCCGTGAAAATATATGAGCAGTTTGAAGGCGGTAAGATATTATTTCCAACGGACTTGCTTGAAGAAAAGGTTGAATATCTGAAGATGTTGAAATCATTTAGTAAGGAAGCATTTGATATTGCATTTGAAAAATACAGTAAGACAGATAAGAAAATTTCTATGAGAAATGATTTGTTGAAGGCCGGATATAGTATAAAGGAGCAAAAAGTTGTTGAGTTTTCTCCCTCGGAAATGGATCACCTACAAACGGAATGGCAGAGTAAACGAATCCAATTCTTTTCAAAAATATTTGCACGTCGCGCTTGTTATACGCCTGAGTGATCCCGTTGAGTTCGTCCTGCCCACCCTTGGTAAGGAAAGATCAGCACATCTTCCTTCCCCACGTTCAGCATGTACCCCACCTTCGGCCTGGTGAAAATGAGGGTTTCCAATTCCCCCGGATCGACGGCGACTTTCCCTGCGACGCCCTGCTGTCGTGGATCGCCTGCTTCAGCTCATAGAGGTAGCCGCCCTGCCCGCGCTCGTTTCGCTTGAGGGGGATATAGACGGGGATCGCATCGTGGGACATGGCCAGGAGCATCAGGATCTCAAAGTCGGAGACGTTGCGGGGATCGGCGTTGTTGAGGAATTCGAGGAAGAAGACGGCGGTCTCCAGGGCGATCCCCTTGGCGGCGGTGTTCTTTCCCAGGGGCGTGGGGATGAGCCGGTCCTTGGCGGTCTTCTCGATGAGGCCCCATTTGACGGAAAGGGTGATGGTCTCCTCGATGACCTTGTCGTAGTCGGCGTCGGTCATCTCGGTGTT